>Ga0172373_10005695_pt1 | contig 16971 bp, 15 predicted proteins | sample Lak10m_2_FD_114546 | JGI IMG/M metagenome (GOLD analysis project Ga0172373, IMG submission 114546) | Freshwater microbial communities from Kabuno Bay, South-Kivu, Congo - kab_092012_10m | ecosystem: Environmental > Aquatic > Freshwater > Lake | place: Democratic Republic of the Congo...
CATTCTCGATCACGTTCAGAAGATCAACGCCGGCACCCTGCCGGTCGAAACCGCCCGGACCCTGATCCGCGATGAATTGCGTCGACTGGAAGCCGCGCGCCCCGCAGACAAGGCCAGCTAAGCACCCCAACAGGGTGGGCTCAGCCCCCCGATGAGAGGGGCTCAGTCCCCCGATGAGCCGGGCTCAGCCCCCTGCGCGGCGCAATAATGTCGCCTTTTTCGCCGAACATGCCGCGAATAGGGTACATTCCGTTGCCTAATCGGGGGATTTATGGATATCCGTAAAGTTAAAAAGCTGATCGAGCTGCTCGAAGAGTCGGGCATCGCCGAAATCGAAATCAAGGAAGGCGAAGAGTCCGTGCGCATCAGCCGGATGACGAGCGGCACGGTTATGGCCCAACCGCAACTGTTCGCCCCGCCCCCGCTGCCGATGCCGATGCCGAGCACGCCGGTGGCTGCAGCCGCCGCCCCCGCTGCGCCGGCGCCCACGTCCGTCGATCACATGGTGCCCGCGCCAATGGTCGGCACCTACTACTCGGCGCCTGCGCCGGGTGCCAAGGCGTTCGTGCAGATCGGTGATGAGGTCAAAGTCGGCCAAGTGCTGTGCATCATCGAAGCGATGAAGATGATGAATCAGATCGAATCCGACCGCGCCGGCAAGATCACCTCGGTGCTCGTACAGAACGGCGACCCGGTCGAGTTCGGTCAGCCCCTGTTCGCGATCCAGTGACCGCTCGGCAATGATCGACAAGGTCATCATCGCCAACCGCGGCGAAATCGCATTGCGGGTGCTGCGTGCCTGCCGCGAACTCGGCATCAAAACGGTGGCCGTGCACTCCACGGCCGATGCCAACCTCAAGCATGTGCTGCTCGCTGATGAGTCGGTGTGCATCGGCCCGCCGCCGTCTGCGAAAAGTTATCTCAACATGCCCTCGATCATCGCCGCCGCCGAACTGACGGACGCGGCAGCGATTCATCCGGGGTACGGGTTCCTGTCGGAGAACGCCGACTTCGCTGAACGAGTGGAGAAAAGCGGCTTCGTGTTCATCGGCCCCAAGGCCGACACCATTCGCATGATGGGCGACAAGGTGTCGGCCATCAAAGTCATGAAATCGCACGGCGTGCCCTGCGTGCCAGGCTCGGGCGAACCGCTCGGCAACGATAACGACGAGAACCTGCGTATCGCGCGCGACATCGGTTATCCGGTGATCATCAAGGCCTCGGGCGGCGGCGGCGGCCGCGGCATGCGCGTGGTGCACAACCCCGCCGCATTGCTCCACTCGATCAACGTGACCCGTTCGGAAGCGCAAGCCGCGTTCGGCAACGGTCAGGTCTACATGGAGAAGTTTCTCGAGAAGCCGCGGCACATCGAGTTCCAGATCCTCGCCGATCACCACGGCAACGTCATTCATCTGGGTGAACGCGACTGCTCGATGCAGCGCCGACATCAGAAGGTCATCGAAGAAGCGCCGGCGCCCGGCATCACGCCCGAGCAGCGCCAGAAGATGGGCGAGCGCGTGGTCGAGGCCTGCCGCGCGGTCGGCTATCGCAGCGCCGGGACGCTGGAGTTTCTCTATCAGGACGGTGAGTTCTATTTCATTGAAATGAACACCCGCATCCAGGTGGAGCATCCGGTCACTGAACTCATCACCGGGATCGATCTGGTCAAAACGCAGTTGATGATCGCCGCCGGCGAGCCCTTGCCGTGGCGGCAGGCGGACGTGGTCCTGCGCGGTCACGCACTCGAGTGCCGCATCAACGCCGAAGATGCCAAGACGTTCATGCCCTCGCCTGGCCCCGTGCGACTGTGGCATGCCCCGGGCGGCCCCGGCATCCGCGTCGATAGCCACATGTACTCCGGCTACAACGTACCGCCGCATTACGACTCGCTCGTCGCCAAGCTCATCTCCTACGGCGACACCCGCGACACTGCGATTGCGCGCATGCGTAACGCGCTCGCTGAAATGGTCGTCGAAGGCATCAAGACCAACGCCGCCCTGCACCAGGAGATCCTCGCGCACGCCGCGTTCCAGCAGGGTGGGCTCGACATCCACTACCTCGAGCGTCGACTCGGGCTCAAGTAGCCTGCGCGCCCTCCGGACGCCGTGCCGCAGCAGGCCATCACTGTCGAGCTCGAGGGGCTCGATGCCGAGCACGTGGAGCAAGTCTGCTTCGCGGCTGGGGCTGTGTCGGTTGTGCTCACCGATTGCCGCGACGATGCCATTCTCGAGCCCGCACCGGGCGAGGTGCGTTTGTGGCCCTCTACCCGATTGCAGGCGCTTTACACCGAACCGCTGAGCGCGGCTGCCGTAGCGCAGCTCGCCGCAGACATCGGCTGCGCACCCTCGCGACTGGCGCTCAGCGAGATCGCCGATCGAGTGTGGGAGCGGGAGTGGCTGCGTGATTTCCAGCCCATGCGCTTTGGCGAGCGCCTGTGGATCTGCCCCTCGCATGCCAACGTAGAAAAGTCGAATGCCGTGATCGTGCGGCTGGACCCGGGCTTAGCGTTCGGCACCGGCACCCATCCGACCACGCGCTTGTGCCTCGAGTATCTCGATGCGCGGTCTGCGAGCGATGCACGAGCCGTGCGCGACACGTCGCTCGTGATCGACTATGGCTGTGGCTCGGGCGTGCTCGCCATCGGGGCGCTGCGCCTCGGCGCTCAACGCGCCATCGCCTATGACATCGATCCGCAAGCCCTCACCGCCACGCGGGACAATGCGCTGGCGAATGACGTCGCCCAATCTTTGACGATTGCCAGCGATGCTCCCGAGCCGCCGCTGGCCGCTGAACTGCTGCTCGCCAATGTTCTCTCCGGCCCGCTGTGCGAGCTTGCGCCGCGTCTTGCCTCGCTCTTGGCACCGGGCGGCGAACTCGTGCTCGCAGGCCTGCTCGAGGAGCAGGCGGCGGAGGTCATCGCCGCCTATCGTCCGTGGCTCACGCTGCATCGGTGGCGATCTCTGGACGGTTGGGTCTGTCTCGCAGGCACACGCAAGCCGCAGGGCGAAAACGCATGAGTGCGGCGTTTCGCATCGGTCGCTGGGAGATCCCGGCGCCTGCGGTGCTCGCGCCGATGGCCGGTGTCACGGATCGGCCGTTCCGCATGCTCGCGAGGCGACTCGGTGCGGCGCTCGCCGCCTCCGAAATGATCACCTCGGACACGCGGCTGTGGAACTCGCGCAAGTCGCGTCAGCGCATGAACCATGAAGGCGAAAGCGAACCGCGCGTGGTGCAGTTGGCGGGTGCAGAGCCCGAGGCGCTCGCGGAGGCGGCGCGCCGCAACGTTGAGCTTGGCGCTCAGATTATCGACATCAACATGGGCTGCCCGGCAAAGAAAGTTTGTAATCGGCTGTGCGGCTCGGCACTGCTGCAGGACGAGGCGTTGGTCGGTCGCATTCTCGAAGCGGTCGTGAAAGCTGCCGAACCCGCCGGGGTCCCCGTCACGCTCAAGACCCGCACAGGATGGAACCGTGAACACCGTAACGGTGTCCGCGTCGCCCGCATCGCCGAGGCGAGCGGCATCGCCGCCCTCGCCATCCACGGCCGGACGCGGGCCGATTTTTACGAGGGTGAGGCCGAGTACGAGACCATCCGCGACATTCGCGCCGCAGTCACCATCCCCGTCATTGCAAACGGCGACATCACCCATGCCGATAAGGCTCGGGAAGTAATGGCCTTCACCGGCACCGCCGGGGTCATGGTGGGCCGAGCCTCCCATGGAACACCCTGGATTTTTCGCGACATCAATGGTCTGTTGACGACAGGCCGGGTGCCGCCGCCGCTGCCGCGGGCGGAACTGCGTGATATAGTTCTCGGGCATTTGCAGGCCATCTACGCCTTCCACGGTGAAGAGTCCGGACTGCGGATCGCACGCAAACATCTCGGCTGGTATTCGAGGCTGCTTGAAGCGGCGCCACAAGCGCGTCCGCGTCTGATGGCCGCGGAGTCGACATCCCTGCAGTTCGCGTGTACCAGCGAATACTTTGACGCATGGGTGGGAGCGGGCGATGGCGGCAGACCAATTGAGCAATGCTGAGTTGCCGTTGCGCAACCATGCCGAGCGAGCGTTCGAGCAGTACCTCACGCACCTGAACGGTCACGACACCGGCGGGCTGTACGATCTGGTCATGCGCGAGGTAGAAGAACCGTTATTTCGCGTCGTACTGAAACATGCGGGAGGCAACCAGACCCGCGCGGCCGACATTCTCGGCATCAACCGCGCCACGCTGCGGCGTAAATTGCGCGAATTCGGCCTCACGGAGGGCTAGTCGTGCCGGTCACGTTGCGTCGCGCACTCATTTCCGTTTCCGACAAAACCGGCGTCGTGGAACTCGCCCGTGCCCTGGCGCAGCGTGGTGTTCACATCCTCTCCACGGGTGGCACCGCCCGGCTGCTGACCGAGCAAGGCATCACCGTCACCGAGGTCTCCAAGCACACCGGCTTTCCCGAGATCATGGATGGACGAGTCAAAACGCTCCACCCGCGCATCCACGGCGGCCTGCTCGGGCGTCGTGGCGTCGACGAAAGCGTCATGAGCCTGCACGGCATCGAGCGTATCGACCTGCTGGTCGTCAATCTATATCCCTTCGCCGAGACGGTGGCGCGCCCCGCCTGCACGTACTCCGAAGCGATCGAAAATATCGATATCGGCGGCCCGGCGATGGTGCGCGCCGCATCAAAGAATCACGATGCCGTGACCGTGCTCGTCGACCCCGCCGACTATGGCGTGGTGCTCAGGGAACTCGAGCAGCACGAGGGGGCTACCACGCCGCAGCTGCGCGCCTGGCTTGCCGCCAAGGCCTTCGCACACACCGCGCGCTACGACACGATGGTGGCGAACTATCTGCAAGGCCGAAACCCCGCGCCGGGCTCGAGCTTTCCGCAGTCGCTGCCGCTCGTCTACGAAAAGGTGCAGGATCTGCGCTACGGCGAGAACCCGCACCAGCAGGCGGCGTTCTATCGCGATGTCACTCCGCGCGGCTCCTCGGTGTCGACCGCGCGTCTGATGCAGGGCAAAGAGCTCTCTTTCAACAATATCGCCGATGCGGATACCGCTATCGAGTGCGTACGTCAGTTCGTGGGGCCAGCCTGCGTGATCGTCAAGCATGCCAATCCCTGCGGCGTTGCCCTCGGCGCCGATGCGCTAGCGGCGTACGAGAGTGCCTATCGCACCGATCCGACCTCTGCATTCGGCGGCATCCTGGCTTTCAACCGGCCGCTCGATGCGGCCACGGTGCGCACGATCCTCGAGCGCCAGTTCGTCGAGGTGCTCGCAGCACCCGCCATCCTCCCCGAGGCGCGCTCGGTGCTCGCCACCAAACCGAACGTCCGCGTGCTCGAACTCGGTGATCTGCCCATCGATCATGGCGCTGAACTCGAATACCGTTCCGTGTCGGGAGGCTTGCTGGCGCAGACGCGCGACCTCGGTATGGTCCGACGCAATGACTTGCGCGTGGTCAGTCGCCGTCAACCGACGGAGGCCGAACTCGACGATCTGCTGTTCGCGTGGCAGGTGTGCAAGTTCGTCAAATCCAATGCCATCGTCTATGCGCGCGATCGGAGCACTCTCGGCATTGGCGCAGGGCAGATGAGCCGCGTCTACTCAAGCCGCGTCGCCGCGATGAAAGCGGCTGACGAGTCACTCGAGGTGCGCGGCGCTGTCATGGCCTCCGATGCCTTCCTGCCATTTCGCGACGGGCTCGATGTCGCGGCCGAGTACGGCATTGGCGCCGTGATCCAGCCGGGTGGCAGCCTTCGCGATGCGGAAGTCATCGCCGCCGCTGATGAACACGGCATGACCATGGTCTTTACCGGCATGCGGCACTTCAGGCACTGATCCCCCAGTCACAGGCAACGTGAGCACACCCTTCAAAGTTCTCATCGTCGGTGGCGGCGGTCGCGAGCATGCGCTCGCGTGGAAGTGCGCTCAATCGCCGCGGGTCAGTGAAGTGTTGGTCGCGCCCGGCAATGCCGGTACGGCACGAGAGCCCAAGCTGCGTAACGTCCCAGTAGCCGCCGAAGATGTTGCAGGCCTCGTCGAACTCGCCCGACGCGAAAACGTCGGGCTCACGATCATCGGACCCGAAGCGCCGCTCGTGCTCGGTGTCGTCGATGCCTTCGAGGCCGCCGGGCTGCGCTGTTTCGGACCGCATCAGGCGCCCGCGCAGCTCGAGGGCTCCAAGGCGTTTACCAAAGAATTCCTTCGCCGGCACGGCATCCCAACCGCCGCCTACGCCACGTTCACACGCGACAACTTCGATGCTGACTGGGTCCGACGGCAACGCACGCCGATCGTGGTCAAGGCAAGCGGCCTCGCCGCCGGCAAGGGCGTGCTGATCCTCGAGTCGGCCGACGAAGCCATCAGCGCCGCACGCGCCATGTTCGATGGGCAGTTTGGCGAGGCCGGCGTTGAAGTGGTGATCGAGGAGTTTCTGCCCGGCGAGGAAGCGAGTTTCATCGTCATGGCGGATGGCGAGCACGTGCTGCCCTTTGCCACCTCGCAAGATCACAAGCGCATCGGCGATGGCGATACCGGCCCCAACACCGGCGGCATGGGCGCCTATTCACCCGCACCCGTGGTCACCCCGGCGATGCATGAGCGCATCATGCAAGAGGTGATCTGGCCTACGATCCGTGGGCTTGCCGCCGATGGCATGCCCTACACCGGCTTTCTTTACGCCGGCATCATGATCGCGCCGGATGGCACGCCCAACGTGTTGGAGTTCAACTGTCGTTTTGGCGATCCGGAAACCCAACCGATCATGGCGCGACTGCGCTCCGATCTCACGCTGCTCTGCGATGCGGCCCTCGACGGCACACTCGATCAGGTCAGCATGGACTGGGACCCGCGAGCAGCACTCGGTGTTGTACTCGCTGCCGACGCCTACCCTGACACCATTCGCAAAGGCGATGTGATCGAGGGCCTCGAGGCCGCCGCCCGACTGCCCGGCAAGGTATTCCACGCCGGCACGGCCCTGCATGGCGATGCCGTGGTGACGAACGGCGGTCGGGTGCTGTGCGCGGTGGGCCTTGGAGAGAGCGTGAGCGAGGCGCAACGTGCCGCCTACGCCTTGGTCGATTGCATCCACTGGCCAAGGCTGCGCTGCCGACGCGACATTGGCTATCGGGCGATCGCGCGCGAACAGCCCGCCTGACCAGCGCAGCACGCCTGGCGCGAACAGCCCGTCTGCACGGGCTGCCGCGCCATGACGCGCTAGCGCTTCATCGCCTCGAAGAAGTCCAAATTGGTCTTCGTGTCCTTCATCTTGTCGAGCAGGAACTCGATGGCCGCGAGCTCGTCCATCGGATGCAGCAGCTTGCGCAGGATCCACATCTTGGCGAGTTCGCCCTGGTCGGTGATGAGCTCTTCCTTGCGGGTACCCGAACGGTTGATGTTGATCGCCGGGAACACACGCTTCTCGGCGATGCGACGATCCAGATGGATTTCGCTGTTGCCGGTGCCCTTGAACTCCTCGTAGATCACATCGTCCATCTTCGAACCGGTGTCGATCAGCGCCGTGGCGAGGATGGTCAGCGAACCGCCTTCCTCGATGTTGCGCGCGGCACCAAAGAATCGCTTCGGACGCTGCAGGGCGTTGGCATCGACACCACCCGTGAGCACCTTGCCTGAGCTCGGCACTACCGTGTTGTAAGCACGGGCCAGACGGGTGATCGAGTCGAGCAGGATCACGACGTCCTTCTTGTGCTCCACAAGACGCTTCGCCTTCTCGATGACCATCTCGGCCACCTGCACGTGACGGGCTGCAGGCTCATCAAAGGTGGAGGAGACCACTTCGCCCTTCACCGTACGTTGCATCTCGGTGACTTCCTCGGGCCGCTCGTCGATGAGCAGCACGATCAGATAGACCTCGGGATGATTGGCAGTGATCGCCGTGGCGATGTTCTGCAGCAGCATGGTCTTGCCGGCCTTCGGCGGCGAGACGATGAGGCCGCGCTGACCTTTGCCGATCGGCGCACAGAGGTCGATGGCGCGAGCGGTGAGATCCTCCGTGGACCCATTGCCGCGCTCGAGCTTCAATCGCTTGGTCGGGTGCAGCGGGGTGAGGTTCTCGAACAGCACCTTGCTGCGCGCGTTTTCCGGCGAATCGAAGTTGATCTCACCGACCTTCAACAGCGCGAAATATCGCTCGCCGTCCTTCGGCGGGCGAATGAGCCCGGAGATCGTGTCGCCGGTGCGCAGGTTGAAACGGCGAATCTGCGCGGGGCTGATGTAGATGTCATCGGGACCCGCGAGGTAGGAACCGTCAGCCGAGCGCAGGAAGCCGAAGCCGTCCTGCAGGATCTCGAGCACGCCGTCGCCATAGATATCCTCGCCCTTGCGCGCGTGGGCCTTGAGAAGGCTGAAGATGATGTCCTGCTTGCGCGAGCGGGCCATGTTCTCCACGCCGAGCGCTGCGGCCATCTCCACCAACTTGCTGATCGGCATCGCCTTCAGCGTGGTGAGGTTCATTGAATTGCGCGATGCCGCTAGCTCCGCTGGCGAGATGATCTCCGCGTCTTCACCCGAGTCGATGAACGGCGCGTGGTCCATCGGCATTTCGTCGTGCATCGGGCCACCGACGTTGCCGTGGCGTGGCCCGCGGTTCGGGTCACGATTACCGTGACGCGGCCCCTTGCCGCCCTGCCGCTGCCGACCGCCGCCACCGCCGCCGCCCTGACCCCCGAGGTAACCGCCTCTCACAGGTGGCTGTCCAAAAATGCGGCCAGTTGCGAACGCGACACCGCACCGACCTTTTGTGCTTCGACGGTGCCGTTCTTGAACAGGATCAGCGTTGGGATGCCGCGGATGCCGAACTTCGGCGGCGTCTGCGGATTTTCGTCGATATTGAGCTTGGCGATGCGCACGCGATCGGCGTAGGTGCCAGCGAGCTCATCGAGGATCGGGGCGATCATTTTGCAGGGACCGCACCACTCCGCCCAAAAATCGAGCAGAACGGGTTTGTCGGATTTGAGAACGTCTTGTGCGAACGAAGCGTCGCTGGTGTTGATGATGTGAGGGCTGCTCACGCGGGTAAACCTCCGGTTGGAGTGGTACAGGACATGACAAAAAAATCGTTGGGGGTGGGGGTTTGCGCGCCCCGGGGCTGAACGCCGGTGTCCGAGGGGGCTGTCAAACGGTTACACTAGACCGTCTTGGGATTTAAGGGTTTTGTGGGGGGCGATGCCGAACCATGCGGGCAGAACGCCCTACTGGGACGCTTTTGTAGCCAATTCCCTCGGCATTTGCAAGCACCCCTGTTTTTTATCTGATGGATATCAATGTCTGACAACCACCTTTCCGATCTGACCTTCTCCGCGCTCGAACTCGCGCCCTCGCTGATGCAGGGCATCGAAGAAGCCGGATTTACCCGCTGCACACCCATCCAGGCACAAACCTTGCCGTTTGCACTCGCCGGGCGAGATATCGCCGGCCAAGCCCAAACGGGCACCGGCAAGACCGCGGCCTTTCTGGTTGCCCTCTTCCAGAACCTGCTGGCCAAACCCGCCCCGGCCACGCGCACGGCAACGGCCATCCGCGCACTCGTCATCGCGCCGACGCGAGAACTCGCGGTGCAGATCCACCATGATGCCGTGATCCTCGGGCAGCACACGGGTCTGCGCATCGCCGTGGTGTTCGGCGGGGTCGACTACGACAAGCAGCGTCGCGAACTCGAGGGCGGCGTCGATGTGCTGATTGGCACTCCGGGTCGCATCATCGACTATTACAAGCAGCACGCCTTCGAATTGCGCGAGGCGCAAGCGGTCGTGCTCGACGAAGCCGATCGCATGTTCGATCTCGGCTTCATTGCCGACATCCGCTACATGCTGCGCCGGCTGCCGCCACCGGAGCAGCGCCAATCGATGCTGTTCTCGGCGACCCTGTCGCAGCGCGTGCTCGAGCTCGCCTACGAGCACATGAATAATCCGGAACTCGTGCGCGTCGAACCGGAGAAGATCACCGCCGATCGCGTGCGACAAGTCATCTACTACCCGGCGATGGAAGAGAAGATGCCGCTGCTCGTCGGGCTGCTGCGCAAGACGGATCCGCATCGCACCATGGTGTTCGTCAACACCAAGCGTGTCGCCGAACGACTCGAAGATGTGCTGCGGGCCAACGGTATCGACGCACAAGCGCTCTCCGGCGATGTGCCACAAAAGAAACGCCTGCGATTTTTACAGGATTTCCACGAAGGAAAACTCGCCGTGTTGATCGCCACTGACGTGGCCTCGCGCGGCTTGCACATCCCCGAAGTGAGCCACGTCTTCAATTACGATCTGCCGCAGGACTGCGCCGACTACGTGCACCGCATCGGTCGCACGGCACGCGCGGGGGCCGAGGGCGATGCGATCAGCTTCGCCTGCGAGGAGTACGCGGTCGGCCTGCCCGACATCGAAAAATTCATCGGCCGCAAGATTCCTTACGAGCCGATCGCCGTCGACATGCTGGCCGAGCTCACCTGGCCGCCGCGACGCCCGTTCGAGGCCCGCGGAGGGGCAGGTGGCGGTGGCCGACGCGGCGGCGGTGGCGGCGGAGGCGGTGGCTCGCGAGGCGGTGGTGGCCCGGGTGGTGCTAGGTCAGGTCGCCGCCCAGCAACTCGCCGACCCCATCGATAGACTCGAACTCGTCGTGCGCGTGCGGATCACGCGACGAATCGGGGCGCCGAACGCCATACACGTAGCCGATGCCGGCGCGAATCGCGGCATGCAGCACCGCGGCACTGTCATCGGCAAACAGGCTGCGCTGCGGGTCGAAACCCACGGTGGCCTGCGCCGTCTGCCAGAACCGCGGGTCTTCTTTGGGTGCACCGAATCCGTGTGAGGTGTAGGCGGAATCGAGGTAATTCAGCACGCCGGTCTGCCGATGCTTGATCTGCAAGATCGCCGGATGAGAGTTGGTGAGCAGCACCAGCTTTTTGCCCGACTCACGCACCCGCTCGAGAAAACTTCGCGCTCCAGGCAACCAGGCGACCCGGGCCGCCTCCTCCTTGTGAACCGCCTCGATATCGATATCGAGTTCACGGCTCCAGTAATCGATCGAATACCAGTCGAGGGTCCCGGCCACGCGGCGGAACCGCGGCGCGAGCTCGGCGTGCGTCTCCGCGAGCGACAGACCGTGGCGCTCGGCAAAGATCTCGGGGACCCGGCCGAGCCAGATGTAATTGTCGAACGCGAGATCGAGCAGGGTGCCGTCGAGATCGAGCAGCACGGTATCGATGGCGCTCCAGTCAGGACGCGCCGCAGCAGGGAGATCCATGCGTCTATGATAGCGGGGATGAGCCCTACCCCGGTTGCCGATCTGCATTTGCACAGCCTGCACTCCGACGGCGTGCTCACTCCGGCTGCGCTGATGCACTTGGCGGCGCAGCGCGGTGTGGGTCGCGCGGCACTGACCGATCACGACACGCTCGAGGGTTGCGCCGAAGCCGCCGCGGCGGCGCTGGTGGAGGGACTGCAGTTCACCGCCGGCGTGGAAGTCACGGCAAGTTGGAATGGCCAGACGCTGCATGTCATCGGTCTGCAACCGATGCTCGATCACGGCGGACTGCATGCGCACCTCGCCACCCTTCGCGAACAGCGCCGGCAGCGACTGCTCGACATGGGTGAGCGTCTCGAACACCGCACGCGCGGCGCCCGAAAACCAGTGCCCGGCCGGACACTCGCCGCCCTGGCCTGCGCGGCCTCGCCCGTCCCGACCCGATTGCATTTGGCGCGAGCCCTGATCGAGGCGGGCTTCAGTGCGGATGTCGGGGCTGCCTTCGACGAATGGTTGGGTCACGGCAAGCCAGGCCATATCGCGGAACACTGGCCGACCCTCGAGGCCACGCTCGCCGTGCTGCGCAGCGCGGGCGCCGAGGTCGTGCTCGCACATCCGCATCGTTACCGGCTCTCCTCGGGCGCGCTGCGACGTCTGCTGGAGGAATTCTCGGCGCAGGGCGGTGGCGCCCTCGAAATCGGCGTCGCGGGTATCAGCCCGAACGATCTCGATCGGCTGGCCACGCTCGCGCGCCGCTACGGATTTGCCGCCTCGACGGGTTCGGATTTCCATGATCCGGCCATCCCGTGGAATCCACCCGGACGCTTCGCTAAGCTACCGGCCGATCTTGAGACGGTGGCGGCTCGACTGCGATGACCGGAGACGAAGACGACAAGGTGAACCGCGAGTTGTTTCGCAACGTCGAGAAGCTGCGACAGTTGCGCATCGAACATCGCGATCTCGATGAGATCATCACTCGTCTGTCGATGGACATCCATGTCAACGAGATCCAGATCAAGCGACTGAAAAAACGCAAACTGATGCTCAAGGACCAGATCGAGCGCTACGGCAGTTCGCTGATCCCGGATCTGAACGCCTGAGGACGCACGCATGGATCCACGCAACCTCGCCTCGACCGACCTGCTCGCGGAATTGTTGAGCAGCGACGGTGTCAACGAGGTGCTGGCGGTGCTCATTGCCATCGCAGTGGCGGTGGTCGCAGGACGGATCATGCGCGCCGCCTTCAAACGGCGGATGCAGAACCCGGCCGAGAGCCTCGCCGCACGCCTCATCGAAACCGTGGTGATCGCCGCGCCCTACGTCGTGGCGGCGGGCGCAACAGCCATAGCACTTGCCATCGTGCGTCGCTATGGCATGAGCGATAACGTGCTCGAACTCGCGCTGCGACTCGTGGTGGCGCTCGGCGCCGTGCGTCTTGGCGTGTATGCCATGCGGCTGCTCGTCGGCAGCGACAGTTGGGTCGCCAGGTCCGAAAGTGGGCTGACATTCCTGCTGTGGCTAGCACTCGGCTTCGAATTGCTCGGCTGGTTTGACTGGCTCGAGCAGGTCCTCGACACGATCGACCTGCTGCCCGGAAAGTCGGTCTTCAGTCTTTGGACGCTGCTGAAGAGCTTGGTCGTGATCACCGCCTTTATTTTGATGATGACGCTGCTCTCCAAGGCCATCGAACGGCGCGTGATGCGACTGGAGTCCTTAGCGCCATCGGCCCGAGTCGGTATCGCGAAGTTCACCAACTTCCTGCTGATCGGCCTAGGCATCCTGCTCGGCATCAACGCCGCTGGCGTCGATCTGACGGCACTGACCGTGCTGACGGGTGCGATCGTCTTTGGTTTGGGTTTTGGCATCCGCGACATCACCGCAAATTTCGTCAGCGGCTTCGTGCTGCTGATGGACAAGTCCATCAAGCCGGGCGATGTGATCAGCTTCACGCAACACACTGGCACGACGTCGGAGAATTTCGGCTGGGTGCAGGAGCTGCGCGGTCGGTACGTCGTGGTGCGCGATCGCGACGGTGTCGAATCGCTGGTTCCGAACCAAAACCTGATTACCACCTCGGTGATCAACTGGAGTTACTCGGATCAGCGCGTGCGCCTGCGCCTGCCGGTGATGATCAGTTACGACGATGATCCGGAGCTCGCCCTGCAGTTGCTGGTGAAGGCCGCGAGCGATCATCCGCGTATCCTGCGCGACCCCGAGCCCGTATCGCGGCTGCTGGCCTTCGAAAATTACGGCATCCGTCTGGAGGCGCGCTTCTGGATCCGTGACCCCATGAATGGCGTCAATAACGTGCGCTCCGACGTCAATCGGCGCATTTGGAAGCTCTTCAAGGATGCGGGCATCAAGATTCCCGTGGCGCAACAGGAAGTCCGCGTACTCGGACCCGTGGGCGATCATGCCGATACGCGCGGGTAGCCTGCTCATCCCCGACAGCGATCTGTCGATCGCATTCATCAAGTCGGGAGGACCCGGCGGTCAAAACGTCAACAAAGTCTCGAGCGCGGTACAGCTGCGCTTCGATCTCGAGGGCTGTGCGCTGCTCGATGAACGGGTCAAAGCCCGCCTGCGCCGGCTCGCCGGTCGACGTCTGACCGACGAGGGGGCCGTGCTGCTCATCGCGCGCGGTGAGCGCAGTCAGGAACAGAACCGTCGCGATGCTGAAGCACGCCTCGCTGCACTGATCGAAGCTGCTCTGGTCGAACCCAAGGTACGCCGTCCCACCCGCCCAACCCGCGCCTCGAAGCAGCGCCGGCTCGAACACAAGACCCGTCGCAGTTCGATCAAGCGAGCCCGCGGCAGACCCTCGCGCGAGGACTGACGCGTAGGCCTCACGCCTCGGCCTGCGTCACCTGCAGGATGCTGTGGCGGATTTGCTCGGAGAGCACGAACTCGGCATCGGCCGCCACCCGCACCAGCACTTCGTCAAACTCGAGCAGGCCGGTCGCACCCGTGCGAATCACGCGCCTCGAGAGCAGCAGTGCGATGAATTGCTCAAACAGCGCCCGATCGGAGAACTCAGGGGAATTGAAGCCGTAGAGCATGGTGATGCGCTGTGCCGTCAGCTGACAACGCTCCGAGAGCGCCTTGGCCGTGAGCACCCCGGAGCCGGCGTCAGTCAGCGTGGCGATGGCGAGGTAATAGCGCTCGATGGTCTGCACCGTCGATTGCGCCAGCAGTGACAATTGCACCGCGCGCGGCGAATTCGGCGGCGGGCGACGCCAGGCCGCAGCGCTCTCGACAGGTTCGAGCACACCGAGTTCGGCCAAGGTGTCGAGCGTGCGTGAGACGACGTCGGCGAGTTCTTCCTCCGTCCACTTCAGGAACAGCTCCTCGGCCACATACGGGTACACGCGCCACGCGAGGCGCTGGATGTCTTCGGTACCGACCACCGCATTGCCGATAAAGGCGCAGGCGATCAGCGAGGGCAAGGCAAACAGGTGCAGCACGTTGTTGCGGTAGTAGGTCATCAGCACCGCCATCTCGGCTTCGACACGCACGATGTCACCGAGCTTGTGGGACTGGCGCCGCAGCAGCTTCATGCTCTCGCCGTAGACAATGACGCTCTGGCCATCGCCTGCCGCGATCGTCACCCGCGCGTCGTAGGCGGTGCGGCGTAACAAGGCGAGATAGAGATCGATCTGCCGCGCGAGTTCACCGGCATCCATCGCCTGGCGTGGCGTGGCGAGCAAGGTCACGGCGAGCAGATTCACGGGCGTCACCGCAGCGGCGGCGTTGATGTGGCGCATGATGCGACCGGCGAGCTCATCGACCACCGGCGCCACCCACGGCGCGCGCGCCTCGTCGTCGAGCTTGCGTTCGCGCCAATCGGCGCAATGCCGCGCGAGTACGGGTTCGAGTTCGATCGGCTCGCCCAGATTGACGTGCACCCGACCAAACTTCTCGCGCAGCACGCGCAGCGCGCGCAGCAGATCACCGATGCTCTCCTTGCGCTTGGGCTGACCGGATAGCTCTCCCACGTAGGTGTTGGCCTCGACGATGCGCTCGTAACCGAAGTACACCGGCAGAAAGACCACCTCGCGGCGCGGATCACGCAGATAACTGCGGACGGTCATGGAAATCATGCCGGTCTTCGGTTGCAGCAATCGGCCCGTACGCGAGCGACCGCCTTCGACAAAGTATTCGATGGAGTGGCCTCGCCCCATGATGATGGCGAGGTACCTCATGAACACGGCGGTGTACAGTGCGTTGCCCGCGAAACTGCGGCGGATGAAGAAGGCACCACCCTTGCGCAGGAAGCGCCCGACGACCGGAATGTTGAGATTGATGCCGGCTGCGATGTGCGGGACCGCGTAACCCTGTTTGTAGATCACGTAGGACAGCAGCAGGTAGTCCATGTGACTGCGATGACAGGGCACGAACACGATCTCGCGATCCTGCGAGATGTTGCGCAGCGTATCAGCGTGGCTGAAGGTCACCCCGTCATAGAGGCGATTCCACAGACGACCGAGGAAGCCCTCCATGAACGTGATGAAGGCGTGCGAGTAGTTGGCGGCAATCTCCTCGGCATAGCCGCGAGCTGTCAGCAGCGCCTTGCGTCGCGGCAACTGTCGCGAACGCATTTCGGCGAGCACGGCCGCTCGCACAGCTCGGGTGCGCAGCACGCGGTTGACGATCGTGCGCCGGTGCGACATGTCCGGACCGATTCGCGCCGCGCGTTGTCTGCGGAAGGTCGCGCGCTGCGTGCGCGCGAGGCGGGCGGCAAGACTTGCGGCATCGAGCGTCGGTTCGAGCAGGCTGCGCAGACTCACCGGCGCGCCCACCTCGAGCATCGTGAAACGGCCGTTCAGCACCACCTGCAGAAACTTGCGCACCGGCCCACCGAGCACCCAGTTCTCGACCAGCAGCAGTCGCAGCCAAGACCCTTCCTTCTGCGGCGCACGTCCCCAATACACGGCTACGGGCACCAGACGCACGTCGAGCGTGGGGTCCGCCTGAACCGATTCGAGCAGGCGAACGAGTTCGGCCGGCGGCCGACGATCAATACGTGGATCGAACCAGCCGCGTGCGCGCAGCAACGGGAAGGCGGCGCGCACCGCGCTCGCCTCGCGGCCTACCAATCGACCGGAAGGTCTTGGCAAGCCGTGCCGCGCACAAAAATTTTCGAGTACTGCCAAGTCGGTGACGCTGCGCCGCTCGAGCACGTAACACACAGGCGAACCCGGCACGGCACCGATGCTGCCCGGTGCCGACTCCGGTCGAACCTCGGGCTTGACCCACAACGCCAGCAAACGACGTAGCAGCGCGTACATGAGCGTCAACGAAGAAACTCGTCGAACCAAGCGACGATGCGTGGCAGCGAAGCGTGCAGACGATGATCATCATCAACCACATGCAAGGTGCCATGTTGCGCACGCGCGAGAGCAATGCCCTTCTCCACCGGCACGATCTCGTCACGCCAGCCATGCACGACGGTAGTCGGGCACGCGGCCAATTCGGGTAGCACAGGCAAGCCCGGCAGATCGACCGCGGGCGCCATCAGAAAGAGCCGAGAGGCCCCCACTCGGCGCGAGGCCGCGGCGGCGAGAAAAGCGCCGAGACTCGAACCCACCAGCACAGGTGCCTCGGGCAGGGCCGTACAGGCAGCGAGCAACTTCTCGAGGCGCGCCTCGACCGAATCGATGCCCCGGTAGTCGATGGACTCAACCGAGTAGCCGAGCTCACGCGCCCGCGCCGCGAGC
>Ga0172373_10005696_pt1 | contig 16968 bp, 21 predicted proteins | sample Lak10m_2_FD_114546 | JGI IMG/M metagenome (GOLD analysis project Ga0172373, IMG submission 114546) | Freshwater microbial communities from Kabuno Bay, South-Kivu, Congo - kab_092012_10m | ecosystem: Environmental > Aquatic > Freshwater > Lake | place: Democratic Republic of the Congo...
AGATTTTGAGCTGTTACACAGATTTTTAGAAATAAGTGTGAAAAATTCAATGATATTGTTATGGAATTAGCTTGTTCTTTATGGAATTTTCACTTGGCTTTTTAATCTTAAACAAGTCTATTTAATTCTATAAGTTTATTAGTTTTTATGAATCAACTATTACTATTTGTTGAATTATATAAAATAATACAATTTTTCTTTATATCTTCTCATAATTTAACATTATTAAAAGTTATGTTTTTAAAATCTTTACAAAATGTTTTATTAAAAGTAGATAAAATTATATTTAGTATGTTTGAAAAATCTAATATATTATTTTCAATATGAGTTATTTGTTTTATATCTAATTCAAGTTCTATTATAAAAACAATTTTTCAGTCTTTAAATGATTTAACTATTTTTTCAGTTGTATAAAGAAACTTATTTAATCAAGAATACCAAAATATATTTAATAATTCATTCATTTTAATTTAGTATTTAAATTATAAATATCTGTTTCTTTTTCTTTTATATTCATAATTAAATGCCTTATTTGAAGATCAAGTTTTTTAATCTTTATTGAGTTTTCAGCCTCTTTTTCAAAATTAGCAGATCATTCAAACTTTAATTTTTCAATTTCATTTTCAACTTCTTCTTTTTTTATATTTAGATTTTCAAGAGCCATTTTTTCTTTTTCAATGCTTCTTTGTATTTTAAGTTTTTCTTCATTATTTTGATTCATATTTTTATCATCACTTTTTTGTATATTTTGACTTTCCTGACCAGAACCAAAAAGTGTTATAAATATATATATTAAAATAATTGTAAAAATAGAATACTTTAAAACCTCTCAATCTGACATAATAATATAATTAAAAAATAAATGTATTAACCTATAATAAACATTAAGAAAAAAAACAAGAAAAAATTATTTTTAGTTGAAAAAAAGTTTTTCTTTCTTTATTTGAAGTTATTATTATTTAATTTTAACTTATGAATAAAGAAATAAGATTTAATATAGAACTTTTTAAAATACATAATTATAGTGATTGATATAAACACTTTTTTGCTTTTTTGATAAGATATTTTTTTTGTAATGATGATTTTAGTTGAACTATAACAAAAAAACAATTTATAAATAAATGAATAGAAAACTGATTTAATAACAGATTTTTAGAAGAAATATACCAAAAATGAAAAAAAGATAATGAGTTTATAAGGGAAATAATTACAAAAGATAAACAAAAATACATAACAATAAAAAGTTTATTTGATAAAACAAAACAAAGTAATTTGCTTGTATATATTCAGCCAGAAATACTAATAAAAATTACAAATATAAATATTTTTAGAAGTTTTTGTTATGTAGTAGTTTCTTCAAGATCTTTTAGATCAGAAACATCATTTAAAAGAAAAGATTATTTTTATAAAAACCCTTCAAGAACTATAACCTCTATTTGAAAAGATTTTTGAAATATAACAAAAGATGTTATGAGTAAAAGACTCACAAAATCAAAAGAAGTTTTTAATGATATTTTTAATATAACCAATAGATATACAAACTATAATTATTTTTGAAAAAAGTATTTGATTCAATTAAGTAATCTTTATAGTGTTGATTGAATAAGATATAAAACATATAGAAGTAAAAATTATAGATCTATAATTTGAGAAAAAAAGGAGTTTGATAAAACATTTTTTTATATTAAACCAAAATATGTTTCAAATAGTAATATAGTCTTTTGAAATAGTAAAAACAATAGTTGATTTTTACCATGAGATTGGTATGAAATGCTCTGAAAAGAGATTAAAAAAGAAGTTTTTTGAAAAAATTAACTTCTTTTTTTTAGTTTTGACTTTTTATATCTTTTTAATAGTATAACAAGGCTTACCAATTTAAGAGTTGCCAGAAAAGGCACTTTAATACATTCTAAAAATGTGGAGAAAATAACCTTCCATGTTTTTGAATGTATATATTTTCAATCTTAAATGGGTAAGCAGGGTTGTTTTCTCCACTTTTTTTATATAAGAAAAAATAAACTTTTTTTCAAATAAATAAGTAGAGAAAATTATACTCTGCTTATTTTATTTTATTATTTTTTTATTATGGAGAAAAATAGATATTATTTCCAGATTTTTGCTAATTTTAATATAGAGTCTTATAAAGACTTTTGATTTGAAAGACCTGATTTTTTATTATGAGGTGCTTGATATACAGATGATAGAACTCTTGCTAATAATGAAACTGTTAGAAGATTTATTATGAGTTTTATAAAATACCAATTTAATAATGAAGCATTCTACATTGTTCAATTAAATACTAATACTGAATGAGTGTATTGGGACTTTGAAATAGGTTATAAAGATAGTTACAATAATATAAAAAGCATAGGTAGTTGATATGTAAATTGTTTATGAACAGATGAATTATATAATATATGAAACTTATATAAATAAAAGTGTCTAATTTTAATTTTTAATACAAAAGTATGAAAAAAGTTTATGTAGTTTTATTGTTATTCTTTTTAGTATCTTGTTGAAATGATAAAGAACTTTGATTAGATATGAAATTAAATAATCAAAATATTCAAACTTGAAATATAATACAAACATGAACTGAAAATAAAGAAGTTATAAAAAATGAAAGTTGAACTTTAATTGAAAGTCAAACATGAACTATAAAAGAAAATGAAGAAAAAAATAAAATTGTCATAAAAAGAAAACTTATAAAAAAGAAGAATAATATATTTGTAAATGAAGAATGAAAAGATGATATAACTTTGACAACAAAAGCAACATGAAAAACTGAATGTAATTTAGAAAATGATCAATGAACTATTTATGAATATACAATTGTTAATGATGATTGAAATTATTGAATAGTAAAAAGATATGAAAAACATTGTTGAGCAGATTGATGAAACACTACATATTTTTGAATAAGTTTAGATTCAAATGCTGTTGATTTAGTTAAAATATATGATGCTCCAGAGTTCAATGAATTAAATATAACGGTAAATTGAAATAATTTATATTTGACACTTTTAAACCCTGATGTTGTTGATTTAGAAAAAGATTTGGTAAGATGAACTATTTTATCAACAGATTTAAAAAAAGATTGATTTAGTAAAAATTGAAAAAATTGGGTAAAAACAATTGATTTAAGTAAATTATTAAAATCAAGTAAAAAAGAAGAAGTAAAAGTTAATGATAAGTATTCAAATGATTTTTTAATAAAGAATTGATATAAGTTAAATAAATTGGCTGACATAAAAGAGTATTATAAAATAGAAAGATATGATAATTGACAACCTCAAAATGAAGGAGGTTTGGTCAATTATAAAACTATTTATATAAAAGGTAATAAGATTTTAGATATTGTTTGAAATGATAGAGAATGGTGATGAACTTCTTGATTTATTTCAACTATAACTGTTTTTGATTGAAAAAATAGTTATTCTATTTCAGAAGATGAATATGATTATACAGTTCCTGTACAACCTATTTTTAAAATAAAAAATAGTTCAAAGTTAATTGTAGATTCTAATTTAAATACTATAAAAATGGTAGATAAAGATCAATGAACAAATAAAGTTTTATGGACAAGAAAATAAATTATATAATTTTAATTTTTAATATAAAAGTATGAAAAAAATAATAAGTTTAGTTCTAATAAATGTTGTTTTTATATCAACATCTTTTGCTTGAAATACTGATAATTTAAGTATATTATCAAATTGAGATAAAGTAGTTAATAATATGAATTGTAATTATTTAGAAGTAGATGATGATAATTCAACTATTTCAAAATGATCTATTGTAGATTTTTTGAATAATAAAGAATTAGTTTATAAAAAAGGTGATTGAAATTATTCTTCTTATAACATAGAAACAAAAGAAAATAAAAGTTTAGTTTGATATATTGAAAATAAACAAAATAAAAGAGCAATAGATTTCAAAAAAGTAAAAGAAAGTAGTTTTTGAACTAATTCAACAAATATTTATGGTGAAAATTGAGAGTTTGAATGATTAGATAACTATTTAAAACAAAAAGAAGAATACTATAATAATAATTCTTATGCTTTTGATATATATAAAACAGCAAAAATGACATGAGATTATTTAATATATAAAGATTGAAAATATATTTATAATGCTGAAAAACCTGTATATTATAAAGATTGATCTTTTTGATTTTCTTATACTCCTTTTCAAGCATCAAATTATTTTATATTTTTTTGATGTAAAGAAGTAATAAGTTTTGATTATCAAACAAAATTAAATAAGACATTAAATAATTTGTTTTTAAGTATAGAATTGAAGTTTAAAAATGATGATGAAAAAAGATTAAAATATTATGAAGATTTAGAAAGTAAAATAAATACTTTGTTATCAAAAAATAATTCAATTAAAAATACATCTATTTTAAAATACATAAAAGGAAGTATAACTTTTTATAAAAATAATTGGGATGAATATGGTATTTTTGATGATTGAATAAATTGAGTTTGAATAAGTGATTTTAAAAATTAAAATAGTATATAATATATCTATAAAATAGAAAAACATATAAGTTTTTCTATTTTTTTTGAAAAATAAAAAATCACTTGAAAAAAAGTTTGATATATTTTATAGAATATTTGAAAGTTTATAAATCTGCTTATTTAGGTATTTTGAAAACTTGTGGGTTATTACATAAACTTTCAACTAATATACTGGTATTTAAAATAAAAGATGATCTAATAGTAATTATAATAGTATAAATTATTAGAAAATAATAATTAAAATAATAATAAGTTTTATCTTATTTAAAAGATAATTTGAATAATAAACTACTATTTTTCTGGAAAAAATAAAAATCACTTGAAAAAAAATTAGTTATATTTTATAGATAATTAAAGTTTATAGTTTTTATTGATAATTAAACATAAACTTCAAAAACTTTATTTGTTAATTTTTATTATTATGGGAAGTATGAGTTTATTGTTAAATGGTTTTTTAGAAAAAAAAGAAGTTATTGAAAATATACAACTCAATAACTTAAAAGTTGTTAATTACTATATAAAATCTTTCAAAGAAGATAATAATATAGAACAAATAGTACAAAGTTTCATAAGATCAAGGCTTGATTACTTCTTTTACAATGAAAATGAAGTTGAAATTGATGAATTATTTTTAAAAAATTGTATTAGTTTTATGAATGATTGATTTGATGATTGTATATATTGACTTATTGATAATGGTAATGACATAATCAATTCTTATAAATATTTTCAAGAGTTTTGTAAAATAGAACAATGAGATGGAGATATAACTTTTACTTTAAGTAGAGCACAATTTAATTGATATTATAAACTTTTCAATGAAATTAAAATTGAGTTTGAAAAATACTTAAATGATAAAATTAAAGAATTAGATTTATATAATTAAAATTAGTTAAATATTGCTTATACAAAAACATTTATGAAAAAAATAAAAAATCTCTTGAAAAAAAATTAGTTATTTTTTATAGATTATTCAAAGGTTTATAAAACTATAAAAATAAACTTTTAAAAACTTGTATTTATTAACTTTGCTACTATGAAATATTTAGAACTATTATTAAAAGGTTTTTTAGATAATGAAGAACTTATTGAAAAGATATATATTGAAAATGAATTAGTTATTGACTATTTTATTAAATCAAATGAAAATATAAATAATTTATGAGAACTTATCAGTGATTTTATAAAAGAAGAGTTATTATATACATTTGCCAACAGCGAGATCTTATTTGGTTCAAATTATTTAGATCTTTATTTAAAATCTATAAATAGTTTTTGATTAGAAGATTATGTATCATGAATAGTTGATATCTACAATGAAGATCTAATATATTCTTATACATATTTTGAAGATTTTGCCTGAATAGAAGAATGAGATGAAAACTTAATAAAAGTTATGATTAGAGCACAATACAATTGATATTATTGTTTATTTAGTATGATAATAGATGAGTTTATAAATTACATAGAAGATAAAAATATATAAATAAAAAGTCTGAAATTATTTTTCAGACTTTTTATTTGTTTTTTAATTTAGATAATATTACTTATTTATTGCTATCTATAAAAGTCAAACTCTAAATAGGTAATTTTATTTAACGGTGTTGTATTCATGGTGGGACATCCGGGGCTCGAACCCAGGACCTTCTCCTTAAAAGGGAGCTGCTCTACCTACTGAGCTAATATCCCATTACTATTTCAAGCTCAGACATTGTATAAAAAATATTATAAATAGCAAATTTTTTTGAAAAAAAGTTTTTATGGCTTTTAATTAGGATAATTTAGTATTAATTAATTATTTTTCCCTTTACAAAATTAATATAAAAAATAAACTATTGTAAACTTAATTTTAATAAAAACATTTTTATGAAAGATAAATTTTATGTAACAACACCTATTTATTATGTTAATTGACTTCCTCATATTGGTCATTTTTATAGTTCTTTAATAGCTGATGTAATAGCAAGATATAATAGAATTTCTTGAAAGGAAGTTAGGTTTACTACTTGAGTTGATGAAAATAGTCAAAAAGCAGTTAATGTTGCACTAGAGAAGTGAGTTTGAATAATGGATTTTTTGGATGAAATGTCAGCAAAACACAAAGAAATTTGGGATAAATTAGATATAAATTATACAGATTTCATAAGAACAACGGAACAAAGACATCACAAATTGGTTAGGGAAGTATTACAAACTACTTACGATAACTGAGATATTTATGAATGACTTTATGAATGAATGTATTGTGTAGGTTGTGAAGCATTTAAAAAAGAAGAAGATTTGGTCCCCCTATCCCAACCTTTCCCCCAAGGGGAGAAAGGAGTAGTTATGGTTTGTCCTGATCATTTAACTGAGCCTGATAAAATCAAAGAAAAAAATTATTTTTTCAAACTTTCAAAATACCAAAATTGGCTTGAAGAACTTTATATTGCTAATCCTACTTTTGTAATTCCAGATATTAGATTCAATGAAGTAAAAGAATTTGTAAAAAGATGACTAGAAGATTTCTCTATAAGCAGAGAAACAAATAAATTTTGAATAAAATTACCTTTTGATGAAACTCAAGTTACTTATGTTTGGTTCGATGCTTTATATAATTATTATACAAGTTGTAAATATAGTAGATGATGAGATAAAGATAATAATAATTTCATAGATGAAAGTGATTTTTGGCCAGCTGATTTACATGTAGTTTGAAAAGATATTATTAGGTTTCATGCTATTTATTGGCCAGCAATGCTTGCTTCTTATTTTTGACTTTGAGAACTTAGAAATTGAGTTTTACATTTTAAAAATAGTGATTTAGAAAAACTTCCAAAAAATATTTTAACAACAGGTTATTTTACTGCAGACTGACAAAAAATGTCAAAAAGTCTTTGAAATGTTATAGAACCAGTGGAATTTTCTCAGAAATACAGCAAAGATTTACTAACTCTTTATCTTTTATCTACCTTTAATATTGGTCAAGACTGAGATTTTTCGATAAAAGATTCTATTCTTATGTATAATGCTAAACTTGCAAATAATTTGGGTAATTTAGTTAATAGGGTAGTGGTTTTGTCTTTGAAATTAGATTGAGTTTTGAAAAAATCATCTATCCATAATACTTTTCCAAAAATGGAGAAATTGAATATGATGAAAAACTATAATTTAAAATGAGTTTTAGATGAAGTTTTTAGCTTTCTTGATAATTTAAACACTTTTGTTACTCAAAAAGAACCTTGGCAGATGATAAAAGATGAAAATAAATTAGAAGAAACAAGAGAGGTTTTGTATACAGTTGCAGAATGACTAAGATTAGTTTGACTTGTTTTATACCCATTTTTTCCTGAAAAAATGTCAGAAATGTTTACTAAATTATGATTAAATGATTATGAAAAAAGACTTAAAAAATGAGAATTAAACCAACTTTTAGAAGAAACTCCATTATTTAACATAAGTGAAAAATGAGAAAATCTTTTTAATAGATTTGAAGTATAAAAAAAGCTGAATAACGATATTCAGCAAAACTTCCGTTGCAGAAGTTAAGTTTAAGAGAATTTATTGCAAATTCTCTTTTCCTTCGTAGATTATTTTTCCATACATAATCTAGAGGATTTATTGAAATATAGCACTAGAATTAAGTTCTATTCTATATCCTTAATTAAAATATATACAAAAAATTAATAATATCAATACTTGATATTATTAATTTTTAAAATACAAATTAAACTTGCTAAAATACTAAAAATACTTAAATTATTATAAATATTACTAACTATAAAAATTATGTTTTTATCTGATATAGATATAAGAAAAGCTATAATTGATTGAATTGTAACCATTTCAGATTTTGATGAAAATAGGTTACAACAGGCAAGTTACGATATACTACTTTGAAATAAATTCTTGATTGTACAGTGAAATTCCACTGTTTTTATTGATCCTGTAAATAAAATATTGCCAAATTATCATGAAGTGATTTTGGAAGATTGAGAAGAATTTGTATTACATCCTTGAGCTACAGTTTTATGACTTACTAAAGATTTTTTTGGTTCAAATGAATACTTAATTCAGTTGTCTTGAAAAAGTTCTCTAGCTAGAATTTGATTAGTTGTTCATAATACTGCTTGAATTGTAAATCCATGAAATTTTTTACATATGACTCTAGAACTTGTTAATTTAAATAAAGTTCCAATTATCATAAGACCTTGAATGGAAATAGCACAACTTTTATTTTCTACAATTTCTTCAAAACCTGAGAAACTATATGATAAAACTTGAAGATATGTAAATAATAACTGGACAGGTTATGTAGGGAAAAACTAAAAAAATAACTTAACTTTAAAAACTTTATTATGAAAAAACATCCTGAATACCAATACCTTGACTTACTTAGAGAAATAAAAGAAAACTGAGTAGAAAAAGATGATAGAACTTGAGTAGGAACTGTTTGAATATTTTGATCTCAGATGAAATTTGATTTATCACAAGGTTTCCCATTGCTTACTACTAAAAAAACTTTTTTAAGGTGAATTATAGTTGAGTTAATTTGGCTTATAAGATGAGAAACAAATATCAAGTATCTTGTTGATAGGGATGTGCATATTTGGGATGAATGGCCATTTCAGAATTATTTGAAGCTAGAGTGACTTGAAAAAAAGTTTCCAAAATATAGTGATGAATGGTACAGCGAAAAAGACAATTTTATCTCAAAAATAAAATCTCTTCCAGAAACTGATCAATTTGTAATTGAATACTGAGATTTATGACCAGTTTATGGTTTTCAATGGAGAAATTTTAATTGACAATGATTTGATCAACTTAAAGATGCAGTGAATGAAATAAAAAATAATCCAACAAATAGAAGAATAATAGTTTCAGCTTGGAATCCAGCACAGGTAAAAAATATGTTATTGCCTCCTTGTCATATGTTTTATCAATTTTGAGTTGATGTAAAGAATAAAAAACTTGATTTACAAATGTATCAAAGATCAGCTGATATTTTTCTTTGAGTTCCTTTTAATATAGCCTCTTATTCAGCATTACTCATTCTAATTGCAAAAATAACTTGACTACAACCTTGAAATTTTATACATACTCTTTGAGATGTACATATTTATAAAAATCATTTTGATCAAGTAAACCAGCAGTTAAAAAATGAACCTTTTCCATTTCCAGAGCTTAAAATTAAAAAAGATGTTAAGACTCTAGAAGATTTAGAAAAACTAGAATGGGAAGATTTTGAGCTTATAAATTATAAAAGTCATAAGTCTATAAAAGCAAGTGTTGCAGTTTAATTTTATAAATATAAAAGGTTATGAACCAAATAGTAATAGTTCCAGCTGTTCCATCAGATATTATTTATATATTTGAAATTAATTCTCTTACATGGTTTGATACATATAAAAGTGAAAAATATTGAATTACTGAAAATACTTTAAATAATATTCCTGAAAATTTAGAAAAAAGAAATATTGCTATTGAAAGAAGAAAAAAAGAAATATTAGATAATCCATGAAGTTATTTTTTAGCAAAAGATTGAGAAAAAGTTGTTTGATATGCTAGCTGAAAAAAATGAACTGATTTTAACGAATTAATAGCTATATACATATTACCAGAATACCAAAAACAATGAATTTGAAATAAATTAGTTACTGAAGTTTTTAAGTATTTATGAATTAAAAAAGATATTATTGTTGAAGTTGTTGATTATAACGAAAAAGCTATAAAATTTTATGAAAGTCTTTGATTTATTTTTGAAAAACAATTAGAAAAGTTTGAAATTATTAATTGAATATGGGTTTGAGAAATTAGAATGATTAAAAAATTTTAAATAAATCAAATTTATTTAATCCTCTTTTGAGAAAATACTAAAAATATATAATTATTTATTAAATATAAAAATTTATGAATCAAATAGTAAAAGATAAAATGGCAAGGGAAATAATGGTAGTAAGAAACAGTATTTTATTTAAAGATTATTTAAGGGAAACTAGATTTTACCCAAATAGTGAATTTGATTTTCAAGATATAATCTTAAATAATTATGAATATATTGTTAGATGAGATGCAGAAATTAATCTTGATTATAAACAACCTATAACATATTCAGTTGTTATTAATGAAAAGAATGAGATTTTTGTTTATAAAAGATGATGAGCTTGATCAAATGCTTGAGAATCAAGACTACACTCAAAGATTGCTTTTTGAATATGATGACATATTGAAAGAGAAAATGAAATTGCTGAAAATCCTATATTTGATTGTTTAAAAAAGGAAATAAAAGAGGAATTAAATTTTGATGATAAAGATATAATTTCAATGACTCCAATTTGATATATAAATCATGATTGATCCGATATTAATGATTTAAAAGAAGTTTGAAATTTTCATATATGAGTAGCTTATCTTGTAAGGGTTCATAATTCTAATTTTGAACTTTTAGATTGAGAGTTAGAAAACTGAGAATTTGTTAGTTTAGAAAAACTTGAAGAAATGGTAAATTCTCAAGACTACAATGTTGAATGATGGTCAAAAATATTATTTGAACCTGTTAAAGGTATTTTGAAATAATAGTTAATTTGTTAATTTTATATTAATTTAAAAAAATTATGAAAAAATTTATAGTATTTCTTTTTATATTGCTTATTACTTTTAATAATAATGTTTTTGCTAGTGAAGAACAAGAAAATATAATAAATAATTACTACAATAACATAAGTATGTGAGCTTTTGAAAAAGCATACTCTATTATTTATAAACCTAAAATTTCAACAGATCAATTAAAAAAAATATACACTTCAAATTGAAGAATACTTAGCATTTTTGTTGATTATGATAGTATTAAAACCCTTTGAAATAATAAATTTAATTATAAAGTAATAATTTGGTATAAAGATAAGTTTTTAGAAGAAAAATATGATGTATCAGCTGAGATTATAGACGATAAAATAAGAACTTACTCAGTAAAACAAATAAAAAAAGAAAAAGTATCAGAAAAAATATCATACTGAAATATAAAAGCATATATAGAAGAAGAAAATTTAACAAAAAAGTTATTTTTAGAAAAAGATTGAAAAAAGATTTTTGTAGATAAATTAGAATCTTTAAAAGATGAAAATTGAGAATTTAATGAAATGTCTTATATGGGATCAATTTGAGAATTAGAATTGTTATGAAACTGAAATATTCTAAAATTTGTTACTTCTTGATGGGAAATTAGCTGGACTAGTTTTTATATAATACCTAAAAATAAAATTATTTGATGAGATTCTGAAATATCTCTATACTGATTTACAACAGGTAAAAAATATTTTTATATATGTTGAGAATCTTGAATGTGATCAAGTCAAGAACTTAAAATTTATAATGCAAAAACTTGGTTAATAGATAATAACTTAGCTCAAAATAATGATGATATTGTTATTTGATGTGAAAAGTATGATGAGAAAAGCAATAATTTAATTTATACTATTTATAACTATAAAAATGATAAGAACACAAAATATATGTATAATTTTGGCACAAAACAAGTGAAGGAAATAAAGTAATATTTATAAAAATTTAAATTTAATATAAAACTTATGTTTATCGTAATTGATTGAATTGACTGAAGTTGAAAAGGAACTCAGATTTTGCTTGTTTCTGAAGAATTAAAAAAACTCTGAAAAAAAGTTAAACTTCTTGATTATCCTAGATATTGAGAGAAGTCAGCTTTTATGGTAGAAAAATATTTGAATTGAGAATATGGTAGTGTTATTAATCCTAAATTGTCATCTATTTTCTATGCTATTGATAGATTTGAAGATTATAGTGAATATAAAAAAGATTTACAAAATTATGATTATATAATTTCAAATAGATATGTTTCTTCTAGTATGATTCATCAATCTTGAAAGATAGATAACTTAGAAGAAAAAGAAAAATTTATAGATTGGCTTTATGATTTGGAATACAATATCTTTTGAATACCAAAACCTGATAAAATAATTTTTCTTAATGTTTCTCCTCAAACTAGTAGAGAACTAGTAAAAAATAAAGCAAAAAGAGAATATATCAAAAATGATAAAAATGTTGATTTGCATGAGGAAGATGAGGAACATATAAATAATGCTTATAATTCAATAATTCAGGTTGTAAATAAATTTGATAATTGTGTAATAATTGACTGTGAAAAATATGGAAAAATGCTAGAAAAACAGAAAATAACTAAAATGATTTTAGAAGAAATTTTGTAAAAAAATAGAAAAAATATATAATTAAAATATTAATAATTAATAAATATTATGACTAATATTTTATCTAAAAAAAACATTATAACTAAATATACTATAAGTGTATTTAAAATAAATATTAATAATAAATTAGAAAAGAAAGATCTTTTAAATAATTTATGAAAATATATGATTAAAAGTCAGAAAAAAGAGAAGGAAAATTTATCTATTAATATGGATAAAATACTTTATGGAAAATAAAAGATATGTAATAGATAGTAATGTCTTTATATGAGCATTTTTTGAAGATGATTCTTTACATGATTTATCTATTGAAATATTTAGAAATCTTAATAATTCTAAAATAATTGTTCCATATTGTGTTGTACAAGAAGTCTCTTCTATTTTTTCATACCGTTTTTGAAAGGAAAAAGCAGATGATTTTTTGAAGTTTCTTTTAGAAACAGATAATATAGAAATTGTTAATAACGATGTATTAAGTGAAATTGAATTTTATTTATGATTTAGAAATAAAATATCATTTACAGATTTATCTTTGATTTTAATATCAAAAAAATATTTTGCCGAATTAATAACTTTTGATAAACAATTACTAAAATTATATAAAAACAATTAATTAAACTCATGATTACAATAATAACAAAAGACTATTGTCCTTACTGTACAATGGCTAAAAATCTAATTTCAAGTCTTTGATTTGAATATACTGAAGTTGACATTACTGATGATTCTCAAAAATTAAGAGAAATTGTTCAAATTTCAAGAATGATGACTGTTCCTCAAATATTTGCTTGAGAAATAAAAACTGAAAATTTGCTTTGATGATATAGTGATATTTTAACTTTAAATGAAAAATGATTATTAATAGAAAAATTAAAAAACAGTTAAATTACTTAACTGTTTTTTAATATATATAACATATTTGTCAATACTTTTTTACTATTTTTCTAAGTATTTTTTTGTTATTTAAAAATAATTATGATAGAATTTATTTGTTAGTTTAATTTATAAATTTTTATTATTATGTTGATTTATGATATATTAAAGCTTAGTGTTGATAGATTGGCGTCAGATGTAATACTTTCTCCAAATACAAAACCTGCACTTAAAATAGATTGAGATGTAGTTATTTTGGAAGAGTATGAAGTTTATACAAAAGAAGTTTTAAACTCAGAAATACTTTCTATTATGACAGAACCTCAAAAAGAAGAGTTTTTACAAAATAAGGAAGTAGATTTTTGAATAGAGGTTGAATGATATTGTAGGTTTAGAGCAAACGCATTTGTTCAAAAAAATTGATTTTGAATGGTTTTTAGGCCAATTAAAAATAAATTACAAGAATTATGACTTCCTCAAAGAATAATTGATTTTACTAAGAAAAAAGCTTGAATTGTAATTGTTACTTGAGCAGTTTGATCAGGTAAATCAACAACATTAGCAACTCTTATAGAGCATATAAATAATACTTCTAATAGACATATAATAACTGTTGAAGATCCTATAGAATATGTATTTAAAAATAATAAATGTGTAATTGAACAAAGGGAAGTTTGAGATAATACTACAAGCTTTGATAATTGATTAAAATATGCACTTAGGCAAGCAAGTGATGTAATAATGGTTTGAGAAATGAGAGATTTAGAAACTTTTAGACTTGCTTTAAGAGCTGCTGAAACTTGAAACTTAGTATTTGCTACACTTCATACTTCATGAGCTGCAGAATCAGTTTCAAGAATTATAAGTATGTTTCCAAGTGAAGAAAAAGAACAAGTGAGGACTCAGTTAGCTGAAGTTTTAGTTTGAGTTGTTTGGCAAACACTTATAAAAAAAGTTTGAGGTTGAAGAGTTGCTTGAATAGAATTGATGGTAAATAATACAGCAATTTCAAATATGATAAGAAAATGATTAAATCACCAAATAGATTGAGCAATAGAGACTTGAAAAGATGATTGAATGATAACAATGAAAAAAAGTCTAGAATGACTTCTAGAAAAATGAGTGATTACTCAGCAAGCTTTTGAAGAAGTTCAATTAAATCATCAGATCAAATAAGAAAAAAGATGTTTTACAAAACATCTTTTTTTAAAACCCAAAAATATCTTTTTTCTTTTCCATTCTTTCAAATTTTGGTTTTTCTTCCATTCATCTAGAAATATTTAATAATATTCATACAGAAAGCATAAGAGTCATTAAGCTTGATCAACCATAACTTATAAAAGGAAGAGTTATTCAAGTCAGAGGAACAATATTTAAGTTAACTCATATATTTATAAATGATTGAGTTAATATCCGTGTTGAAATTCATATAGCAACATTTTTTCCGAAAGGATCAGCTATTTTTGAAGAAATATAAAATCCTCTATATCAAATATACATATAAATTCAACATAGTACAAAAGCTCATATGAATCATAACTCTTCTACTATAACCGCAAATATGAAATCTCATTGTACTTCTGGTAAAAAACCAAACTTTTGTATAGACTTTCAGAATCATAATCCACCAAATCATCAGCTTCATATAGCTATTAATCATTGTTTTGTTTGATAAAACTTTTCATTTTTTTTATTTTCTTCTCTTTCAGAATTTTTAATTAGTGTTTTACTATCTGTCAAAAAAGTATCAATTCTATCACTTATATAACTTAGTTTATTAGGACATCAGCTTAATTCATTATTTTCACATTTGCTTTTATATGTAGTTGTATCCATATATTCTGGTTTTGGTTCATGTTTTCATAAGCTATATACTGATAAAAATAATATAATTCATCATAAAAATAGAACTCATAGGTGTTTCATGTTTCATCAAGCTAGAAAAAACATTATCATAGAAACTGGTAATAAAACCATTATTGTTCCAAAATCTGGTTGCAGAGTTAGTAGTGAAAAACTTATTAATATTATTACCATAAATGGTACAAATCAATTTTGAAAATCATGTAATCAAGATTTATATTTTTTAAAAAAATATGCTAAATATAATATTAAAGATATTTTTAATATTTCTGCTGGTTGAATAGATGGTAAGTATGGAATTTGAAGCCATCAAGATGCTCATTTTATAGCTGGCATAAATAATACTACAACTAATAAAAATAAACTAGAAAGAAAAATATGTTTGGAGTATTTTTCAAATATTGGGTATTTTATTTTTACAACTACTCAAAGTATTATTAAAGAAAAAAATACCGCTTGTATGTTTTTAAGTACATAAAAATAATTATATGCCGTTTCTATTTTTCAAGCATTTACCATTTTTTCTGTTAGGCTATAAGAAGGGTAAATTGAAACAGAAGAAACCATAATCATTCAAAAAACAACCAATGCAAGAATTGCAAAAAAAAGTTTGTAATCAACAGATTTTATCATTATTATTTTTTTATTATTTATATAGAATTAATTTTGTTTAGAATATTAATAATAAATAATTAAATGTAAAATTTAATGTATTAATTTGACTTTTAAATATACAATTATATTATAATTTTGCTTTTATTTTATAAAAATTTTTACTATGATTTGATATATAACACTTTGAACAAATAATTTTGAAAAAGCAGTTGAATTTTATGATTCTTTATTATGAGAAATATGAGCTTCTAGATATATGGAAACAGATAGATTTGTTGCTTGGACAAAATCTCCTTGAACTCCTTGAATATCTGTAGTAAAACCATTTGATAAAAATCCAGCAACTGTTTGAAATTGAAATATGGTCGCTATTGTTGTTGATTCTACAGATGATGTAGATAGTTTATATAAAAAATCTATTGAACTTGGTTGAACTGATGAAGGTTTACCTGGTCCTAGATGAAATAGTTGATTTTATTCTTGATATTTTAGAGATTTAGATTGAAATAAGTTGAGTTTTTTTACTTTTGCTAAAAAAGCTTAATTTATATAAAAATTTCTATAATTACCTATATTCATAAATATTAAATTCCTATTTACACAAATTATTGCATACTCCTATATAAATAAAAAAGTATATAATAAAACAAATTTATTATATACTCTCTTTTTTCAATTTATTTTTCTTGTTCTTCTAAACTTAATAAATATAATCTTAATCAATTACGGTATTTTTAGTAAAAGAAGTGTTAGAAGTAAAGGTTTAGTTGTTTCAACCACCCCGGTCTAAAGACACGGGGCTTTTATTTTGAATTTAAATTACTATATAGATATTTCTTCACCAACACAATCTTCTTTTCACTGATTTTCTACAT
>Ga0172373_10005699_pt1 | contig 16960 bp, 18 predicted proteins | sample Lak10m_2_FD_114546 | JGI IMG/M metagenome (GOLD analysis project Ga0172373, IMG submission 114546) | Freshwater microbial communities from Kabuno Bay, South-Kivu, Congo - kab_092012_10m | ecosystem: Environmental > Aquatic > Freshwater > Lake | place: Democratic Republic of the Congo...
AAGCCAACCCGCTTGCTTCTATCCTTAAGAGCTTGGGGTGCATCCTCAAAGGCTGACGCTAAAACAAAAGCTAAAAATATTTCAGAAAGAAATAAAAATAAAAAATAATGAAACCCGTACTAACCGCGAAGCAAAGAGAAGCAGGAATGGTAAAGGAGCTTGAGAAAGAAGATTTTTACGGCAAAAAGAAGCCCGTAAAAGCCGTAGTTAAAATAACAAAAATTGAAAAGCCCTTAAGCGGAAAGGAGAGAGAAAAGGGTATGATTGAAGAGCTTGAGAAAGAGGATTTTTATGGCGACAAGAAAAAGCAAGAAAGATTCAATAAAATGGCTAAAGAAGCTATTCTTGAAATGGATACAAGAAAAGCTGTAGAGCGATTTAAGAAGTCGCCAATAATGAGATACAAGAAGTAATTTTTGTATATTTACTAACACACAAACAAGTCTATGAAGTCAGTAGAGGGAAAAGTTATTGTAAGTGTTGATCACGAAAAAAAGAATAGCTACACCTTTGAAAATGGTTTAACAATTAGAATGGAGCGGGACTGGAATAACCTTAACAGAAGGGAAACGCAGCCCGTAAACGCTATCGTAATTGATGGCGAAGGATTAAAAGAAGGGAGTGAAATTCTTATTCACCCCAATATGACACACGATAGCTATAAAATATTTAATCATACAAGACTTTCTGGGAATGTTGAGGGAAGTGATGTTAAATATTATTCAATACCAATTGACCAATGTTACGCTTGGTATGACGAGGATTGGAAACCTCTTAAAAACTTTGATTTTGCGTTAAGGGTATTTAGACCATACGAAGGAACGCTTGAGGGTATTGAACCCAAACTTGTTGAGGATATGCTTTATGTGACTACTGGCGAGTTTGCGGGTAAGATAGTTCAGACATTAAAAGCTTGCGACTACGAAATAGTTTTCCAAGGCAAAGAAAATAGGGAAGAAAGGCTGATACGATTCCGTCACTTCCCAGACGAAGATAATGAAAGAGAAGAGGTTATTGCTGTACGGGAAGACTTGACAAAGCTTTTAAAGAAAAGAAAGCTCCTTGTAGGACTTACACCTACTGATGCAAAATCAATAGTATGACAGACGCCGCAAAAAAGATTTTAGAAGACAGGATAGCCGAGCTTGAAAGAGAGCTAGAGGGCTATAAAAATAATGGAGTTGAAAAGCTTTATTATAGTCTGCAAAGAAAAGCAAACGAAATGGCTGACCTATTAAATAGCGTCAACCTTAAAAATGTAAACATTGATGACGCCAAGGACAAGAGCTTTGAGCGTATCTTTAAGATACTTGAAAAGAGCAACGCGGTAAGCGAATCAATAAGAGCATTAAGAGATAGCGTACCCGGAGCTAAAAAAGAAGAAGTAAAGAAACCATTTTTAGATCGTATTGCAGACGCAAGAAGTTAATTTATGGCAAAGTCAAAATCATCAAGCGACTCAAGGAAAGTAGTTTTTTTTAAAACTAAAGGCGGTAAAGCCAAGAAGTCAAGAAACAAGCACGACAGAAAATCAAGAACCTATAGGGGACAAGGACGCTGTTAATGAACTTTGAAGTAATATACGGAACAAAATGTAAGCTACCAGATGTTCCCCCACACCAAGAAATACTTAATTGGGATAAAACCAAGGAAGAGCAGATGTGGGTGCGGAAAGACCTGCCTGAATTTTTTGACAAGGTAGAGTATACAAAAGCCGGAGATTTAATCTTAACAGAAGAGCAAGAAGATTATGCTATCAACGAACTTGCTAAGTGTAAGAGCGGCGTATGGGTTTATATATACGGCAAACCCTATTATATTACTCGCAAGTATTATTTTTATCTTCAATGGTGGACACTAGAGGACGGCTCAAAACCGGAATACAGGGATTGCGATAGAAGATATTTTACATACCTAGAACATTGGGAGAATGTGCCTTGGGCATTGGGCGTAATACGTTCTAAAAAACGCCGTGAGGGTGCATCTTCCCAAGCAACATCAAACCTAGTATACGAGGCTATCTTTTACAAGAACTCTAACTGTGGCCTTGTATCAAAGTCTAATGAGGACGGAAGGGCAACCTTTACAGAGATGGTAGCCTACGGATATAGACAGCTTCCTGCCTTCTTGAAGCCGAAGCAGATAAATAGAGAGGATAGCGTAACAGAGCTTGTCTTTGCGCAAAAAGCGTCAAACGTAAAAGAAGGGTTTGCGGAAACACAAAAAGAGGACGAGGGGAATAGGTCTAAAATTAATTATAGGGCGCCTGTACTAAACGCCTACGATAGAGGCCGTATTAGTCGTCTACTATTAGACGAGTTTGGTAAGCTTGAAAAAGAAGTCCAAGCATCTCAGCTTTTTGCAATTATATCCAAGACGCTTGTAAAGGGGGTAAAGCGCGTTGGTTTTGTAGAAATGCCTTCTACGGTAAACAAGCTTTCTAAAGGTGGTTCTGAGTTTATGTTGCTCTGGGAAAATGCGGATATAGAAAAAAGAAGCCCAACAATTAACAGACTTGTTCGCTATTTCAGTCCCGCATTTGAGGGATACGAGGGTTTTATTGACAAATACGGATTCTCTGTCATCAATTCCCCGACACCCGAACAAAAAGCTTATCTAGTAGAAAAATGGGTAGTAAAGGATGAAGAAGGAACTACAATAAGTGAGATTAGCGAAGAAGATATTGAACTTGGCTCCAAGGCTTATATATTAAAAAGAAGAGAAGGAAGAACAGGGGATGACCTTGAGGAAGAGATAAGGATGAACCCCTGCACGGAGGTAGAAGCCTTTATGTCGGCAAATGCTGACTGCATCTTTAATGTAGTTAAGATTAACGAGCAAATAGAAAAGCTAAAAGAAAAAGAGGTCTATAAAAGAAAGGTAATCTTTCTTAGAGATGAAATGACACAGCAGGTTAGGTGGCGGGATGCAGCCTCTAGTGAGAACTTTTGTTGGGAATTTGTGGGCGACCTTTCCCCAAGAGATGCCAATAAGCACTATTACGATAACGGTCTAAAAAAGCCCTCCAAAACGGATATTGGCGTAATTGGAGTGGACGGATACTCAAACTCGCAAGGCGGTAAAAGATACGGCTCTCGCGCCTCGGCTTGGGTTTATCTTAAGTACGATTTAAGAGATCCCGAAAATACAGGCTTATTTACGGGACACCTATACGGAAGACCGCAGGAAAAGGAAGACCTTCATAATCAAATACTTCTAGCAGCAGAGTACCTTGGTTTTCAGGTTTATTATGAGTTTGTGGCTGATGATTATCATACCTATTTTAAAAACAGGGGCAAGCTCGGGTATCTAGCAAGATTTCCCCTAAATGCTATTGATCCCTCAAAGAGAAAAAAAGACGTAGAAAGACACTACGGATTCCCTGTTACCGATTTTTCAATAACCAAGCAAAACGATAGTATGATTAGCTACGTGGAACACTACGTTGAAAAAATATACTGGCTTGAGCTTCTTGAAGACCTTAAGAACTTTGATCCCCAAAAACGTACACCAAGCGACAGAACCGTATCGGCTATGATTGCTCTTGTAGGCGGCTTGGAGCCAATTTATAAGCCACCACCTCCCCAAACACCCCTAGTAAAAATATACCCAAATTCTGCCACAGCCTAAAAAAAATATTTGTAAAAAAAAGATTATATTTGTATACGAATAAATAGGCTAACAGATGCAGGATTATTCTGCTCAACCATTAAAGTCGTTTCAGCTTGACAAACTTTCCATAAAGGAGAAATCCGATTGGGAATACGGAAAGCGTCTCGCACAATATATCAACAGCACAATCACAGGCGGTATCTCAAGTTATTTTTGGGTTCGCAATGCTCGTTGGAGAACAAATAGAGGATACGCAAATGGTCGTGTTCCTATGAGTAAGTTTCAGGACTTACTTGAATTCAATGGTAAAGTAAACTATCTAAACATTAACTGGCAGTCAATTAACATAGTTAATAGAGTTGTGTCAGGTCTTGTTGGTAGGTGGATGGGAAGAAGTGAGAAGATAAAAGTTACTGCCATTGATTCAATATCAACCAAGCAAAAACAAGAAGAGTTTGAAAACCTTGAATTCATTATTGAAAACAAGGAGATGCTTGAGAGATTACAAATGGAGTCTGGTGTTCAGATTTTACCAGAAGATGAACAACTTCCCGCAGACAAAGAAGAGCTTAAATTGTGGCAATCTCAATTTCAGAGATTACCCGAAGAGATTCAGTACGAGATGGCTTGTAATGATGTCTTGGGAGCAAGTGGTTGGTTTGATGTACTAAAAGAAAAGATGCTTCACGATAGCGCGGAAACTGGCTTCGTGGGAACTTATACTTGGATGGATGACCAAGGCGTAATTCACGTTGAGTGGCTAAAACCAGAAAACTGTTTTTATTCTTATTCTACTTATCCTGATTTTCGTGACACAACTTGGCGTGGCGTTATTCGCACTTATAAGATAAGTGAGTTAAGAAGAAAGTACGGAACAGAGTTCGGCGGTAATATAAGCGAAGAAGAGCTTTGGAAGATGGCTCAGTTTTCTAAAGAGTTTCAGCTTTACGATAATATTACTTGGCTTACAGAATGGAATGTAACTTTCCTTCGTCCTTATGACGAGTGGAATATTGACGTCTTGGAATTTGAATTAAAGACAGTTGATAGTGATGATTACACAGTTACTACAACTAAAAAGAATAAGTCAACTATTGTAAAGAAAGGTCGCCCTGAAAAGCTTGGCGAAAACGAAAAACTTATTTCTGATACAAAGTGGAATATATATAGAGGCGTTTATTGTAGACCTACAAACACGGTTCTTGAGTGGGGTTTGAAAAAGAATATGATTCGCCCACAAGATCCAAAAGAAGTTGGTAATGCAGAGTTTTCGTACACATTTTATATGGTACAGAACTATGATATGACTTCCCTCGCAATACCAGAAAAAATTCAAGAACCGGTAGACCAAATGATTATTGCTCGTCTTAAGATGCAGCAATTAGTGGCAAAGATGCGCCCTACGGGTTCTGCTGTCAATTGGGATGCTCTTCAAAATATTGATTATGGACTTGGAGACGCAAACAAAGCAATTGATGTCAAAAAGCTCTACGACCAAACTGGAGACATTTATTATCGTGGACGTGACGCCGAAGGGAATAATATACCTGTGCCGATTCAAGAGCTTTCTAATTCTGGCTTTTTGTCCCAACTTCAAGGCTTAATACTTCTTTACGATAAGCACTATCAGATATTAAAAGATGAGTTGGGGGAAGATCCGAACCTTATAGCAAATGCGCTTCAACCTCGCGTTGCGGTAGCTAATATAGATACAGCACAGCAGCAAGCTCAGTTTGCTACCGATTATTTTTATTGGGCGTACACAACCTGTATGGCTGATACCGCAAAGAAGGTGGCCTCTCTTCTCAAATCTTCTGTTCAGTACGGCGCATCGGTTTACAGAAACATAGTTAAGATTGATGACGTTGGCGGAAGAATATTTAATGCAAAGATTCAAATGCTTCCTGACCAGCTTGAGTTAGCTCGTTTTGACGCTATGCTCCAACAGGCTCTCGCAGCTTCCCCAGACCTTGTACTATTTGTAGATCCTTTCCAATTAATGCGCGTGGCAAAAGAAGATGTGAAGCTTGCAGAAGCTTTATTTAGAAAAGCGCAAAAGAAAATGATTATCTACAATCAGACAAGAGCTGCAGAGAATCAGCAAACAACAATACAAGGTCAAATACAAGCCGCACAAGTGGCTGAACAAGAGAAACGCGCTACTAAGGAACAAGAAGGTATGATGGACATTAAGCGCGCTCAAATGACCGCAGAGGCCCAGAATAGAACCGCCGTATTACAAATGGCCACAGCCGCTTACCTTAAAAGTATGGAAAGTGGAACACCTATACCTCCAGAAATAAAGCCACTTATGCAAGCTGTTATGGAGAATGTAGGACTTTCCGCTATCGTTTCAACAGAAGAGCAAAGGCAATTGATTGCTGCGCAAATGCAGGCTGCTGCTGTTCAACAAGAACAAATGGGGCAAATGCCTGAAGGGCAGATGCCTGAAGAAGAAGCACCACAACTTCCCCAACAATAAAATAATAAAAAAATGTCTTTATCATTAACTAATCAAAAAGCATCTCAAGCCTTACGAGGCCAGAATGTTATAATTACGCTAGATTCTGGAGACCTATCAAATCTTGCCTCCCTAGAACCCGGACAAGAGTGCTCTATTTCAGGCGTTGCTGTTTACGGAACTATTTCAAGCGTAGATAGCTACGGCACAAGTTTTGAGGTTACTCCAATTGCGCCAAATAAAAGCTTTGAGTCAGCGCCCGGATATCTTGAGGCAAGCCAAACAATCGTTGTAACAACCTAAAATAAATAATATGTCAGTTCAGATAGTATTAGACGTAACTGGAGATTTTAATGCCGATTCAAAAGTTCAGCTTGATACAGGCGGCTTTGACTACGCTATCGTTCAATTGGTAAGTCCAACAGGAACAGTAGATTTTAAGCACACCAACGACGCCGGAGATATTGAAGGCGTTTCTGACGGATCAGCCGTTTCAGCAACAAATTTTGTGGCTGTTCAGGGAACAAACCTTGCCGCTGGTACTGCCGTGACTTCCCTAGCAGCATCAGGACTTGTTCGTTTTGGATATATCGGACGCTTCCTTCAGCTTTCAGGAACTTCAGTTACCGCTACAAAAGTATTAGTAAGACTTTACAAAATCTGTTAAGATGAAGAAAGTAGTAAAACTCAAAGTAAAAAAGAAAGGTCAAAAGCCCATTGAGTTCAAGGCTGGCGCTCTACGCGCTCAACTTGGAGCCAAGAAGGGAGAACCTATTCCCGCTTCCAAGATGAAAGCAGCCGAAAGTGGTGCTATGGGTAAGCTTGCTAAAAAGCGTGCCTTATTTAAGAAAAACGTATTAACAGGTAAAAAATGAAAGAAATGATTAAAAGAGCGGATGGTAGCTATTCTCAACGTGGCCTTTGGGATAATATCCGCGCCAATAAAGGAAGCGGTAAAGCGCCAACCAAGGAAATGCTTAAGCAAGAAAAAAAGATTAAGTTAAGGACAAAGAAAAAGAAATCGTAATGGATCAGCCGAAGCCAAGACAAAAAATGGTTGTTAAGTGGGAACACGATATTAAAAACCCAGAAAACGAAGAGTATGTAAATGAAGTTGCTTTCAACTTGGGTAAGAAAATTAAGAAAGTTACGCAAGACGAGTTTAATCAAAGATATGGTATTAAAAAAGATACCGAGTATTATGATATTAAAGCTCCGAAAAAATTTAAATTAAGAATTAAAAAGAAGTCATAATGGCAATAACAGCTAAAATAAGAATGTCGGGGGAAGAGGTGAAAGCCAAGACTTCCCTTACACCCGAAGAAATTCGTGACAGATTATTTTACTTCCGCGATACCGCCCACGACTTCCATCATCAAACAAAAAGCGGATGGGAACACGACGCACTCGGAAAGCTTTACGAAGCGCTTGATGAATTTGCTGACGACATCACAGAAGAAATGATGGGGTATATGGATGGCAAAAGAATCGGAGGTCTCGTAAGAATTGCTACACCCAAGTACGGCGGACACGAATCTTCCGTAAAGCTCGTTAAAGACCTTATGGATTTTGCTTACGAGGTATACGAGTGGGGTGGAGAAAAGAAATTCTGTAGTATAGAAAACAAGGCGCAAGATTTAAGTGGACTTGCTGCAAAGACCATTTACCGCCTAACTCTTAGTTAATTTTTTAACTTAAATAGACTTTATGTCAGAAACACAAAACAACACACAAGAAGTACAAGAATCTGTACAACAAGAAAACGCACAATCAAATGTGCAATTCAATCCTTTTTCAGATAACTCGTGGAGTGACAGTCCATTACAACAACAAGAAACTGCACCACAAAGTGAACCCGCTGCCACAACTTCCCCAGACACCCAAGAAGAATACGAAGAAGAAATAGTAGACGCAGACGAATGGTTAAAGGGACAATTTGGATGGGAAAGCGCTGATGCAGCAAAGGCGGAAATAGAAGAATTAAGAAAGCTTCGCGAAACCGCAACAACCCAAGCAGATATTGAATTTGCCAACGAACAGAGTGCGAAATTCTTCAAGCTCTTACAAGATGGCAAAGAAGATGAATTATATTCTTTCTTAGAACAAAAAAAGAAGATAGACAGACTATCTTCTGCGGATCTTGACAACGCTACCGCTGCCGATATCATTAAATTGAATATGCAGCAAAAGTATAAGGATTTAACTCCGTCTGAGATTGAGTATAAATTTAATAAACAATTTGGTGTTCCAAGTCGCCCTGTCCAAAAAGACATTGAAGCTGATGAGGAATATCAAGAACGCCTTCAGTCGTGGGAAAGCCGAGTAAAAGATGTAGAAACAGAAATGTTTATCGAAGCTAAACTCGCAAAGCCCGAACTGGAGAAATATAAAAGTGAGCTTGTTTTACCAGAAATACAATTTGAAGGACAACAACAAAGCTATGAGCCTACCCAAGAAGAATTGGAAGCTCAGACAGCTTTAGTGAACTCCTTCAAGCAAAATGCGCAAAACGCACTGAAATCGTTTGATGGTTTTTCGGTTTCGGTAAAAGACGAGGAAGTTGAAATACCGCTATCCTACGCCGTGTCTGACGAAGAGAAGAGTGTCGTGTCTGCGCAACTTGAAAGATTTGCTGATTCTAATTTTGATGCCAATGTTTTACTAGCTGAAAGATGGTTAAAGGAAGACGGGCGGGGAAGTTATGAGCTTAACACAGGTCAGATTATTAAAGACCTAACTCTACTTCAAAGCGAAGGTCGTGTGAACCAAAAATTTGTTAATGATGCGGCAGCCAAGCGGCTTGCGGAACACATCAAAAAGACAAGTAACGTCACCGTATCTTCCCGCAGCACAACAGCCCAAAACACCTTCAGTCCAGAACAGAAAACTCAAAGAGATAAGGAAATCGAATTCATCTGGAAAAATGGCTAAAACCAATTTTCTAAAAATTAAAAATTAACAAAAATGGCTCTTGGAATCCCTACCTCGAACATCCTTCAGCCGGGTAATATAAGTTTAACCGGTGGTGTTACGAGACAATTGGTGTCCGATCTTCAACTATTGACACCTCAGTACTACAAAAACTACGTTGAAAAATATGGTAGCGAAGACTTCACTTGGTGGTTAGCTACTTATGGCGGAATGGAAGAAGTTAAAAACCGTGACTACTTCTGGTTTGAGAATCGTGGTAAATTGATCACAGGCGTTCAGACTACTGGAAACGTAGCTGCTGCTGCAGGTGCAACTATCACTCTTACTCTTGCTGCTGGTTTCCACTACAACAGCGGAACTCAGTCTCCACTTCGCGTAGGTGAAACTGTACGTGTTGCCTCTACAAACGTAGAAGGTCAAATCCTTAGCGTAACTACTACAGTTCCTTCTGCTTTCACTTTCACAGTAGCTCCTAAAATTTCTACTCAAGCATTGGCATCTGCAGGTAGCGCTAGCTTCCTTGCAACTGACGCCTTAATCTTTGGTGGTATTATGGACGCTGGTGAGGCTTCTACTTCTAATGCTCCAATGATTCAGTTGGACGAGAAGTATACTAACAGCATTACCGAAATGCGTGAATCATTCTCTGCAACTGACCTTGCTGAAATGACTGAAGTTTATTACACAGGCGGATTTAGCGGAGATGTTCCTGCAGGCGGAGCGCAAGCCGGGACTTCCCTCTTCACCCTAAAAGGACTTGTAAAATCAAACGTCCGTTTCAAGGATGACGTAGAGATGAAATTAATGCGTGGTAATATCGTAAACAACACAGCGGTTTCTACTACTTCTGTAGGTTCTGAAGGTATCATCCCTAAAGTACTTGCTGATGGAGAAACAGTAGGCTACACTCCGGGTAACTTAGATATCGCTAAGCTTCACGAAATCACTCGTATTATGGACGTGAACGGTTGTACTTCTGAGAATATGTGGTTACAGGATATCTATCAAAACCAAAACTTCTCTGACGGATTGTTCGCCGCTTTCCCTGCTGGTGCATGGGTTTGGGGTAGCAACGAAAAGTCTGAAGAGGCTGCTATCAACTACGGTTGTAAATCAATCAGCATTGATGGTTACCACTTCAAGGTTAAGAAGTATCGCCCATTCAATTCCGAGTATCTAACTGGAGTAACTCCTAACACAGACTTCTTCCGTAATTTCGGATTGATCTGTCCTCAAGGAGAAACTCGTGATGCAAAAGATGCGAGCAAGATGTACAAGAACATTACTATTATGTATCAACAGCCTCCCAAAGGTGGTACAATTGGTAACGGAATTCGCGTATGGCAGTGGGGTGGTGGTTCTCAGAATCCAACTTCTGGAACTATGAACGATAACGTGGAAATGATCACGTATCGCGGTTCAAGAGTTGCCGCGGCCAACCAGTTTGTCATTGTACAAGCTTCTTAATTTGGGTTAGTTTAGTAAACGGGAGGCGGGGGAATCCTGCCTCCCTATTTAAAACCGCCCACATATTGTGGGGTGTGCAACTTAAATGGTAAACAATTTAAAACTTTAACAAAAATGGCAAAGTTATCAGATGTGCAGTTTAGTCTGCAGGGGGAAAATCCGGGTGTTCCCCAACACCAACAAAAACATTCAGAAGTATTACCTCCAGTTTATGAAAGTCAAGTACAGAATACTGGAACAAAATACCATATTTTTAAATTGGTAAGTAATACAAGAAAAGGTGGTGTGCATGTTCCGGGAATTGATGACGTAATAAACCCCGCAACGGGAAAAATGGAACGAATTAGACTTCTTAGTGGTGTTGATACAATCTGGCTTAAGGAGCAAAAAGATGTCACGCCCGAATATTCAAGAAGCAATCTCCGCTCCCTTTCTTTTCTTCGCGGAACAAAGATTTTAAGACTTCCAGAGTGGGATACTACCGCCTTGGAGTTTGCACGTATTACAAGACACAATATAGGCAGCCCTTCCAATAAAACAGGAAGTCATTTTGAGTTCTACGAATATAATCCTGCGCGCGAGCAAGAAGAGATGCTAAAACGCGAGGAACTTGAGATAGAAATGGCTATCTTAGCAAAGGGAATGGAGGCCGAAAAAATGCGTAAACACGCCGCTTTCTTGGGACTTAGATTAGTAGATGATTTAGGTATGCCAAAGACTGATGACGGTATCCGTAGAGAGTATATTATTTATGCAAAAAGACAACCAGACTACTTTCAACGTACCGTAGATTCAAGAGAAGTAGAATACGCTTGGTTGATTAAGCGAGCTGTTATTGATGGAAAGATTGAGATTGGTCGTGAGCCGGGAAGAGTATACTGGGCGAATGGCGGAGGACTTATTGGTTCTTACGCTAAAAACGAAAACGCTGAAAAGTATCTCTTAAACCTTGCGCTAACCAATAGTGAGGAAGGAAGAATATTTAAAGAAAGGTTACAACAGATATAAGAAATGGCCTACAATGTAAATGATGTATATAAGTTGGTGCTTTATGCAGTAGGAAAAAACCTACAGCAAGGATATTTGAGTCCTGAAGATTTTCAAATTACAATTAATCAGGCGCAAAAAAGCTACGCATCTTACTTGTTAGGCAGTTTTCAGCAGTATGCTCCGGGAAGACCTGAAGCAAGGGTTGAGTTTGGGCAAAATTCGGTCATTCGCGCAAGGCTTGTGCCTATTATTTATAATACCACGCTTTCCGTGGATGGTGCCGGATTTTCCCCCTACCCAAGCGACTTTGTACAGGTTGATGCTATGTGGAGCTACTATGGCTATGATAGAATTAGGGAAATACAGCAAAATCAATTTTACGGAGTTTACAATAGTGTAATAGATCCTATTGCAAACTATCCTGTTTATATGATTGAAAATGCTGGCTTCCGCTTCTTCCCAAACACAATAGGTCAAGCAAAAATGAGCTATGTAATAGAACCACCAGATATGGTATGGGGATATACGCTTGACGTAAACGGAGTGCCTGTCTACAATCCAGCAACCAGCGTGCAGCCCGTATGGAGTGACGCTGCTATACTGGAGATAATTGTTAGAGCGCTTCGTATAATTGGAGTAAATCTTGACTACAATCAAGTTAGTGGATATGCAGTTCAAATTGAAAATCAAGGACAATGATAACAAGGGCGCAGTTCATAGAGCAGATACTTAGGCAGATATACGGAACTTATCCGTCTGATGATGCCTCAATTACACCAATGCTGGTTAATCAGTATCTTGACCAAGCTATTGCCTTTGCTGCAAAGACTAACTATACTGATAATATTAAGCTTGATGCAATAGGCTATGTCAATAATTCATTTTACACAACCTTCAAGGGAATCGCTATTACAAAGGACGAAACAGGCTTATGGAAATTAGAGCTTCCACAAGTACCTGTAGGAATAGGAGCAAATGAAGGAGTGTCAACACTTGTTCTTAAAGATGATAAAAATAAAATATCACTACCACTTGTTCCCCTAACAGAAAATCAAAAAACTTATTTTCAAAGTATGCAGAATCTTCCCTTTAAGACTCTTTATTATGTAGAGGGAAGTTATGCTTATATAATTAGTTCACTAAAACTATCGGACTACACAGCTACCGTAACACTTGTATCTGGAGGCGACTCAACAGATTTAAGCAGTAACCTAAATGTACCCGGAGATTATATCCCTGCGGTCATTCAGTTTATTCAGCAACAGCTGATGCTTATGAAGCAGACGCCAAAAGATTTAGCAAATGACGGAACCGACCTCGCACAAAACTAACAAACAATGATACCTGTAAGAAACAATGTTCTTTTAAAACCCTACCCCGCAGATGAAATATCTGAAGGCGGCATCTTTGTACCAGAATCAGCAAGAAAAGAAAGCAACAAAATGTATGTGGTTGCTGTGGGAAATGGTACTAAAGATAGAAGGATGCCCTTCAGGGCTGGAGAAACCGTGTACAGAGTTCAGGACTGGGGTACACCTATTGACATTGAGGGTGAAAGACATTACATAATGGATCAAAATGGTATTATAGCAAAAGAATAGAAAAATGGCAGTACAGAATAGACAATGGGTTTCTTTAGATGAAGCGATTTACGCTTATCTTGATGAAAGCGAACAGGGCAATCATAAGTACTTTAAGTGCTGGAATTTAGCCTTTAGAGCGCTTACAGAAATCGGACTTGACTTTTTCTTTGCTATTAAAAGCGTAAAGCTTCCTGTAAACCCAAACCTTACAGTATCACTTCCCGAGGACTACTTAAATTATTCAAAGGTTGGCATCCTAAACGGACAAGGGGAAATCATACCCCTAATGGTTAATAACAACTTAACCACCGCCTTTGATATGCAACCTACGAGACTTTCGCAGACGCAAGATCCAACCGTGTTTTCCGCCTACAGCCCACAAGGTATTGTATGGTGGAACTTCTGGAATGGCTTTGGCCTTTCTAATCTTTACGGACTTCCCTCTGGGAGTCCCTTTGTAGGAAGCTTTAAGATTGATAACGCAAATGGTGTAATCGTGCTTGATGAAAACTTCCAGTATGATTATATTATGCTTGAATATGTTTCTACTCCGCAGCAGGGACAGGACTACTTCTTCCCCGTACAATTTAAAGAAGCTATCATAGCATACCTACGCTGGAAAGATTTAATCAGTATGCCTAATTCAAGAAGAGGTACACTTGGAGATAAAAGAGATAGAAGAGTAGAATATTACAACGAAAGAAGACTTGCAATAGCAAGATACGATCCCGTGAGATTGAGTGACCTTTATGAATGGAACCTCCGTAATCAAAGACTTGGAATTAAAGCGTAGAAATTAAATGATTGAAGTAAAAAGATTTTCAGGAGTAATGAATACGGATGACAAGCCGGAAAGCGTGCTTGCTCCGCAGCATATAGACGCCAAGAACCTTCGTTTTTACGGAGGTCAGAACGGGCTTATTGCAGAAAATGTAAAAGGAAACTATTTAATTACAAATTCATCACTTCCCGCAAACGGTGAAAATATTTGCATAGGTTCTTACTTTGATCAAGTTAACCAGCTTATCTACTTTTTTAATTTTAATAGTCAGGGAAATCACGGCATCTACCAATTAGACGTCAATAGCGAAACTATTACCAAGATATTCCTGTGCAATACAGATAGTTTAACAGATGTATTAAATTTTAACGCAGACTATCCAGTACACTCGGTAGCGCTTGTTTATAGAGATCCGGGGCAGGGAAATTTACTTTACTGGACAGACGGCTACAATGCGCCAAAGTATCTAAATGTGGATACCGTATCTTCCCAAGCACCCTTCACTTCAGATATGTTAACGGCAGCAAAAAACGCTCCCTTAACTCCCGCTGACGGCGTTTATGGTAGTAACGCAAATGTTCTTACAAATAATCTTCGCAAAAAATTATTTCGTTTTTCTTACAGATGGGTTTATGAAAACGGAGAAAAATCAACCTTTTCTCCAATATCAGATGTGCCTCTTCCGATAGATGCTTATGATCCCAATATATCAAATGATCCAACTCAAAATAATTATATAGCGATAAGAGTGTATTCTGGTGGCGAAGATTGTAAGTCAATAGAAGTAGCGGGACAGGTAAATGTAGGCAATACTTGGAGCGACTTTTTTACAATTGATACACTTGTTTTATCTGAATACAATATCCCTACCAACTCTTATTACGATTACGATTTTTATAATAACGGCGCTTACGTCACTATACCCACAACTGAGACGGATTTATACTATAGTTATCTACCAAACAAAGCAAATACACTTGAGCTTTTAAATGGTAATACCCTTATATACGGAGGAATAACAGAAGGATATGATGCGATTGCGCGGGAAGATGTGAATGTTACAGTGACGACAGGTCTTTCCGCTCCGGGGGTTCCGAATATATCTTTTAGCTATACTGGCCCAAGCTCTTTTAATGTAGTTATTGGAAGTACAGTTACCGCAGGGGTTGTTTATACAGTTACATTTAGTTATAATTCTGGAGCAGGCGGAGACGCTTCTCCAAAGACGGGAACTTATACAACTATTGGTGGGGATGGCGTTGATGATGTAGTAGCTGGCTTAAAGGCATCTATTCAGGGTAACAATATTTCAGTAGACGATTTTGGGACTTCTGGCGTTTTTAGAGTTTATACCTCAACCAATGCGGGTACAATTACCGCCGTATCTGTCAGCACTTCTGCGGCGGGTAGCGAAGCGGCGGCAGCGGCTTGGAAATTTAATTGCCCCCAAAGACTTGGAATTGTATACTTTGATGAACAAGGAAAAACAAATGGAGTTATTTCTTTTGTGTCCGATTCAGATATGGATACTACCGATTTTGCGGTAACAACGCCACCCTTTAATGTGGCGTCAAACATAATTCAAGTTCCATTTATAGCAGCATCAATTGACCATACACCTCCCGATTGGGCTGTTTCTTATCAATGGGTAAGAGCTGACCTAAAACCAACAAATTTTCTTTATTGGGTAACCAATGATTTCCTAGATCCGGGGGATGGATTTTTATATTTTTGTATACAAAATCTTATTTATCAACAAACCCAAAATACGGGATTTGTGCCTTCTTATGAATTTACGGAGGGAGACAGAGTAAGAGTTATAGCGTCTTATGCCGCAGGTAATTTTACCCCTTATGTTTCTGCAACAAGCACGCCTAGGCAATTAGACTTTGAGATACTAGGAACGGTTACAAAAGCAATGGGCGCCCCTAACACGGGAAATGGTTTATTTTTAAAAGTAACCAAACCGTCAACCTTGCCAACTGTTGCGTATACTCAAACTATGCTTATTGAGATGTATACGCCAAAACCTGTTATATCAGAGGGGAATCAATTTTTTTACGAGTGGGGGCAAAAGTATGATATATATACGCAAGGCGGGGTAAGATATCACAGAGGTCAAACAGGAGATCAAACGTCAGCTAATCCCGCTACCTTTCAATGGTTTGATGGAGATGTTTATTTTCACGGAAGAGGATGGTATATTAGTACCGTCGCCACTTCCGTAACATCAGAATTTTTTATTGACTCTAATTACAATGACTACTTCCATAGCGCCGTAAATTCTAATGGCCGAGTTTGGACAATAAATCCAGACGCGCAAACCATATATAATCAGGCAATGGTTAGATGGGGAGGCCAATACGAGCAAGGTACAGACATAAATAATTTAAACATATTTAGCCCCGTTGATTTTGACGAGGTAGATAGGGCAAAAGGTGCTATCAGACGACTCGTTGTAGAGGATAGAGTTCTTTATGTGTATCAAGAAAGAGCTGTGGGTATGTATGGTATTTACGCTAAATTTATACAAGATAACGCAGGAGCTAACGTCCTTACTACCACCAATGTAATTATTACTACAAATAATGTTAGGTATCTTCAAGGTACTTATGGGCTTGGAGACCAACCAACAAGCCTTGTTAGAAGCAAGGGTGCGCATTACTTTGTTGATCCTGTTAGAGGTTATCAGGTAAGAAGATCCGCAGACGGCCTAACACCTATATCGGAATTGTATAAAGGGCAGTTTTATATACGAAATCTTATTATACCTTATAATAAAAATTACAAAGGAGATAATCTTGTTAAATCCAAAATACTTGGCACGTATAATTTCTTTGATGAGGAATATGTTTGCTCATTGCAAGGCGGGAACTTATACCCCGAAAACTCATTACAGATAGTAGATAACGGTATTATTACAAACGGAGATATAATTACACCATCTACGCTCATATTCCCATTTGAGGGAAATACAGGGCCGTTTACTTATATTGTATCTTTCTCCGGCACACCTGTTACTGGAGATGTGGTACATTTTGTATTAAGAGAGAATTATGGCGCTGCTATAGACTATGCAATTGTTGTGTTAGCGGGCTGGACTATTACGGATATTATTAATGCGGCGGTAGCGGC
>Ga0172373_10005700_pt1 | contig 16952 bp, 24 predicted proteins | sample Lak10m_2_FD_114546 | JGI IMG/M metagenome (GOLD analysis project Ga0172373, IMG submission 114546) | Freshwater microbial communities from Kabuno Bay, South-Kivu, Congo - kab_092012_10m | ecosystem: Environmental > Aquatic > Freshwater > Lake | place: Democratic Republic of the Congo...
ATAATAATAAGGACTAACTTAGGAGTATAGCATACAACGCTCCCCCACTAACACATGGGTGTTGGTTGGTGCACCGGGTAGGTGCTTCGGGATTGTATGCTAGGCATGGCGGCGGGGGTACATCTAAGCGATGTACCCCCGCTCTGTGTTTTTTGGACCTACAAAATAGGGTAAGTCTCCGCAGACAACACAACAAGGCGTTGTCGCAAATCGGAGACCGATGAACCATTTGAAGCATGAAGCGGACACCTTCCGTGGTGTCTGTGTCTATTGTGGCACCCCTCTAACGACCTTGAGTGCAGAGTATGCCTGTCAGGCACGCCCTATCGATTTGACCAGTGACTTGGACAAACTCGCCCCCCGTGTTGAGCAGCTTCAACAAGAAACAGATGCTCTGAACCGGCTCCCTGGGCAGGCAGTCCCGCAGCCTGGGCAGTCTAAGCTCTACATGACGATGTTTCAACCGGATATCCCTGGGAGGGTGGGCTTCGATGTCAAACTGAGTAAAGTCTCGTTTGTTAAGCGCAGTGTGGGATTTCGGACCCTGAATACGGTTACGTTGCATTTCCCTACTTCGGGCAATGCTGCCTTTTTGGACTACATGCTCCAGAAGGGCGAACACGAGACCGTGTTCAATGTCATTCAGGTGACCCCCGGCACGGTGCCAATCGTATGGACTGTGGGGAAGGGTGCTTGTGATGCTGAGGCGGTTGTTCTGGGTACGTTGACTCCACAGGGAAGTGCGGATAACACCCTCTGTGTGAACATCATCAAGATGACTGTTACCCAACAGGAAGGGGCCTCGCTCACTTGATCTCCTATAGCCAGGGTTTAGGGAAAATCTCAGATACCCACCCTATTATGTAGTATGATTCGTACTTTCAAGTACAAACTGAGGTTGAGGCAGCAAGACCGCGTAGCGGTCGAGCAGACGCTTACTCTCTGTGGGAATCTCTACAACACTGCACTTGAACAACGAAAGCTTCATCATAAGCAATCCAAATCTTGGGGATTGAAGAATCCAACTAATCGATTTACTCAAAACCACCAACTGATCGAACTGAAGCAACAACTACCGGAATATCAAACCGTAAATGCTCAAGTCCTTCAGGATGTAGTTCTTCGGTTAGACAAAACCTACCAGAACTTCTTCCGCCGATGCCAAGCAGGATTAGGTAAAGGTTTCCCAAGATTCAAGTCAAAAGACCGCTACTGTTCCTTCACTCACCCTCAAGGGGAGCGTTGCTCCCTAGATTGGCAGAACAGTTTGATTCGAGTCCCAGGTTTGGGTTGGCTGAGGTTCTGGCAACCCCGGCCCACCGCCGCGAAGCGGCTGACTAGCCTACCCAACCCTTACGATCTTGAACAGCACATCAAAGAAGGAGCACGGGTCAAAACTGCTACGATCATCCGAGAATCAGACGATTACTACATCTGCTTGGCAGTTGAGTTCCAAGATTCCGCAAGGATAGCAAAGCCATCCCTGGTTGACTTGACAAAGTTGAGAACGGTAGGAATTGACTTGGGATTGAAGGAGTTAGTTACAACTGATACTGGTCAAACCTTTGGAAATCTCAAGCAAATCAAACAGGCTGAACTGAAAATCCGCTTGACACAGAAGCAGTTGGGCAGGAAGAAGGGTTCGGTTCGACGTGCCAAGCAGAAGGGCCTGCTGCGCAAGCAGCATACCCGCCTGCAACGCACCAAGAAACAGGAACTCCACCGTATCAGTAGGCATTTGGTAGAAAGTTACGATGTTATCTGCATGGAGGCTCTCAACATTCAGGGGATGTTGAGTAAAGAGATACCTGCAAAGAACACGATGTTGACACCGGCCGCGCTGTGCGGCCTACGTCGAAACATTGGGTTGGCAGGATGGAGTGAATTGGCAAGACAAATATCTTACAAGGCTGAAAGTGCTGGTAGATATTGTGTATCAGTTGATCCGAAGGGTACGACACAGCAATGCAGCGGCTGCGGCGGGTTCCCGCCCAAGCCAATCGGCCTGAGTGTCCGTACTTATTCTTGTATTCATTGCGGAATGGTCAAAAACCGTGATGAAAATGCAGGGATGAATATCCTGTTGAAAGGAATGAAGATTCTTTCGCAGAGAGACGAAACAAAGCAAACGGGTTGCATAAGTCCGACATTGGAAAAAGGGTATACGGCAAGGAGAGTGCAAGCCCGTAGGTCTACACCCTCTCGGCCCAAGATCCAGAACAGCAGGGATGCTGTCCAACAATGTGAAGCAGACCTTTAGTGGGAATTCCCACTAGAACCCTGCACATGAGAGTTGTTCTGCCGATTCCCCGAGCACGGTTGGGATGCTTGGGGCAATGAGGTCTACAAGAATTTGTCCGATGAGGACAATGAGGTCTACAAGGATTTGTCCGATGAGGACAATGAGGGAATTGAATGACGTTACGAGAGCGTGTGTCAGAGCAACTAATGCAAAGCACGGATCCTGAGATGCAGGAGGTTCTTACTGAAGTGCTTCAAGCTTTGGATCAGTCCACAGAGGAAATGACACTCAATCAGTTCCAAGCAGTCTGCAGTGAGACGGCAACCTATCCAGAGGCCGGGACGTGCAGCAAGGATGCCTTCTCCTATACGGTGCTGGGGCTCTGTGGAGAATCGGGTGAATTAGCCGATAAGTGGAAAAAGAGCTTGCGTGGGGATCATGGCGAGCCAGGACAAACGACTCCTGCGGTTCGTGAAGCCATGATGGCAGAAGCTGGGGATGTGGCGTGGTATCTGGCACGGATTGCAACGGAGTTGGGCGTGTCTCTTTCTGACATTGCACGGGGCAATATCCGCAAATTGCGTTCTCGACAAGATCGCGGCGTAATCAAGGGATCCGGGGATTACCGCTAAAAATGTGATTCTCCTAGGTGTGCTGCGTTTGTATTCCAGTAACGGAAGTTACACTGAGCACAAACCTCAACAAGGAGTTTCTCATGAAGCCGTTTCACCAATACAGATCCCAGGTTCCCTATCCGGTGCGTCCAGCCGTCAACGCGATCCTGGACAAGACAGTACACCAACTTACCAGCGCCGAGATCACCACCCTGCCTGAGATCCGCCGTGCGCATGAGGCGGACCAGAAAAAGTACACTGAGGACCTGGAAGCCTACCGGGCCTCTGAGGCCGAGGGTCTCAACGATTTCCAGCGTGATCTTGAGCAAGGGCACGGGCTGGCCGGGAACCCCAAGGCATGGCTGCTGTTCGCCAAAGCCTGGGAGCTAGGCAGTCCGAAAGGCTTTGCAGAGACCCAGCGCATCTACGCAGAACTGGCAGAACTGATCGTCTGATCTGAACTCGTGTCTCTCAGGGCAGATGTGCATCCTTCATCAAAGGCAGTCTTAAGATGCAAACCACACCGCTGACAGAGCTTGAGAAGGTGCATATTGCTTCTGAATACCTGACTGAAACAGAGGTTGAGGACTACCTTACGAGGTTCCGCACTCGCGATTACGTCGATTGGCTTCAGCGGGTTTTGGAGGTTGTGTCTGAGGGTTTCTATGAATCCAAGTCACAACTCACTTACGATCAAGTAGTAAATCGGATTCAGGAGCTTGTTGCAGATCGCCTCTCCGATATTGAAGCAGATTGGGCAGAGAACCCTGCTAAATGTCCCGAGTACTACACTTATCTGACCTTCACAGAGCAGGGCCTTCAGAGCCACCCTTGGGGGCCTCTCTTTGAAGACGTTCAAAAGGTGATGCTCGCGCATCCCTATTGGATCTGGCATATTCAACGTAGCATCCGCCATGCTGGTGAAGATGTTCTCTCCGCCGCGTGTTACGAATTGCTGCGCCACGGCGAGATTGAAACTTCGCGTCTAAAGCAGACTTTGGTGCGGACCCTGGAAGAGCAAAGCCGTCTTCTGGTGGCTCGGCTCCCTAAGCCTTAGATGAGGTCCTCCAGGTAGCCAGCCATGTATCGGGTTGCAGTAGTTCGCTTCCCCGTCTCATGATGTACAACCTGATCCTCTTGTAATCTAAGTGTTATTGTCTTGTCCCCGCGAGCGCCTCCACCAACCTGAGCTTTGCGATCCGCATTACGGGATTGCGCATTCTGCTGGGTTGTCTGTTCTTGGATGCGTGCCCGTAGTAGTGCAAGCGCAGTAACCTTATTCTGAGTCTGACTACGCTCTGCTTCGCATCGGATCTGCAACCCTGTTGGGATGTGCGTCAATTGGACGGCTGAGTCAGTTTTGTTTACGTGCTGCCCGCCTGAACCGCCTGCCCGACAGAATGACCACTGGAGATCCTTATCCAGTAGGACAACATCCCGTTCGCTCGGGACAGGTAGGATGGCTACTGTGATTGTGGAGGTGTGCACACGCCCTTTGCGCTCAGTGGGGGGTATGCGCTGAAATCTGTGGCCGCCCGATTCATGCTTGAGCTTTGCGTAACAATTCTTACCTGTGAATTGAAGGACCATAATCCCAGGGCGGGATTCCAAGAGGTCTACGTCAAAGGCAGTTCCGAGTGGCAAACTTCTTGTAGACGCGAGTTTGCTCCAACACCAAATCCTTTGCGTCCATCCCGCCTTCCCCTGATCTAACCTCTACGATCACACTGTCCATGACACGTCCCCTCATTAGTCTGGCTATAGCCTTGACCTTCTTTAGAGTCACACAACTGCATGTTCACGCGAACACCATAGTGTAACTGCACAATACCCTAAACAATAGGAAAGAAAATGGCACTACCTGTTTATATGTTGAAGAAGGGTTCTCAGGGCATGGTTGTCCGTTGGGTCCAAGAGGCTTTGAAGATTACGGCGGATGGCGATTGGGGCGAAGGCACCGATAAGGCTGTCAAAGCCTTCCAGGCTGCCAATGGTCTGACGGTAGACGGCGTTGCTGGGCCAAAGACTCTGGCTGCTTTGGGAATCAAGGTTCCTTTGGGTATTGATGTCTCGCACTACCAAGGGACGATTGATTGGGCCGCTGTCAAGGCAGCCGGCATTGCTCAGGTTGTCATCAAAGTTAGCCAGGGAAACACGGGCACGGATGATACTGGACCCCGTAACATTGCGGGGGCGAAGGCAGCCGGTTTTGATCCGTTGGTTTACCATTTTGCTGTACCTGACAATAAGACCAATGATGCAGCACAGGAAGCTGCCAATGTCGTGAGCAAGGCACAGGGTTGCCGGATTGTGTTGGACCTGGAGCAGACCAATGGCCTGACCCGGACGGAGTTGGGTGATTGGACGGGGATGTTCTTACGCGAAGTGGAGCGTCTATCATGCAAGCTCCCGTGGCTCTACACGACAGGTGATTATCTCAAGAATCGGATTGCTGATGAGGACCTGTCGCGGTATCCAAAGTGGATTGCACGGTACTGGGGTCGCACGGATGATCCTGATGCTCCCTGTGATTGGGTGATGTGGCAGTTTACGGGCCACGGTGAGTGCCCTGGAATCAAGGGTGCCGTCGATTTGAACTGGTGCCCTTCCAGATCGTGATTGGAGTTGCTGTCTCGCGTTTAGGGTTCTCAACGTGAGAAGGAAACTCTTCTGATGATCTGTACAAAGTGCCGAACCCTAAACCCAGCGGACCATGCTTTTTGTGGCCATTGTGGCAAGGTTCTCATGGCTCCCGTGCCAAAACCGATTCCAGTCCCGATACAGGTTCTTGCCCAACCTGAAGTGCACGCAAATCTCAAGGCGAAGATTCGTTCGCTTTTTCGGGAATACTGCGTTGAGCACTATATGGTCGGCAAAGAGATCCCGGATCTCTCTATCACTACAGTGGAGATTGACCCGTTGACGTTGGCATCCGTGGCGACGATTCTGATACAGCATGTGGGATCTAGCCCAACACAACGGGTTCTCAAAGGTAGTGTCAATCCCAAGGCTCTACCTGGACTCCTCAAACAAGGTGCAGCAGTGTACCAGATTTGGAAGCACGACACGTTTACGGTGGTCCCAGCATGCATATCCTTCTTGTCTACTGCATCCCCGGTCAAGGGGAAATTCCGCATCTGAGCCCCGACTTGGGTACTTTGGATTCAGGTGGAACTCGGTATCTTTACCATGTTGTTTCGCAGACCGTCAGCGATGTCTCCTTTGAGGTAGAGCCTGGCACGCTGTTGGCTCGCCAGCATCTTGCGCATCTTTGTTTGATGCAGTTCTGTACGGAGCATTCTATCGCTTTTGCCAAGCCAGCGTGGCGGGTCTTGACGAAGGAAAACTTCCAATTAGGGTAGTGTGTCGCGTATGCGCATTCAATTTCTTTCAGACTTGCATCTCGATAACTTTGCGGATTGGCAGGATAAGTGCCGGCTGCTGGTGGCGGATGCAGATGTTCTTTCGATTGCGGGGGATGTGGCCCCGATCAATCATCCTCAGTTTGAGGACTTCCTAACTCTCTTTGCTCGCAACTACACTCATGTTGTCTACGTCCCTGGCAATCATGATTGGTGGCGGGACTATGGTCGGGAGTATCCGAAGGATCATTCGTACTGGAAAGATCTGCGTGCTCGGAATCTCGATAAGCTGGCAAAGATTGCAGAGTGGATGCTTAACCTGCATATACTCAATAACAGTACGGTAGAGATTGAGGGGCAGCGGTTTGTGGGCTCTACGATGTGGTTTGAGCCTACGGCGGAAGTGCGCATGCAGGCCAAGTCGTGGGCCGATTTTAGGAATATCCCAGAGTCGCAGTGGATCTGGAATGAGATCACTGCCTGCTACAATTTCTTGCAGGCAGAAGTCAAAACGGGGGATGTGGTGGTGACTCACCATGTTCCTGTGGGTCGGGGCATGGATGAGCGGTTTGCGGGGTATCCCAACAACTGCTTCTACATTCATCCGATGGGCTACCTTCTGCAAAAACAGATGCCTCGGATTTGGCACTTTGGGCATACGCATGCTGCAAAGGACTTCATGCTGGGGGAGACACGGTTTCTCTGTAACCCTCAAGGGTACCCCCATGAAACAACGGGATCCCGGCATCACCTTGTTGTCGAAGTTTAGACTCCCCAGAATGTGATTCTCGGGCATACTTGGCGTTTGAAGTAGTATGGAACCGCTTACACCACGTCAAAAGAAAGAGTTGAAGCAGCAGCGCCAGCAAGAGCGCCTGCATTTTCAAGAGACTCGGGATCAGCCCTCGGCTGCAGAGGTGGCTCTGAAACGAGCCCAGCAGCGTTTCGCGGGCCTTTCTGGACAATCGGACGTGGCCGCTATGGTAAGGAAGTGGTCCGACCCCAACACTGTCGATCCGGTCGAATTGGATAAGACGGTTCGTTTGGTCAAGGTCTTGATTCGCAAAGGATATAGCCGCGAGTTCAACGATCAGAAATGGAAACGGGCGTGTATGCAGCTTGCAGAGTTGCCGTGGCTACAGGAACCGGAGGATTGGAAGCCTTCGGGGAAATCGGATACTTCGATCTGGAAGAGCTTGGTACGCCACTTGCTTTTCAAGTACCCGATGCCTGAGTTTTTCGCCAAGCTGTTTCTGCCTGAGAATGCCACGGGGCCGGTTTGGACTCCTCAGGGCTATCAATCCAATCAAAAGATCCAACTCCGTATTTTGAGTGACTTGGGCCGTGGGGAGAGCCTGTACCGGATGGTGCAGGCGAAGCGAATCGCAGTACCGTTGACCCGTAAGATGTGTCACATCTTTATGACTCTGCGGGGCGAGTATACGTTCGCACAGGCTATCTATGCGGCACAGTGCCAAGCGTTTGAGCTTAGCCAGCCTACGATGATTACCCTGTTGCAGAGTCGCCTCTTTGAGTCGATTTCGGGGGATGGGGCATACGAGACCCGTCTTCAGGAATGGATCCACTGGTTGAGTCAGAACGCAATGATCCCCCTGCAGCAGATCCCGAATCTCTGTGACTACGTTCGGGACCGCATTTTGCGGGATCGGGATTTCAATGTGTTCGGACGCACTGCGCAAGCCCTGATTGAACTGATGGAAGCGTGGCACCGGGATCTGTACAAGGATCAGGACGCTCGGGCTAAATCCAAGGGTGTGGAGCGTTACGAGCGTAGTGGCTTCGCTGGAATGGAGTGGACCCAGGAGTGCGAGACCCGCCAAGGCTATGCTTATGAGCGTGAGTGGGAAATGCGTGAGGTTCTCACCTATGCAGATCTGCGTGCTGAGGGTACTGAGCTTAAGCACTGCGTCATTAGCTACTCGTACTACATCGTAGAAGGTAAGACCTCGATCTGGTCCCTTCGCTCCAAGGATATGATTGAGGGGGATAAGCGGCAACTTACGATTGAAGTGCGCAACCAATCGAAGCAGATTGTGCAGGTTCGGGGTAGCTGCAACCGTTTGGCAACACATTCGGAGCGGAAACTTGTCAACGAATGGGCCGCACGCAACAACCTGACGATGATGGCCTAACGCCCCAGATACCGGGAAGCAACCTTCTGCACCAAATAATGTGCTGTCTTACTCCGCTGGCCCAACAGATAGAGAGCCTTCTCATGACTATCCGCCAATCCGGCTAGGAAGTTGTCTAAGCCAACTGTGAGCAATCCTTGCTCCGACATGGACTTCCGGGCTGCTACAACGGCTTCCTGGATGTCCCGTTCAATCTGAATGGCACGTTGGATTGGATCTGGATGCAACAGCCAGAACCCTAGGCTCTGGTGCATCATGGCGACCTGAGTTGCAGGGTTGACAGAATCCTCGCCCGCCTGATTGACCATCTTCTCTGCCAACGTGTCAATCTCTTCAGGCAACGCATTGTAAAGCAGATCAAACAGTTGATGGTCCGCAAAGAAGTTGGATCCGCGTACAGTCCAATGCGTAGACTGGTGTAAGAAATGTGCCGCTCTCAAAAGGGCCAATACGGGGGATAGAGTGCTCATGTAGAAACCTCGCTTTGCAATCAGAGCATCTCAATAGGGTATCTAACGGCCATGCCTATCAAGAAAGAACACCGCAATCAACACCCCAAAGAATCCCTGAAAGCCATCCTGGAGGAAACCTCTGAAGATGTTTTGGGATTCACCATCACCCTCTCTGAGCCCGACGAGCGTAGAACCTACACGGTCAGTCGGCAAGGAGCGGAAGAGCAGGTTGCTAAAGATACCGCTCTAGGGTATCAGAACTTCATTGAGCTTACCGAGAACTTCTGGCAACGATTGCTGCCTACGAATGGGTGGTTTGCGTTGGGTCTTCTGCTGGGTGCAATCGGGATGGGTTTTGCTGTGAAGTACGGGTATCGTTTTCCCCTCTAACCAACTCCTTTGAGGTAGTCCGATGGCGATTCAGTTTGTGACCTATGAATACAAGGTCATGGAAAGTATGCGAGGCAGTTACGTTGATGAGGATGAACTCAACGATCTCGGCAATGACGGTTGGGAGTTGGTTACGGTAAACGGCAGTGACTTTATCTTCAAGCGCCCTAGTGGCATGATGGAAGTCTTGTCTGAAGAGGAAATCGATGAGCGCGACGCCGAACTAGAGGCTGAGGCCAAGGCTGCTGAGCAGGCTAAGGCAGATGCCGAGCGCGAGGCTGCCAAACAGGCTACCAAACGGCGTAAGCGTTAACTATTTCTGTGGTCCCAACCCCACCGCTGCGTTTGATGTATCATGAAGCTGTTGACCAGAGATCAATTCAGAGAAGGCGTCCATAAAGAAGGTAATGGTCAAGAGGATCGCAAAAAGCATACAGGCACTGCATGGTTGTTGGAACTATTGAATATCCCTGTACGTGCCGATCTCCAAGTTCTTTGCTATAACTGCAATATGGGAAGGGAAATTAATGGAGGTGTCTGCCCACATCATCAACCCCTACCTGACGATCTTTGGACTTCGGATTTGCGTACTATTAAGAGATTCAATAAGGGGTGTAAGTATTCTTGGCCGGATGACGCTGAGTTAGTTAAGCTTTACTTGGATTTGGGTTGTGGGAAAGCGGCGGCCCAAATTGGATGCACTGCGGATTCTCTCTGTAAAAGGTTAAACAGGAGGGGTATAAAGCCTGCTAAAAATGCCAAGTGATTTGTTGTCGAGAGACCTCTTTAGGGCATCCTGTTTGAAAAGAGACCACTACAGATGTGTTGTTTGTGGTAATCCTGAAAGTGTTGTTGTTCACCACCTTTTAGAGCGCCGCCTGTTCCCAGATGGTGGTTACTATCTGGAGAATGGTGCTTCTGTATGTGAGCAACACCATATTGAGTGTGAGCAGACTTTGATCTCGGTTGAACGCATGCGGGAGCTTTGTGGTATCACAAAGGCATGTTTGCCTGAGCATCTTTACCGCGACAACCAGTACGACAAATGGAGCAACATCATCCTCCCCAATGGACAACGCCTCAAAGGGGAGTTGTTCTACGATGAGTCGGTCCAGAAGATTCTGGAACCCTGCCTGCACCTGTTTACGCATTATGTCAAGTACCCCCGCACGCACCACTTGCCGTGGTCAGAGGGTTTGACAGATGACGATCGGGTGCTCAAGGATCTTTCGGCCTTCCACGGTCAGCGGGTAATCGTAACCACTAAAATGGATGGCGAAAACTCGTCTTGGTATTCAGACCATTACCATGCCCGTTCGATCGATTCGGGCAACCATCCTTCGCGGAATCTCGTCAAGGCCATGTGGGCACAGCGAGCACACGATATACCGGAAGGTTGGCGTATCTGCGGTGAGAACCTGTACGCTCAGCACTCGATCAAGTACACCGATCTCGAATCGTACTTTTACGGATTCTCGGTCTGGAACGATCGCAATGAGTGCCTGAGTTGGGATGAGACGTTGGAATGGTTCCAACTTCTCGACATCGTTCCGGTGCCTGTTTTGTACGACGGGATTTGGGATGAGCAGAAGATCCGCGCCCTCTGGAATGACTCCAATTGGGAGCGGCAAGAAGGCTATGTGGTGCGAGTGGCCTCTGCCTTCCCGTACCGCGATTTCAGGACTAAGGTTAGTAAGATGGTTAGAAAAGGCCACGTTATGACGAGTAAGCATCATTGGATGAGTCAGATTATTACTCCAAACGGACTTCGGCAAAGGTAGCCCCCTTCCGATCTAACCAAACGGTTGCTCCACCATATAAGTATTCCTTAATTTGGCGAATTCCTTTTTTGTTAGACACCGCAACAACGTGCCCCCCGTCTGCTTTAGATTGATGCGCACGATCAATCCCGGCTTCTGTCAATCTATTCGTTATTTCCGTAATGAAGGGGATAGACCCGCTAAAGATACTCCATTTCCAACTATTCCCCTTACCATGAGACAGATTACCATCCCCATCAAAGACACCTCGGATGAAATGCCTGTCTAATCCAGGTTCGAGCTTGGGGTATTCTACGATGAGACTTTTTGCTCGAACACATCCAGTATTAGCCAGATCTGTGCAGAGTTTCTTACTTCCTACCCTGTAAGTGGCTTTCAGCCCCCCTTGCATTTCAGGACATACATATATCGTAACAGGGTGCTTCGAGTTCAGTGCCTCCCGCAGTTTTTCTAAATGGGAGGCATCCTTAGCATTCAGATTGATCTTCATTTCATAGCCATTTTGGTAACCATCTGCAAATAAGAACCCTAGCCAGTATGCTTTTTCCTCTGTGTCTATTACATGAAAGTAATCCTCATTCACAGGATACTTTCGTGTGCCGCACGACTGCGAGCAAAACTTCCCACTGCCTCGGCGTTCATACGCAATGTTCTCTAATCGGAATGCTTTACCACAGAATTGGCACTTCCTGATGTGGGTGACCCTCTTCGCTACTCTAGAACACTGTATGGAGCAATGTTGGACTTTCCCTGTGCTCGATGCCTCATTTCTCTTGGGCTTGAAAGACTTTGCACATATTGGGCAGGGGATTTCTGGGACCCCGCGTGTTGCAATTGCAACACACTTTCGACCGCAGTACACTTTCACAAGATCTCTTTTGCGAGGCATTGGGATTTTTGTCTTGCAAATCAGGCATTCTTTCCCAGTGGTATTGTATGGCATCTTTGCCCTCCTTAGCGTAGCCTCTTATTAGGGTACCTATAGGCAGACTACCGAAAGGAGCATAAAGGAACCCTGGAGCACTGGAAAGGAATGAAACAACGGATACTCTTTTTGGACATGGATGGCGTGTTGAACTCGGATCATTATTTCCAGGTTCAGCGCAAGGACCATGTTCCCTTGACTCGACACGAGCAGGCCCTGGGCAGCATCGATCCCGAGGCCGTGCGGCTTCTCAACCAGATCATCACGTTGAATGACTGTCGGGTGGTTCTCTCTAGCTATTGGAGAACCCTCTTTGACCTCAAGACCATGCAAGAGATGCTAGAGGATCACGGCTTTCATCACAAGCTGGCGGCACAGACGCCCAAGTTCAATCTATTGGATGTTGTGATTGGATCGTTCAGTGAGCCATTGCGGTTTTCGGATCGTGGCGACCACAACATTTACCAATGGATGCGTTCTTTTGAGATTGAAGCGTTCCTACACGCCAACTACACCCAATCGGAACGTCGCAGTCTCTGCATTGCGATCCTGGATGATATGCCGAGTATGGGCCGGCTTGGGCCGTGGTTTGTCAAGACAAGAGAAACGATAGGTCTACAAGCACAGCATGTGGAAGCGGTCCAACAGAAGTTCCAGAACCCTTTGGACACCCTGTTGGATAATCTGTGCCAACATATTGCTCCCGCAGCCCTTGAGAAGGTTGTGGGGGATTGCTTGATCCAGCGAGGCTAATAATGGAAGTTCACTTTCTGAAAGACCCTTTCAAGACTGGCCCTATCCGGCGAACCTGGCGACGATTCAAACGGACCCTATTGGCACCGTTTCGTTTCGCTCAGAATGTTTGGTGGTTTCGTAAGGAGCTTTGGGCATTCCGGGGTTGGGACTATTCGTACAACCTAGACCTGTTTGTCCGATCCTTGGAAGCCTCTCGGGATTTCTCTATCTCAGGGAAAGCCGTTACCGAGACGGCAGAACAGACCGCCTATGAGATCAATGAGTTCATCCGTTTGCTCAATACGTCTCAAGATGGCTGGAGTGAAGCCGAGCGTCAACTTGAAATGGAGAAGGGGGCCTTAGAGGCGGAAGTTCTACGCGGTGGGTTAGCCCCCTCGACACGCTCAACCCTCTTGGCAAAGAAGGTTATGGAAGTGGAGGAGTCCCATTGGCAGCAAGCCATGCAGTACCTACAGGAACATCTGCGGGGCTGGTGGGATTAGACAGTATGGCTAAAAATTTGGACACTGAATCTGTGACTCCCGTAGGGTAGTTGCGTTTCGGTATCAATCAAGAAGGAGAAATACAGTGGCGTATTTACACATTAGTAACCTCTACCGCCCTGAGGCACAAACCATTTTGATGTTCAAGCGGGCCTTTGCACTCGAAAAAGTACACGGGACGAGTTGTCACATCACCTTCAAAGACAACAGGTTGCACTTCTTCTCGGGTGGTGAGCCGCATGAGAAGTTTGTTGCTCTCTTTGACAAAGAGAAACTGTTGGCGGATTTCCAGAGTCTGGGACATCCCGAGGTGGTTGTCTTTGGCGAAGGCTATGGCGGCAAGCAGCAGGGCATGAGCAAGACGTATGGGGATCAACTCCGTTTCATCGCCTTCGATATCAAAGTGGGCGAGGTTTGGCTCAGCGTACCGAATGCCGACAAAGTAGCTACTCGGTTGGGTTTGGAGTTTGTGCCGTACCGTGAGGTCGATACAGACATTGAGACGCTCAACTTTGAGCGGGATCGCCCTTCGGAAGTGGCGATGCGGCGTGGTTGCGGCGACGACAAGACCCGTGAGGGTGTCGTACTGCGCCCGTTGATGGAATTCCGCATGCCCAACGGGGATCGGGTGATTGCCAAGCACAAAGGCGAGAAGTTCGCAGAGCGACAGAATACGCCCAAGGTGCAAGACCCCGAGAAGCTGGCCGTTCTGACGCAAGCCACTGCTATCGCTGAGGAATGGGTTACCCCAAATCGCCTGGAGCATGTCCTCGACAAGCTACCTGAGTGTCGGGATATGACGCATACGGTGACGGTGATTACCGCGATGGTCGAAGATATCTACCGTGAGGCTTCGGGTGAGATCGTAGAGTCCAAAGAGACGCAGAACGCGATCGGTCGCAAAACGGCTATCCTGTTCAAGGATTGGCTGAAGCGGCAAGGCGGGGTTAAATGATCCCTCGGCTGTACAAAGGCAGGCTCAATAAGCGGCGGTACAAGAAGCTCCGCACCTACATTGAGCGAGACCAATCCGGCAATCTGTTGGTTGACGGGCAGGTTTACTTTGACTGTGAGGGCTCTCCACAGCGGATCTTGAAATCCGTAGAGGAATGGGTTGATCGTGGCCGTTACCGTTACGTCAAAGTACGCGGTGCAGTCAGTACCGAAGGATCCTACTTCTGTGGTTGTGGGGTAATTACCAAAGGGACTCCAGAACAGGTTACGGATCGGTGCCGTAAGTTGGCTCTTCAGAACTATGCACAGTATGCACAGTTGCTGGGTAGGTCTGTACTGGTTGTTGGCCCGGCTCTGCTGGAACCCGATGCCTTCCTGACAGAGAAGGCGGTACAGGAGTTGCGCACCTTGATTGAAGCAGTGCCAGAACTCAAGCAGTTCTTGACACGCTATTGTGACCGGATTGAGCAACAGGGCCTGATGTCTGTCTACGATCAGGAAGGGGTTTGCCTTTTGGAGTACAATCCGGCGCAATGGTCGATTTGGATTCAACTGGATCCAACCGAGTGCCAAGCAAACAACCTAAAGTGGACTTTCAGGTACCGGCAACTCAACGGCTTGGGTCCGGTCAAGCTACCTAGCGATGCGGTTGGAATGGAACGGTTGCTGGGTCGTGTAACTAATCTGTCTAGCAAAGGAGACCGGAAATGAAGGCGATTGAACGATTGGAACAGCTTTTGGATGAGAAGGATCAGGAGATCCAAGAGTTGGGGCAAGAGCTTGAAGAGGTCCAGCAGAAGCTGTAGGTCAGTGAAAACGGTTGGATGCAGTGGGAACGGCTCCCTGACCAGCAAATTCTGCCTGTACCTCGATTGGAGATGCAGATCAACAAACTGCATCAGTACACCTTTGAGTGGCGGTATCGGCTCGTCATGAAGCACTTCACCGGGAAGTATGAGGCGGCGCCCCGTAGTACGGGTGTGTACTACACTACTTGCAATGGGGGGCCGTTCGACAGAATGCGGAAGGTGCTCTAATGACAAGCCCCTACAGTGCTTACTTTGCGGACAAGGTTGGTAAAACCTTGTGTTGCCTAGGGAAGTTCGCGAAAGCAGATCCTTTGAAAACTCCCCGCAAAGACGGGCAACCACGCACGGTGACTGGCTTCCTTTTCAAGCTCCAGTTGGAACTGATCGCCATAGCTTCGCATCAGGAAAGCATTGAGCTTGAGTTCTTGTATCTGGCACCGGGCAATGTGTTGCAGCAAAGTAAGGTGTCGGTAGAAGATTCCATCGCGGAAGCCTATGTTGCACTATCAACTTTGGTCCTACAAGAGGGAAAACCCTTTGAGATTGAAATCAACTTCTCAGAAACACCAACGTGGCTGAGTAAATAGGGCCATAGATTTGTGAGTACTAGAGAGCAGCCGCGTTTGGCAATTCAACGAGCCCGATCAAATAGGGTATAGTGTGCAGGCCGAAAGGCAGTCCCGAAAGGGGCTCTCCGAACGAAAATAAATCGCTCACCCAAAATAGGGTACAGTGACCGAGAGACTTCAATAGTTCGCCTATACGGGTGGCAATACCCTGAGGGCACTTCAATAGCTACCGTAGTGTAGCTGAGACAGACGAAGATGATTCAGCAGAAACACAACCAACAGAGGCAGGGTATGCGTTGCGAATGCAACCGTGAACCCGTCTGCTTTGGTAAGTTTTGGCAGAATCGTGATCACGGTCGTGATCCCAAAGGGGTGCCCCACCTCTCTTAGTCACCGAAAGGAGACTACCTAAAGAGGAGGGCGGGCACCGGGAGACTGGTGACCCGCCCTTCGGCTTTTCAGGGCCTTCGCAGGCCCGTCCCGATCGTCCAATGCGCTGTGTGCGAGTTGGCCTTGCTTTGAAAACCAAATCCGTTCAAATGTCTCTTGCTCAGGGCAAGAGAGTCGGACGTGCAGACTGGGACCTCTTCTCCGTATCCAAAACGGGGAACTCTCGGAAACACGTCTGTAAGTATGGTATACAATACATGATCCTATTGGTTACTCTGATAGGGCCTTGCATTATATACCCTTTGTCGAGGTAGCTCAAATGGTAGAGCACTAGGTTGAAGCCCTAGGTGTAATGGGATCGTTACCCATCCTCGACACTCTTTTGATAGACCCCGTTATGGCACCCTTGGGAGGATACCCAGGTGTCGATGGGAGGATACCCAGGTGTCGATAGTTCAAGTTGTTAGTGTTTCTATTCCGGGATAGCTCAGTTGGTAGAGCGCCTGACTGTGGGGGAGGTTTACGGGGAATCCCCGTAGAACATTGGGTCAAACCCAAACTTTCCAAGAGTAATCAGGTTGTCAGGGGTTCGATCCTCCTTCCCGGAGCTTCTTTTTGCGGATGTAGCACAGTGGTAGTGCGGAACCTTGCCAAGGTTCAGGTCGTGGGTTCGAATCCCATCATCCGCTCGTATGGTTGCACTATCGGGGACGCCCGGTAGTGGGGAAAGGCAAGTGTTTTCCCCTCTTGGAGGGGATGTTCCAGTTCGATGCCTACCGGATTCACTACTCCACATAGGTCAGGTTTCCCTGCATAAGCGGGGTTTATTCAGGGTGTAGCTCAGCTTGGCCAGAGCGTACCGTTCGGGACGGTAAGGTTTTTCGGAGGTTCAAATCCTCTCACCCTGACTGTGAAGTTCAATCAGCCTATAGCGCAGCTTGGCCAGCGCACTAGTTCGGGGAACTAGGGGTCGCCAGTTCGAATCTGGCTAGGCTGACTCGTGTTGCGGTCTGTAACTCAGTTGGTAGAAGTAGCGGACTTTTAATCCGTTTGTCGTGGGATCGTTCCCCACC
>Ga0172373_10005701_pt1 | contig 16950 bp, 14 predicted proteins | sample Lak10m_2_FD_114546 | JGI IMG/M metagenome (GOLD analysis project Ga0172373, IMG submission 114546) | Freshwater microbial communities from Kabuno Bay, South-Kivu, Congo - kab_092012_10m | ecosystem: Environmental > Aquatic > Freshwater > Lake | place: Democratic Republic of the Congo...
CAGATAAAAGAATTGTGAAGAAGATTTTGAGATTTTTGAAATACAAGATGAGAAGAGGTTGAGAATTTTTTCTATAGATATTTGTATAACAAGAAAAGATTATGAAATATAAGGTTTGATAATGTAGAAAGAAATATGTATTCTCTCAAAGATCAAGAACATGATATAATAATGATTAATGGGAAAGCATCTGCTTTGATATCAGTAAAGTATAAACTTAATAAAGAATATGTAGATGATTTTGTTAATAGAGAAATGGAAAAAATTAAATATTTTTTTGGTAAATTATGATCACATCATAAATTATATTGATGAGTAGCAAGTTATATAATAGATAAGGAAACAGAGAATTATGCTAAAGAACAATGATTATTTGTAATAACAAGGTCTTGAGATAATACAGTTGTTTTAAATGAAGAATGATTTTTATGAAAAGAGTTCTAAACAATAAATTTTACAAATTATTGTCTGAACTATGATTTTTAAGATTAACAGGAATTTTAAACAAAAAAACTAATTATATTCTTTATAATCAGTTTTTCACTTTCTTTTAAAAAAATCTACAAATTCAAAAGTGTTGTTCTTTCAAACAAATACTATCATCCTATAAGGTATAAACTTTATTCTAAAATATCAATTTCATAGATTTTTAACATCATACTTAGAAAAAATATCTAAATCAATTCAAAAAGATTCAACATGATCTTTTATATTTTTTACTTTTTCTAATAAATACTTTTTATTTTGTGAATATTTTGTTAAGTTCTTTAAAAAATCTTTAGTTAATAATACTTTATTTTAAATAATATTAAATAAATTGTTTACTTCTTCTTCACTTGAATATTCCATTTTTTTCGTCACATGCTTTTTTATTGATAAATAATCTTCTAAATCTTCTACCAATTCTAAGTATTTATTAAGTAATATTTTTGCTTCTAAAACTCAAATATCAGATAATTCTTTTGTTAGAGTAGACATAATTTAATTTTAAATTATAAAATATGTTTTAATTATATAAAAAAATTTTGTTTTTACAAATTATTGTCTGAACTATGATTTTTAAGATTAACATCAATTTAAACATAAAATACATCTTCGTTAGAAGATGTATTTTGGTGATATTAAACTAAAGTTATTTTATAAAAAATAGTATATTTTTATAAATTAATAATCAAGATTTAATCAAAAACTAAGATTAGTTTGATAGTTTCATCAAGCTTGTAAATTATCTATAAAAGCTCCAATTTTTATTTTGTAAGTATAACTATTTCTAAATCAGTTTACATTTATACTTCATGTTTGAGTTCATAAAACTTCGTTTGTATTCATTTTATTTATTGTTGAAGTATAAGGAAATTTATCATATCAAACTCATTTGCTTCAATTATAATCTATTAATTCAAAAGAATGATTTTCTATCATTTGTGATTTATTCATTATAAGTTGAAAAGGTGCTCAAAGAGTATTTACCGTAACTGTTATTTCATCTGTTGAGAATTTATTTGAACCAATAATTAAATTTCATATACTAAGGCTTCAAGTACTTACTATTATTTCAGGCTGATCCACATAAAATGTTAATGATGTTGTTCATGTATTTCAATTAATATCACTTATACTAAAATCAGCTTTATATTTTCAAAAATCTAAGTTATTTGTAGGATAAGTTGCTCAAGTCATTGTTACTGTTTTTCATCATAGATTTAATCTACTTCATGATGTATCACTTCACCAACTAGAAACTCAATCCCATTTATAAAGTGCTACACTATCAGAAGAAGTATTTACTCAAACTCAAACATCAGAATAATTGAAAACTAAATTGAAGTTTCATCACGGCATTAAACTTCAGCTAGATATATTAGATCAACTTATAACTGGAGCTTCTTTATCAATAAGTACTGAAACTCAAGTAAGTTCTACTTTTTGATTTCAATTACTATTAAAAAATGCTTTCCATTTAAATTGTCATGTTCATCAACCAAGTGCATTAAATCAAGCTATATTTGTATTTATAGTTCATGTACTATTTGAATTAGCTGTTCATAAAACTGTAGATACCCAAGTTGCTCAGTTATAATAATACCATGTTGTTCAGTTGTTTTTTGATAGTTGATATGTTATATTTCCTTGATTTGTTCATCATAGAGTTTCAGACATACTATCTATTGCTCAAGTATAACTGTAAGCTGTATTTGGTGTTATAGATGGTCAAGTTGTATCATAATTAAACTTAAGTATTTCTAGTGCATCACTTTTATATACTGCTGTATAAATTAGATCTCAAACTTTAAATATTCAGTCTACATTTGAAAGAAGAGGATTTGCCGCATTATGTAATATTTTTGTAAGATATACTGGACTTGCTGGATTTGTAATATCAGCAACATTTACAGCACTTGATCAGTAAGAAGTTATAAAAAGTTTATTGTTATCTACGAGTAAATCTCTAGGACCTGTAAGAGAATAACTTCATCAAGATATATTTGTAACTGCTGTTGGAGATAGAGGATTAGTTATATTTATTACACGAACTGAATTATTTAAATATGCTGAAACATAAGCATAGTTTCATGATATTTCTACATGATGAGCTCAATTAAGATTTGTTGCATCAGTTAAGTTTGCAGATACTACAGGGGCCAGAGGATTTGATATATTTACAACAGTTAATCTATCTCAATCATAAGCTGAAACATAAGCATAACTTCAAGATATTTTAACATCTCTAGCTCAATTAAGAGTTGTAGTATTTCTTATTGTTCAAGCAATAGTTGGAGATGCAGGATTAGTTACATTTATAACTTGTAAAGCATCATATACATCACAAGCTATATAAACATAATTTCAAGATTTAGCTATTCATCTAGCTCAGTTAAGAGTAGTAGCATTAAATACTTGTCAAACTTGTACTGGAGTAGCAGGGTTACTTACATCAATTATTTGTAAAGCATCACTTACATTTGAAGCAACATAAAGGTAGTTTCAATCTTTTACTATTCAAGAAGCTCAATCAAGCCTTCTTGTTCAACCATTATTTATAATACTTCATACAAGAGTTGGAGATGCTGGATTAGAAATATCTAAAACATTTACTCTATCTCATAAAAAACTTGTCATATAAGCATAATTTCAATCAACTACTACATCATAAGCTCAGTTGTAATTAGTAGCATTAGTAATTACTCAATTATGAGATAAATTTGTTTGATTAAGATTTGCAACTCATCATGTTATATTGAAGCTCAGATTATTTGAAAGAGTGTAGTTTGTAGGTGTAGTAAAATCCCAATTATTAGTCAAAGCAAAAGAATTATCATAAAAACTAATATGAAATATAGTTCTTAAAATAAGTATTATTAATAGAAATTTTGTTATATTTGTTCTCATACAAGCTGTAAGTTTATTTTTATTTTAATCGTACTATTTATTCTATCATACTTTTTTGAATTTTTACAAAAAAATAACTTGTCATAATTGTAATATATTGTTTTATATATTATATTAATAAAATTTTGATTTAAAACTTTTATACTTTTTCTTATTATTGGATTTATTATAGTACTTAAATAAAACTTGACTTCTCTCTCTGTATATTATTAATGATGGTAGAGATATTCTATCCATAATTTTCTGAGTTATACATTTTTTGGAGATTTTCATGAGTCGTTCAAGTGTTTGGAATGAAGAAATTGCTTTACATACAGCTAGGCTTTTGTTTGATTCAGGATCATATTTACTTAATCCTGAAAAACCTAAAGAAGAATGGTATTTATGGAAAAGCGGAATAAGAGCTCCTTGTTATTGCAATTGTCGTTATTTAAATGGCACACACTTATCATATGAAACATGTGCTACTTATATCGAAACAATAGTTCGTTTAAAATTTCCAGAAGCACAAATTTTAGTTGGTCTTGCTTCTGCTGGAATTCCTTGGTCAGCAAGAATAGCTTCAAGACTAACTCTTCCTATGAGTTTTGTTCGTAGTACACAAAAAGCTCATGGTATAGGTAAGCTTGTTGAGGGGAATCCTGAAAGAAACTTAAAAGCCGTAATTATTGATGATTTATGTGGTAGTGGTGATAGTATTTATAATGCAATTCAGGCATTGGAATGGGAGTATGATATAAAAACATTAGGTTTTATTACCATAACTAACTGGTGTTTTGATCATATGTGGAATACTTTTGATGAAATAGGTATGAGTGAAATATATTCTCTTACGAGTTATCCTTATCTTTTAGATGTAGGGCAACAATTAGGTAAGATTACTTCTAGACAATCGGAAGTCCTGTCAAGCTTTTACAGATCACCAAAAAAATTTGAATGGCCTAATGATTTCTTTTTACAAGGGTAACAAATGAAAAAATTATTTAATGTTTTGTTGTTAGATTTTGATGGAGTTTTATCAGATAGTCTCAGCATTTGCATGAATGAAATCAATAATCTTAATAGTTTATTTCCTAATATACCTTTAGTTTCATCTAAAGAAGATATGGAACTAGTTTACTCGGTTAAATTAAAAGAATCTCTTGTTCGTTTTGGTTTAGATCAAGATGACACAAAAAAATTTTATACTTTACATGCATCTGCTATGCAAAGAAGAATGCATGAAATTGAACCTTTTTATGATGTTATTAATGCTTTAAAAAAGGTACAAATTCCTAAAATCATTATAACTTCAAGTTATAATGCTCCTGTAATGTCTATTATTGAGAAAGCTAATGTCGGTCTTGATGAATTGAATGTAATTGAAGTATTGGGTAAAGACTGTAGAGGAACAAAAATTGACAAAATTAATAGTGCCCTTAGAAGGTATAATTACACTAATGAACAAGCTCTTTATGTAGAAGATCTTGTTAGTGATATTGTTTATTGTAAAGAGATTCCTATAAGCATTTGTTCTGTTGGTTATGGTTACCATTCAACAAAATATTTATCAACTTTTTCTCCAGAATATATATGTTCTACAGAATCTGATTTTATTCAGTTTTTAGAAAAACATTTTTTTACAATTTAAGAGGTTAAAAAATGACTCAAAAAAAGCTTTAATAGTTATTGATACTATAAACGAAATGCTTGATGAAAAAGGTAAACTTTCTAGCAAAGGTTATTTTCAATTTGTCCAAAATAACAACAGCATTGAAAACATAAATAATGCAATTGTTAAAGCCAGATCAGAAAATATTTTTATTGTTTTTGTTCGTGTTGCTTTTAACTCTGATTATGCCGATTGTCCTAGTAATTCATTATTATTTATGAATGCTCCAAAATTTGGTGCACTTCAAGATAAAACTTGGGCGACAGAAATTTGTAGTAGCATTGATTATCAAGATACCGATATTTGTTTAGTGAAAAAAAGAGTTAGTGCTTTTTATGGTACACAACTTGAAAATTTACTAAAAGAAAATTCTATAACAAGCATTTTTTTAGCTGGTTGTGCTACTGATTTAGCAATTAATAACACTGCTAGAGAAGCACACGATAGAGATTTTGAAATTACCGTATTGTCATCATGTTGTATTGCTTCTAATGAAGATGATCATAAAAATTCTTTACTATTATTAGAAAAAATAGCTAAAGTTGTTTAAATAAAAACAAATTTTATCTTAAAAAAGGAGAATTCTAGAATAAAACCCCAATTTTGATTTGGGGTTTTAATATATTTGATTTATGATTAAAAATATGTATATTTAACAATATATTTATAAATTAAGAGTTTAAAAATAATTATGGAACTGAATAAAATTAGAAATTTTTGTATTATAGCACATATAGACCATGGAAAATCTACTCTAGCTGATAGACTTCTTGAAATAACATGAACTATAGATAAAAGAGATATGAAACATGGTCAAATGCTTGACACGATGGAATTAGAACAAGAAAGATGAATAACAATTAAGCTACAGCCAGTTAGAATGAATTATAAAGGTTATCAACTTAATATGATTGATACTCCTTGACATGTTGATTTTCAATATGAAGTAAGCAGAAGTTTGGCTTCTGTTGAATGAGCTTTGCTAATAGTTGATGCTACTCAATGAATAGAAGCACAAACTCTTAGTAATGTTTATATGGCAATAGAAAATGATTTGGATATAATTCCTGTTATAAATAAAATTGATTTACCAGCTGCAGATATAGAAAAGGTAAGTGAAGAAATTATTAATTTACTTTGATGTGAAAAAAATGAAATAATTCCTATTTCGGCCAAAAGTTGAGAAAATGTAGAAGAAGTTTTAAAAGCTGTAATAAATAAAATTAAAGAACCCAAAATAATCCCCCTATCCCAACCTTTTCCCCCAAGGGAGAAAGGAGTAGCTCAATTAGTAGAAAATCAGGAATTAAAAGCTCTTGTTTTTGATAGTCAATATGATGCATATAGGTGAGTCGTAAGTTATGTAAAAGTATTCTCATGAGAAATAAAAAAATGAGATAAATTAACATTTTTAAATACTTGAAGTAAAATTGAAGCACTTGATGTTTGATATTTTTCACCTAAATATACAAGTGATAAGAAGATTGACAACTGATCAATTTGATACATAGTTACAGGACTAAAATCTATAAGAGATGCTCAAGTTTGAGATACAGTTTGGAAGCCAGAAAATGTTGAATGACCAAAAATGAAGGCAGAAGATGCTAAATCAATAGCTGGTTTTTCTAAAGTAGTTCCATTTATATATGCCTGAGTCTTTCCTATGGTAACTGATGAATATCCAGAACTTCAAGATGCAATGGAAAAACTTATGTTAAATGATTCATCTCTTACAAAAGAATCAGAAGTTAGTCCTGCACTTTGACATGGTTATAGATGTGGATTTCTTTGATTATTACATCTTGATATAGTAAAAGAAAGACTTTTTAGAGAATTCAATATGGATGTAATAATTACATCTCCTCAAGTTACATATAGAATAAAAGTAAACTGAGATAAAAGGAATTTTTATTCTAGATTTCAAACAGAATTATTAAAATCTAGTGTTGATAATGCAGAATTTACCTATGTTCATATTTCTAATCCTGAAGATTTACCAAATAGAGAATTATATATTAGTATAGAAGAACCAATAGCAAAATGTGAAATAATTACACCAATGGCTTATATATGAGCACTTATGAAACTATCTCAAGATAGAAGATGAATATTTAAAAATCAAAGTTTTATAGATAAAGATAGAGTAATGCTTACATATGAATTACCAATGAATGAATTAATTTGAGATTTTTATGATGAATTAAAAAGTCTAAGTAGTTGATATGCTTCAATGAATTATGAGTTTTTAAAATTTAGAGAAGATGATTTAATTAAATTAGATATATTGATTGCATGAGAAATAGTTGAGGCTTTAAGTATAATTTGTCATAGAACTCAAGCAAATTACTTGTGATCAAAAATAGTAAAAAAACTTAAAGAAGTAGTTCCTCAAGCCTTGTTTAGTATCGCACTACAGGCTGCAATTTGATGAAAAGTTGTAGCAAGAGAGACACTATCAGCACTAAGAAAAGATGTTACAGCCAAACTTTATGGTTGAGATATTACTAGAAAAAGGAAGCTTCTTGATAAACAAAAAGAATGAAAGAAAAAAATGAAGAAATTTTGAAAAGTAGAATTACCAAGTGAGGCATTTGTGAATTTGCTTAAGAAATAGGCATCAAAAAATAACTTAGATTAACCAATAAAAGTAGAATAAATAAAAAAACACTAAGAATTTTTAATATGATTTCTGTATAAAACAGGATTCATTTTTTTTGTGATTTCAAACTAAAATATTTCTTAAGTTTATAATTATCTCTATAATTTCAAATTTTTTGTATAAAAACTTAAAATTTTTAAATTACCTCAAATATTTGTGTATTAAAATAAATTATGATAAAATAAAGATATATAACTTTAATTTGTCTAAAAATATGAAAAAAGCATTATTTATAATAATCTGATTTTTACTTACATATACAAATATTTTTGCTTCATTAACATCTAGCTATAAACAAAGTCTAGATAACAATAATATAGAAAATCAACTATCTTCTGCAAGTGAAAAAGATCCAACTAATTCTTGAGGTTATTTTTCATGATTTTCTGATATAGCATTAAACATACTTAATTGGCTTTTAATAGTATTAATTATTTATATAGTTTTATATCTTACTCTAAGATCTGTTAGATTGCTTTTTGAAATGTATTATGCTAAAAATTTAGTTTATTTAAGAGTTAGGGTTCCTAAAGCTGACTCTAAATTAGATAAAGAAAAAGAAACAAAAAAAGATTTCAAAGAAAAAATATGAATGATGAGTATGTTCTATAAGGCAATTCATAAGTTAGCAGAAGCTTGATTAAAAGACTATTTTTTGAATTTTATATTTTGACATTCCAAAATAAGTCTAGAGCTTATTTATAATGATTGAGAGGTTACATTTTTTATTATAACTTATAAAAATTATGCTAATTTAATAACTCAACATTTAACTTCTGTTTATAATGATGCCGAAGTTGTTCCCGTTGATCCAAAAAAAGATTATATAAATATAAAACCTTCTGGTTATATTCTTCATTCAGCATCTTTATGAAAGGCTCATGATGATGTTTTTCCTATAAAAAGTTATAAATATTTAGAAGATGATCCACTAAATAACTTTGTAAATCAATTTGGTTGATTATCAAAGGAAGATAAAGCTATTTTTCAAATAGTTATAAAGCCAGCATCTTCTTCATGGAATAAAAAAGCTTTAAGTGCAGCTAGTTTAGTTGCTAAATGAAAATATAAAAAAAACAAAAAACATTTTTTTACAATGTTATTAACCCCTCTTTCTTGGTTATATAACCCTCTTGTTGCTATTTTTACTTGAAGTGAAAATATGGTTGCTTCTACTACAGCTCCTTGAGCTACAGAGTGAGATAGTTATAAGATATTTAATCAAGCTGAAACAGAAAGTCAGAAACTAATGTGAGAATCAGCTGCACAACCTGCATTTAAAGCATCTCTTAGAATTTTAGTTAGTTCAAAAAACAAAACAAGTGCATTTGATTGAGTTCATAATATAGTTTGAGCTTCTTCTATATTTACAGATGAATATAATAATGCTCTTGATAATCCACAAGTTATAGAGGATGCACTATCTTTTATATTTACACCATTAAGATATTTTGCATATAGATACAAATTAGTTGGTTTCTTTCAAAATATTTCTTATTTTTCTACTGATGAATTGTCATCAATGTATCATATTCCAGATATAGCATATAATAAAACAGCCATAATAAGTTGGTTAGATTACAAGAAATTAGCAATTCCTCATAACCTTAAAATGCCTACTATTCCTACAATGCTTGACGAAAAAGTAGAAATATGAAAAGATAAAGATTGACAACCTATTTTTGAAAATAAACAAGTTCATAGATACTTGTCTTGATTTCCAGTTTTTAAAGACTGAGTTTTACTTTGATATAATGAGTATAGAAGTAGAAAAACACCTATTTATTTCAATAGAAAAGATAGATGAAGACATCATTATATTATTTGAAAATCATGAGGTTGAAAATCAGTTTTTATATGATATTTGGCTAGACAAGATTTACGGAATTGAGATTGAATTTGTGTAATAGATCCACATGGAGATTTAGTAGAAGATGTTTTGGCTTTTGCTCCTAAAGAAAGAGCAAAAGATATAGTTATTTTTGATCCATCAGATGATGATATGCCAATGTGACTAAATATGCTTGAAGTTATTAGTACTGATGAAGATAACAGAAAAAGGGAAATGGATAGAGCTGCAATGGATGCAACAGAAATATTTATAAAAATATTTGGTGATGAAATATTTTGACCAAGAATACAACATTATTTTAGAAATGGTTGTTTAACTCTTATGGAAGATGTTGAAGATGGTTGAACTCTTATAGATGTTCCAAGACTTTTTGTAGATGATGCTTTTATGAAATATAAGACAAGTAAATTAAAAAATCCAGTTGTAAAATCTTTTTGGGAACACGAATATGCAAATACTTGAGACAGAGAAAAACAAGAAATGATTCCTTATTTTTCAGCTAAGTTTTGACCATTTATTACTAATACTACTATTAGAAATATTATTTGACAACCAAAATCAGCCTTTAATATAAGAGATATAATGGATAATCAAAAAGTATTATTAGTTAATCTTTCTAAAGGTAAAATATGAGCATTGAATGCACAACTACTTTGATTGGTTTTTGTATCAAAAGTAAATATGGCAGCCATGAGTAGGGCAGATATTCCAGAAGATCAAAGAAAAGATTTTTACATGTATGTTGATGAGTTTCAAAACTTTGCTACAGAAACTTTTTGAGAAATACTTTCAGAAGCCAGAAAATACCATTTAGCACTTATTATGGCCCACCAATTTATAGCACAAATATGATGAAGTTGAGCTAAGAAATGAGATAAGCCATCTATCAAAGATGCAGTTTTCTGAAATGCTTGAACAATTATGAGTTTCAAAGTTTGAGCTGAAGATGCAGAATATATGGAAAAGGAATATGCTCCATTGCTTTCACAACAAGATATAATATGAATTGCTAACTTTACAGCTTATTGTAAACTTAACATAGATAATGCAACTACAAGACCATTTGATATAAAGACTCTATGGGATAATAATTACAAAAATAAAAAAGTTGCAGAAGTAATAAGGGAATATTCAAGGAAAAAGTATTGAAGAAAAAGAAAATATGTAGATATGGAAATTGAGGCTAGACTTTGAATAATAAAACAATAATTTATAAATAAATTTTTATGAAAGTATTTTTTAAAATAATCTTTTTATTAATATTGCCAACATTATTTTTATTGGGTAATAATATTACTTTTGGTGCTAGCATTTTACCAGACAATTGTAGAATAGATGCAAAGTGAAATTATACATGTGATCAATCAGAGGGAACACTCATTTGAGATCAAAGTTGATCTATATATAACTGATGAATTTCTACTAGGAAAAACAATATTCATATGAATAATATACAATCAACTAGTACATGAGTTTGAGAATTTACAGCTTCTAGTATTACAAAATGAGATCAGTGAATTTATAATATAATAATTAAGATTGCAAGAGATTTAAAAAACTTAGTGTTTGTAATTTCTACAATATACTTTTTAATTATAGTTTTCAAACTTTTATTATCAGACAATACTGAAGAGGAGTTAGCTAATTTCAAAAAGTGAGTTATTTGGATAAGTATATGAATAGTTGTAATGCAGGTTGCTTATGGTTTTATTAGAACTTTAACTGTTTATAACGGCTGAGTAATTTGACAACCTTTTTGACAAGAAGTTTACCTTAATATTATAGAACCATTAATAAAGATTCTTGAAATGTGAGCATCATTTGCATTTATAGCTATTGCAATATATGCATTTTATAAAATTGTCACTTCTAATTGAGATGATGAAAAAGCAAAAACATGAAAAATGACTATAGTTTATGCTATAATATGATTTATTGTAATAAAAATTTCAAGAGCAATAGTAGAAACAGTGTATTGAAAAATTAACTGTGATGCTACAAATGCAAAGTCATTCTTTATTTTTCAAAATGATAAATGTATAGAACCAGCTAGTTTAAGTAAATTTGCACAAATAGTTTTGGATATAATAAACTGGATGAATGGTTTTGTCTGAATTATAACGGTAATAATGATTATATATGTTTGAGCACAAATATTTTTATCAGCTTGAGATGAAGAAAAACTTAAAAATGGTAAAAAAGCTATTATTTATATAATAATATGATTGTTTATACTTTTTGCTAATTATTTAATTTTGACTTTTTTCTTTCCTACTACAACTACTATTTAATAAAAATTTATTATGAAACTAATAATAAAAATTATAATACTTATATCTATTACTTTTAGTTTTTTAAATGTGAATTGATGATATGTAACTATTCCAGATGTAGGATCTATAAAAAATAACTCTATTACTGCTCCAACTTGAAGTTTAGTTGGTTCTATTAACTCAGTTTGATTTAATATTTTAAAGTCTGTGAAATTGATTATTCAAGCTTTAGCTGTTTTATTTGTAGTTTATATTTGAATACAAATGATAATGTCTACTTGAACGGATGATGAAGATTTGAATAGTGCAAAAAAGCAGATATATTATACGGTTATAGGTTTAGCTTTTATAAGTATGCCATCAATTCTTTTTGATGCATTTAGTCCTACTAGAAATACATCATTGACTTCATACAACTCTTGAGCATCTTGGACAACCAATTGAGATTATAATATATTTTTTAATGTTTTTAGTTTTTGATATACACTAAATAACAATATAATATGATTTATGGAAGTTGTTATATGATGAATTGCTATTTTAATACTTGCTTATGCTTGATTAAAAATGATGATTTCTAGGTGAAGAGATGAAAAAATCTCAGAGTGAAAAAATAAAATTCGTTATTCTGTATTAGCTCTGATATTTATATGATTTATAGAGTCTTGGAAGGGTTTTGTATTTAGCTGAAATGTGGCTGATTGAAATACTATTTTCAAAACACTTTCAAACCTTGCTTTATTCTTAGCTTGACCTACTATTATATTTTTCTTGACTTTAGCTGGTTACTACTATATAACTTCTAATGGTGATGAAGATAAGGTAAAAAAAGCAAAAAGTATTATTATAAATGTTCTTATTGCTATAGTACTTTTATTAGCATCTTATACTTTCTTACTTGATTTAAAAACTTTAACTATTTAAAAATTAACTAAAAAATTATGTTTAGCAAAATAAATTCCATTGGTTTAATAAAAAGTATATTATTTATTTTTCTATCTTTTATAAGTATATTTAATTTTACAAATACTTATGCTGAAAGTGGTATAGTTGTAGAGGTTACAGAAAAAATTCCATGAGCAAATTGTGAATCAACTGGTAGTTGAAAATATGATTGTACTATAGAAAAGTGATTTTGAACAGTTGTAAGTATGATTTGAAATATTATAGAATATTTTACATATATAGCTTGATTATGATCTGTTTTATATTTGATAATAAATTGAATAATTTATAGTATGTCTTGACTTTCAGATTGAAAAGATGCTGCTAAAAAAAGAATAAAAGATAATTTAGTCTGAATAGTTCTTTTACTTCTTAGTTGACCAATATTATATATGATAGCACCGTGGATATACACTGTTAATTAAAAAGAACTATGAAAAAGTTCTTTTTTTTTGATTTATATTTTTTTATTATTATTATTTCGAGGTAATATATATTTAACTAATTTAGATGATGAATTTTAAAAAAGATTTTCCTATTTTTAATAATAACAAAGATTTAATATATTTTGATTCTACAGCTTCTTCTCAAAAACCATCTTTTGTAATAGATTGACTTAAAAATTATCTAGAAAATGATTATTCAAATATTCATAGATGAGCATACAGTTTATCCGAAAGGTCAGAACATCTTTATGAATCTAGTAAAAAGAAAGTTGCTAATTTTATATGAGCTAAAAGTTGGAGAGAAATTATCTATACTCTTAATTCTACTTATGCATCAAATTTACTTGTTTTATCTTTGAAAAGAAGTAAATTTTTTGAAAAATGAGATAAAATTTTACTTAGTATAGTTGAACACCATGCTAATGTTGTTCCATGGCTTATTTTAAAAGAAGAAATTTGAATAGAAATAGAATATATTAAAATAAAAGAAGATTTTTCTCTAGATTTTGAAGATTTAGAAAATAAACTTGATTCTAAAGTAAAAGCTATTTCTATAACTCATGTATCAAATGTAACTTGAGAAATTTTTGATTTAGAAAGAGTATGAAATTTGTTAAAACAAAAATATTTAGAGGAAAATAAACCTTATTTTATAGTTGATGCATCTCAAAGTATTCCTCATTTTGAAGTTAATATTGAAAAAATAAGATGTGATTTTATGTTTTTTACATGACATAAAATTATGGCTGATAGTTGAATTTGAATTTTGTGGTGAAAAGAAAGTATTTTAAAAGATTTAAAACCTTGAATTTCTTGAGGTTGAGCAATAAGTTGGGTAAAAAAAGAATGTTTTTTGGAAGCTTGACTTCCTGATAGATTTGAACCTTGAACTCAAAACTTATCTTGAGCAGTTACATTATTAAAAGCTTTTGAATACATAGAAAATATTTGATGATATAATAAAATAGAAGAAATAGAAAAAAAACTAGTAGAATATTTTTTGGAAAAATTAGAAATACTAAATTCTAAAATAGAAAATAAAATTAAATTAATTTGATGAAAAAATGTAAATACAAGAGTTTGAGTTTTTAGCTTTGTAATTGAATGAATTCATTCTCTTGATATTGCTGATTATCTGGCAGAAAATAATATTTGTATAAGAGCTTGATTGCATTGTGCAGAACCATTTTTATGAGAATTATGACTAAAACATACTTGTAGGGCTAGCTTATATATTTATAATGATAAAGAAGAAATTGATAGATTTTTAGATATTTTAGAAAAAGCTATAAAATATCTAAGTTAGTAAAAAGTCAATAAAAAGTTTGTCTTTTATTAAATTTTTTATATAATCCCAATTGTTTTATATTATTAATTAAAAAATATGGCAAAGGGTAAAAGAAATTATGTTTGATTTTATAGTGCTGAAACTTGAAATTTAGTTCATGTTACAAATATACAGAAGAAAAATTTTCCAGCTTGAGTTAAATGACCAACTTTGAGAAAATATAATAAAATTACTAGAAAACATGAAGTTTTAAAAATGAAAGAAATTAAAAAAGGTTAAGCTTAAAAAAGTCTTAATCTTTTTTAATAAAATTAATTTATAATTCAAAAACTATGAAAATCAAATATATTATTTCTTATGTTTTTTTGGCTATTTTTTCTATCATATTATTATATATTAGTTGAATTAAATGATTAATTGATTTAGTTATTTCATTATTTTTGTATAGTTTAATAACTTATGTATTTTATTTTTGTTGGAAAAAACTTAGAAAAAAAGAATATCTAAATTACAAAAATTATATAAATTTATTTTTATACAAAATAAATTCATTATTAATTTTACTTTTGTTAATTCTTTGATGATTTTGATATTATCAAAATGAATTATATCCAGCACAAATGCCAACTATAACCATATCAAATTGAAAAAAAGAAGTTATTTTTCAAGCAATGAGTCACATATGAACTCAAAGCTTTTATGATAAAGTTAGAAACAATATAATCGAAGCTAAAAAGAGATGATTTGTTTACTTTTTTGAATGAGTTAAGCCTTGAAAACCTCAAAGTACAAATGAATTTAATACAGCACTTTGAGTGAAATTTGATAAAGATTTATATAAAAATTTTTCAAAAATATATTGAGTTGTGTATCAAGATAATAGCTATTTTTTATGACTTTGAGATAAAAATTGTAATTCTGATTATTGTGATTTTAATGTGGATTTAAATATGGATGAAATAATATCATATTATAGAGAAAAATTAGAAACACAACCAAAAATAGAAAATAATTCAGGTAAATTGCCTATTGATGTAAATAATGAAATAATTAATACATTAAGTAAATTAAATGATAAAGAGTTAAAAATTCTTGTATTTGTTAATAAATCAATATTAAATTTAATTATAAAAAGTGATAAAATACAAGATTTAATAACTTCTAATTTTTCAAATAAAATACTTTTTGATGTTATTTTAAATAAAAGAAATGAGATTGTTGCACAAAAGATAATATCTTCTAAGTATAATAAAATAATCACGACTTATGGCTTATTACACTTTGATTGAGTTTTTAAATTACTCAAAAAAAGTGACAATAATTGGAAAATTATAAAAAAAAAAGTTTTATATCCTATAAAATAGGTTATAAAACTTCTTTTTTTATAATATACTAGTTCAATAATGAACTGTTAGGTAAAATTCATATTTTCCCTTATTTAACTCTTTTATTGCAATTCATAATCATATTTTTCTAAATTCTTCTTTTATTAATGCTTTGTAGTGAGGTTGGTATTTCTTGTTTTTCTCTTCCATATATCTATAGTAAACTCTTTTAACTGAGTCTGAAATTTGTTCTGTACAATCATCTCAATTACAACTATAATTTCAATATCAAATGCTTTCAGAAAAAGTAGCTCTATTTATATTTTCAAACTCTACTCATCTATTTTCAAACCAATTAGTTATTTTTTTGTAATTATAATAAGAATCTCAAATATTTCTTTTATGACTTGCTTCTCATCTTTTTTCCATTGCTTCAGCCCATTCTTGAGCAGTACTATCTAATTTATCATCATAAGAATATTCTTCTCTTCAAAGGTCATCTCTTAATTTGTTATTCAAATCAATCCACTTATCTTTAATTTTAGTAAAATCTACTTTATATTTCTTATAATCATAGTCATTTAATCATTTGTTTATGTCTTCTTTTATTTCCATATTTTTTTCCCCATTATTGTCAACATAAGTAATTTCTTCTGAGTTTACATTATTAGATTCATCATCTAAATTATTATCTTCTGCATATACACTTTGAGCTAATTGTACCAATAGTAACAAAATTACAAAAAAAGATGTAAAAAATCGATTCATGTTAAAATTTAGAAAATAAATATGAATTTACAAGATAAAGTACACAATATTTTTGCAAATTCACTTAAACATTAAAAATATTAATATTTAAAAAAATAAAAATCATCTTTTTTAGAGATATTTTTAAATTCACAATCATTATAACTTATTTTTATAAAAAATCAAAAAATATAGACTTGACTTATATGTATATTAGTTAATTATTATTATATATTGCGGGCTAAAGGCTAAAAATGTGTGCTGATTTCAATAAAACATTGGCTTAATATAGATTAAAAGTAAACTATATTAATGTTAGTTATTAATTAAATTAATTATATGCAAAAAAAACTGTCCAAAGTGTAGAAATAAAG
>Ga0172373_10005703_pt1 | contig 16944 bp, 12 predicted proteins | sample Lak10m_2_FD_114546 | JGI IMG/M metagenome (GOLD analysis project Ga0172373, IMG submission 114546) | Freshwater microbial communities from Kabuno Bay, South-Kivu, Congo - kab_092012_10m | ecosystem: Environmental > Aquatic > Freshwater > Lake | place: Democratic Republic of the Congo...
ATTGTTCGTAATGGTGATCCAGAAGTCTTACCTCCTTCCATTACTGATTGGGCATTAGTCGGTACCATCAACGGATGGAATGCTGCTGATCAATCTTTCAAACTTGCTAACTTAAATGATGAAAATGAATCTTATTCCTTAACTGTTAACTTATATGCAAACGAAGAATTTAAGTTTGTGAAGAACGGTGCATGGGGTGGCGATTTAGGTTTTGCTGCTTTAGCAACCCCAAATCCATTAGATTTACTTGATCAAGGTGGCAACATTAAAGTTGTACGTGATGGTTCTTATACTGTTGCGTTTGATGGTGAAACTGCTACAGTTGCACGCGCTGGTTCCTTAGCTCGTCCAGAAGGTGGTTTACACCTTGTTGGTACAGTCACTGAACCAGGTTGGACTCCAAGCGACACCACATTAGCATTAACCGACACCGCAGGTGATGCAAAGTATTATGGTGTATTTGATTTAGGTGTTGATAAAGAATTTAAGATTAAAAACGGTACTGAATGGAGCGTTGGTTTTGATGCAGGTTTTGATAAAGTTGCATCGTTCCCAGTAGGTGCTATGGTCAGTGCTAGTGGCAACATTAAAGTCCTTGTTGGCCACGCTTTCTTAATCGAAGCTCGCGTTGTTGGAAACTCAGTTAGAATCGTTATTTCTCCAGCTTGGAAGACTTATGGTTTCCCATCATTAGTTTATGCTCCTGGGGTTGGTACAACTGCTGGTTATCTCGACACAACCGAAGCATTCTGGAACGCACATGCTCAAATGAGAGTTTATGGCATGGATGCAACCAAGACGAAAGTCAACTTCGAATATACTGGCGTTGCTACCCACGAATACTTATTCAAGATCGAAGGTGGCGGTGCTGCTATAGAAGCTCGCTCAGTTGCTACTGGCGAAAGACAAACCTATACCTTAGATATTTCTACTTTATCTGAAACACAACGTGCTGGTTTAAATTTAGTGGTTTTCTTCCACACATTACCAACGAACCCAGTTCAAGGTACAATTACAGTTCACGCTGTTTCATTCGCTGCCTAATATTTATAAAATAATTTAGAGGTATTTTTAATGAACAAAAAGCTGAAAATTTCAGTGTTTGGTTTACCTCTTCTCTTAGTTGCCTGTGGTGGCACGCCTAGTGGCCCAGTCAAACTTAAGATTTGGGGTCCTAATCAAGAACAAAACTTCTTACAAGCCAAAGCCCAAGAGTTCTTAACTGCTAATCCAGATTTGAATGTTGAATTCGAATTTGCTGCGGTTGGTGAACCCGAACTTAAGAGTGTTCTCACCCTTGATATTGCTGGTGGGGCAGACGTCTTTGCTTTCCCAGATGATCAATTACAAGACTTAGTAACGGCGGGGGCTCTCTCCCCCGTCCAACAATATCGAGCCGATGTTTTAGCTCGTAATATTGAATGGTCGGTTGATCTCGCTAAAATTGGTGATACTTTATATGCTTATCCAAATACTGCTGATAACGGTGTCTTTATGTACTATGACAAACGTTATATCTCGGCAGAAGAAATGACGTCCTTAGAATCAATCTTGGCAAAGGCTGAAGAATTGAATTCAAGTATCGTTATCGATCCAATGGGTGGTTGGGCCATGTCCATGTGGTTTGCAACAACAGGCAATATTTCCTGGGATGCGGCTACTCGAACGCAAACCATCGACTGGAATAACGAAGAAGGTTTAAACGCTGCTAAAGGTATGTTTAACGCCTATGCTACAAACCGAGTTATTCGTGATCAAGGTTTAATGCCAACGTTATTCTTAGAAAATGAAGAAGACATTACCAAAGGCATCATCGCGGGTGTTTCTGGAACTTGGAATGCGAATTCCTTTACTGGCATTCTTGGTGAAGAAAACATTGGCATGATTAAAATGCCAACCTTCACTCATGGTGATGACACGGAAGTGCAATTAGGATCCATGGTCGGTGCTAAATTAATTGGTGTCAACGGATTTACCCAACAACCTGCCCTTGCTCACCAATTTGCTAACTTCTTAACCAACGCTGATACCCAAAAAGCTCGCGCAATCCAACTTGGTGTTGGTCCAAGTAATTTAGAAGCTGCCGCTGACGCAGAAGTCCAAGCTATTCCTTCCATTAAAGCAATTTCTGATCAAGCTCCATATGGCATTCCACAAGCGAAATCCGTTTCTTCGTTCTACTGGACCCCAGCTGGTGCTTTTGCAGACGCTGTCATTACGGAAGCAAGAGGCATTGACGCGTTAGTAGAAGAAAATTTACAAGCTGCAATTACTGCTGGAACTGTTCAAAATAACCCATCAGCGATTGCCACATTCAGAGCAACGGAAAAAGCACGCTTAATTGGATTAAGTTTCGAAACTCTTCAAGACAAACTCGACGCATTTGTTGAAGGTGTCTTAGCGGTTAACGAAGGGTAAGTTTAAGTCGATTAAAAAACTCAGGGTAGCGCAAAAGTTATCCTGAGTTTTTGTTATTATAAAAGAATCGGAGTACATTCATGAAAGATGAATCCAAAAGCATGCCTTTTTATGTGTGGATCCCTTTAGGTATTTGGGATACGTTAGTCTCGTTTGCAAAAAGTGTTTTTGGATTTATCTCTTCTATTGTCGTTTCAATCGCTACTTTCTTTTATCGATTTGGGCGAGGTTTTGTAAGATTTTTTATCTTGCTCTATCAAATGTTTGCTCATTACATTCGCATCTTCATCAAAGGTGATAAGCACACCAAACTCTCTTATCTGATCATGGGGTGGGGTGCTTTTATTCATAAGCAATACGTCAAGGGCATTGGTTATTTTGTGCTCCAAGTTGGAATCATCACTTCGATATTTACTGTGTTTTGGAAATATCTTATTAAATTTACAACCCTTGGTACCGACGTCACAAGACCTGCTGGTTTTGATGAAACCTGCAACTGTTATGTACCTGCGACCGAAGGCGACAATTCGATGTTGGTTTTACTCTTTTCAATCGCTGCTATACTGTTACTTTTTGGTTTGTTTTACTTGTACACATTAAATATCGAAACTGCTTATAAGAACCAAAAATTAGTTGCTGCGGGTAAAGTACCTCAAGGCTTTAGAAAAGATGCTGATGAATTATTAAACCACCGCTTCCATGTAACGGTTTTAACCTTCCCAACCATTTTTGCATTTACGTTTACCGTTTTGCCACTCATCTTTATGATTCTATTAGCGTTTACTAATTTTGATCGGTTCCACCAACCACCAGGAACACTATTTACTTGGGTTGGTTTGGATAACTTTTTGGCAATGTTTTCTGGCCAAGCCGGTTATTATCGCTTTTTACCAGGGACTTTGGTGCAAATTCTAAGATGGTCTTTCATATGGGCTTTCTATGCAACTTTTTTAAACTATTTCTTTGGCATCATTCTCGCATTAATGATTAATAAAAAAGGAATTCGGCTTAAGAAACTTTGGAGAACTGCTTTTGTTATCACGATCGCAGTTCCTCAATTTATTTCCTTACTTGTCATTAACTTCTTTTTAAATGATTTAGGTCCTTTAAAAAATTTCTTTGTGGAGTTGGGTTGGGTTGGGCAAGGATTTAGTTTCTTAGGGATTGCGGAAAATGCTCGTATTACCGTTATTATTGTCAACTTGTGGGTTGGTGTTCCCTATACGATGCTGATGACATCAGGTATCTTGATGAACATTCCACAAGATCTTTATGAAAGTGCGACGATTGATGGCGCGGGTACGATTACCAAATTCTTTAAAATCACAATGCCTTATATGTTCTTTGTCACTGGGCCATCATTATTGACTGCATTCATTGGAAACATCAATAGCTTTGGCGTTATTTACTTCTTAACGGGTGGCGGACCTAGTTCACAAACCCTATTCCAAGCTGGTGAAACCGACTTGCTTGTGACATGGTTATTTAAACTGACCCTCTTCGAACAAGATTATAAAATGGCTTCCACCCTAGGGATCATTATCTTTATTATCTCTAGTTTCATTTCACTCATTATGTTCTCCAAAATTAAAGGGGTTAAGGATGAGGAGGCTTTCCAATAATGGTTGAAATCAAGAAAAAGAAACCAAGTTTGTTTGGTAGTAAAAAGTTTTTAGAAACAACCTCTAACATCTTTGTTTATGCCTTTTTAACCATACTCTCAATCATCTGGGTTATTCCCATTTTCTGGTTAGTGATTCAATCCTTCCGAGCAGAGCCGGGTTCTGTTCAAGTTAACTTCTTTCCACAAAGTTATACCTTGCAAAATTATATTAACCTGTTTGATCCAGTTGCACTGGCGCAGACATCGATTCGATTCCCTCAATGGTTTTTAAATACTTTAATCATTGCAACTGTGACGATGGTGATTTCTACCATCATGGTGTTATTAACAAGTTATGCCTTCTCCCGATTACGATTTGGTGCGAGATTACCGATGATGCAATTGATTTTAATTCTAGGATTATTTCCAGGGTTTATGTCAATGATTGCAGTCTTTAATATCCTTAAATTATTGAATTTGACTGGTAATATTTGGGGTTTAATCTTTATTTATTCTGGTGGTGCAGGCTTTGGTTATTACATCGCCAAAGGGTATTTTGACACCATCAGTAAAGCGATTGATGAAGCAGCAATGATCGATGGTGCTTCGCGTTCTCAAATCTTCTGGCACATTATTCTACCTCTATCGAAACCAATTGTGATTTTTACCGCGCTCACTTCATTTATTGGTCCGTGGGGAGACTATATTTTTGCCCGCGTCATTCTTTTAGATAACACTGAAAGTTATAACGTTGCGGTTGGTTTAGTTTGGATTACCCAACGCGAAAATATTACTCAATACTTTACAACCTTCTTAGCTGGTTCTGTCTTGGTCGCATTACCCATCACCTTATTATTTGTCTTCATGCAACGCTATTACATTGAAGGGGTGACCGGCGGGTCGATCAAAGGCTAGCGATGAAACAATCGTTAGGGTGGTCTTTACTTGTCGTTTTATCGACACTAATTTCTGGGTGTGTGAATCCCACCCCAAGTTTTTCATATGATATAGAACAAATCAGCAATGAGGATGGTTCTGTTTGGTACGAAATTTTCATTCAATCCTTTTATGATGGCAATGGGGATGGCATTGGTGATTTAAATGGCGTCACTCAAAAGCTAGATTACCTTCAAGACCTTGGTGTTTCTGGTATTTGGTTTATGCCAATTCATCCAGGAAGTTCCTATCATTTATACGATGTGACCGACTATTATGAAATTGCTCCAAAGTATGGGACGATGTTTGATTTTCAATATTATTTAGAAGAGGCAAAAGCACGTAATATCAAAACCATTCTAGATTTGGTAGTGAATCATACCTCAAATTCACACCCTTGGTTCCAAGAAGGTTTACTCGATTTTGTGAATGATGATTGTGGCAGTCCTGCAAGTAAATGCCATTACTATAATTTTTCTAGGACTCGCAGCGAAGGTTATGAACCCTATGGTGGAGGCGTCTATGCTGAAGCTAGATTTTGGTCTGGTATGCCTGATTTAAATCTTGAAAATCCTTTTGTTAGAGATGAAATTGAAGCGATTATGCAATACTGGTTTGATTTAGGTGTAGATGGATTTAGACTTGATGCGGTCACCTCTTATTTCACAGGCGATGTGAATCGAAATATTGAATTTTTATCCTGGCTCGGAGATACTGCTAAAGAAATAAAACCCGATAGTTTTATTGTTGCAGAAGGACCATGGTCAATGACTTCATCGGGGTTATTACAATATTATCCTGGACGAGTAGATTCATACTTTAATTTTCCAGTTTCAGTCACAGGTAATCGAATTGTCGATAGAGTTCGATTAGAACAGGGTTATGATTTAGCTAGAGTGAATGCTTTGTTTAACCAAAACCTTTATGCATTAAGACCGGATGCAATTGATACACCGTTTTTGAGTAATCATGATCAAAGTAGAGTCGCAGGAATCCAATTTGTTGAAAATAATGATCTTTACCACAAACTACTCGCCACTATTTATTTACTGATGCCTGGTCGTCCGTTTATGTATTATGGTGAAGAAATTGGTCTTAAAGGATCGGGTAGAGATGAAAACAAACGTTTACCCTTTATTTGGTCAGAAGGTGATCAAACAGGTCAAACCAATCCTGCCTCTGCCGCAGATTACAACATGAGCTTACAAGTCACCAAGGGTGTTGAAGATCTTAAAGAAATTCCTAATAGTCTATGGAACCACTATAAAAAAGTAATTTCTATTCGCAATAAGTACAATAATGTGATTGAAAGAGCTTCAATCACTGCACCTAATTTAGATCCAAAACTATACACCTTGCAATATGCTCAAGGTGAAAACAATTTAACCATTATCACGAATGTCACAGGTGGAGATATCACCATTACTAATTCGTTGGGTTTAACCTTAATCGAAGGCATTTATCCTACAACCAACCAAGGTAGTGTGTCCTCAGACACCATGATCATTCCAGCCTTTTCAACCCTCATTCTTCAGTAAGGAGGTTTTCAACATGATTGAAATAAAGAAAGTACTGTTAGTCGGAATTCTTTTAACTGCTTGCGGTAACAGTGTGCCCGCACAAACTATCAAACTTAAAGTTTGGGGTCCACAACAAGAACAAAATTTCCTATTTGGAGCGGCAGAGCGATATTTAGAGGCTAATCCAAATTTAGATATTGAATTTGAAATTGCTGCTGTGAGTGAGGTTGAACTTAAAGGTTTCTTGACCCTTGATACTCCCTCAGGTGCCGATGTCTTTTCATTTTTAGATGATCAACTTCCTGGTCTAGTTCGCGCTGGGGGTTTAGCGAAAGTTCAACAATTCAAACAAGTCGTTACCAATCGAAATATTCCGTGGACGATTGATGTGTCAACTTTTGAAGGCGAATTATATGCTTATCCCTATACTGCAGATAACGGGGTTTATATGTTCTATGACAAACGTTATATTTCAGCAGAAGAAATGATCTCATTAGATACAATTCTTGCCAAAGCGGCGTCCTTAAATTCAAAAATAAATATCGATCAAATGGGTGGTTGGGGTATGACCATGTGGTTTATTCCAGAAAATACCCTTGCGTGGGATGGTGAAACCCAAACGATAACGTGGAACAGTCAAAATGGCATTGAAGCTGCACAAGCGATGATGAGTTATTATGCAACGAATTTAATAGTGGATACCAATGCCTTGATACCAACACTATTCTTAGAAAATAATGCGGGAAGATTGGAATCTGGAATTATTGCAGCAGTTTCTGGATATTGGCAAGCTCCTGATATCACCAACATCCTGGGAGAAAACATGGGCACGATGAAAATGCCAACCTATACCAATCTCGTTGGTGAAACCCATCAATTTGGTTCCATGGTAGGTGCGCGCTTAGTTGGGGTTAATCCTTTTTCAAGTCAACCTGCACAAGCACACGCCTTTGCCAATTGGTTAACGTCTGAAGAAAACCAAACCATCAAAGCAAAAGAACTCAAAATTACTCCTTCTAATTTTGCCTCTATTCAAGATCCTGAGATTCAACAAATTTGACCTATCCAAGCTCTTACCGCCCAAGGTGAGTTTGGTTTACCTCAAGCAAAAGCAGTTTCTTCTTACTTTTGGACCCCAGCAGATGCTTTTGCAAAAGCAATTATTAATGAAGCAAAGGGTATTGATGCAAAGGTGACAACAGCCCTTAACTCAGCCATAACCAATGGCCAAGTGGATGGAAGTAATACTCAAGCTATTATTGATTTTAAAGTAGAAGAAAAAGCGAGACAATTACAATTAAGTTTTGCTAAAATTCCTGGATGGTTAGCGACTTTAGAAACTAGCGTTCAGGCTGTTAATTAAAAAGAACCTTGAATATTCTTATATGCCGTATAACCATGTAATGGTTTTAAATTTGGTTTCAATATCCAACTTGTTTTTGCAGGGATTTCAATTGGTAATAAAATGCCATATGAAGTTAAAATTTCCTTACCACTTAATAGGTCGATAAAGTGATTGTGACTCTTTAACATGGGTTCGGTTACAAAGATGGTTTCCTTGATGGGTTTATCACTTGAGTTAATGACGACAATCACGGTTTCTTCAACTTGATCTGTCAACCTTAGATAGGTAATTAAATTCGAACTATGAAGAAATTTAATATCGCCAATTCTTAATGCTCGTTCTTGTTGTCGAATACGAATGAGTTTTTGATGTAGGGAAAGGTATTCATTTCCTTTTTCAACCATCTGCCAATTCATCGGTGCACGATTGAGTGGATCGTCTCCACCAGGTGTGCCTATTTCTTCACCCATGTATAAGTTAATCGTACCGGGAAGGGTGAATTGAAGGGTTTTGGCAAGTTGATATTGGGCCCAATCTTTCAAATCGGTCGCAATCCTACCCAAATCATGATTTTCCAATAGTACCCAAGATTTTAAAATGGTTTCAATTCCAGTTTCTTCAACCATTTGTGCAACATTGGCAGCAAAAACATTGGGTTGAATAAATCCTTTCATCGTTTGGATGATCAAATCTCTCAAGGGTAATAACATGGTTCCATCCATGGATGGGGCCCAACCTTGAGGATAATTGTTCAATTCTCCTACCACGAGTGATTGAGGATTTGCTTGATGTGCTGCTTCTGTTAATTCTGATAGATAGTGATAACCTAGTTCAATTGCCGTATCTAACCGCCATCCAGCAATTCCCATTTTGATATAACGTTTGACGGTGGAGTTAGATCCCGAAAATAAGTACTCCCTTACTGCTGGATTAGGTAAGTTAAGTTCAGGAAGACTCGGTGCGTTGTGCCATAGACGGAATCCTGTAGGAAATTCTTTACCAAACACAAACCAGTCACAATATGGGCTATTGGGCTTGCTTGCTTCGATAAATCTTGGTGATTCAATTGCCATATGATTAAAGACACCGTCTAAAACTAATTTCATACCTTTTTCATTAAGGCATTTAATCATTTCTTTAAGGTCTTCAAGTGTTCCGTATTCTGGAGAGATGTTTTCGTAATGGTAGGTGTCATATTTATGATTGGAATACGCTTCAAAGATGGGATTTAAATATACTGTGTTGACGCCTAAATTCTCTAAGTAATCCAATTTGGTCATGACACTTTGAAGATCACCACCCCAGAAGGCTAATTCATGAGTCCAGTATCGGGTTTTGGCATCCTTGAATCCTCTTTGGGGAAGCTTATCCCACGACTGTAAACTTCGTGGTCCTTGGTACAGATGTGCTTTTGCTTTTAAGTTACTTGAAGGAACAAAACGATCCACAAAGATTTGATAAACAATGCCACCGTTTCGCCAATCTATTTCTCTTGCTAAAAAAAGATCTCGTTTTTGGGAAGCTTTTTCTTGGTAGAGACTTTGTTTTTTTTCCATATCAAATCCTCAATGTTTTCTTATTACTAGATAGCAATCTAAGACTATTGAGAATGACAAGAATGGTTGATAATTCATGACCAATCACACCATATCTTAGTATCACAATGCCAAATAAGTTTGAAACTAATAAGATAAAGATAACTGCGATTGAAAATACCACATTCTGGGTGATAATTCTTTGTGTTATTTTTGAAAGTTTGACCAAATAAGGAATATTTTGTAATTGATTATTCATCATGACGATGTCAGCAGTTTCTAATGAAACATCGGTTCCGTCACCCATCGAAACACCAATCGCCGCTGTGGCTAGCGCGGGGGCATCATTGATGCCATCACCAATCATCAGCACCTTCTTACCTTGATTTATGTAGGTTCGAACAACAGAGACTTTGGTTTCTGGTAAACATTCTGCATGGATCGTTTGAATGTTCATTATTTCAGCAATCGCATTTGCGGTTTCTTTTTTGTCACCTGTCAGCATCACAGGTTCAATGGATAGTTCTTTTAACTGCTCAATGGCTAACCTTGAATCTTCTCTTACAGTATCCTGTAAAGCGATAAAACCTTTAAGGATTCCGTCTTCAATAATGTTTACAAGTGTTTTTCCTTCATTACTAGATTTTATTAATTTTTCCTTTAAAGTCTTTTGGGATTTAAATGGGAAATTTCCTATTTGGATACCATTTGTTTTTGATTTCACCTCTAAACCTCGACCAGGAATTTCTTTTAATTCTACAGAAATAGGTTTTATCTTTTGGAAATGTAAAGAAATAGCTTTTGCCAAAGGATGATTGGAGAGTTTTTCTGCGGCAATAACAATTGGAAGTAATCGTTCTTCTTCCTCTTTTGTTTCAAATACATGATCTACAACTTTAGGCTTACCCGTTGTCAAAGTACCAGTTTTATCGAAAGCAACAACATTAATATGCTTTAAGGTTTCAATGTATCGGCCACTTTTAATCAGGATTCCCTTTTTCGCTGCATGGGATAACGTGGATAACAATGCAGGTGTAATCGATGCGACTAATGCACATGGTGAAGCGACTACTAAAACAATAATACCTCTGCGAAATGCTTCGCTTTCTGAAAGCCACCCTAATGTTGGCGTTAAAAAAATGACGAATAATGCAAGACCTATAACCACATAAACATAAATTTTTTCAAACAACGAAGTTCTTTTTTCTGAACGTGTTTTTTCTTCTTGAGCACGTTTAATTAACTGAATCATCTTTTGGACAACGGATTGTTGAGGGTCTTTCGTCACTTGTACCAAGATTGGCGCATTAATAACCATAGAACCCGCAAACACTTGATCGCCGACTAGTTTTTCTCTCGGATTAAACTCCCCTGTAATTGAGGATTGATCAATTGCTGCACCACCTTTGGTAATCACACCGTCTGCCGGGATTTGTTGACCTGGCTTTACGACAACGATATCATTCAATAACAATTGAGTAATTTCAACAGATTCTTCAACACCATTCACAATTTTAATCGCGTTTTTTGGAGCAATTTTAAGTAGATTCGTAAGTGCTTTTTCTGTTTGTGCCGTTGCAAACTCTTCTAAAACACCACTTACGGCAAAAATGAAAATCAGGACCGCACCTTCAGCATATTCACCAGTTAAAAACGCTGCAAGGGATGCTGTAATCATTAAAAACTCAACATTTAATGATTTTTCTTGAATGGCTTTCGTTACACCTTCAACCGCTTTAGCAAATCCACCAATTGCGAAAGCTAAAGCCCAAAAAATTGGACTGATGGATAGTGTTTCGGTTAAACCACCCACAGTCATAAAAGCGAGTGAAATAACTACAGCCAATACTTCAAATTTAAGTTTATGTTTATTGAACCAACTATATAAATCCATTAAAAATATTTTATCAAATTTGTACCCCATATATGATGGGACGACCATCTGGGTTCCAAGAGATTATCCAAGTGGACGGTTGTTCATTTCCTTGATATGAAATTGTCAGTTGCTCACATCCAAAAAAGGCAAAATGACCGATATTCGTAACCGTTTCACTTATCCATATTTCAGTAAGAGCACGATTGTTTGCAAAGGCACCATCACCAATTCGTATCAAATCAGGCGGTAAATCAATATTATTTAATTGTTCATTTCCATAAAATGCGTAGCTACCAATTGATAACAGTGAATTGGGAAGCACAATATTAGTTAACGATGTTGCACCATAAAAAGCATAATCACGAATATCGGATAAACCGTCTTCAAAGCTGATTTCAAGAAGAGATGTATTCCCTCTAAAAGCATATCTGCCTACCGTTTCAATCCTTCCTTGGAAATTGATTTCTCTTAAGGAGGTGGCTCCATCAAAAAGGTAATCAGGAATAGAGGTTATTGATGCAGGGATGGTGATGGATTCAATTGCAGCGTTTTGCGAAAAAACACCTTCTCCGAGATATCGGAGGTTATCAGGGAGTATGACCGATTGTAATGGCGTACCTTTGAAAGCATTCGCTCCTATGGAGTTTAATCCATTAGGAAGATCAATGTGCTCAAGGGAATCGTTATTTTGAAAAGCACCAATACCAATTTCTAGTAGATTGATTGGTAAACCAACCTCAGCTAGAGCAAAATTGTTATAAAACGTATAGTCTTTGATTACCGTAATTTGATCAGGTAAATCAATCTCAGCCAATCGGAAGTTGTTACGAAAAGCACTTTCTCCAATCGTTTCAATGCCAGGATGTAATTGTATCGCTGTAAGATTCGTGGCGTTATAAAATGCATAATCCCCAATGGATTGGATAGTTTCAGGAACTTCAAATGTCTCAAGGGAAATGTTATTTTCAAACAAATGATTAGGTATAATTTCAATGCTTGATGAAAACTCAAAAGTTTGAAGTAGGGGTAAGTCTGAAAACGCACCGACACCTATAAAATCAACCGTTTCAGGTAATGATATGGTTTCAAATTGGGTAAAACCAGATAAAGCATAGTGCCCTATGAAAGATAATGGTTCAGTAATGGGGATTGGATTGAGGTTATTTACTTGGTAAAAACTAAAGTGACCGATAGCTTCGATATTGTTTGGGTAGTTTAAAGACTCTAACGCGTGAGCATTGTATAAAAAATAAGGTGGAATTGATGTTGTATCTGTTGGTAATCGTAACGTTTTTAACGATGGGTTTTCCGCAAACATAGCAGGACCCAGAGGGACTCCGTCTTCGATAAAAACCTCTTGAAGATATTCATTGTTTGCAAATACAGCCGTACCCATGGTGCTAATATTACTGCCAATATAAACCGATTTGATGTTCGTGTTAGCAAAGGCTTGATCGCCAATTGCAACCACGGGTTGGTTATTAATGGTGTGAGGAATCCTGACATTGGTTTCTGTGATACGATAACCTGTGATTTTGACACCACCTTCAACTTTGATTGTAGAGAATGCCACCCCATTACTAGGAATAAAGTAAGAAACGGTGGATAAAACAAAAAGTAAGCCACCATAAATGCTAAGGAAAAGGTATTGGATGGATTTGTCGCTTATCCACAATAATAATCCCGAACCTAGTGTAAAGATTGAAATAACAAATAATGCAATAATAGGAAAATACGTACTTCCAGAAAAATAGGGTAAAAGAGTGCCAAAAGGTAAAAATACAATCAGAGATAGCCATCGATGACCTTGATAAAATTTAGAGGCGAAGCCTATGGAATACCAATAATAGTCTTTATCTAACCATAAAATTAATATTGAAAATAATAGGGAAATAAGTAGTCCTATCCATAGAAAACCAATGATGATGAAATAAAGAAGGTTAACCATTGATAACAAGGTCATCATCAAACTTGGAAACCAACGAAGTTGAGTTTGCTTAACCTTTAATTGTGATAAATAGTGACCTTGATTTGCGGCTTTTTGATAAAACTTCAAGGCTTTCTTTAAATTAAGACTTACACCATCCCCCAATTCATAACGAAGCCCTTCATTAAATGAAGGGTTGGATGCAAACCGATCATTTTTAGGCATCTTAAAGGATTTCCTTATAAGCTTCTAACGTCAAAAGAACACCGGAAATAATGACAAGAATTGTCAGTGAAAATGAAATCCAAATAACATAATTAGGAACTTGGTTTTCTTGTACCTTTGTGTAAGCAGTGTAGTAATCATCTTTGGGCTTTTTTCCAACAAATAAAAGTAAAAAGGTTTTACCACCATGCAAAAGTGGTGTAAAAATGTTTCGATTATAAACAAAGAAACCCCACGTCATCGTTAGTTGCACTGCGAATACTAACCAGATCCCGTCGGCAAAACCCTTTAGATCATATTTATTTTGCCACCACAAACTAAATACCATCACCACGAGTAATAAAATAATGTTGAAAATGAAAAAAGTAAGCATTTGTTTTTGCAACTCTCTTTTATGTTTTTTTTGTTCAGTAGATAGCGGTGTTTTATTCATAACATTTCATTTGCATCAGTTAAATAATATAACAATTTAATCAGGACATAATAAAACTTGTTTGGGAAAAGTCTGTGGGGACGAAGGGCATAGACTTTATCATCACCAATTTGCAAACAAGGTATGGTGATAATCGCGCGATTTTGTAGAGAAAAATTAATGATTTGTTGGGTTTTTTCTTTTAACTCTTCTGTCAATTTTGGCGTACGATAAAAGAGTAGGGAGAGTTCATTTTGAATCTCTTTATTTGCTTTGAGGGTTTGTTTATGTTCCTGAATTGCTGCATCTAATTGCTTGTCTGTTATTGTTAAATTCTGATTTTTTACTACCACAATATATACAAGACTTGCCTGTGTTCTAACTACCCAAGGCAATCGATCATAATATCTTGCGAAGATTTGAAACTCGTTTGTATCATGAATAGATTCAAATTGGTATTTTTTAAGGTTGTTCAGGAATAAGTCTGAACCTAAAGGGGATTGAATCTTAAATGGAGGCTGTTGTTCATCAATCATTCGATAATAATGTAAATACATTTGAATCGGAAACATCGCTTGTCTAGCCCAGATTAAAACAAATGTTAACCCAATTAAGAGTAGGAGTAAGATGGTTTCAAGATTAGTCGTGGTTTGATTAATGAAAAAATAAGTTACACTAAGCGTGGTGCAAAGTAAGGTATAACTGCTAACCAAAAAAAAGATTAATAATCTTTGTTGTTTTAATTTAGTTTGATGAGTAATTAAGCGCTTTGCCATTGACCATATAAGGTAATTGCAAGCGTTCTGATAAAGATGCCACCATCAGGATACCAAGTGCCTGTTCCATCAGCGCGTGAATTCCAACCCATAAAGGTATAGCCTGCAACTGTACCAAAATCCGCAGGGAAAGTAGTACCATAATCAATCACGGTTCCATAAGCAACAACACGGTTTCCTGGGTTTGGCACCACAGAAGTTCCACCTGGGTGATTCGAACGGAACGTAACAACTGCTTTGATGGCCTGCCAGTGTGCATATAACGTAATGTCTTCATACAGGGTTGAAGGAAGTGTGGTTAAAGCTGGGTCTCCTGGTTTTGTCCCTTCGTTATTAGGGAAGTTTTCCTAGACTTGATCATATAAATACCATCCGCGGAATAAATATCCAGTTCTTCTGGCTTGTGGTAAGACGAACGTTGAACCTGGTATGAAAGTCGTTGGATAAGTTTCATTAATCATTTCACCATCATTTAAATCATACGTAATGGTGCGAATTGTTGGGGCCCATTTTGCATACAAGACGATCGATTGATTTGGCATCACATCGTTTTCAAAGTCCCATTCGATCGTTTGTGTTAAATCTAAATACCACGCAACAAAATCAAAACCTGATCGAGTAGGATCTTCGGGTTTTTCGATTAACGATCCAACTTCTTGATCAAAGATAGTTTCTACTATGGTGGCAGCTGTATTTGCTGTAAAGAAATAAACATTATACGCAGGTGTTTCAGATACACCGTTGCAACTTGCAAGAAAAACAAGTGCAGCCAAACTCAGCGTTAAGAATTTCCGTGTCATAGTTTAGGCCGCCCCTTTCTTTGATTTATTGGTTGATGAGGTTGAATTAATACTAGCAAGTTCTGCATCACTTAAAAGGACAAAATGGTCTTTTGTAACTTCACGAAGCTTGGGTAAATTCGTTGGGCTATATTGATGCACTCGGGGATTATAGTGAGTCCGTTTACGGTTTTTTTCATAATCTGGATCCGGTTGCGGAATCGCAGATAATAATGAAACAGTGTAAGGATGGAGTGGGTTTTTAAAGAGTTCTTCTGAACTGGCCATTTCTACGACTTTACCATTGTACATAACCGCGATTCTATCGCAGAAGAAACGAACAACAGACAAATCGTGAGCAATAAATAAAATGGTTAGACCGAGTTTTTCTCTTAAATTAAATAATAGATTGATGATTTGGGCACGAATAGACACGTCCAACGCGGAAATAGGTTCATCAGCTATAATCACGTTTGGATCCATGATTAATGCACGAGCAACACCAATTCGTTGACGCTGACCCCCGGAGAACTCGTGAGGATACCGTGATGCGTATTCAGGTGACAAACCAACTAAAGTTAAAACGTCAGCAACTTTTTTCTCGATTTCTTTCTTATTAGTATTTCCTTGGATTACTAAACCTTCACTTATGATTTCCTTAACCGTCATGCGTGGATTCAATGAAGAAATAGGATCTTGGAAAATCATCTGCATTTTTTGAGATTCTTTAAGGGTTTCTTTGGCACCGTTAATGCGTTTTGCATCATTAATCTTTGCTAGGATTTCTTTAATTTTTATCGAGGCTAGGGCCTTGAGTTTTTTTACTTGTTCTTTGGTGTTGGCTTGGTTCGTTACTTTTGCGTGGGCAATAGGTAATTTAGCAAGATCTGTTTTAAGTTTTGCTTTTATTTGAGTGATTTTCTTGTTAATTTCTTCGGTTTTTTTAGCGAATTGAGCACTCACAGCCTTTACGTCATTTTGATACTGTGTTTTGTTGGGTACCACTAATTTAGCAATATCTTTTTGGAATTTTTCCTTAATAACAGCCAAAGACTTTGTTTTTTCAACTGTAAATTGATTAATTAAAGCAGTTACTTTTGCTTTGGATAAGACTTGAGTTGCATTAGCTTTGATTTGGGGTTCATAAGTTTTCTTTAGGTTTTCAACAATTTCGTAATGTTCCGCTTTAAGCTTCATCATCCTTTCTTCAATTGTTTTGGCGTCTAAAGCAGCAGAGTCCTTTAATCCAGCTAATTTATGTTCTAATTTTTGATTGGCAATTTTAATTTCGTTATTGAACTTTAAAAGAGCTTCGTTTTGTAATGATAATTTGGTCTTTCTGACTTTTTGGTTGAAATCAAAAACGACCTTTTGTAATTCAATTTGCATCAAAGCATTGAGTTGATATTTATCTGCTCTATATTGATCAAATTGCTTTGAAATAACTCTTAATTCTGCTTCTTTTTCTTTGAGAAGTTCTTGCTTATCTAGTTCAAGTTTTTCGATTTTGGTAGCGACTTCTTTTCTTAGTTCAAGATCCTTAATTTTTGCAGGGTTGAGTTTAACAATATCTTCTTTTAATTGTTTTTTTA
>Ga0172373_10005704_pt1 | contig 16942 bp, 14 predicted proteins | sample Lak10m_2_FD_114546 | JGI IMG/M metagenome (GOLD analysis project Ga0172373, IMG submission 114546) | Freshwater microbial communities from Kabuno Bay, South-Kivu, Congo - kab_092012_10m | ecosystem: Environmental > Aquatic > Freshwater > Lake | place: Democratic Republic of the Congo...
ATGGCCGGCAGGCGGGATACGTCGTTCCACCGCCCGGGTCACGAACCACGTCAGCGCCGCGAGTGCCGCCAACACCATGACCAGGCCGACGGCCACATTCACGAGCAGCGTCATTCGGTGAACCCGCGGATCAGCGACCAATACCGCGTGGGCATCAGCCGCTCGAGCAATACCCCGACGCGGGCGTCGTGACCCACGATGATGCGCGGCTTGCGGCGGCGGATGCCGGCAAGGATGTCAGACGCGGCGCGCTCGGGAGGCATACGCAGCAATTGGGCTGCACGAGCCTGTTGTCGTTCGATGACCTCCGCGGGCAAGGAAGCGGCCATTCGTGCGTTGCGCGCGATCGCCGTGGCGATACCGCCCGGACAGACCACGCTGACGCCAAGCTCTCGACCTGTGAGTTCGTGTCGCAGTGCATCCGAGAACCCGCGAACGGCAAACTTGCTGGCGCTATACGCGCTCTGACCTGCGGGCGCGACGATGCTGAAGAGACTCGCGATGTTGGTCAGATGGCCTCCCGGTCGCTGTAAAAGATGCGGCAAAAAGGCCCGCGTCACGCGTACAACACCATGGAAGTTGATATTGAACAGCCAGTCGAAATCTTCGGCCGACACGTCCATGAAATGCCCGCCGAGCGCGACGCCGGCATTGTTGAACAGCAGGTCGACCCCGCCGTGTGCGGCCACAACGGCCGCCGGAAACGCGGTGACATCGTTGGCTGAGGCCACATCCACGCGATGTTGGCTGATGCGGCGGCCGGTTTTGGGCAGCAGCGCAACGGTCGCTTCGAGCGATTCGGTGCGAATGTCGGCGAGAGCCAGGTGTGCCCCGGCCGCGGCCAATTGCACCGCCAGTGCTTGGCCTATCCCGCTGCCGGCCCCCGTGATGACGGCGACCTTATCATTGAACTCGAGCGGTCTCATGCAGGGGCTCCAAAAAATTTCAATGTGCCATCGTTGATGCGGCTATAGCGCGTGATGATGAGATCACGCAGATAGTTCTGGTGTATACGCCAAGGGAAACGATCGCCTTGCTTGGGCAACTGCGCAAGCGCGCGCAGCACATAACCCGAGTTGAAATCGATGAAGGCTTGCTCGCCGACCGAGGGGTCGCGCGGCGCGACGGCATACCCGTGCCCGTGACGGTCCATGTACCGCAGCAGACGACAGAGGTAGGCTGCGATGAGATCGGCACGCAGCGTCCAGGACGCATTGGTGTAACCGAACGTATGGATCATGTTGGGCACGCCGCTGAACATTGCGCCGCGATACACCATGGTGTCTTTGAGCTCTATGTCCCGACCGTCCACCTGCAGCTGGACGCCGCCCATCGGTTGCACCTTGAGACCCGTCGCGGTCACGATCACATCGGCTTGCAGCGTCTGACCGGAGCGAAGACGTATTCCCTCCGGGACGAATCGCTCGATGTGATCAGTCACCACCGAGACGCGACCGGCGCTGATGGACTTGAACAGATCCCCATCGGGCACGGCGCATAAGCGCTGATCCCACGGGTTGTAGTCGGGCGCAAAATGGGTTTTGACATCAAAACCGGCGGGCAGCTCGGCTGCTGCGAGCTCGATGACGCGACGACGGAACGGGCGCGGTTGTCGTCGAGCCAAGGTGTAGAGCAACACGCTGCCGAGAATGCATTTCCAGCGCACCAGCCAGTACGCGATCGATGCCGGCATCCAGGGATCGAGGAAGCGGGCGAGAGGGTCTTTGGCGGGTTGGCTCGCAATGTACGAGGGGCTTCGTTGCAACATCACCACGTGCTGCGCCCGTTCAGCCATCGCGGGTACGAGTGTCACCGCCGTGGCGCCACTGCCGATGACGACGACTTTGCGACCCGCGTAGTCGAGATTCTCCGGCCAAAATTGCGGGTGCACGATCTGACCGCCGAAACTCTCCTCGCCTTCGAAGTGCGGACGGTAGCCTTCCGAGTAGCTGTAATAGCCCGCGCACAGGTGCAGGAAGCGGCAGCGCAGTTCATGGTCCCGGCCGGCTTCGCGGTCGTGAACCTCGACCGTCCAGTATTGATCAGCGCTCGACCACCGCGCTGCGCGCACCTCGATACCGTAGTGAATGAGCGGTGCTACCCCGGTGTGTTCGGCCGTCTCGCGCAGATAGCGGAGGATGGTTGGTCCATCGATGATGGATCGCTCACTTCGCCAAGGACGGTCGCGAAAACTCAGGGTGTACATGTCCGAGTCAGAGCGAATACCGGGGTAGCGAAACAAGTCCCAGGTGCCGCCGAGTTGGGCGCGGGACTCGAGCACGGCGATGCGCTTGTGCGGCAGGGTCTTGCGCAACGTGGCCGCAGCGCCGATGCCGGAAATTCCGGCACCGACAATCAGCACATCCAGACAATCCTTGGGCAGTTCGCGCATGCCGAATTCCACACGGTCAACCATAGTCGGGAGGGGTGAGGATACGTGAGCGGCGCTCGGCCTGTCTGCCCGGGCTGAAGTATCATTGCGGGCATGAGATCGATGCTGTTCGTTCCCGGCGATCGCCCCGACCGGTTTGCCAAAGCCGTGGCCTCGGGGGCCGATGCCGTCATCCTCGATCTCGAGGATGCGGTGACCTTGGAGCGCCGCGGCTATGCGCGCGGGGCCATTGCCGAGTACCTGCGGGCGCCGCGAACTGCGGTGCCGATTTGGGTGCGGATCAACCCGGTCGACTCAGCGGATGTGTTAGCGGATCTTGCGGCGGTGGGGCCGGCGCGCCCTGACGGTGTGATCCTGCCGAAGGCCCGCAACGGGGGCGATGTCGCGCGACTCGATCATTGGCTTGAAATGCTCGAGTGTGAGCATGGCGTCGCTGCCGGCGCCATTCAGGTGATGCCCATGATCACCGAGACCGCCGGGGCCTTGCTGTCCTTGGCGAGTTTTACTTTGGCGCCCTCGCGAGTGTCGACCATGACGTGGGGCGCCGAGGATCTGGCCACCGAGCTTGGTGCGCTGGGTAACCGCACGGCCGCCGGCGACTACGAGCCCGCTTTCGAGCTCGCTCGATCTCTCTGCTTGATTACCGCAGCGGCCGCAGGAGTGCGTGCCATCGACACCGTCGATACCGAAATCCGCGATATCGCAGCGGTGGAGCAACGCGCGCGTCACTCGCGCCGTGCGGGATATCTGGGCAAGCTCGCCATTCATCCGGCCCAGATACCCGCCATCCACGCGGCGTTTACCCCGGGAGCCGCCGAACTCGACTGGGCGCGACGCGTACTCGCGGCGGTGGCCGCAGCGCCTGCGGCAGGGGCTGTCAAAGTCGATGGCAAGTTGATCGATCGACCGCATGTGCTGCAGGCCGAGCGTCTGCTCGCGGCCGTCGGCCAGTTCGGACGAGGGTGAATGAAACGCGCCGGGTTCAAGGGCAATAAGGCATCGCTGCCGAGCAAGCCGTGTGTGGTCTGTGGGCGGCCGATGAGTTGGCGCAAGGCCTGGGCGCGAAATTGGGATAACGTCAAATATTGCTCGGATCGTTGTCGACGGAGTGCCCCATGAGCGCGCAACCCCCACACAGTCTGTTGATCCGTTCGCCGATCGATGGCAGTGAGCTCGGCTCGGTGCCGATCACCCCGCTGGCGTCGCTCGGCGCAGTTATCGAACGCTCGGAGCGTGCGTTTGAGTCGTGGCGTGAGGTACCCGCGCCGCTGCGCGGTGAACTTGTGCGTCTGTTCGGCGAGGAGTTGCGTGCCGCCAAGGACAGCCTTGCCGCACTCGTCACGCAGGAAGCGGGGAAGATAACGAGCGAAGGGCTCGGAGAAGTCCAGGAGATGATCGACATCTGCGACTTCGCTGTGGGGTTATCGCGGCAGTTGTACGGTCTCACCATCGTCTCCGAGCGCCCGGGTCATCGCATGATGGAGACCTGGCAGCCGCTCGGGCCCTGTCTCGTGATCTCGGCATTCAACTTCCCCGTGGCCGTGTGGGCCTGGAACGCCGCACTCGCGCTCGTCTGCGGCAACTCGGTGATCTGGAAGCCGTCCGAAAAGACACCGCTCACGGCACTCGCAACCTTGCGTATTTTCGAGCGAGCGTTGGCCCGATTCGGGCCGCAAGCGCCTCTGGGGCTTGTGCAGTGCGTGATCGGCGGCGCCGTCCACGGTGAGCAGCTCGTCGACTCGCCAAAGATTCCCCTCGTGTCCGCCACCGGCTCGACACGCATGGGCGGTTTGGTGGCGCCCCGGGTGGCGGCTCGGTTTGGGCGCTGCATCCTCGAACTCGGGGGCAACAACGCAATGATCGTCGCGCCAAGCGCGGATCTCGACATGGCGACCCGCGCGATCGTGTTCTCGGCAGTGGGCACGGCGGGTCAGCGATGTACCACCTTGCGTCGCCTCATCGTGCACCGCAGCGTCCGCAATGCCTTGCTTGAGCGTCTGAAGAAAGCCTATGGGAGTTTGCGGATCGGTGATCCGCGGCACAGTGGCACGTTGGTTGGCCCGCTCATCGATCGGGCTGCCGGGGAGCGTATGCAGGGCGCCTTGGTGGCGGCGCGGGCTGAGGGCGGCGTGGTGCACGGCGGACAATGGCGGAGCACCGGTGTACCGGCGGGGGGGTGCTACGTGGAGCCTGCCTTGGTCGAGATGCCCTCGCAAAGCGCCATCGTGTGCGAGGAGACCTTTGCGCCCATCTTGTATGTGCTCGAGTACGACAGGCTCGATGAGGCCATTGCCCTGCAAAACGCCGTGAGCCAAGGACTGTCGTCCTGCATTTTCACGCTCGATCTGCGCGAAGCGGAACGCTTCTTGGCTGCGAGCGGTTCCGACTGCGGCATCGCCAACGTCAACATCGGTCCGTCCGGCGCCGAGATCGGCGGTGCGTTCGGCGGGGAGAAAGCGACGGGGGGTGGCCGAGAGAGCGGTTCGGACTCTTGGAAGGGTTACATGCGTCGACAGACCGCGACCATCAATTACTCAGCCGCACTGCCGCTTGCGCAGGGCGTGAGTTTCGACCTCTAGGGGCCGTCTGGGAGAGAGCCATGAGTCTGCACAACATTGCCGTTCTGGGTCTCGGGAAGGTCGGTCACCTTGCGGCCGAGTTGCTGCAGGAAGCGGGCTTCGCCGTGACGCCCATCGACCAGCGGGCCACGGAATACTCCAGCCTTCCGGTGCGAGTCGTGGATGTCGCGGACCCCTCAGCCCTGCGCCCCGCCTTGGAGGGCCAGGATGCGGTGCTGTCCTGCCTGCCATACGCGCTCAATAAATCGGTGTCGAGCGTCGCGCATGCACTCGGGTTGCATTATTTCGATTTGACCGAGGACGTGCCGACCACTCGGCATATTCGCGAACTGGCGGTCGATGCGCGTGGCTTGATGGCCCCGCAATGCGGTCTTGCGCCAGGCTTCATCGGCATTGTGGGCGCCCATCTGGCCGGCCAGTTCGAGCGGGTGCGTTCGATTCGTCTGCGTGTCGGTGCCTTGCCGCAAAACCCTACCGGCCTGCTCGGCTATGCGTTCAACTGGTCTCCCGAGGGCGTGGTGAATGAGTACCTCAACGATTGCGAGGTGATCGAAGAGGGTGTCATCAAGTCGGTCTCGGCGATGGAGTGGATCGAGACGCTCTACATCGGCGGCGTGAAGCTCGAGGCCTTCACCACCTCGGGTGGCCTCGGCACGATGTGCGAGACGTTTCTCGGGCGTGTCGAGAATCTCGACTACAAGACCATGCGTTACCCGGGGCATGTACAACTGATGAACTTCTTTTTCCATGAGCTGCTGATGCGCGAGCACCGTGACCTCGCCGGGCAAATCCTGGCCAACGCCAAACCACCGGTCGACGCCGATGTCGTCTACGTGCACGCGGCCGCGGAGGGCTGGCAGGGCGGGCGGCTGCAGCGTAAGGAATTTGTGCGCGCCTACTACCCGAAAGTTATCGCCGGTCGATCTCGCACGGCGATCGCTTGGACAACGTCAGCCTCGGTCGTCGCCGTCATCGAGATGGTCCGAGCGGGCCAGTTGCCGGATCGCGGCTTTCTCAAACAAGAAACCATACCGCTCGAGCCGTGGCTGGCCACGCGCACGGGTTCTTTGTTCGACGCTCACGCATGACTGAGACCAATCGTCGTCGCCTGCTGCTGATCGGCATCCCGCTGCTCGCCCTGCTCGTTGGTGTGGCTGTTTGGGCGAGTGGAGGAGAGCGGATTGAGACCGAGAACGCCTATCTGAAATCCGATCTGGTGCCGATCCATCCTGAGGTGGATGCGCAGGTCAATGAAGTGTTGGTCGAGGAAAACGCTGTCGTCCAGGCAGGGCAGGCGGTGGTGCGACTGGATGTTGCGTCATTGAAGATCGATCTCGAGCGCGCCGAGGCACGATTCGCTACCGTCCGGGAAGATTTGCTGGCGCTTGAGCGGCAGTATCGGCAACGGCGCGACGAGTTGGCGCTGGCCGAGGAGCAACTTCGATTCGCCGAACGCGAACTCGCACGGCAGCGAGAACTCGTCGGCGCGAAATTGAGTCCCGCGACCCGACTGGAACTCGCCGAGCACGAAGTGCTGCAGGCAAGCGGGCGAGTCGACATCCTGCGTCAGGGCATCGAAGAAATGCGCATTCGCTTGGGTCCCGTGCTGCAGGGCAGGACCGCTGATCACCCGTTGCTCCGGGCGGCGTCAGCCGAGCGCGGTGCGGCGACGCTGCATTTGGCGCGCGCCGAGATCGTTGCGCCCCTTTCTGGCCGGGTCGTCAAGCTGCCCGAGCGAGGCGCGATGGCGCGCCGCGGCTCACCACTCTTTACCCTGGTTCGCGCCGATGACATTTGGGTCGAGGCCAACTTCAAGGAGACGCAGCTCGATCTGCTGCGACCGGGGCAGCGGGTTGTCATTCGCCTCGACAGTTACCCTGACGCCGAGTGGCGCGGGCACGTGCACACCATCAGTCCGGCGAGCGGTGCGGAGTTTGCCGTGCTGCCCCCACAGAACGCTTCCGGCAACTGGGTGAAGGTCGTACAGCGCGTGCCGGTTCGAATTGCCATCGACGAGGGTCCGGCTGATTTGCCGTTGCGGGCAGGCACCAGCGCCTCGGTCAGTGTCGATGTGCAGTCGGGCAATCGGTTGTCGCGGCTGCTCGGATCGCGTTGATGCAGCGGCTGCTGCTCACAGCGAGCACGATGCTCGCCGTGTTGCTGTATGCCATCGACACCACGGTGGCGAACGTCGCACTGCCCGTGTTGCAGGGCAGCTTGTCTGCCACGCGCGAACAAGCGTCGTGGGTGCTCACTTCCTACCTCATTGCCAGTGCGGTGGCGTTGCCGGCGTTGGCGGCACTCGAGGCAAGAGTCGGTCTGCGACGTGCGTTCATGCTGGCGATCGGCGGATTCGGTGTGGCGTCGATCGGCTGCGGACTAGCACCCAATATCGAGATGCTGGTCGCCGCGCGATTCGTGCAGGGACTTTGTGGCGCGGTGCTGATCCCGCTGGGGCAGACGGCACTGCAGAACGTCTATCCGCGTGAGTTACTGGCCCGCGCGTTCGCCATTCTGGGGGTCGGGGTGATGGTGGGTCCGGTGGCGGGACCTTGGGTGGGCGGCTGGCTGACCGAAAACTTTGGTTGGCGCTCGGTATTTTTTGTCAACGTACCTTTTTTGTTGATTGCGCTTGCGGGTATGTGGGCCACGCTGCGCGGCGAAGCGGCCGCCTCGCCGCGGCCTTTCGATCGTCTGGGCTTCGTGTTGCTGGCGCTGTGCCTCGTCACCTTGCAACTTGCCGTTGATCGCGGCGAGCAGCTCGACTGGTTCGACTCGGCCGAGATCGTCGTCGAAGTGTTCGTTGCCGGCGTGGCGGGCTACATGTTTATCGCTCACGCAGTGACCACCCGCAATCCGCTGTTCTCCGGGCAGTTGTTGCGGAACCGTAACTACATGATCGGCTTGCTGATGACCGTTTGCGTCGGTTGGCCGTTTATGGGAGCGATGGTGCTGTTGCCGCAATTTCTGCAGGAAGTGCAGGGCTACAACGTCATGGGGGCAGGGGTGTTGATGGCGCCGCGAGGTCTTGGCTTGATGCTAGCCATGGGGGTGCTGGGGCGTTATGCGGGAATGCTCGATCCTCGTCGCGTGTTGTCTGTGGGCGCGCTGCTCAGCGCCACGGGCTTGCTGGCGTTTTCCTCGGCCCCCGCCGATGCGCCGGCGACCTGGCTTACCCTGTGGTTGGTGGTCCAGGGGATCGGTCTTGGCCTCATTTTCGTGCCCATCAATACGGTGTCATTTGTCACACTCGCGCCCGCGTTGCGCACCGAAGGCGCTGCACTGATGACGCTCGCGCGGAACATCGGCGGCAGCCTCGGAGTCGCCTTGATCGTGCGTGGGATTTCGCAGGATGTCACCGCCAATGCACAGCGTCTCGCCAGCATCGCGCAGGTGTCGGAGTTGGAGACGCAGTCAAACGCGTTCGTGTGGTTGCTGGGCGAGATTCATCGCGAGGCCTTGGTGATCGCGTATTCCAACCAGTACGTGCTGCTGACCATCATGCCGTTGCTGCTGTTGCCGCTCGTGTGGCTGACGGTCTTGCCCCGCGGTGGTGTGTCGGCGGCTGATCGACCCGCGGAGCAGGCTCGGGATTTGCCTCCCCACTGACACGGCATGAGTCAGCCGACCGCAGTTCCGCGAAGTTCATGGTGGGTGCGTGCGCTCGCCTCGCTGCCCATGTCCGTGTTGCATGCCTTGGCTCGAGTGCTCGCGTGGCTCGCGATGCATGTGTTTGGCTATGAGGCGCATCGCATCCGCGACAGTTTGCGAATCGCCTTTCCACAGCTCGATCGCGCAGGCCTCGAGCGTTTGCGCGCCGCGCACTATCGAAGGTTCGCCGACGTGCTGGTCGAAATCATCAAGGCCGCCGCCATGCCGGGGGAAGCATTGGATGCGCGAATGCATTTTCCGAATCTTGAGGTGCTTCGTGTACCGGTCAGGGCGGGCACGCCGGTCCTGATCGTGGCAGCGCATCAATTCAACTGGGAATGGATCCTGCTCGGCTTGTCCCGCCAGCTCGGGGTGCCGCTGGATGCGGCTTACAAGCCGCTCGCGAATACGTGGGCCGATCGCGAGATGCTCGCCTTGCGCAGCCGCTTCGGTGCGCGGATGGTGGCCTCCGGCGCACTGATGCGCGATGTGATTGCGCGTCGGCGCGTACCGCGAGTCGTGGCTTTGGTGGCCGATCAAGAGCCCGTCTCGAGTGAGCGGCGCCATTGGACCCGGTTCCTCAATCGCGATACCGCCTTTTTCATGGGGCCGGACGTACTCGTCACCTGGTTTCGGTATCCCGCCTTCTTCGTTGCCATCCGCCGCACCGCTCGCGGTGCCTACGAAGTGTGTTTCGAGCCGTTGGCGCAGCCTGGCGAGACGCTGAAACCGGGCGAGTTCACCGAGCGCTACGCCCGACGTGTTGAGCAGCAGATTCGCGAGAGTCCCGCCGATTGGCCGTGGTCGTACAAGCGTTGGCGGCTAAGCCCAGAGCGCCGATCGGCTTGCTCGGGCGACGATGATTCCGCAGAATCCGCCGCACCGTGAGTGACCCCAAGACCAAAGCCCGAGCTGTTTGCCGCATCCTGGTGATTCGGCCCAACCACCGACTCGGCAACAATGTGCTGCTCACCCCCTTGCTCGCCGAACTCGAGGTTCTTTTCCCCGGCGCCGAGGTGGAAGTGCTGACGGGCGGCGGGGCCGCGAAGCAGGTGTTCGCCGGATTCAAGCGTGTGACGACGGTGCACGCGTTTCCCAATTGGAGTTTCATCCGACCGCACACGGTCTTTGCCATCCTGCAGCGGATTCGCAAGTCCCGCTACGATCTGGCGATTGATGCCTCGGTGCGATCCCGTAGCGGGCGATTTTTACTGGGGCTTGTTACGGCGCGCTATCGAATCGGCTATGCCTGGGGCAGCGCCTGGCGCGATCGCTGCCTGAGCCATGCCGTGGCGCGGGGCGGTGAGCCGCCGCACATGGCATTGACCGCCGCGCATTTGGTTCGGGCTGCGCTGTCACGTGAACTGTCGTTGCCGGCCTCGGCCGAGAGCCCGCCGCTGCTCGATGTGCGCGTTACCCAGGGTGAGCGTGCTGAGGCGCGTGCGCTGCTCTCGCGAGTGCTGCTGTCGCGAGCGCTCGTCGGATCCGGCGACGCGCCTTTGGGTACGCCGCCGGCCGGTGACGAGCGCCTGCTGGTGAGTCTGTACCCCTTCGCTACGGCGGCCAAAAATTATCCAGAGCCGTGGTGGCTGCAGGTGGCAGCGGGTTTGCGCGCCTTGTCACCGCGTATCGACGTGATTGAAATCGTCCCGGGCGATGGTCGCCCGCGTTTGCAGGGCGAAGTTCCTGCGCTCTACTCCACACGCATCCGCGAATTGGCGGCAGTGATCAGGGAAACGCGGTTGCTGATCTCGGGGGACGGCGGCGTAATGCACCTCGGCAGCGCGGCGGGCGTTCAGGTGCTTGGGCTCTTCAAGGTCACAGACCCCTCGATCTACGCCCCGTACGGACGAGGTAGTGAGGGCTACACGGCGAGTGACTCAGACCCTGATGCGGTGGTGAATCGCGCAGGCGAATTATTGGGTCTGAACTGAACCGCAGAACACCCGCGGCGCTTCGCCGAATGAGCGAAGCGCCGCGGGAGCAGGACTTAGAACGGCAGGCCGTGAGCCGAACCGCCCATGCACAGCAGCATGGGGAACGAGAGCAGGAAGTTCACGCGCGAGGTGAGCGTGGCGGTGCGCCGCGCCTTCGCCTTCTCTTCGTCGGTGGCGGGAACGACGCCGATGACCTTCTTCTGATTCGGCCAAATCAAGACCCATACGTTGAACAGCATGATCGTGCCGAGCCACACGCCGATGCCGATTACTTCGCTGCCGGGCTGCAGTGTGAAGGCGTCCATGAAGCGCCCACCGAGCAACCAACCGCCGGTCAGCCAAGTCGCAACGGCGGCCCAACGGAACCACAGCAGGGCACGTGGTGCGACGTACTTGACGATGCCTGCGCCGCCCGGACCGCCTTTATCGGCATTCGCCGCCGCGAGTGCGGGGATCTGTGCGACGTTGAAGTAGTACAGCAGACCGATCCAGAAGATACCGGTGACGATGTGCGCCCAACGACCGAGCGAGAGGTGGCTGAATTCGCCGCCGGGGGTATTCGGCAGGACCATCACGACGATGGCGAACAACACGCCGAGGGTGACAGTGGTGCCGACGCTATCTAAGGGGTTCTTCATGTGCGATTGCGCTCCGAGAGGTTCTGAACGATTTGAAGAATAGGCGAGCAACCCCCATAATTCAACGCGTTCCATTACTCGCGACAGACCTAAGGAAGGGCAATGTCGTTTACCGGTACCCATCAGAGATCGCGGCCGATGTCGCCGTGCATCAGTGTGTGTGCGCTCGATGCCAGCGGGCATTGCGCAGGATGTCTACGTACGCGCGACGAAATCGCCCGTTGGATTCGGCTTTCACCCGATGAGCAGTGGGCCTTGTTGAGCGAATTGGATCAGCGGCGAGCAGCACGACAGCTGCGCTCGCGCAGTGCAGGAGGTTAAGTCGATGGATGTCAATGAACGTATACAGTCGCAGCTGTCAGCTGCTCCGGTCGTGCTTTTCATGAAGGGGACGCCCGATTTTCCGCAATGCGGATTCTCGGCGCAGGCCGTGAGCGCGCTGCGGGCCTGCGGCGCGAGATTCCACGCGGTCAATATTTTTGAAGACCCGGAGCTTCGCGAAGCGCTGAAGCGGCTGTCGAACTGGCCGACCTACCCGCAGTTGTACGTCAAGGGTGAACTGCTCGGTGGTTGTGACATCACGCTCGAGATGTTCCGCAGCGGCGAGCTGCAGACGGCGCTCACTGAGGCCGGTGCCGTCGGTTAAGTTGATTCCGTAGCGATCGGGGAGGTCGGGTCGACGCCGTTGGTTGCGGCGGGAGGCTCGTCGATCCAGCCAAGTTCGCGCACGCGCTTCTCGGCCTCGAGATAACTCGGCAAACAGAAATTGCAGATCTTGCAGAAGAGGTCCGCCGTGCGCTCGGCATCGTAAGCCGCGGCATGCGCCGCAGACGAGTCCCACTGCAGACCACTGGCGAGTGTCGCCTTGGCGAGCACCGTTTGCCCGAGCGCGGCTCCGGCGAGCGTCACGGTGTCGAAACTCGAAAACGGATGGAACGGATTGCGCTTGATGTCTGCGCGCGCCACCGCTGCATTGAGAAAGCCCAGATCGAACGACGCGTTATGACCCACCAGGATGGCGCGCTTGCAACCGTGGCGGCGTACCGCTTCCCGCACTTCCTTGAATATCCGGCCAAGCGCGTCCTTTTCGTCGATGGCGGGGCGCAGCGGATGAAACGGATCGATTCCCGTTACGGCGAGCGACGCCGGCACGATGTTGGCGCCTTCAAAGGGCTTGACGTGATACGAGTGAGTTTCGCCGCGCCGCAGCGTGCCGTCGGGCGCGATCTCGACGATCACGGCCGCAATCTCCAGCAGCGCGTCGGTTGCGCAATTGAGTCCGCCCGTTTCGACATCGACCACGACTGGCAAAAACCCGCGGAAGCGTCGCGCCATCGGCGACTCTGCGGCAGGGGTGCTCGGGGCAGATGCGTTCACGATTCGACGAGTTGCCAGGACATGGTTTCACCCGCGCGCAGGGGCACCACCGTGCCGGCGCCGAACCCATACGCCGGCGGGACTTGCCAGTTCGTGCGCCGGAGGGTGACGGTCGTCGTGTTGCGGGGAAGACGGTAGAAGTCCGCGCCGTTGAGGCTCGCGAAGGCCTCCAGACGATCAAGTCGACCCATGCGCTCAAAGGCATCCGCGTACAGTTCAAGCGCGGCATGAGCTGAGTAGATCCCGGCGCACCCGCAGGCCGCTTCCTTCGTGTGGCGCTCGTGGGGCGCAGAGTCGGTACCCAGGAAAAAACGCGGGTTTCCGCTCGTGGCTGCTTCGAGCAGCGCCTGCCGGTCAGGTTCGGTCTTGAGCACCGGCAAACAGTAGAAGTGCGGACGGATGCCGCCGCGAAACATCTCGTTGCGGTTGTAGAGCAGGTGCTGCGGGGTGATCGTCGCGGCTACATCTTCGCGGGCGTTTTGCACGAACTCGACGGCCGCGGCCGTCGTGATGTGCTCGAAAATCACTCGAAGTCGCGGGTGCCGACTGACGAGCGGGCGCAAGGTCCGCTCGATGAACTCACGCTCACGATCGAACACGTCGATCTCGTCGGCCGTGACCTCGCCATGGATCTGTAGCGGCAGCTCGCGCTCCGCCATGCGCTCGAGCACGGCATCAATCCGACGGATGTCGGTGACGCCGGCATCGCTGTGGGTGGTGGCTCCAGCGGGGTAAAGCTTGCAGCCAATGACGAAGCCACTGTCGCGCGCCCGGTCAATTTCCTCAGGCGCGGTGCGGTCGGTCAGGTACAAGGTCATCAAGGGTTGGAAATCGGACCCTGCAGGTCGCGCGGCCAGGATGCGCTCGCGGTACTGCGCCGCCAGTGCGGTGGTGGTGACCGGTGGTTTGAGATTCGGCATTACCACCGCACGGGCAAACTGGCGGGCCGTGTGCGGCAGCACCGCACGCAGCGCCTCGCCATCGCGCAGATGGAGGTGCCAGTCATCCGGGCGGAGCAGGGTCAGTTGATCGTGCATGCGAGGGCGGGATGCTAGCACAGCGAACCCGGTAGGCCGGGGGGCGTAAAAAAGTTAACATTACGGTTTTCACAAACTCGATCGTTGCGAGACGATGGATAGGACGGGGGGTTATGTCCGACACGCAGCATCTGGATCTGGATCCCGGTGAGACTCGGGAGTGGCTGGAGTCGATCGATTCCGTGCTCAAGGCGCATGGTCCGGAGCGCGCGCACTTTTTGCTGGAGCGACTGATCGATCACACGCGCCGCTCGGGTGCGTATTTGCCGTTCAAACCCAACACGGCTTATCTCAACACCATCTCCACCGGGCAGCAGCCCGACTACCCGGGAAACCGAGAAGTGGAGCGGCGGCTTGAGGCATACATTCGCTGGAACGCGATGGCCATGGTCGTGCAGGCCAATCGGCTTTCTTCAGAGTATGGCGGTCACATCGCGACTTACGCGTCGGCGGCGACGCTGTACGAGGTCGGGTTCAACCATTTCTGGCGTGCACCGTCGGCCAACCACCCGGGCGACATGATCTTTGTTCAGGGGCACGCATCGCCCGGTATCTATGCGCGAGCGTATCTCGAGGGGCGCCTGACCGAAGATCAGTTGCGTCACTTCCGACAAGAGGTCGCTGGGGATGGTTTGTCTTCCTACCCTCACCCTTGGCTGATGCCGGACTTCTGGCAGTTCCCGACGGTGTCGATGGGCCTCGGTCCCATGCAGGCTATCTTCCAAGCGCGATTCCAGCGCTATCTCGAGCACCGCGGTCTTGTGCCGGCGTCGGATCGCAAGATCTGGGCGTTTCTCGGCGATGGCGAAATGGATGAGCCCGAGTCGATGGGTGCGCTCACCATGCCGGTGCGCGAGAAGCTCGACAATCTGGTGTTCGTGATCAACTGCAATCTGCAGCGGCTCGACGGGCCCGTGCGCGGCAACGGCAAGATCATTCAGGAACTCGAGGCGGCGTTTCTGGGTGCAGGCTGGAACGTCGTCAAGGTGCTCTGGGGTTCGCGTTGGGATCCGCTGCTCGCCAAGGACAACCAAGGCTTGCTGCGGCGCGTGATGGAGGACTCGGTCGATGGCGAGTACCAAAATTTCAAAGCCAAGGGCGGTGCTTACACTCGCGAGAATTTCTTTGGCAAGTACGCCGAGCTCAAGGCGATGGTCGCCAACATGTCCGACGAGGAGATCTGGCGCCTGAATCGAGGTGGCCACGATCCACGGAAGGTTTATGCGGCCTACGCCGCAGCGAGTCAGCATCGCGGCCAGCCCACGGTGATCCTGGCCAAGACGGTCAAGGGTTTCGGCATGGGCAAGGCGGGCGAGGGCCAGATGGTCACTCACCAGCAAAAGAAGCTTTCGGACGACGATCTGCGCGCGTTCCGCGATCGCTTCAATATTCCGGTTTCTGACGAGGAGATCTCGCGGCTGCCGTTCTGCAAGCCTGCTGCCGACAGCGAAGAAATGCGTTACCTGCGCTCGAAGCGAGTGTCGCTCGGTGGCTATCTGCCATCGCGGCGTCGCGCGGCGCCGCCGCTCGCGACGCCTGCGCTCGAGGCGTTCAAGCCATTGCTCGAGAGCAGCGAGGGGCGCGAAATTTCCACCACCATGGCGTTCGTGCGGATCCTCACGACGCTTTTGAAAGACAAGCAGATGGGCAAGCACATCGTGCCCATCGTGCCGGATGAAGCGCGGACCTTCGGCATGGAAGGCCTGTTTCGTCAGGTCGGTATCTATTCGTCGGTGGGCCAGCTTTACACGCCGCAAGATGCCGATCAGCTGATGTCCTATCGCGAGGACAAGAAAGGACAGATCCTCGAGGAGGGCATCAACGAGGCGGGGGCGATGTGCTCCTGGATGGCCGCGGGCACGGCCTACGCCAACCATTCGGTCAACATGGTGCCGTTTTATATCTTTTACTCGATGTTCGGTTTCCAGCGGGTCGGCGATTTCATTTGGGCCGCCGGCGATCTGCAGACGCGTGGCTTCCTGCTCGGTGCGACAGCGGGGCGCACTACGCTGGCGGGCGAGGGGTTGCAGCATCAGGACGGGCACAGTCAGTTGCTCGCCACGATGGTGCCGAACTGCCGGGCCTATGATCCGACTTATGCGTACGAGTTGGCCGTGATCATCCAGGATGGTCTGCGGCGCATGTACAAGGAAGGCGAGAGCATTTTCTATTACGTCACGGTGATGAATGAGAACTACGCCATGCCGGCGATGCCGTCAGGCGCAGAGCAGGGCATCTTGCGCGGGCTGTATCTGCTCAAGCAGCACACGCCCACCGCGTCCGCTCCGGGTTTGCGTGCGACGCTGCTTGGCTCTGGCACCATCCTGCGCGAAGTCGACGCGGCCGCGCAGATGCTGGCACGTGATTACGGAGTGCACTGTGAAGTGCTGTCGGCGACGAGCTACAGTGAGTTGCGTCGTGAGGCGCTCGAGGTCGAGCGTTGGAATTTGCTGAATCCGTCCGAGCCGTCTCGTACCCCCTATGTGGCGGAATTGCTCGCTTCGCGCGTCGGACCCTTCGTTGCGGCGAGTGATTACGTGCGCAACGTGCCCGAGCAGATTCGTCAGTGGGTGCCGGGGCGATTTGTGGTTCTCGGCACCGACGGTTACGGTCGTTCCGATGCCCGCGAAGCGCTACGTCATCACTTCGAGGTGGATCGTCGCTTCATCGTGCTCGCGACGCTTCGTGCCTTGGCGGACGAAGGACACATCCCCGCCGCGGAGGTGCAGCGTGCCATCGACGTGCTGGGCATCGACGTTTCTAAACCCAACCCGCTCGCGGCCTGACGGAACGACTCATGGCAAGCATCGACATCAAGGTCCCTGATCTCGGTAACTTCAAAGATGTGATTGTCATCGACCTGCTCGTCAAGCCGGGCGATCAGGTGGAGGTGGATACACCGATCGCGACCCTCGAGACCGAGAAGGCGACGATGGATGTACCGTCCTCTGCCGCAGGCGTCGTCACGGCACTGCATATCTCGCGGGGCGGCACGGTGAATTCGGGTGACCTCGTCGCCACGCTTGAGGGCAGTGCGGTCGTTTCGCCGGCAGCGACCTCGCAGGCGGCACCCAGTGCCGCACCGCCGGCACCGACACCGACGCTGGCGCCGACGACCGTCGGCGCGATCCGCGGTGAGATGCCGCCGATTCAGGAAGCGGGGTTCACCACCGCTCACGCTGGGCCCTCGGTGCGTCGTCTTGCGCGGGAGTTGGGCGTCGATCTGGCGCGTGTTGCAGGCTCCGGGCCGAAGGGGCGTATCACTCACGAGGATGTGAAGGCCTGGGTCAAACGGGCGCTGCAAGGCGCGTTCGCACCGGCAGCGCCGGCG
>Ga0172373_10005705_pt1 | contig 16941 bp, 11 predicted proteins | sample Lak10m_2_FD_114546 | JGI IMG/M metagenome (GOLD analysis project Ga0172373, IMG submission 114546) | Freshwater microbial communities from Kabuno Bay, South-Kivu, Congo - kab_092012_10m | ecosystem: Environmental > Aquatic > Freshwater > Lake | place: Democratic Republic of the Congo...
CTGAGCTACGATACCTGCATATGCTGCGCCTGACATAAGACCTGTTAATGCGATTGCTACGGTGAGTTTTTTTAACATCGTTGTTCTCCTTTTTCGATTTTTTGCACCTGAATGGTGCAAATAGATATTTCGTCTTCAATTAGCAAATGAAGTGCCAGTTTGATAACTTTCTTGAAAACGTGCTTAAATAACGTCAAAAAAATCTGTAATGAGCTGTTATTATGAAAAAAAAGGAATCATGTGTGTGGTAGGAGTTCTGCTAATCCATCCTCATTATTTTAGTTTTAAAGCGCCGGGTGCATGTTGTAAGGGTTTTCACGGTATAGAGATACGCCAATATCAGCGATTTACCGTAAGAACACCGAAAACAACAAATCCTACATCCCCCAGATCCATGTCTTACTGTCATTCGTATCTTGAACCTGCTCCCAGATACGATCGTCACATTTTTTTGTCCACTTATGTCGAAGATGAGCAGGGATGATTCATCAGGACCGCAGGTGGCGACACCCTCTCCCTGTGATTGATATGGAAGTGCATATAAAATACCCCAGCGCAAGCACGATTATCAGGAGAGCGATAAACAAAATGACCTCCAAGGTTTTTAAAGCCTCGGAGGTCATTTTGTTGTTTCATGTTAATAACAACCTGGTGTCAGCGAGTATAACTGTGAGTGCCGCCACTGCTGTTGTGGCAGGCTACTGTGCAATTACCTCTACCGATCCCGAGAGAATTGTAGCGAGGCTGAGGCAGAGACGGGCTGGCGGCATAGGAACGGTCAAAGTTGATCAGGTGCGCATTGTTAGCAGCTGTTGCTCCGCGCTGTGATGGTACTCCGTGGGGGTCGTGGCAGGCCGCGCACGGTATGCAGCGGTCGATTACATGGCGGGCATGTTCGTTACTGCCGGTGTTCGCAAATGCAGTGCCTGACACCATGACATAAGTATCTGTATGACAGCGGAAACAGAGATCATAGCTGGAACGATAATCAATACAGTTCTTCTGGTTTTTGCTGCCTGAAGGGGGCATTTCATAGCGAGCCATGAGGATGTGCTCAAAACGAGAAGCGTGCGGACCGTTCGGGCCACTTTTACCAGCTTTTTTGCTGTCATCGCTGTTGTGGCAGTCGCTGCAGTCGATTGTGATCATGCTGGTGCGCAACTCTGCCAGAAGGCTTTCGCCGCTGCCACGTCGAGTTACGGTGACAGGATGTAGCGATGGATTCGAAGAGCGGAAGCGTTTCATCTGATCAGGTTCCTGAATCATTCTGTTGGCAGCGCGAATGCTGATAAAGTTGCCTGCGGAGCCTCCGGAATGGCATTTATAGCAGATCTCATATTCGCTCACGGCTGCTGTACGAGACTGAGCATCAGCACTTATCCCGGTAACCCCTTTGAGAGATCGTTTTACGCCACTCGGTACGTCCTGACCGCCAGCCAGATGTGCATTATGGCAATCGACACACTCCACGTGCGGTTTGTTCATTGGCAGGCGCTCTTTACGGTCATGTGCCCCCTGATTTTGGCCAATAGGGTGGCGGTACACCTTTTGGTCAAAGACTGATTTCATGTCGGTGCCACGCTCACGCTCAGAGCGGGGATCGCGTTCGCGCTTACTTGCAAGAAAGAGTGTGTTGCGGATACTGTTCAAAAGATATTGCACCGGACCAGAGGCGACCTGTACCTCGCCGTTGTCGGCATGCGCAAGCCCGCTGCTGTGACAGCCGCCGGTGTAGCATGACTGGTCTACCGTCGTTTTAAGGAGGTATTGCGCGATTGAGGCGGTGTGCGAGGAATGGCAATTCATGCAGCCGTTGGCGGTGTTATGAATAGAGGTGCTCCATCCCGGCGGGTTGTGACAGGTGATGCAGAGTGGAGAGGGTACAGCGGGATTATACCCTGGTTTAGTCGCGTCCCCATTGTTCATAACCAGAAAATTCCCAAACTCATTGTCATGTGGATTATGACAGGAGGTACACTGAACTAAAGCCTTCATCTCAAGCTTGACCGGTCCGGTGAGCGTGGAGGGTGAGACGAGATGTGCGCTCAAGGCGAGTTCTTCGTCATAGAGAAACGAAATCGGGTGGTCGTCCTTCAGATCGGTACCCAGATTGGTTGTGCCCCACAGCGACTGTGGAGCCCCGGTGCTCCCGAGAACTTTCCCTCCGTAGCGGTTCAGGGCCAAAGTACCGTCATGACAACTGAGGCAGATCCGTGAGGCGCCGGTTGGCATGCTTGTAGCGTATTTTACTTTCGCGGAAAAATTCGGTGACTGATACATCTGATACTGGTTTTCGGGCGGTAGTGCCCGGTTCCAGAGCGGGGCGTCATTCGTTGCGACGGCGTTGTGTGGAGTATGGCAAAAAACGCAGACTCGCACTTCGTCAAATGCAAAATTCGGATTTGGTCCGCTGATCGAAAGATTGTGGGGGGAGGCATTTACGCCGCGCCCGGCAGCCGTGGCAGAAATGGGGAGGAGTAGAGAGGCAATGCTAATGATTGGTATAATACGCTTAAACATATTTCCTCCCGAGATGGCTTGTTGTAGGTTCGCATGTAGATCATGCAAAAATCGAACCGCAGTGCTTACGGTGTAAGCTGTTTATCAAAAAGTGTTGCTTCGCTTTTCTCTTCCTCATCACTCCTATGCGTCAGATATCTGAATATCTGAATCCGCCGGTTGTACGTATCGGCGACATAAATCTGATCAAGTTTATCGATAAACAGTCCTGACGGCATCCAGAATTGCCCCGGTTCGATACCGTTTCTACCGAACACCAGCTGTAGATCTCCATTCTGATTGAATACCTGTATTGCATCCATAAGTGAGTCGTTGACATAGATATTGCCGGTGCTGTCAATGGCGATACCTTTTGGTCTGCTAAAGGAGCCTGCGGAATCGCCGGGTGCGCCGAATTGACGGACAATCTGACCTTCAGGCGTTAACAGAGTTATCTGGAAATTGAGCGAATCAGTGACGTAGATCTGACCGACGGCGTCGACCGCCAGATCGGTCGGACGGTTAAATCCATCACCACCGGTCGTGCGACCGCTGATGCGTTTGACTATGAAACCGTTCTGATCAAGCATAATAATCTGGTTGGCCAGAGTATCGGAAAGATACAGCAGTTGGTTGACAGGATTGAATGCAATGCCGGTTGGGCGTTCTAGTCCTTGCGACAGGAAAGGAACCAGGGAGTCGTCCTTCGGTGTATAACGATACAGTATTCCGTTAATTGAATCAGTGATATACAACCGCCCAAGATTGTCCTCGGCAAGTCCAATGGGGCTCGATAAAGGTGAGCCTTCTCGACTGCTGATGGTCGAATAGGAGCTGTTGGTGATATCCATGCGATGAATTACCCCTCTGCCGGGATCGGCCAGATAGAGTGCTCCCGCTGCCGACCTGAGAACGCCATACGGACGAACAATGGCGCTGGTTTCCTCGCCACTGATTGCTTCGCTGATACGCTTCCAGAAACCCTTACTCTTGCTGATATCTGTAGGGTCGGAGATGGTTTTTACCCAGACAACTCTACTTGGCGAGGAGAGCAGAGGCCATGAAATGGCAGTACGGTGCAGGGCATCAACGGCCTGGCTGGTGGCGCACCCTGAAAGAGTGGAGAATGCAGCGATCAAAACTGCAATCCGCACTATGTACCAGAGACGTAAAATTATTGAATTCCTGCATATCGCTTGCAGTATAAACATAGCCAATGCCTCCTTCTGACTGATCTCTTCAGCGACCCTTTCAGGGAGCGATGAGTGTAGGTGGTTAGGTAGTTGAGGAGAATCTCGTCACGCTTTCCCCGTGAGGAGTCGAAGGGACGAGACGTTTAAAAATATCTACTAAAATCAATATGAAGCGAATCATTTCGAGATGTACTGCTGGTTTCGAATATCCAGACGGTCTGACCGGTCAGGTTAATGGTGAACATGTTCCAGGCGCTCTGAACTTTTGCCCTGAGTGATAGTGAATCTTTAGCAGGCTTAATCTCAGATCGCACATCATTAACATTTCCATCAATTACGAGCTTCAACGTTTGCAAGATGTCTCTTGAATACGAAAGTGTAGCGTTGGCAAGGTTTTCTCGATATCCTGAAGCTGTCAAAGTCGCGCCATACATATTGTAACTGTTTTGAAGACCTATTGAAATCAGAGCTCTGCCGGTACTGAAACTTGTAGATCCGCTCCCTTCAAGGGTCTGAGTTCTGAAATCTCCGGTTGTTGCTTTGCGATAGCTGAAACGAGTCGTCGTGGTATTATAATTACTGCCAACAAAGAATGTCATGGTCTGTGAGCCTTTGAGACCGTTGTCTTCCGGGCCATGGATGAGTGTGCGCTTGATATCAGACCAGGAAGCTCCCAGCGATACGAGATTGTCAAATAACATTAAATTTGAGGTGACCGAAACGCTGTCGGTGGAGTAGGTAAGTTGTGGATCCTTAAAGATGGTATAGCTGAGATACAGCCTGCTGCCTGTTCCGGCCATATCGATTGTTACCCCCCCCCCGGAAAGAATGAAGATGCGGCCAAGGGCATAGTTGACGGTATAATCGACCCCCTCGGTATACGTTGTGAGCCTGTCTTCGCTCTTAACGGAGGTGACACTTCGAAGTGTCCCGTCACCGACCGTCAGATCAATGGTATCCCCTTGGTGGATAATTTTACTGAGTTCGTCTGAGACATACGTCGTACTGCTACTGACCTGACGATCGACCAGATTATATCCTTTATTGAATCCCAGTGACAAGCTACTCCCCTGTGGTAGTTTTTTTGTGTAGCTGGCAATTGCATTTACAGCATAGCTGTTTTCTTTACCATCGCTCTCTCTGCTGAAGGCGGCAGAACCACGCAGTTCAGTGCCCAGAGAATCAAAAAGTTGGTGCTTGATGCCAATATCACCAACATTTCTGGTTATTTCCCTGATGTCTAATTTTTCGCGAGTCGGACCAGTGAGTTGACTGCTGCGTGTATTTGTGAATGTGTAGCTCGCATCAGCGGACAGCGCCCGCCCCAATGTTGCACCAAAATTTTCTGTAAAATACAGTGCACGCGTAGGGAGAGCATCAACGATTGTATTACTTAACTGGATCGATGAAAGCAGAGTGTATCTTTGAATTGTTCCAAGAGTAAGGGAGTTGGAAAGCCCCAGTGAGTTTGCTGATGAGGACATTGCTGTACCACCAGTCGTTGTGCCGGATTGGTCGGAAAATGATGCGTTAAGCGTTGTTGCTGAAAAATCACCGTAGTTGTGTTCGGCGGAATATGAATAGGAATTTGAAAGGGATTTATTAGTAGCGTCGCCATTTGTCGTTGTTGTGGTCGTGCGGGCAAAATGAAATCGCGACTGCAGCGTGCTGTTAAGGAACGTTATTGAAAATTCATTACCTGCATTGTCGTTTGTAGATGGTGTGGTAAACGTGTTCTGTACGGTATTTCTCGTGCTGTAGCTGAGTAGTGTGAAGGGAATTCGACTTTTACTCAGGCCGTTGCCGCTGAAATTATACTGAAAGGTATCAACCGGTGGCAACGGCTTTACAAACGGCTGCCAGGTACTGAAGTTAGATTTAAAAGATGAACCGTTGCGGCTCTTTTCCTGATTTAACAAAAGTGAAGCTTGCAGGGTAGCATCTAAAATTAAGGGGTCAAACAGGGCAACTTGCAACGAAGCGTTGTAACTTTCGCTGAATGCGTGACTGGTATTTGAATCATGAGCTATTTTGTGCTCGTTCAAATCGTAAACAACATTGAGCCAGTGTTGGAACCCCTCAAATAGAAAAACACCTTTGACCTGCTTAAATTCAGAAGCGGTATCAGCCAAGGCAGCTCCTGGTCGACCGTTTAGTAACAAAACAGCTATGATCACACATATCAGGATCGGCATACGATATTATCGTAAGAAGAAACGATTGTTTCCACCGTGGGGATCGTGGCAATCGGTACAAACTATCCCCTTGACACGACTGGTGGTATGCAGTTTTGAGCTGTTGCGTGCTTCTGCGTGGCAGACGTCACATACGTCTCCAACGGGCTTAACCAAAAGTGTTGGATAATCTGAGGAGTGAGGCAAATGGCATTTGAGGCATGCGCCAACAGCAGCCGGGCCGTGGAGGAAGTTACCACTGGGGAAACCTTTGTGGCAATGAGCACAGAGAGCATCTTTCGCTACCACGAAGCCGGAATCAGTGCTCTTGTCGTGACAGTTATTACATTTTTTATCAGCAAAGGGGGGATGTTTAGAGCCCTGATTGCTATCCTTCTTCTGCATCTGTGCGGCAGCTAATTCCTCCTTCGTTGCCTGAATGTGATAATCGCGGCAGTATTGCTCCGCTGACGGCAGAGTCGGGACACCATCAAAAATAGTGCTCGTGATCTTATGCCGCGTCAAGGGATCGCATGCGCACATCAGCAGGGAGCAGGTGGTCAGCAGGAATATAAAGGAAGTCATTTTTTTCATGATTCAGATGCGCACCCTACTTCTTCTCCATCTGGCCAAAACCATAAACTGAAATGCGGGGTATGCAGAATTCCGATCCGAACTGACTGGTGACATAGATCAGGTGGGTTACCTTGAAGCCGGGTGCAGCGAATTTCTGAAAATAGGCGATGTTGTCCGTCGATGTTGCTATGCCGGCTGGGTTATTGAGCGATCCGTAGGGGAGTCCGGGCATGCCGAAGTAGGTCAGCACGCGGAACTGGTCGTTGAACAGTTGTACTACGTTAGTACCGCCATCAACGACATAGATCTGCTTACTAGGGTCAAGGGCAATACCCTTTGGTTTGGAAAACTGACCGAACTGATCTCCAACGCCGCCAAAGGAGCCGACATAGTTGCCATCCAGGTCATATTTGGTTACCTTGTTGCTGCCGAGATTGGTTATATAGATAAAACCGTCGTCATCGATGGTAAAGTTGCCGGGCAGAGAGAGACTTAGTCCCGGCTTGTCACTTTTACCGAATTCTGTCAGCTGCTCCAGTGTCTTTGGATCAAAAACTCTCACCAAGCCGCTCCCTAAATCAAGGGCATACAGCTTACCCTTGTAGAACTTTACGTCGGTAATTTTCGACTTGGCTTCGAGCCCTTTGCCATACCCCTTGGCAAAGGATGTTTTGTAATTACCGGCTGCGTCATAGACGGCAACATCGCGCCGAGCTGTATCAGCCACATAGAGGTTGTCGTCGTCATCGAGAGTAAGATTAAGCGGGTATTTGAGCGCCCCTGCCGGTGATTTTACGCCCTTCGGTTCAGTGATGGTGCCGGCCTTCAGATCGATGATTCGGACGGTTTTTCCTTGACCTTCAGCGACGTAAATCTTCCCCTTGTGCACTTCAATGCCATAGGATTTACCAAGTATTATATCGGCCTCTTCCTGCTCCTTACCGGTCGCAATAAACGAGATCCCGCCCTTCTTTTTGTTTATCCTGATGTCACTCGTTGAGTTAATGCCGGTAAGATATTGGATGCGCGGCTCATCAGGAGCCGGAGGAAAAAATATCGGTTCATTTGATACATATTTGCATGTCGTATCTGTAGCACAGCCCGCCAGCAGCAGAAATGTCAACAAAGTGAAACAGAGGTTTCTTGAGGATTTGATATGAGATTTCATGTTTATTTGCTCCTTTTAGTACTTGTCGAATATGTTTTATACACGACGGGTTTATCCCGGTCATATCTAAATGACTGGTGACAGCCAGGGGCGCAACTGCCGCCCGATGAGGTGATATTCAAATTTACCGGAATAGTCCATTCGCCAAATTTCATATTTTCCGCATCGATCAATTTATCGCCATTACTGGCGTGCGGCTGGTGACAGACACGGCAGGTACGGCTCTTTCGGCTGTTGACAACGTGAACATAATGGAGGTTGCGCTTACCATTGCGAAATTTAGTGTAAATGGATGTTTCGGCATAGCGGAGCAGGTTTTTCTCGTGGCACCCAAGGCAGGCGTTATAAATCCCCTCCTTGTAGGGGACGTAGATTTCTGCCGGGTACGCACCTCGCAGCATACGGAAATTGTCAGATCCGTGCGGGTCGTGGCAGGGAACGCATTCTCCCTTTTTGATCGGCCCATGAAGAAACTTTTTTCCGTCGAGGTCTTTTTTTATATTACGTAGCGGGGGGGTACCCAGATTGTCAGTGCCGTGGCAGCTCAGGCAGGTGGCCATTTCGTCAAACGGCAATAAACGTTTGTTTTCAGAATAGTGAGCCGAGTGGCATGCGCTACAGCCCCCTTCCTGTGTCAATGGTTTGTGAGGGACCTTCACCCCTGCGAGTTTTTTACCGATTGTGCCATGGCAGCCTACACACAGATCAGGAATTCTCTGTCGAAGGATTTTGCTGACCGTTGATCCATGCGGGTTGTGACAGGCGGTACACGGGCCCTCCTTGACGGGAGGGTGGGTAGCCTTTGCTTTTTTAAGGTCTTTTGCAAAATCTGTGTGGCATTTAAGGCAGACAACCCTGACGGGGGAATCAAGGAGTGCCTTTTCTTTTGATTCATGCGGCTGATGACATTTGTTGCAGGCACCTACGGCAACGGGACCATGCATAAACTGCTGTTTAAACGGGGCCGGATCATGACAGGAAACGCAGAGTTCCGTTCGGTCTTCGCGCACGCCTAGCAAAAACTGACCGGCTCCTCCGTGTGGCTTGTGACACGCAAGGCAGTCACCGTCTTTCACAGGAGAATGCATAACGTTTTTGTTCGTTTTTCCAAAAGGGGTGTGGCATTGATTGCAGAGAGTTGGATCCTTGGCAACAAGCTCCCAGCTTCGGTCTCCCAGTAAGGGATGGTTAGGTTTTTTCTGGTGATGACACGACAGGCACTCTTGAGCTTGTACCGGGGCATGAGGTTTTTCCGCTCGTATTATTGCCTGATGACATGAGGTCGCCGAGCAGGTTTGCGCAGAGGAGGTACCTTGGTAAAAAATAACCAGGGATAGTGCAAGATAAAAAATGTTGAGAAGTCTGTTCATTACAAACATACATAATCCCTATGAAGCAAAATAACTGTTTACGTAAGATTTTGTGTGAGCAGGAAAAATGATCGCCGGTTACGATACTAACCGTATCATTAAAAATCAAGTCAAAACGTCAGACCGTAGTTTGTGTACTGCGCTCAATTCTTAACACGGAACAGTGAAAGTGGCGCTTTGATTCTGAGTGGTGCGTTGAACTGATCCATTTCATACGTGGAAGGCAGGGGTGGCAACGGGGAAGCCTTTATGATTGAGTCTGCTATCAATCGGTCAGCGGCCTTTGATCCGCTACTCCTAATCAGACGAAGAGACACGACAGTTCCATCCCGCTGAACAATTATTTCAAAGATTCCATCTGCTCGAAGCGGTTCATTAAGAAGTGCAGCTTTGTCCCACCATTCCCGGTTAATTTTCTCTACCATTTCAAAATAATATGCACGAATATCATCACGCAATGTTTTGCCATCCGCAAGCATGCTAAAGTAGCCATGAGACAGACCCAACCCGAGAGGGGTAGATGTCAGTCTGCTCTCTTGAGCGTTTTTTTCAGGGGTGGCTGGTTGAGATTCGATCGGAGCGGGCGTTTCCGTCTCTTGGGCTAGAGGCGGCAATGGAGTAGGGGGTAATATGTTTTGACGGCCGTCTGGCGCTGTAAGAGGTTGAGATGGCGCTGTAAGAGGCGATGAAAGTTCAATGTCCTGAATGATAAGGTTGGTAGAGCGTTTTCCTGTAGTGCTGAAAACACTGCAATACATGATAAAAAGTGCAACAGCACCATGGAGAAGAAGAGATATTACAAGTGCCCATTGCAACAAAGGGCGCTTCATCGAAAGAGTGGTAGTGGGAGAAACTATGTATGGTTCTGTAGCTGATGGCATACGGTATGGAGGAAAAAGTTGATATTTTGCAAAACGTTTGTACGCAGAAGAGGAGCAACAGTTTATAAGAACACTCCGATCGCGATTAAAATGCTGCAAAAGGGGCGAAGCAGATAAAGCTTGCTTCGCCCCGACGACGCATACGATCACGTGTGGCTTCTAATGAATGCTATTTTTTCTTTGATTTCTTTGTAGTTGGTGCAACGCCAGCAACTGGTGCAGGTGACGCGGTAGTGCTTAGGTTGTTGAGATCATGCGCTATATTGTGGCACATTCCGCATTTCGGGAATTTGGCCATCATGGCTGCCGGGTGGCGATTGCCATGGCAGCTTTGGCACTGCGGCACCATCTTGTGTTTTGCCTGATGGCAGGCTACGCATGCAAGTTTGCTGTGTTTGAATTTACTGGCTGTAAGAAGGTCATATGCTTTCTTATGGCAGGCAGCGCAATCTTTTGAGGGTGTTTTATCTGTATAGGCGACGTTCTTCGGCATATGCGCCTGGTGGCATTTTTTGCAATCGGCAACGGTTTGGTCGGCTGCATGAGTTTTGTGGCATTGTGTACAGTCTGGAATTTTGCCATGTTTGTTATGGCAGAAGCTGCAATTTAGCGCAGTGTGTTTGCTCTTGTTTTCACGCAGCTTAACGATCTGACCAGCGTGGCAGGTCAGGCAGGCGTCAGTTACATTGTTGCCGAATGTAATATTAAGAGGAGTGTGAGGATTGGAGTGGCAACTTAAGCAGCCGGTCAGTTTAAAGTGCGGTTTACCTTCGTGGCATTGGCTACAGAGCGGAATGATCTTGCGTGTCGTGGGGGGATGTCCATTATGACAATCCTGGCAGCCGATTTCTGTCTTATGCTTACGTCCTGCTGCCGCTATATCAGCTGGGGGCTTGTTGTGGCATTTGGAGCAGTCATCATTCGACAGCGTTGCAGCGGCTTTTTTAGCAGGTTCTACGGCAAAAGCGTTGCCTTGAATAGCCAAGAGGGCCAGGCAGGCCAGTAAAACAGTCCACGCAGTTTTCATCTTACGACACTTACTCATTTGATTGTACCTCCGAACGTGATGGGTTAAAAACCTAACAAAAAAATGGAAACATGAGACGTATAAGTGGTTGTATCAGCTACTAGGTTGTGTGTCGAGCATGGATGTTCCTCAAGCGTCAATACAGGATATCTCTGTAATAGTCAACTTGATTGTCGTTACCAGGCTCCATGAATGTTGCTGATGCAAGTAATGTGCAGTGTAGACTCCTCGCGCTTTTAATCGGGCATGTGCCATGTTCGCCATATGTGAAGATGTTACGGCAAAAATAAAGCTGGATGGAGAATTTCGAGTAATTATCATCACTACGAGATTATGAATAATTGAATTGACAGAACGATATTTTATTTATTAGATTACAGCATCCACATAACAATCCGGGTAAGTTCGAACAGATCTGCAGTGATTGAAACTCAAATCCATAATCTTAATACCCCATTTAAAGTTATTGACGAGGCATCAGAAAATACGTAAGTCAAAAGTAACGATCTGACAACAAAGTAAGGAACAGGTTATTTAGCGAATATGGCGTAGTGATATAACCGGTGTGTCTACGGGGAGAAAAAGAAACTTGTCGAAGATATGAGGCTTTAGAAAATGGCACGTAAATTGCTGTATGGGCCCGTTGGATAAAATTCTAAATACTAAATTTGTACTAAATCGCAATTCGTGTATGGAGGTCGTGTACATGCTAAAAAGAATTCTTGCAGTTATTATGGTGTCGAGTCTGTTGCCGGCGATGGTGTATGCTGCAACTTGGTCTTTAACTACGTGGGTTAAATCCCCAGGGGGGTCTCTTAAGGCGGAAGGTTACCCTTCGCAAACCTCGTTACAAGGCATGACTTTCAAGTCGTATACGAGTAGTGGTATCAAGACTGTGACGGTAACACCTAATAGTGGCTACATGGCTACCAAGGTGGAGTATAACGGAACTATTCTGACCAATCCGACCGCAACATCTTTTGACGTGCACGGACCGAGTATTCAAACACTTTATGTAACATATGCTCAGTTAAAATACTCAGTGGCAGCCTCTGTAGCCGGAGGTGTCGGTGGTTCGGTATCGGTTCCGACAGGCTTGTCGAATCTTGCTGCAGGTACGGTACTTACCACGGCTCAAAATGTTACGTTTACCCCGTTAGCGTCGTACAGGCTGGAGAGTATAACCGGTATTCCGGTTGGTGCTGTACAAAGTCCGGCTGTCCCGGCTGCTAATCAGACGGTCGTAGTAACTTTCCCTGTCGGTTATACTGTAAATTCAAATGCTGCACTTGTTGGCACATTTGTTACCGACAGTCCAATTGCAAAAGCTGGTGTTGCGCAAAATGTGATTAACGGGATGGCTGTTACTCTTGATGGGAGTGGCAGTGTTGCCGGAGGAACTGGCATATCCTCTTACTCATGGGCCCAGACTTCCGGACCGGCTGCAGTTGTGCTCACGAATCCTGGTTCTGTTTCGGCCAGTTTCATTCCAGTAGTTGCAGGTACCTATAGTTTCTCCCTTACTGTAATGCCTGGCGGTTCGACTTCAACAACACAAGTTTACGTTTTTACAGATGCGGATGGGCTGGTGGTCAATAATTGCCAGGGCTGTCACTCCGCCTCAGGTAACCCGCTGACGACAAATGCCTATACTCTGTGGAAAGGAACAAAACACGAAATTAATAATGTTGTCTGTGCAAACTGCCACATAGGCGCAGATACCGGTGCACACCCTGGCGTGGTTCCAGAGAATAAGTGCATCAGCTGCCATAATGCAAATCAGGGTGCAAGTCCCGCAATATTTGTAGGTCATATGGGTATTGTTGATACCTTCAAAAATACCTGTTATGGATGTCACAAGCATGACCTTACAGCTGTTAGCCCTTCTCTTACGTGCACAAGTTGTCATGGTTATCCGCCGACAACTCAATCAGCACATACAACCGGCTTTGTAAAATATACCCATATTTCGAATGTATGTGCGGACTGTCACGCCGTCCCGGCAACAACCGACCCGACTCCAACACACAGGAATGGCGCTGTAGAAGTGCTGATCAACGCAAACGCCTGTAGCAGCTGTCACAGCTATCCACCGGCAAGTGCAACACACGCTACTGCCATCGCAGGAAATGCGCCTAACTGCGCTAGCTGCCATGTCTACAACTTTTTCACCGATGCGACACACAATAACGGCACGGTCAATTTTTCCAATACTGCATGCACCGGTTGCCATGGACATCCACCGACCGAGCTGACCTTGGCTCGTGCCGGCAAGACGGGACCTCATCCTGTTCAAAATGACTGCGCCATGTGTCACGGCTATGCTCCTCTTGACCCAACTGCTACAGGCTTGCACCGCAACGGCGTTGTAGATACATTAAAATCGGGTGCTCCGCATTTCAATAACAGCACCAGCGCCGGATACTCTGCTTCTTATGTAACATCACAAGTTACGAGTTGCTCTTTCTGCCACAACGGAAATCTCAACAACCAGACTATCCGTCAGCAGTGGGCCACTTCCGGCCATGCCAATACAGAAGCAGCACCTGCAAAGATCACTGATTTTAAAGTATACTCGCCTTGCGCACGATGCCATACGACCACCGGTTTCATAGCATATTCAAGCGCGAACATGATTACACAGTGGGGTCTTGCCACTGACAAAACGAAAGAAGTTATCACCTGCGTAGCTTGCCACAGTGATGTAGCCAACGGCATCGTCCGCACCGTAACACCTAACAAGCCGTACGAGAGTGATCAAACCTTCACCAACGCTGCTGTCAGCAAATCGAATGTCTGCATGGATTGTCACGGTGGCAGAGATAGCGGCAGTTTCATTCAGTCGCAGGTCGGAACAACAGACTTTACCAACTATGCTTTCCAGTACAAGTCACATTACATGACATCCGGTGGTGTAATCCAGGGTACGGTTGGCTTTAACTTCCCGGGCCGTACCTATCAGCCTTTCTCGGAAAACAGCCATAGCAAAATCGGTATGGGTTTCATGGGTACCGGTACCAGCGGTCCTTGTGCGGGGTGCCATATGAGTTCGCCCAACAAACACACCTTTAAAGCGATCAGTAGCGCCAACGGACCGGTTGTTAAATTTTACACAGCCGTGTGTACCAACTGCCATAATACTTCACTCACGCCAGCCTCACTTGATGCCAAACGGGTTGCTTTTAACGATGCTCTCGAGGTACTCAGAATTCAGCTTGCCGACAAAGGCTACACTTGGGACCCGACCGTCAAAACCTTTTATAAAGGCGCCACTAACATTGTTGCAACAAACTGGGGAGTTGGCCAAGCAGGTGCCAATGTCTTCGGTGCTGCATACAACTATAAACTGTTCTTTACGGAACCAAACAGCTATACACACAACCCGGCCTATGCCAAAGCGCTGATTACCGATTCTATTGATGCGGTATTCAACGGAGGAGCGGTAACCGGAAGCATCGATACAGCGCTGGCAGACCTACAGACCAAAGGGAAAATTACCGCTGCTCAGGTTATCAGCATTAACGCATACAAACAGGCAGATTCCAGCTGCAATAGCTGCCATGGTAATCCTCCAGCCACAACAACTCATACCGGCGTGGTTTCCGGGACATGTTCCAGCTGCCACATCTTCACCGGTGCTGGTGGAGCTACTCATAACAACGGTGTTATTGATCTGCAGACCGGTACTGGTTCGTGTAACAGTTGCCATGGGTATCCGCCTGCTTCGCAGACATTTCATACAACCGGCGTTGTTAAGTATAATCATGATAAGGTGGCTATTGACTATACCAATTGTGCACAGTGCCACTCAACGCCGACCTCTCCATCACCAACCGCAACCCACAGGAACGGCACGGTTGACCTGGAAACCAGCGTCAATGCTTGCAACAGTTGCCACAGTGCTCCGCCGGCAACTTCGGCTCACTCTGCTGCCACTCTATCACCTTTTAATTGTACCGATTGCCACACCTATACAGGTTTCAATGGAGCTACTCACAATAATGGTTCCGTTGATATTTCAAATGTTGCCTGCAATACCTGCCACGGTTATCCGCCATTGCCTGCCGCCCAGTTGGCAGCACGGTCTACCGGTGAGTTTGTAAATGCAAGAGTTGAAGACTATGTTGGCGGTGGCGGCCATCACTCAACACATCTGCTGTCTACACTGACTGCTAACGAAGGTTTTACACCTTGTCTGCCTTGCCATCCAAGTGCAGCTGCAGGTTTCCATTCCCAGGGTGGAGGTACCGTAGTAAAGACGAATGTAAATATATTTGATGCAGCTGATATCAGCTTTACTTTTGATGAATCCAGAAGCAAACGCTACGATACAGCGAACATGTCATGTTCAAATGTAAGCTGCCATTTCCAGCCAACAGTTTCTTGGTAGATGTTTATAAAGATATAGCGAACAAATATAATTTGATGTACAAATCTAGCAGCAAAATTCTTTTGAAGGAGACGAGTATGAATCAACCAAAGAAACAGTCAGTAACACAAAGAGTGCTACTTGCACTTACGCTGACGGTTGCCGGACTGACCGGATTAACCGGCATCGCTGAAGCGGCCACATGTTTGACGTGCCATGCACAGCCTGGTCAGTCGTTGGACATCCGTCCTGTTGACTCCGCTTTCCGTAACATCACGACTGGTGGTGTTAAAGGTAGCCATGCCAAGCACATTCCTGCTGCGACATTGGATGCAAACACCTGTACACCATGTCATGGTCCAGGAGCCGCAACATACACCACGAAACACCGCGATGGTTTTATCAATGTAACTTCTGCAACTGCTCCTGGTCTCAGCTATTCAAAAACCTCAAAATTTGCACAGTCCGGAGCAACTAACCTCACTCTCGGAACATGTAGCACCGCTTCTTGCCACGCTAATGTATACGGTGCAGGCACGGTAGCTACTCCTGTCTGGGGCGTAACTGCCGCTAACTGTACAGCGTGCCATACCACACCGATCGGTACAAATGGTCCGGCTACCGGCAGCCATGCAACAACTGTAGCTCATGCCGTTGCTTGTACTACCTGTCACGCTGCTGGTACCACTTCAACGACCGCACCGTCAACCGGTCATAATAACGGCACAATTGACGTAGCCAATGTTGGATACCCGCTTGCCAAAACAAAAGGTTCGGCTGCAACTACCTGTTCAACCGCTTCCTGCCACGTAAACGTTTATGGTGCTGGCTCTGTGACAACCCCGGTTTGGGGCACATCAGCAACCTGTAACGCATGCCATACCATCTCTATTGATGCAACCGGCCCTGCAACAGGTAGCCATGTTGCCCATAACGATACAACCTGTACCGATTGTCATGCTGCCGGTACTACTCAGATAACCAAACCAACTACTGGTCACCTCGACGGCAACATAACGGTAACTAACGGCTACCCGGTAACCGCCAAGCATGCAGCTGGCAGCTACAGTGGTACCTGTTCTACTGCTGCATGTCATGCCGACCCATACAGCGCCGGACTTGTTGCTACTCCTGTCTGGGGTGTCGCTTCTGGTTGTGCGGCTTGCCATACCGGTACGAAAGTAATCACTGCTAACGGCCCAGCTACCGGTAGTCACACCAACGTAACTTCACACGCCGTTGCCTGTACTACCTGTCATGCTGCTGGTACAAGTGCAACAACGAAACCCACCACAGGTCATGCTGATGGTAACATCGACGTAGCTAATGTAGGCTACCCGCTTGACAAAGTTAAAGGCTCTGCGGCAACAACATGTTCCGCAGCTTCTTGCCATGCTGATCCATATAGTGCTGGAACTGTTGTTACACCTGTTTGGGGTACAACCGGCAATGGCTGCGCAGCTTGTCATACTGGTACGAATGTGATCACTGCTAACGGCCCAGCTACTGGTAGTCACACCAACGTAACTTCACACGCTGTTGCCTGTACTACCTGTCATGCTGCTGGCACAAGTGCAACAACGAAACCAAGCACAGGCCATGCTGATGGTAACATTGACGTAGCTAATGTAGGCTACCCGCTTGACAAAGTTAAAGGCTCTGCGGCAACAACATGTTCCGCAGC
>Ga0172373_10005706_pt1 | contig 16940 bp, 15 predicted proteins | sample Lak10m_2_FD_114546 | JGI IMG/M metagenome (GOLD analysis project Ga0172373, IMG submission 114546) | Freshwater microbial communities from Kabuno Bay, South-Kivu, Congo - kab_092012_10m | ecosystem: Environmental > Aquatic > Freshwater > Lake | place: Democratic Republic of the Congo...
GATCAACAAGGGTTCAGGTTCTTGCCACATTCCATTTCATGGCCGCCAATGATAGCACTTTCAAAATCCTCTATTTTTGCTGTTATGTTAGGTGTAACTGGTAGATATCAAAAACGCTGTAACGAGATTCACAAAGAGGACTGGGCAAACCATGGGTTAGCACCGACAGGATAGCCTGCTTCCATTGGTTAGCATCCATGCTTTCCAGGCATCCTGGTTTCGGACCTTGAGAGCCAGCCGGTTCGCCATGGACTGAGTTGTCACTGGCTTTCGCAAAGAGCACCGAGCGAGCCTCGAATGCAAAAGGTCGAAACCGGGTGATGTGTGGGCATTGGCGGGGGCCCAAGCGCAGCCGATGATTTTCGCTAAGTTGGCTTACCAGCACTATTAAGGAAACCCATAAGTAACAGATTCGTCACCCTGGCCAAATGAATGACATCGAGTTTGAATGGGTCCAGGGGAAACAAAACAGTCGCTTTCGGCATCACGCTTTCAACATCAACCAAGAGGACTTTGGCGCGCATCGTTTCCTTTCAGGGCGCCAAGGATCGATTGCATCGCGCCCATATTGAGTTCGTCCGTGCGCTTGCCACCACACAGGGCTCCGCGAAAGCCGAGATAGTCGGGGCCGAGCGCTGCCAGTGGTACGACATCATCGATTTGCAGGGAGCCCGCCAAGCCGCAGAGCAGGTTATGCCAGTGGGCGGTATCGACGAAACTGCCCAGGAAGCGCAGGTCGCGCTGTCGGGTCAGGGAACCCTGGCGCTTGTCCGCTGTGTCCAGCATGGCGCCGGCAAAGCCGGCATTGGCCAGCGCCGCCAGCCAGGTCAGCTCTACGGGCTGATCGGCGAACAACACGGCAACCAGCTTGACCCCGCCATCGGCCATCGGCCTCAGGCCATCAAGAACGGCAGGCCAGTCACCACCGGGGAAAAAACCGAGCTTGACGTAGTCGACCCCGGTCGCGGCCATGGCCTCGACGGCCGGGATGATGGTTTCCGGCCGCATGGGCAAATCGCCGATGGTGGCGCTGACGGGCGTGGCGCCCTTGAGATCGTCGAAGATTTCGCCGACGACCCGAGTGGGCAAGGCCCCCAAGGCGCCCTCCCGGGGATTTTTCAGGTCGATGATATCGACATTACAGGCGGCAGCCAGTCGGGCCTCGGCCAGGTTGGCCACGCTGGCGAGCATGCGCGTCATGATGGCGCCTCCCCGTCCTGATCCCGGCCCAGGAACGCATCCACTTTTTCCATCAACCAGGACCAAGCCTCGCGTTCGTGCGGGCCGGCAGTCTTGTCCAGGCCGATCCTCAGGTAGGCCAGTTCCGATTCGATTTTCTCGCGCGGCAGCATGCCCAGGCGACTGACCAGGATGGCGGCCTCCAGCACCGAGTATTGCGCGCGGTTGAAGCCCTGGAAGGGTGCATGAAGGGCTTCATGGACCACCCGGCAATACAGCCGGGGGCGGAGGACGTCGTCCTCGTGGCGGTTGAGCTTCAACTCCACATGTGAAAGCGCTCCTGACAATCGTTGCCCGGTCACGATGGCGGTGGGTGTCAGTGGCCAATCGCGCCGACCGGTCAGACAGCCCGCGAACACGCGTACATCGTCGGTGCAATTCATGACCGCGTAGCCGGTGGCCAGCACATTGTCTAGGGTTTTCGAGGGTTTGAAAGGCAACAGCAGGTGATCCTCGCCAACCACATGGATACCCATGGGTGCGAGGTGCACCTGACCTTCAGGCGATTGGCTGGTGACGATGACTTCCCGGATCATGTGTTGTTAGGTGCTTGGGCGTCTGCTTCGGCGCCGGTTTCATCAGGCCGACGCTTTGAAAGGGTCGTGCCCGCCGGCTTGTAGAGGTGTGGATTGGTGGACGGGTCTTCGGTCACTGCGACCTGACAGCCCCAATCCAGGGGTTGGTCCTGGATATAGCGCTTGCCCAGTTGCCAGGCGATCTGCGCCCGGGCCAGTTCCACACCGAGATAGAACGCGTGCCCGCCATCCGTCTCGACCTCCAGTTTCGGAAAGAGCTGAAACGGATCCTCGGCGGTGTGCAACCCGTCTCGATTGAAAATGTGCAGGCCATCGGGGCTGACCAGAATGCGATAGCTGGGATCCTTGATGGCCTCGTATAGCTCCTGGATTTCGTCCCGGCTCAAGGGATAGGGCGCCCGTTCGTGCAGCGCCATGAGCCCGTCGTCGATGTGCTTGGGCAGGCGGTTCAGCTCGCGCGCGGCGTACAGGATTCGCCGGGCGAGATCGGCCTCGCGCACGGCTGTGCGGGCGTGCTTGCTGACCTGGGTGGCCAGGATCTGCCGGATGTGCAGTTCCGAACAGATGCCCAGCAGCGTGGCATTGATACCGGCGGTGTCGCAGTGGGTCAGCTCGGTCAGATTGCCCACGCCCATCATCATTTCGATATCGGGATGCCGCCGCCGGACCTCGTGGTAGCGCAGGATGGATTCGGTAAAGCCGAAATGAATGGGATCGAGGATGGGATCGGCGATGAACTCGCGGCCCCTGGCCCGCAGCCCGGCAATGGCACGGTCCAGCGAATCGAGATCGCCGGGTTTGGCGGGAATCAGGACCGGGGTGGCGGCGACTTCATCGGCGATCCACAGCGTGTCCTCGTTGAGGCTGAGCAGGAAGTCCGCGCCCGCCCGGCCGCCTTGCACCAGGTCCTCCGGCTCCAGCGAGTCCACGCTGACCCGGAAGCCGGCGGCCTTCAGTGCGCGCACGGTGTCGGTCAGGTGCGGGAACGGCGTCGCCGGCAGACAGCCGAGATCGATCACATCGGCGCCATCGCGGCGGTAATCCTGGGCCCGACGCAGGATGCCATCGATATCGAGCTGCGGGGCATCGACGATTTCGGCGAAGATTTTCAGGTCATAACGGCTGATATCCGCTTTCTTCTTTTTCTTGCCGAAGAATTCCGGTAAGTCGTGCAGTTCTTCGGGACCCCGCTCCACGGGAACGCCCAATTCGACGGAGAGGGTTTCCAGATCACCCCGGCAGCGGCCTGGCACCAGGATGCGGTCAGCGTCTTGGGTGTCTTTCAGTCGGCGACGAATCATGTCGGCGGTCATCAGCGCGGCCACGGTGATGCCCAACGGCTGGACTTTCCAGTAGAACTCCGGCTCCATTTCCTCCAGCGTCCGGCGTAACTGCTTTTCAGCCAGCTTGCCGGTCAGGAACAGGATCTGCTCGGGCATGGAGGATTCAGGCTGAGTTGAGTGCGATCAAAGCCATCGGGTCCATATAGGCCAGGGCACTGCCTTAACGTCCCGCACCGGCGCCCGCCAGAATTTCCCGGACATTGCGTTCGATGGTCTGGGCGATCTCGTCGGTTGGCAGATCATTGGCATCCGTGCCGAAGGGGTTTTCCACCTCTTCCGCGAGGATTTCCAGGCTGCCCAGCACATAGAACATGAAGGTCGTGAACAGGGCCGTCCACCAGCCGAATTCCGGGGTGAATACAAAAGGCATGGTCACGGTGTAGGCGAAGATGAACTTCTTGATGAACAGATTGTAGGAGTAGGGGATGGGCGTCTTCTTGATGCGCTCGCAGCCCCCGCAGATATCCGCCAGGGCGGTCAGGTCGTTGTTGAGATGGAGCACCTGCCATGGGGTCAGGTCCCCCTTGCGCCGGAGGGACTCGACCTGGTTGAACAGGTCGGCGCTGATCGCGTTCGGACCATGGCTGATGGGGCCCACGCCGGTCCAGTGCTGGTCGCGCAGGTGCTCCTTGAGTACGGCGGCAAACTGGGCGATGGTCTTGGAAAGCCGCACCCGCTGAGGGTGCGGGTCCGGCAGGTAGGTGTTGAGTTTTAGTGCGAGGTTGCGGGAGGTGTTCACCAACTGGCCCCAGAACCGGCGTCCTTCCCACCAGCGCTCATAGGCGGTGTTGGTGCGAAACACCAGCAGCAGGGAAATCACGAAACCCAGCAGGGAATGGATGATGGAGGTGGAATGGAGATATCCCGGCAGAACCTTGAGGTTGAGGTATGAAACCGCCTCGGTATAGACCGCGATGGTCAGCATGATGGGCAGGAGCCGACGAAACGTGTCGCTCTTGTGGAACTTGAAGATCAAGCTCCACCAGGATTTGGGGTTGTAGGTGATCATCTGGATTCAGCCGCCTGATCCGGGCAGCAAGGTTCCACTCATCAGCGCAGGTATTTCAGCAATTGCGGCAGGCCGTGGTCGGTTGTCCCTGCTCTACCCAGCCCTTCAGACCGCTCTTCAGATGGTAGACGTGCTCGTAACCCAGTGTTTTTGCCAGCAGGTTACCGACCTGTTCGCTGCGGTGACCGGAGCGGCAGATCAGCACGATATTGCCGGCTTTGCCCGGCGACAGTTTATCGAGTTTTTGCAGCCAGGCGGCGGGATCGGATTTGCCGCTGGCGTCAAAGAACATGAGCGGCTGACTGCCCGGAATCAGGCCCGTCTTGCGCCATTCCTCGGGCGTGCGGATATCCACCAGCACGGCCCCCCGTTGTTGCAACTGACTCAGTTCCTGGGGTGACACGCCGAGCAGTTCGGCGGCCAGCACGGTATTGAGCAGGCCGAAGCAAAGTAATAACGTTCCTATCCACTGTTTCATGAAAGCCTCCCGTAGCATACGTGGGGTGAGTGAACCTCGATCAGACATCCAGATTGGATACTTCCAGCGCATTGCGTTCGATGAAATCGCGTCGCGGCTCCACCTGGTCCCCCATCAGGGTGGTGAAAATCTCGTCCGCGGCGATCACGTCCTCGATCCTGACCTGGAGCAGACGGCGGGTATTGGCGTCCAGCGTGGTTTCGAACAACTGGTCGGGATTCATTTCGCCCAGACCTTTATAGCGCTGGATATGTTGCCCGCGTTTGGCTTCCGCCATCATCCACGTGAACGCGGTGCGGAAGTTGGGCGCCCACTCGCGGCGCTCGTCGGCGGCAACATAGGATTCCGGGCTAAACAAGCCCTCGACCATGACGGAAAAGGCCGACAGGCGGCGGTAATCGCTGGACTGGAAAAACGCCTCGGCCATATCGAAATGTTTGTAGACGCCATGCAACCGCTTGGCGATGCGCAGCCGAAAAGCGTCCGGCTGCTCCCCAAATTCCGGCTCGAGCGTGAAGCGGGCTCCAGGTTCGAGTTGAAGGAGGCGTTGCGATAACCGTTCGGTCCAGGCGGCCACCGCGGACCGGTCCGTCAGATCGATGATAGGCATCTCGGTCAGCGCGTTGAGTAGGGTCTCATCGTAGCGATGCGCCAGCCGATCCACTACCGTACAGACGGCCAGATATTCCCGGGCCAGCTTTTCCAGGCCCGTGCCCTGGATCGGCGGGGTCGCTTCGTCCGGGTGCAGGCGGGTTTTCTCCAGCGCCAGTTGCAGCAGGTAGTTGTTGAGTTCGTTATCGTCTTTGACGTACTGTTCCTGCTTGCCTTTCTTGACCTTGTACAGCGGCGGCTGTGCGATGTAGATGTGTCCCCGCTCGATCAATTCGGGCATCTGCCGGTAGAAGAATGTCAGCAACAGGGTGCGAATGTGCGAGCCGTCCACATCCGCGTGGGTCATGATGATGATGCGGTGGTAGCGCAGTTTGTCGGGGTTGTATTCATCCCGGCCGATGCCGCAGCCCATCGCGGTAATCAAGGTGCCGACTTCTTCCGAGGAGATCATGCGGTCGAAACGCGCGCGCTCGACATTGAGGATCTTCCCCTTGAGCGGCAGGATGGCCTGGGTGCGGCGGTCACGGCCCTGCTTGGCGGAGCCGCCGGCGGAGTCACCCTCGACGATGAAGAGTTCGGACAGGGCCGGGTCTTTCTCCTGGCAATCCGCCAGCTTGCCGGGCAGGCCCGCGATATCCAGCGCGGTTTTGCGACGAGTCATCTCGCGGGCCTTGCGCGCCGCTTCACGCGCACGCGCGGCGTCGATCATCTTGTTGGCGATGGATTTGCCAATGTTGGGGTTTTCCAGCATGAACTCCTGGAATTTCTCCCCCATCGCCGATTCCACCACCGGCTTGACTTCGGATGACACCAGTTTGTCCTTGGTTTGCGAGGAAAACTTGGGGTCAGGCACCTTGACCGAGAGAATCGCGGTCAGACCCTCGCGGGCATCGTCGCCCGAGGTCTCCACCTTGTGCTTCTTTTGCAGGCCCTGCTCCTCGATGTACTGGTTCAGGGTCCGCGTCAAGGCACCACGAAAGCCGGCGAGGTGGGTGCCGCCGTCGCGCTGGGGAATGTTGTTGGTAAAGCAGAAGATGCTTTCCTGGTAGGAATCGTTCCATTGCAGGGCGGCTTCGACAGTGATGCCGTCCCTTTCCGTCGAAAAATAAAACACCTTGTCGAACAGCGGCGTCTTGTTTTTGTTGAGATGCTCGACGAAGGCGCGGATGCCGCCCTCGAATTCGAACACGTCGCACTTGTCGGAGCGTTCATCGCGCAAGGTGATGCGCACGCCGGAGTTCAGGAACGACAACTCACGCAGGCGCTTGGCGAGGATGTCGTAGTGGAACTCGATGTTGGTGAACGTTTCGGCACTGGGCTTGAAGCGGACGATCGTGCCCGTCGCCTCCGTGTCGCCGACCGGCGCCAGCGGCGCCTGTGGAACGCCATGGACGTAAAGTTGCTGATACTTCTTGCCGCTCCGGTGGATTTCGAGCAGCAGGGATTCGGACAAGGCATTGACGACCGAGACGCCCACGCCATGCAGACCGCCCGACACCTTGTAGGAATTGTCGTCGAACTTGCCGCCGGCATGCAGGACGGTCATGATGACCTCGGCCGCTGAACGTCCCTCTTCCTGGTGAATGTCCACGGGAATGCCACGGCCATCGTCGCTCACGGTCACGGACTCATCGGCATGGATGGTCACCCCGACATTCTTGCAATAGCCTGCCAGCGCCTCGTCGATGGCGTTATCGACCACCTCGAAGACCATGTGATGCAGGCCGGTGCCATCGTCGGTATCGCCGATGTACATACCGGGGCGCTTGCGGACCGCATCCAGTCCCTTGAGGACCTTGATGGAAGTGCTGTCGTAATCGGAGGGAGTTACGTTGTTATTCATGCTCATGTCATGCCTGGGTGATACGGCCCTGCGCAATCCGAAACAAGGCGGCATCGCCGGAAAGGCCTTCCTCAATGATCTCGCGCGAAGTGGCGGTAATGAAAAACTGGGTCGGGCGTCCACGCAGCAGATCCAGCAGGGTACGCTTGTTGGGCTCGTCAAGCTCGGAGGCGACGTCATCAATCAGCACACAGCCAGCCGCGCCTATGCGTTCCTCCATCAGGCGAGATTGCGCCAGCAGCAGCGCGTACACCAATAATTTCATCTGGCCGCGTGAAGCGTAGGACTTGACCGAGCGCTGATTGAGTAGCAGCGAAAAATCCCCCTTATGGGGGCCGGAATGGGTATGGCCGTAGCGAAGATCGGTCGCAATATCCCTTTCCAGCACCTCGGACAGACGGAGGGAATGATCCCAGCCCGCATGGATTCGCCATTCGAAACGCGATTCGGCAAAGAAACGCCCGCTGACCTCCTGAAAAAACGGCAAAAGGCGCTCGAGATAACTCGATCGCGCCTCGTGGATCATTATACCGTACCGCGCCAGCTCTTGATTCCAGGGAGCCAACTCGCGGGTTCTGTTCCCGCGCAGCAGGACATTACGCTGGCTGAGCGCCTTCGCATAGCGCCGCAAGGTGTCCAGGTAGGCGGGATCGTTGTGGAAGACGCCAAAATCGAGAAAATGCCGGCGTAACCGGGGGGAACCCTCAAGCAGGGCGATGCCCGCCGGTTGAATCACCAACAAGGGAAAGGCCCGCAGGAGTTCGGCGCTGGATTGAATGGTGCGTCCGCCCAAGCGGGTTTCCCGCTCCCCTCGTGCGACCCGCAAGCCGATCGTCACGGGGCCGGCCTGATCCACGGGAATGATTTTCCCCACCGCCGTCAGCGAACTGGCGCCAAAGGCGATGAGTTGGTTGATCTGGGTGGTTCTGAAGGAGCGCGCCCGGCCCAGCAGGTAAATGGCCTCAAGCACCGAGGTTTTACCGCTGGCATTTTCACCTACCATGAAATTGAGGCCCGAGCCTGGCTCGATCAAGACTGGAGCCAGATTGCGCAGTCCCGCGACCTCCAGCTTGAGCAAACCCACGTGCCGATCGTTACCGCGGGGGTCGAGTGATCCTTCCCTGGCCGGTCAGAGCCGCATCGGCATGACCACATACTTGTAGCGTTGATCCACCAAATCCTCGATCAGGCAACTGTTGGCGGCCTGGGTAAAAGACAGCCGGACATGTTCGGAACCCGCATGACCAATGGCCTCCAGCAGGTAACCCGCATTGAAGCCCACCGAGATATCGCCCCCTTCAGCCTGAATTTCCAGCCGCTCCTCGGCTTCTTCCTGCTCCGCGTTCTGGCTATTGAGGATCATGGCATTCTCCTCCGCCTTGACCTCGAGGCCGATGCTCTTCTGCTTTTCAACGGTGAGCACCGAGACCCGGCTCAATGCGCCCTTGAACAGCTCCTTGTCGACCTGGTAGATGCGCGTCAGATCGCGCGGCATCACGCGCTGATAGTCGGGGAAGCGGCCTTCGATCAGTTTGGCGGAGAAGCTGACCGCCCCCAGATTGACCCGCACCGTGTTCGACGAAATCTGGATCGTGACGGTGTCGTCCGCATCGCCCAGCAGGCGCGCCAGCTCCTGGATGCCCTTGCGCGGCACGATGATCTGGCGATTGCTGGCGAAGGGAGCGGGCAGCGTCTCTTGAAACAGCGCGAGGCGATGACCGTCGGAAGCCACCGTGCGAAGGGTGCTGCCCTCCAGATCCAGCAGCAGCCCGTTCAGGTAATAGCGCACATCCTGCTGGGCCATGGCGAAGAGGGTCTTGTCGAGAGCAAGCCGCAAGAGTTCACTCGGTACGGTAGCTTCGAGGTCGGTGGCGCCGGAATCGAAGGCCGGGTAATTCTCCACCGGCAGGGTGGTCAGATTGAACCGGCTGCTGCCACAGCGGATCGCCATGCGGTCTTCCTTCAGCTCGACATTGACCTGGCTACGATCCGGCAGCAGCCGCAGGATGTCCAGCAACTTGCGGGCCGGCACCGTCACCGCGCCGGGTTCCCCCGTCTCGACGCCGACGCGCGCCACCAACTGAATTTCCAGGTCAGTGCCCGTCAGTGACAATTGCCCTTCTTCCAGCACGATCAGGACATGGGACAGGATCGGTAAAGTCTGGCGCCTCTCGATGACGCCTATGACCTGCGACATCGGGGTGAGCAGGGTCTCGCGCGCGACGGAAAATTTCATGGCAGGTACCTGATAAAAGCAAATCTACGGGTTTGAATAGACGGGTCTGATGATTTCATGCGGCGGGGATTCAGGAAGAGGCCGTGACGGTGATGTCTTGATGGTGCGACATCAGGCCGAGAGCGTGCGCTTGAGGTTGCTGTAGTCCTCGGCGAATTTGTTGTCGCTCTCCTTGAGTTCCTGCACCTTCCGGCAGGCGTGCAGCACGGTGGTATGGTCGCGCCCACCGAAAAACTGGCCGATTTCCGGCAGGCTATGGTTGGTCAATTCCTTGGCCAGCGCCATGGCCGCCTGCCGCGGACGGGTGACGGATCGGGTCCGTTTCGCGGAAAGCAAATCGGCCACGCGAATCTTGTAGTACTCCGCCACGGTTTTCTGGATATTCTCCACATTCACCAACCGGTCCTGCAGGGCGATCAGGTCGCGTAGAGCCTCTTTGGCAAATTCCAGCGTGATGGGTTTGCCCGTGAAATGGGCGTTGGCGATGACGCGCCGCAGGGCGCCCTCCAGTTCACGAATGTTGGACCGCATCCGCTTGCCGATGAAAAAGGCCACCTCGTCGGGCAAGTCGACGCCCGCGTGTTGGGCTTTGCTCATCAGAATGGCTACGCGCGTCTCCAGATCCGGCGGCTCGATCGCCACCGGCAGGCCCCAGCCGAAGCGGGATTTCAAGCGCTCCTCCAGCCCCTTGATTTCCTTGGGGTAGCGGTCGCAGGTCATGACGACCTGATGTTTGTTTTCCAGCAGGGTGTTAAAGGTGTGGAAAAACTCCTCCTGGGAGCGCTCCTTGCCCGCGAAGAATTGGATATCGTCGATGAGCAGGGCGTCGACCGAGCGATAGAAATCCTTGAAGGCATTGATGGCATTGTGCTGGAGGGCTTTCACCATGTCCGACACAAAACGCTCGGAATGCAGGTAGACGATATTCGCCGAGGGATTGCCCTTGAGTATCTCGTTGCCGATGGCGTGCATGAGGTGAGTCTTGCCCAGACCGACGCCTCCATAGATGAAGAGCGGGTTATAGGCACGGCCCACGCTCTGCGCGACTTGCAGCGAGGCCGCCTTGGCAAGTTGGTTGGATTTCCCCTCCACAAAATTATCGAAGATGAAGGCGGAATTGAGATTATTGGGGACCCCCTTGCGCGCCTGGGCGGATTTGCGCGGCTGGCCCATGGACTGTGGCATGGGCGTTTCGGCTTGGCGTGTGCCAATTTCCAGCAGCACGCTCGGCGCGGGATCGTTCTGGGCGGCCAGCACCTCTTCGATCCGGGTGAAAAAATGCTGCCGAACCCAATCCAGCACGAACTTGTTCGGCGCCAGCAGTTTGAGTTGCGAGCCGTTTTCCACCGGTTGCAAAGGGCGTATCCAGGTGTTGAATTGTTGTGGCGGCAGTTCGCCCTCCAGGCGGCTCATGCATTGGCTCCAGAGCTGGCTCATGCGTGTGGGACCCGGACAAAAACGCTGGGGCGGGGCAGGTCAATCATGGAGGCGACAATCCGGCGGGCAAATAGACCAAGTAATATACCCTATCCACTAGCCATGCCGCAGGATTGACAGGAATCAATGGAGTACCTTAGCATTCCATCCCTTTTGTAACCCGGTTTGCAAGGAAGTCATCATGAAGAGAACCTATCAGCCCAGCAAGATCAAACGTGTCCGCACCCACGGTTTCCGCGCCCGCATGAAAACCCGCGGCGGACGCCTGGTCATCAACGCTCGCCGTGCCAAGGGCCGCAAGAACCTGACTGTCTGACAGTTTGTCGGTTTCTGGCCACGGGTTTCCGCGCGATCGCCGACTGACCAAGGCGAGCGAGTTCCAGAATGTATTTGCCCAGGCCACCAAGTCCTCCGATGCCTACTTCACCGTGCTGGCTCGCGGGAACGCGCTGGATGGGCCCAGGCTGGGCCTGGCGCTGTCCAAGCGGTACCTGAAGCTGGCCGTCGACCGTAATCGAATCAAGCGGTTGACGCGCGAGGCCTTTCGGCACATGCAGTACGACCTGGGCGGGCTCGACTTCGTGGTGAGGGCCAAGACCGCCGTAATACAGGCCAATAATGAAACCCTCCAACGCTCATTGCGCCATCACTGGTCGCGACTGTTGAAACAATGCGAACCATCCTGGTTGCCCTCATCCAGTTCTACCGCTACCTGATCAGCCCCTGGCTGGGGCCGCATTGTCGATTTGAACCGACCTGCTCGGCTTATGCTCTTACCGCCATAGAGCGATATGGCGCTCTGCATGGCAGTGTCCTCGCCGTAAAACGACTTTCCAAATGCCACCCCTGGCATACGGGCGGTATCGATCCCGTACCTGACAAGAAACCGGAAATCAACAATGGATAACGCAAGGTTCGTACTCATCATCTTTTTCTTCTTCCTGAGTGTCATGCTGTACCAGCAATGGCAGATGGATTACGGACCCAAACCGCCGGCCCCGGCCGCCCAGGCGGGAACCTCGCCAGCCGCGAGGCCTGACGTACCGGCCTCCGCCGGCGGCGGTTCTCCGACAACGGCTCAGGCGAGCGCCACGGCAGGCGACGAACTGGTTTCCCGCCAGCGGATCAAGGTCCGGACGGACCTCGTCCGGCTCGAAATCGATACCGAAGGCGGCGACCTGCGGTTGCTCGAACTGCTGCAGTATCCGATCAACAAGGATGCGCCAGACAAGCCTGTCCAGCTCTTAACTGATCAGGATCTGGTCTTTATCGCGCAGAGCGGTTTTATCGGCGATGAAGCCACCGCGCCCACGCATCACAGCCTCTGGCAAGCCCAGGCAGACAGCTATGCCCTGGCCGATGGGCAAAACGAGTTGCGCGTGCCCCTGACCTGGACCAGCCCGCAAGGCGTCACCGTGACCAAGACCTATGTGTTCAAGCGGGGCAGCTATGACATCCTGCTGGAGCAGCAGGTCGCCAACGAGAGTCAGACGCCCTGGACGGCCCGGCAGTACCTCCAGTTGCAGCGCAAGGACCCCGGCGACAAGAACAAGGACCAGTTCGTCCGCACCTACACCGGCGGCGTTCTCTACACCCCCGAGGAGAAATACAAGAAGATCAGCTTCAACGACATGGCTGACAAGAACCTCGAAGCCAAGGCCAACGAGGGCTGGATCGCGATGATTCAGCACTATTTCTTCGCCGCCTGGATTCCGACCACGGGCCAGGAAAACAACTTCTACACCAAGGCGCTCTCGGACCACCATTTCGTGATCGGCACCTACTCCCCCAATGTCGAAGTCAAGCCCGGAGAGAGCAAGTCGGTTGGCGGACAGCTTTTCGCCGGCCCCAAGCTCCAGCGTGTACTGGAATCCACCGCGCCTGGCCTGGACCTGACGGTGGACTATGGTTCCCTGACCCTGATCGCCAAGCCCATCTTCTGGCTGCTGGAGCAGTTCCATAAGATTTTCGACAACTGGGGTTGGGCCATCATCTTCGTCACGCTGACCCTCAAGGCGCTGTTCTTCAGGCTCTCGGCCTCAAGCTACAAGTCCATGGCCAACATGCGCAAACTGCAGCCCAAGCTGGCCGAACTCAAGGAAAAGTTTGGCGCCGACAAGCAGAAGCTGAATATCGCCATGATGGAAATGTACCGTAAGGAGAAGGTGAACCCGCTGGGCGGCTGTCTGCCCATTCTCGTGCAGATTCCGGTATTCATCTCCCTGTATTGGGTGCTGATCGAAACGGTCGAAATGCGCCAGGCGCCCTTCATCGGCTGGCTGACCGATCTGTCCTCCAAGGATCCGTACTTCGTGCTGCCCCTGCTCATGGGTGTGTCCATGTTCATCCAGCAGAAGTTGAGCCCGCCGCCCGCCGATCCCTTGCAGGCGAAGATCATGCAGTTCTTCCCGGTCATGTTCACCGGCTTTTTCGCCTTCTTCCCGTCCGGTCTGGTGCTGTACTGGGTGGTGAACAACGTCCTGTCAATTCTCAAGCAGTGGTACATCAACAAGACCATCGGCGCGGCCGCCACGCCGGCCAAGGCCTGAGCTTAGCCCCATGACCCCGGGCGGGATGGCCAAAGCGGCGCCCGTCCCGGGTGACACCATTGCCGCCATCGCCACCCCGCCCGGACGCGGCGGGGTCGGCGTCATCCGGGTTTCCGGCGACGCCGTGCCTGCCCTCATCCCCGCCCTGCTCGGCAAGACACCACCGCCACGCCACGCCCACTTCGGACCTTTCCTCGATGCCGAAGGCCATGCCATCGACCATGGCTTGGCGCTCCACTTTCCCGCGCCGCGCTCCTTTACCGGGGAAGATGTGCTCGAATTGCACGCCCACGGCAGCCCCGTGGTGCTCGACCTGCTCCTGCGCCGTTTGCTGCAACTCGGCGTCCGCGCCGCGCGGCCCGGCGAATTCAGTGAACGGGCCTTTCTCAACGACAAGATCGACCTGGCCCAGGCCGAGGCCATCGCCGATCTCATCGACAGCGCCACGGAACAGGCCGCCCGCTCCGCCCAGCGCTCGCTGCAAGGGGAATTCTCCCGGCGCATCGAGACCCTGGTCGAGGGGCTGATCCAGCTCCGGCTCTACGTCGAAGCCAGCATCGACTTCACCGACGAGGACATCGACTTTCTCGGCGAAGGCGCCATCGGCAATCAACTGGAGGAACTGAAGCAGACGCTGGACGCCGTCCAGGCCAGCGCCCGCCAGGGGTGTCTGCTGCGCGAGGGCATGACGCTGGTCATCGCCGGCCGCCCCAATGCCGGCAAATCCAGCCTGCTCAACTGGTTGACCGGCCGCGACACCGCCATCGTCACCGACATCGCCGGCACCACCCGCGACACCCTACGTGAAACCATCCAGATCGACGGTCTGCCGTTGCACATCATCGACACCGCCGGCTTGCATGAGGCCAGCACCGACCCCGTGGAACTGGAAGGCATGCGCCGCGCCCGCGCCGCCATCGAGCGGGCCGACCGCGTGCTGCTGCTGATCGACGACAACGACCCCGCCGGCAGCGAGGCCCTGCTGGAAGACATCCCCGAACGCCTGCCGGTTACCCGCATCCACAACAAGATCGACCTCACCGGCCGCCCGCCCGGGCTGGAAGAAATTGGCGGGAATACCCTCATCCGGCTCTCGCTCAAGACCGGCGCCGGCGCCGGCCTGCTGATCGAGCATCTCAAGCACTGCGTCGGCTACGACCACCAGGCCGAAGGTGTCTTCACCGCCCGCCGCCGCCACCTCGACGCCATCGACCGCGGCCGCGACGCCCTGAATCAGGCCACCGTGCGACTGGCCACCCGCGAACCCGAATTGCTCGCCGAAGAACTCCGCCAGGCCCAGCAAGCCCTGGGCGAAATCACCGGGGAATTCACCAGCGACGACCTTTTGGGTCGTATCTTCTCCAGCTTTTGCATCGGTAAATAACGGGCCTTCCAGCCCGCCCCGCGACGACACAGTCGCGATCGATCCCGGCATGGTGTTATGTTGATTCGCTCCGCCAATCCCGGCTCCAAATCTCAACTCTCCGCCTATGTTCGAACAAGTTTTCAAGAATATCGACAACGACCTGCGCAATGAAGCCGGTTGCACCACCGAACTCGACTATACCGAACAGACCTCCTGGTTGCTGTTCCTCAAGTACCTCGACGGCTTGGAGGAGGACAAGGCGATGGAAGCGGAGCTGGAGGGCAGGAAGTACGCCTTCATCCTCGACGAACACTACCGCTGGTCATCCTGGGCCGCGCCGAAGAACACAGACGGCAATCTCGACCACAACAAGGCGATGACCGGCGACGATCTGCACGAGTTTGTCGATCGCAAGCTGTTTCCGTACCTGCGCGAGTTTAAGATCTGGGCCACCAGCCCGAACACCATCGAATACAAGATCGGTGAGATATTCGGCGAGATCAAGAACAAGATTCAGAGCGGCTACACTCTGCGCGAGATCATCGACCACATCGACGAACTGCGCTTCCGCTCGCAGGCCGAGAAGCACGAACTCTCCCACCTGTATGAAGCCAAGATCAAGAACATGGGCAACGCCGGGCGTAACGGCGGCGAATACTACACCCCCCGCCCGCTGATTCGGGCGATGGTGCAAGTCATCCAGCCCAAGATCGGCGAGCGTATCTACGACGGCGCTTGCGGCTCGGCGGGCTTCCTGTGCGAATCCTTCGATTATCTGCGCCGTCAGCCCGGTCTGACGGCCGACAACCTCAAGACGCTGCAAGAGCGCACGTTCCACGGCAAGGAGAAAAAGCCGCTGGCCTACGTGATTGCGATCATGAACATGATCCTGCACGGCATCGAAGCGCCCAACATCATCCACACAAACACGCTGACCGAAAACCTCGCCGACATTCAGGACAAGGACCGGATGGACGTGATTCTCGCCAATCCGCCCTTCGGCGGCGGCGAGCGTAAGGAAGTGCAGCAGAACTTCCCGATCCGCACCGGGGAAACGGCCTTCCTGTTCCTGCAGCACTTCATCAAGATGCTCAAGGCGGGCGGCCGGGCGGCGGTGGTCATCAAGAACACCTTCCTGTCGAATACCGACAACGCCTCGGTCTCCCTGCGCAAGCACTTGTTGGAATCGTGCAACCTGCACACCATCCTCGACTGCCCAGGCGGCACGTTTCAGGGCGCGGGCGTCAAGACCGTCGTGCTGTTCTTCGAGAAGGGAACACCGACCCTTCGACAGGGCTCAGGGCAAGCCCGAAGCATCTGGTTCTACCAACTCGACCCCGGTCGTAACCTCGGCAAGACCAACCCGCTCAACGACGCCGACCTTGCAGAGTTTGTCGAGTTGCAGAAGACGAAGGCCGAGACCGGGAAAAGCTGGAACGTGGATGCCGCGACGCTTGATACCGCCACCTACGATTTATCGGTGAAGAATCCGAACGGCGGCGAGGAGGTCATCCACCGCAGCCCGCAGGCCATCATCGACGAAATCGCCGCGCTGGATGCGGAGAGTGCATTAGTATTGGCCAAGATTCGGAGTCTTTTATGAACCAACAACATGCAGATATTCGTTGGCAGCAGCGGTTCGCCAATTTTCAACGCGCTTTTTTACTGCTACGCGAGGCGATGGAGCGCCCTTTGTCTGAACTCTCTCAACTGGAAAAGGAAGGCGTTATTCAGCGTTTTGAATATACCTTTGAACTGGCCTGGAAGGTCTTGAAAGACAAAATGGAAAACGATGGCCTGATACTGGATCAGGTATCGCCCAAGGCCGTCGTCAGGCAAGCCTACGCAGCCAAATACATCGACAAGCCTGAAACCTGGCTGAGGATGATCGGTGACCGCAATTTGATGAGCCATACCTACGATTTTGTGAAATTTGAAGCGGTGATCCAGTCGATTGCCCGCGAATACCTGCCCATGCTGCAGGACTGGTATATGGACTTGCTCGAAGAAATCCACAAACCATGACCGATACCGGCCTGACTCCGGAGCAACTGGCGCAACTTACGGAAGTATTTGAAAAGCACCCGCCCATTGACTGCGTCAAACTGTACGGCTCCCGCGCCAAAGGGACTTATCACCCAAGGAGTGACGTAGACCTGGTGGTACTGGGCGAGTAAACGTTCACCCCCCTAGCGGTAGGGGCAAGAGGTCCAATCCCTGGCGTCGGCGGGCGATGGCGGTTCGCAGGTATTCCCAAGGGGAATGGCCGCGTCGGCGGCAGGTGTCGATGAC
>Ga0172373_10005707_pt1 | contig 16940 bp, 16 predicted proteins | sample Lak10m_2_FD_114546 | JGI IMG/M metagenome (GOLD analysis project Ga0172373, IMG submission 114546) | Freshwater microbial communities from Kabuno Bay, South-Kivu, Congo - kab_092012_10m | ecosystem: Environmental > Aquatic > Freshwater > Lake | place: Democratic Republic of the Congo...
AAAAATGCCCTCCCGGGCCTCCTCCAGGATGTGCAGAGCGTGCACAGCGTGGAGGAGGCCCGGGAGGGCATTTTTGTCATCAGCGCCCACGGGGTCAGCCCGGAGGTGATCCGGAGTGCCCGCCAGCGCGGCCTGCAAGTGCTGGATGTGACCTGCCCGCTGGTGACCAAGATCCACCGCACGGCGGAGAAGCTGGTGGCCCGGGGATACGAAGTCCTGCTCCTGGGCGATGAGGGCCACGACGAGGTGGAGGGCGTGATGGGTGTGGCGCCGGAGCACATCCACCGCATCCGCCATCCCCACGAGGCCGCCTCTTTGCCGGAGTGGCCCCAGGTGGCCCTGGTGTCCCAGACCACCCAGGGCATGGCGGAGTTCGACCGCATGGTGGAGGCCCTGGTGGCCCGCTTTCCGCACCTGGAGGTGCACAACACCATCTGCCACGCCACCGAGCAGCGCCAGGAGGCCATTGAGGAGCTGGCCACGGTGGCCGAAGCCGTGGTGGTGGTGGGCAGCGCCAACAGCGCCAACGCCCGTCGCCTGCGGGACATCGCGGCGGAGATGGGCCGACCGTCCTGGCTCATCGAGGACGAGCGCGGCATGGAGCGGGAGTGGTTCCACGGTCGCGCCGTGGTGGGCGTGTCGGCGGGAGCCTCCACGCCGGACAAATTGATTCGAGGGGTGATCGCCCGACTGGAGGAGTGGGGTGGCACCTTGAAAGCGCTGGCGGACCAGGATCTGGGTCGCATTCGTCCGGATTTGGCCGCAGCCCCAACCCAAGAGGTGTTGCATGGAAATCCGCGTCCGTAAAGGCGCGCTGGCCACGCTGAAGGCCGATCTCTACGTGCTGGGTCTCTTCAAGGGCGAGGCCCTGGCGGGCGAGGCGACGGCCCTGTCGGCCCTCTTCCCGGTGGCCGAGGCCCTCAAGGGTGACTTCAAGGGCGCCAAGGGCGAGCAGCTCCTGCTCTACGGCACGGGCGCGGGTCCCCGCCGCCTCATGCTGCTGGGTCTGGGCGAGCGCGGCAAGTTCTCCCTCAAGGTTGCCACGGAAGTCTACGGCGGCCTGGTGATCGCCCTCAAGGAGCGCGAGCTGAAGGATGTGGTGGTGGAGCTGCCGCTTGTGGACGAGGAAGGCCCCGTGCCGGCGGATCTGGCCCTGGTGATGGGCCGTGCCCTGCAAACGGGTGGCTGGTCCTTCGAGCGCTACAAGAGCAAGCCCAAGGCGGTTGCGTTGAAAGGCCTGAGCCTGCGCGCCGGTGAACAGCCCGCCAAGGCCCTCGCGGACGCCTTTATGAAGGGCGTGCTCGTGGGTGAGGGCGTGAACCACGCGCGGGATCTGGCCCAGGAACCTGGCAACACGGTCACCCCCGCCGCGCTGGCGGCGGCGGCCCAGGCCATCGCCAAGGCATCCCCGGGCGCGGTGAAGGTGAAAGTGCTGGGCGAGACGCAGCTGCGGAAGCTGGGCGCGGGGGGCATCCTCGCCGTGGGCCAGGGCAGCAAGGAGGAGAGCCGCCTCATCGCGCTGGAGTACCGCAGTGGCCGCAAGAATGCCCGCCGCCTGGCCTTCATCGGCAAGGGCATCACCTTCGACTCCGGCGGCATCAGCCTGAAGCCCGGCGCCCAGATGGAAGAGATGAAGTACGACATGAGCGGAGCCGCCGCCGTGCTGGGTCTCTTCCACATCATCAGCCGCCTGAAGCCCGATGTGGATGTGCTGGGCGTCATTCCCAGCGCCGAGAACATGCCCGACGGAGGCAGCTACAGGCCCGGCGACATCATCCAGCTCCTGTGCGGCAAGACGGTGGAAATCGTCAATACCGACGCGGAAGGCCGTTTGCTTCTCGTGGACGCCCTCACCTGGGCCGAGCGCACCTTCCAGCCCGACGGCATGGTGGACTTCGCCACCCTCACGGGCGCGGTGTTGGTCTGCCTGGGCCACGAGATGAGCGCCGTGCTGGGCAACGATCCGGCCATGGTGGAGGCGGTGGTGGATGCCGGCAGCCGCAGCGGCGATGTGTGCTGGCCCCTGCCCCTGGCCGAGGACTACAAGGCCATGGTGAAGTCCACCGTGGCGGACATCCGCAACAGCACCAACACCCGGGACGCGGGCACCATCACGGCGGCCTGCTTCCTCAACGAGGCGGTGGGCGAGGAGACGCCCTGGGCCCATGTGGACATCGCCGGCACGGCCTGGATGGCCAAGAAGGCGGGCTATGTGGCGGGGCCCACGGGTGTGGGCGTGCACCTGATGGTGGACCTGCTGGCCACCTTCACCGGCTAGGCAGGCAGAGATCTTTGGGCCCGGGCCTGACGCCGGGCCTCTTCATTTGCAGGGCGGCCACAGAGAGTCGCGTTGCGTGGGGACGGAAAGGCGGAGAGCATGGCGAGGCCGCGACAGAGCCTGCCCGATGAGTGGCTGGGGCTGGATCCCGCGCAGATGGCGGAGCGCATCCGCGCCCACCGGGAGCGTCTGGGGGACGATCTGCTCATCCTGGGTCACCACTACCAGAAGGACGAGGTGATCGAGCACGCGCACCACAGCGGGGACAGCTATGGGCTGGCCCGCCTGGCGGCGCAGTCCCGGGCGCGCTGGATCGTCTTCTGCGGCGTGGAGTTCATGGCCGACAGCGCCCGCCTGCTTGCCCGCGAGGATCAGGTGGTGATCCACCCGGACACCAGCGCCGGCTGCCCCATGGCCGACATGGCCGAGCGCACAGGCACGGAACGCGCCTGGCGCGAGCTGGAGGAGGCGCTGGGCCACACCCGGGGCATTCTGCCCGTCACCTATGTGAACAGCGATGTGGAGACCAAGGCCTTCACCGGGCGCCACGGCGGCGCGGTGTGCACGAGCAGCAATGCCGCGGGAGTCTTCGACTGGGCGCTGGAAAGGGCGGAGAAGCTCTTCTTCTTTCCCGACGAGCACCTGGGCCGCAACACGGCCTTCGACAAGGGATTTCATGGCCCGGATGTGCTGCTGTGGAATCCGGCCCTTCCCCTGGGCGGGCACACGCCGGAGGCCGTCCGCCAGGCGCGCGTGCTGCTGTGGAAGGGTTTCTGCCATGTGCACACGCACTTCACCACCACCATGATCCACCAGGCCAGGGCCGCCGTGCCCGGCCTGAAGGTGGTGGTGCACCCGGAGTGCGAGCGCGAGGTGGTGGCCGTCGCCGACGCGGCGGGATCCACGGCCTTCATCATCGATTGGTGCGCGGCTCAACCTGCGGGCAGCCGCATCCGCGTGGGCACGGAGCTGAACCTGGTGCAGCGCCTGGGGCGCCTTCATCCAGACAAGGAGATCCTGCCGCTGGATCGCAGCTTGTGCCCCAACATGTGGAAGATCAGCCCCAACGATCTCCTGTGGGTGCTGGATCGCCTGGGCGAGGTGAATGTGGTGGAGGTGGAGGAGGAGCTGCGCGCTCCCGCCCGGCTGGCCTTAGAACGCATGTTGGCCGTGTGATCACCCTTCAGCGCCACCGGCTTGCCCGGGTACTCATCGACCTGCACAGCCACAGCACCCACAGCGACGGCACCCTGCCTCCCTGCGAAGTGGCCCGGCGCATGGCCAGGGCGGGGGTGGCCGTGGGTGCTCTCACCGACCACGACACCATGGCGGGGGTGGCGGAGTTCCGGCGCGAGGCGTCCCTGCACGGCGTGAAGGCGCTGAGCGGCGTGGAGCTGAGCTGCGCTTTTCCAGCGCTGGAAGGGCCCCGCCAGCGGGATTGGGAGCAGCGCCAGGAAGAGGCCGCGCGTCAGGGTCGCCCCGCTCCACTGGAGCCCGTCGGTCCGGTGGAGGTGCACCTGCTGGCCTATGGCATCGATCCCGGCGAGGCGGAGCTGGAGTCCTTCATGGCCGGTATCCGCGCCATGCGCCGGGAGCGCGTGGCGGGCATGGCCCGGCGGCTGCGGGAGTTGTCCCTCCCCTTGAGCCTGGATTCCCTGTCCCAGCGCATGGAGTCGGGCACCGTGGGGCGTCCCCACTTGGCCCGCTTGATGGTGGCCGCCGGCCAGGTGGAATCCGTCAACGCCGCCTTCCTGCTCTATCTGGCGGAAGGGCGCGCCGCCTGGCTGCCCAAAGCCCTGCCCGATTTGAAACAGGCCCTGGAGCTGGTGCACCGCCTGGGCGGCGTGGCCATTGTGGCGCATCCCGGAAAGGGGCTTCCCCTGGGCGCCGCCCTGCACCTGCTGGACGCCGGCGTGGATGGCCTGGAGGCTCGGCATCCCAGCCATCGCGCCGCATTGGTGGACGACCTGCAGGGCCTGTGCCGCCGCAATCGCCTGTCCGCCAGCGCCGGCAGCGATTTCCACGATCCCTTGCAGGGGCGCTACACGGCACCGGCCTGGACGCGGGAGGATGTGGGGGGCCGTCTGCAGGAATTGCTGTAGGCCCCGGCCCCGGCCCGTGGAATTGCTAGTTTCCTGTGGCAGGGAAGAGGCGCAAGGCCTCTCCCGCCTGGCCCCGCGCGCAAGGCGCCGGGGCTTTCACGCTGAAAGGAACCTTCATGGATAGCCTGCTCGTCGCACTGATCTCCTTTGCCGTGGGGGCCGGTTTGGCCGCCGCCCTGCTCATCACCCTGCAGAAACAGCGCCAGCGCGCCGGCGAGGAGATCCTCAGCCTGGCTCGCCAGGAGGCGGAGACCCTGCGCAAGCAGGCCCTCATCAACGCCCGGGAAGAGTGGCTGGTGAAGGAGAACCGCCGCAAGGCGGACTTGAAGCAGAAGGAGAAGAAGCTTCAGCAGAGGGAGCAGCAGCTGAAGAGCCACGAGGCGGAGATCCGTGGATCCCAGAAGGCCGTGCAGGATCTGGAGATGGAACTCACCCTCAAGGCCAAGATGCTGGAGCACAAGGAAGAGGAGCAAAAGAGCCTCAAGGGTGAGCTGAAGGAGCGGCTGGAGGATGTCCAGCAGCGGCTGGAGAGCATCTCCAACCTCACCATGGAGGAGGCCCGCCTGCATGTGCTGGACCAGGCACAGCAGAAGTACGAGCGCGAGGCGGCGGAGCTGGCGGCGGAGATCCGCACCCAAGCCCGGGAGAACGCCAGTCGCGAAGCCCGGGAGACCCTCATCACCACCATCGAGAAGATGGCCGCCGACGCCACCAGCGAGGCCACCATCAAGGAAGTGGAGATTCCCAACAACCGCATCAAGGGCATGGTCATCGGCCGCGAGGGCCGCAACATCAAGTCCTTCGAGGCCATCACGGGCACCAAGATCATCGTGGACGAGACGCCGGACACCATCGTCATCTCCTGCTTCGATCCCGTGCGCCGGGAGATTGCCCGCCAGGCCCTGGACACCCTCATCAAGACGCGCAATTTCAGCCCGCGCACCATCCAGGACGCCGTCACCAAGGCCACGCGCACGGTGGAGAACATCATGAACGAGGCGGCGGGCAAGGTGCTGAAGGAACTGCACCTGAATGTGCATCCGGACCTCAAGCGCATGTTGGGCCGCCTGCGGTTCCGCACCAGCTACGGGCAGAATGTGCTGGACCACAGCAAGGAAGTGGCGCGCATCGCTGGCAGCCTGGCCGCCGAGCTGGGCCTGGATGTGATGCTGGCCAAGCGTGCGGGCCTTTTGCACGATGTGGGCAAGGCCGACAGCAACGGCAGCGACAAGAGCCATGTGGCCATCGGCGTGGAGGTGTGCAAGCGCGTGCGCGAGCATCCCATCGTCATCAACAGCGTGATGGCCCACCACAACGAGGCGCCGCCCATCGATCCCATCAGCGAACTGGTGACGGCGGCGGACATCATCTCCAGTTCGCGCCCCGGTGTGCGGCGTGACAGCGTGGACAGCTACACCAAGCGTGTGGAGACCCTGGAAGGCATCGCCGGCAGCTTCCCTGGTGTCCACCGCGTGTACGCCCTCTACGCCGGTCGCGAGATCCGCGTGGTGGCCGAGTCCGCCCGCCTGGACGATGTGATGAGCGAGAAACTGAGCAGCGACATCGCCGAAAAGATCAGCCAGGACATGCAGTTCCCGGGCCAGATCAAGGTGGTGGTGATTCGCGAGAGCCGCGCGATGGCCACGGCGGTTTAGTCAGGAGCCAGGGACTGCGCTGCTCGCGAGCCTCGACCTCGAGACGCGAGCCCTGGTGGGCGGTGCTTGAACGCGGCTTGCACTCGAGCGCGGGACGCGAGTACGGGGCTCGCGGACGAGAAGGACGGGAGGGGACATGGACGCTGGCGAGAATTGGGCCGAGGGGATCTCCTGCGGCATGTGCCTCACCGAAGACAGCGCCCTGCTTTATTTCCCCGACCCTTTCAACGAGGAGATCTGGTTTTGCCAGGCATGCTGGGAGCGCTGTGAGCGCCAGCAGGCCATGATCGACGCCGATCTGGAGCAGAATCCGGAAATCGAGAACTGACCTCTTCGCCCACGCCTTCCCATCCGCGATTTTCCTTTCCTTCCACACCCCTCCCGTGCCCCAGCGCGTTGTTCCCCCATGCCCGTGGCCCTATATTGTGAAGGGATCAACAGCACGGGGCCAGGCGCTCCGGCGGGCCGTCCGGGAAGGGTTTGGGCGGCCGGGCATCCTCCAACCGAATCACCCATGAGGAGTCAGCATGAGCAAGATCACGGTCATCGGTGCCGGCAATGTGGGGGCCACCTGCGCCCAGCGTCTGGCAGAGAAGCAATTGGCGGAGACAGTGGTGCTGGTGGACATCGTGGACGGCATCCCCCAGGGCAAGGCGCTGGACATGTGGGAAACCGCCCCCATCGAGGCCTACGACACGCGCCTGGTGGGTACCAACACCTACGAGGCCACGGCGGGCAGCGATGTGATCATCATGACCGCCGGCCTGGCCCGCAAGCCTGGCATGAGCCGTGACGACCTGCTCAAGATGAACACCGAGATCGTGTGGGGTTGTATCAGCCAGGCCGCTCCCTTGAGTCCCAACGCCGTGCTCATCGTGGTCTCCAATCCGCTGGACGCCATGACTTATGTGGCCCTCAAGGCTTCGGGCTTTCCCCATCAGCGCGTCTTTGGCATGGCGGGCATCCTGGACACGGCCCGCTACCGCAGCTTCATCGCCGAGGCCCTCAATGTGAGCGTGAAGGATGTGCAGGCCATGGTGCTGGGCGGCCACGGGGACACCATGGTGCCCCTGCCCCGCTACACCACCGTGGGTGGCATCCCCCTGACGGAGCTCATGCCCGCCGAGCAGATCGAGGCCATCGTCGCGCGCACGCGCAACGGCGGTGCGGAGATTGTGAACTACCTGAAGACAGGCAGCGCCTACTATGCCCCCAGCGCCGCCGCCGTGGAGATGGCGGAGAGCGTGGTGCGCAACCGTCGTCGCATTCTGCCCTGCGCCTCCTGGCTCACCGGCGAATTCGGCCACACGGATGTCTACATGGGCGTGCCCACCCTCATCGACAAGACGGGCGTGGCCAAGGTGCTGGAAATGGAGTTGAACGAGGCCGAGCGCGCCCTCTTCGAGGCCAGCCTGGTGCATTGCCGCAAGAATGTCACCGAGGTGATGGAGCTGCTGGCCGCGCGCGCCTGAGCTCTTGCATGACCACCAACCCGGCCTGTGGCAACGCGGGCCGGGTTCTTTTCAGGAGCCCCGCATGAAGACCATCGCCGGCATCCTGGCAGGTTGTGGCTTCCTTGATGGTGCCGAGATCCAGGAAGTGGTGCTCTGCCAGCTGGCCCTGGAGCGCCGGGGCGTCTCACTGCGCTGGTTCGCCCCCGACCTCAGCCAACATCATGTGGTGAACCACCTGACCGGGCGCGAGGAGGAGGGCGCCAGCCGCAATGTGCTGGCGGAGAGTGCCCGGGTGGTGCGTGGCGCCGTGCAGCCCTTGTCGGCGCTGGATCCTTCCACGGTGGACGGTCTGCTCATGCCGGGCGGCTTTGGCGCTGCCAAGAACTTGTGTGACTGGGCTTTTGCCGGCGGCGCCATGACGGTGTTGCCGGAGCTGGAGGAGATCCTGCGCCAGGTCCACGCCCTGCGCAAGCCCATGGCTTTCGTGTGCATCGCGCCGGTCATCGCCGCCCGCGTGCTGGGCCGTGCCGGCACGCGGCCCCAGGTCACCACGGGAAAGGACGAGGACATCGCCGAGGCCCTGCGCGGCTGGGGCGCCGTGCATGTGGCCTGCGAGGCCGACGAGATCTGCGTGGACGCCGGCAATCTGCTCGTGTCCACACCGGCGTGGAACTCCGCGCGCAGCCTGACCCAGGTGGCGACGGGCATCGACAAGCTGGGCGAACGCCTGGCCCGCATGGCCTGAACGATTGGGGAAGTGAGGAAGCATGGACCGCCTGAACCGCGTCATCACCGTCATCCTTGGAGGAGGCCGCGGCACGCGCCTGATGCCCCTCACCAACATGCGATCCAAGCCCGCCGTGAGCTTTGGCGGCAAATACCGGCTGGTGGACATTCCCATCAGCAACTGCCTGCACGCCGGCCTCACCAAGGTCTTCGTGCTCACCCAGTTCAACAGCTACAGCCTGAATCGGCATGTGCACTCCAGCTATGTGATGAAGGATTTCCGCAATTCCTTCGTGGAGGTTTTCGCGGCGGAGCAGACGCCGGACAACGCGGAGTGGTTCCAGGGCACGGCTGACGCCGTGCGTCAGGTGATGGGCCACTTGCGCGCCTACAATCCCACCCATGTGCTCATCCTCAGCGGGGACCAGCTCTACACCATGGACTTGCGCGAGTTCGTGCTGAGCCACATGGATTCCCAGGAGAGCATCACCGTGGCCACCACGGCGGTGGGCCGGGAGAGCGCCAAGGGCTTCGGCATCATGCGCACCCAGCACGGGCGCATCACCGAGTTCGTGGAGAAGCCCAAGGACGAGGCACTGCTGGACAGCCTGGCCCAATCCGACGGCAGCTACCTGGCCTCCATGGGCATCTATGTCTTCTGTTACGACACCCTGGAACGCCTGCTCACCCGCCACGCCGCCTGCACGGACTTCGGCCGGGAGATCATTCCCGCCGCGCTGAAGGCCGAGCCCGTGCGCGCTTTCCGCCACGAGGGCTACTGGGAGGACATCGGAACCATCCGCAGCTTCTACGAGGCCAACCTCATGCTCACCAAGCGCGTGCCGGAGGTGGAGCTCTACGATCCGGAGCGCCCCATCTACACCAACGCGCGCTATCTGCCGCCCTCGCGCCTCAGTGCCTGCCAGGTGACCGACAGCATGATCTGCGACGGCTGCTACATCAACGGTGCGCGCATCGAACGCTCGGTGATCGGCATCCGCAGCGTCATCGGCAATGGAACCAGCATCACGGACAGCATCGTGATGGGTGCCGACGAGTACGACTTCCGCAATCCGCCGCCGGGCAAGCTGCCCCAGGCCATCGGCCAGGGCGTCACCATCCGCCGCGCCATCATCGACAAGGGGGCGCGCATCGGCGCCGATGTGCACCTGGTGAATGAGCGCAACCTGGAGGAGTATGTGGACGACTTTGTCCACATCCACGATGGCATCATCGTGGTGCCCCGGGAGACCACCATTCCTTCCGGCTACCGCATCTGAAGGGTCGCGGCGGGTGCTATCTTGCGCAAAAGTGGAAAGCACCCATGACTGGACACCAAATGACCACCCTGGGAGCCTGGATGCTGCGTCTGGGCTCCCTTTCCCTTTTGTGGCGCACCTGGCAGTTGGCTCAGCAGGCCCTGCGCTTGAATCTGCGCCCCTGGCACCTGGCCTGGCTGCTGCCTCTGGCCACCGTGGCCGGGCTGGTGAAGGCCCGCATGGTGATGAGGCCCGCCATGGAGCGCAATGTGCGTCGGCTGCTGGGTCACGGGGGGCGCATGCGTCCCTGGCAACTTTATCCGCCCCAGCTCTTCGCCTTCATCCTCACCATGATCCTGCTCATGCGCTGGGCTACGGGCCACTTCGCGGGGCAGGCCATGCCTCTGGCCCTGTTGGCGGGAGTGGACTTGGCGGTGGCGGCGGCCCTGCTGAGTTCTGCGGGCGTGTACCGCCTGGCGGAGAGGCATGCGCAGGCGGACAGCTCCAGGTGAGGAAACCCACACGGGTTCCGGAAAGGACGCGATGCTGAGCGGCCACTGGATGATTGTGCTCGGAGCCTGGGTGCTGCGCGTGGCGGCGCTCATTCTGCTTTGGGGGGCGTGGAGGCTGCTGCGCCGCGCCCACGAGGCGGGGCTGGATCCCCTGCACCTGGCTTGGCTTGGCCCCCTGGCCCTGTTGCTGGGCTGGGTGAAGGCGCAACGGGCCGTGCGCCCGCTGCTGGCGCGCAATGTGGCGTGGCTGCGCGGGCAATCCCTCGTGCCGGCCTGGCGCGTTTACCAGCCCTGGCTGATGGGCATGATCGTCGGCATGATCGCCTTGAGTCAGATGCTGAAATCAACGGCGGCGGGGCGTCCCCTGCCGCTGGCCCTGCTTGGCGCGCTGGATCTGGCCGTGGGCACGGCGCTGATGTGCAGTCTGACCGAGTTTGGCTCACCGTTCCAGGCGCGTCGACGCTGAATCGCCGGGAGGCATTCGCACCGACGGCCGGCCGGCGGTACTTTTCCCGCCGTCACTTTTCCTTTGCCAGGAGTGCTCCATGACCCGCATCGTCGAGTGTGTGCCCAATTTTTCCGAGGGCCGGGACGCGGCCCGCATCGCGCGCATCACCGAGGCCATCCAGGCCGTTTCCGGCGTGACTCTGCTGGATGTGGATCCGGGCGCCGCCACCCATCGGACGGTGGTCACCTTCACCGGAGATCCCGAGGCCGTGCTGGAGGCGGCCTTCCAGGCCATCCGCACGGCGGCGGATGTCATCGACATGCGCCAGCACAAGGGCGAGCACGCGCGCATGGGCGCCACGGATGTCTGCCCCTTCGTGCCCGTGGCAGGGGTGAGCATGGCCGAGTGCGTGCAACTGGCCCAACGGCTGGGGGAACGCGTGGGCCGCGAGCTGGAGATTCCCGTCTACCTCTACGAGCAGGCCGCCAGCCAGCCCGGTCGTCGCAACCTGGCCGATGTGCGCGCGGGCGAGTACGAGGGGCTGGCCGCCAAACTGGCACAGGCGGAGTGGACGCCGGATTTCGGCCCCGCCGCCTTCGGCGATCGCCAGCAACGCACGGGCGCCACAATCATCGGCGCCCGGAACTTCCTCATCGCGTGGAACTTCAACCTCAACACCCGGGACGCCGCCCGCGCCCACGATGTGGCCATCACACTGCGGGAGAAGGGCCGATTCGCCAAGGACGATGCGGGCCGCTTCCTGCGCGATGCCGAGGGCAACAAGGTGCGCCAGCCCGGTCGTCTGCCTGCCACCAAGTGCGTGGGCTGGACCATCCCGGAGTTCCGCCGCGCGCAGATCAGCATGAATCTCACGGATCACCAGGTGACTCCCATGGCCGTGGCCTTCGAAGCCGCGTGGAGGAGGCCGCCCGCGCCGGCCTGCGCGTGACGGGGGCGGAAGTGGTGGGATTGGTGCCACTGGAAGCACTGCTGGAGGCCGGGCGCCACTTCCTGGCCCGCCAGGGTCGCTGCACGGGGCAGAGCGAGGCCGAACTGTTGGAGACGGCGGTGCAGAGCATGGGCCTGTCGGAGCTCTACCCCTTCACGCCGGAAGAGAAGATCATCGACTACCGCGTCGCCCAGCGCGGGGAGCGTCTGGTGGACCTGAGCCTGGGCGCCTTTGCGGACCTTTTGGCCAGCGACGCGCCGGCGCCTGGCGGTGGCAGCACGGCGGCCCTATGCGGAGCCCTGGGGGCCGCGCTGGCCGCCATGGTGGCCAACCTCACCCACGGGCGCAAGGGCCTGAGTCAGCACGACACCGAGATGGACGCCGTGGCCCGCACCGGCCAGGAGCTGAAGAGCCACTTCCTGCGCCTGCTGGATGAGGACACGCGTGCCTTTGCCGCCGTGATGACAGCCATGAAGCTGCCCAAGGGCACGGAGCATGAGAAGGCGGCCCGCGCCGCCGCGCTGGAGGATGCCAACCGCCACGCCACGCGCATCCCCTTCCAGGTGGTGGAAGCCTGCCTGCCAGCGCTGGAGCTGGTGCGGGTGGTGGCGGAGCGTGGAAATCCCAACAGCCTGTCCGACGCCGGCGTGGCGGCGCTCTGCCTGGGCACCGCCTGTGACGGCGCCGCCTTCAATGTGCGCATCAACCTGGGCGGCATCACCGACCGCGCCTGGGCGGAGGAGATGAATTCGCGCACGGCGGAACTTCAGCAGCGCCTGCACGCGGAGCGTGCGGTTCTCCTCGCCCAGGTGGAGGAGCGCCTGGCCTTCAAGGGCTGATGCGTGTCCTCCGTCACTTCAAAGGATGCGGCCCTGCTCCGTCGTCTGCGTGCCTGCCTTGCGCGCGCCGTGGCACAGGAAGGTGTGGCCTTCCGCAGCGTGGGCATGCGTTACGCCACGGAGCAGGACCTGTTGGGGGGCCACGGAGCGGGCCTCTATGGTGGGCGGTGGAATCCTCCCGGCCTTAGGGCCGTGTACGCTTCCGGAAGCCCCCTAACCGCCGTGAGGGAGGCTTATCAGCACTTCCTCGTCCATGGACTTGATCCGTCCCTCCTGAGGCCCCGCGTGCTGGTGGGCCTGCGCTTCACCTTGAGCCTGATGCTGGACCTGGAGGATGACGCCACCTGGCGGCACCTGTCTCTGTCGCGCGGGGCCGTGCTGGGGGAGGCCTGGCACGCGGTGCAGGAGCAGGGTGGGCAGGCCCGCTCGCAGAGACTCGGATCCTTGGCCGCGCTGGCGGGCTTCGAGGCGCTGCGCGTGCCTTCGGCCCAGGATCCTGCCGGGTGGAATCTCGTGGTCTTTCCAGATGCGCTGCGCGAAGCGAGCGCACTTGAAGTGATCGCCAGGGAGGATCTCCCCCCCCACCCCGCACTTCCCTGATCTCGGGCTGGGCACGGATCGGCGGCCGCAGGGGCTGAAGAAATTGTTTCTTGCAAAATTGCATGCAATTGCGCAGCTTTGCCTCGCACGCAAAGCGAAGGGAGAGCCCGTGGCCGCCAAGATCACATCCACCGCTGGGGCGGAAGCCCCGAACCTTGCCAGCGCACTCGATGTGCAGGGCATGCCGGAACTTCATGTGGTGCAGGTGGGCAGGCACAAGGTGCTGGAACTGCGCCACATGCTGGGACTGGCCCGGGAAGCCTTCGGGCGTCTGGTGGATGTCAGCGTGCGCACCCTGGCGGCCGTGGAAACCCGTGGTACCCGCGCCGACAAACTCCAGCGCAATTACCTGGAGGTGCAGCGCCTGTGCGTGGCGCTGGCGGAGGTCATCCAGCCCGAGGAACTGGGGGCGTGGCTCACCCGTCCCAATCCCGGCTTCGGCGGCATGAAGCCCCTGGAACTCATCGAACGGGGCGAGATCCATCGCCTGTGGGAGCTGTGTTTCCGCTTGCGCGCCGGTCTGCCCACCTGATTCCGCAGCCGGAACATCGACCTGTCTTGCACTCCACGCCTTGCTCTGACATTTTGCCCGCAGGGGCGCGAGTGGCGCCCACCCTTTAACTCAGCCCCGCGAGGCTGCAAGGGAGCACCCATGAGAGGCCATGTACCCAATCCAGCCGGAGCCGCCAGCGCGGTGCCGGCTTTTTTCATGTCCCCGCTCGGGGAGAAGGAGGGGCTGTGAGCTTCCGACGCAAGGCCCAATTGATGGACGAGGCGGGACTGGCCCGCACCATCACGCGCCTGGCCCACGAGATCATCGAGAAGAACAAGGGCCTGGAAGGCCTTGCCTTGGTGGGCATGCAGACGCGGGGGGTCTTCCTGGCCCGTCGCCTGCGGGATCGCCTGGCGGAGATCGAGGGCTGCGCCCCGCCCCTGGGAAGCCTGGATGTCACCTTTTACCGGGACGATTGGCGCATGAAACTCAAACAGCCGGAAGTGCAGGCCACGGACCTGGACTTCGACATCCACGGCCTGAACCTGGTGCTGGTGGACGATGTGCTCTTCACTGGACGCACCGTGCGCGCCGCCCTGGACGCCCTGATGGACCTGGGCCGTCCGGCGCGCATCCAGCTGGCCGTGCTGGTGGATCGCGGGCACCGGGAACTGCCCATCCGCCCGGATTTCGTGGGCAAGAACCTGCCCACCTCCATGGGCGAGGAGGTGCGCGTGAAACTGCAGGAGAGCGACGGCGAGGAAGGCGTGTGGCTGGTGGAACGCGTGGAGGAGGAGGCATGAGAGAGCATCTGGAGCGGCGCGCCCCGACAGCGGAGGCCGAGGGTGGCGGGGGCTTCGCCGGCCTGCGCCACAGGCACCTGCTGGGCCTGGAGGACTACAGCGCGGAGGAGATCCACCTCATCCTCGACACGGCAGAGAGTTTTCTCGAGGTGCTGGAGCGGCCCATCAAAAAGGTGCCCACCCTGCGCGGCATCACGGTGGTGAACCTCTTCTTCGAGAACAGCACGCGCACGCGCATCTCCTTTGAAATGGCGGAGAAGCGCCTGAGCGCGGACACGGTGAACTTCAGCGCCTCCAGCAGCAGCACCCAGAAGGGCGAGACCCTGCGCGACACGGCGGCCAACATCGAGGCCATGAAGATCGATGCCGTGGTGATGCGCCACAGCGCGCCGGGATCCTGCCTCTTCCTCAGCCGCTGCCTGGACAGCGTGATCATCAACGCCGGCGACGGCGCCCACGAACACCCCACCCAGGCCCTGCTGGACCTGCTCACCCTGCGCCGCCGCCTGGGCAGCCTGGAAGGCAAGCGCGTCACCCTGGTGGGCGACATCCTGCACAGCCGCGTGGCCATGAGCAACATCTTCGGCCTGCAGCGCCTGGGCGCCAAGGTGCAGGTGTGCGGGCCGGCCCCCCTCATCCCACGCCACATCCAGGATCTGGGCGTGGAGGTCTTCTGGAATGTGGAGGAGGCCATGGAGAACAGCGATGTGCTCAATGTGTTGCGCATCCAGCTGGAGCGCCACAACGCCCATCACTTCCCCAGCTTGCGCGAATACCACGAGGAGTTCGGCGTCACGGCGGACCGCCTGGACCGCCACGCCACCGACGAACTGCTGGTGATGCACCCCGGCCCCATCAACCGGGGCGTGGAAATCGCCAGCGATGTGGCCGACAGCGGCCGCAGCGTGATCCTGGAGCAGGTGACCAACGGCGTCGCCGTGCGCATGGCCGTCCTCTATCTGCTGCTGGGAGGCAAGACCCGTGAACACTGAGCTGAACCTGATGGAGAGCAGCCTCTTCCTGCTGAAGGGCGCGCGTCTGCTGGATCCGGCCTCCGGCGTGGACGCCGTGGAGGACCTCCTGGTTGAGGACGGCGTCATCGTGCGGCGCGGACGGGACCTGGACGCGGATGGTGCGGAAGTGCTCGAGCTGGACGGTCTCACCGTGGTGCCGGGCTTCGTGGATCTGCGTGCGCGCTTCGGCGAGCCGGGCCGCGAGGACCGCGAAACCGTGGAGAGTGGGTTGGACGCGGCGGCGGCGGGCGGCTACACGGCGGTTTGCATCACGCCGGAGGGCCAGCCCGTGTGCGATCAGGCCGCAGTGGTGGAGTTCCTGCTCTCCCGCAGCCGGGAGCACGCCGTCACCCTGTTGCCCATGGGCGCCGTCACCCTGTCCTTGAAGGGCGAGCGGCTGGCCGATCTGGGCGAATTGGCCCGGGCCGGCGTGGCGGCCTACTGCGAGGGCAACACGGGCCTCAAAGGGGCGGCGGCGCTGCGCGGAGCCCTGAGTTACAGCCGCATGTTCGGCCTGCCCCTCTTCGAATTCGCCCGGGAAGGCAGTTTTGGCGAGGGGCTGGTGCACGAAGGCGTGGCCAGCCTGCGCATGGGCCTGAAGGGCCGCCCGCGCCTGGAAGAAGATCTGGGCGTGCAGACGGGCATCCGCGTGGCGGAGTTCGAGGAGGCGCGCCTGCACCTGCAGCTCATCAGCACGCGGGAGAGTGTGGAGCTGTTGCGGCAGGCCCGTCAGCGTGGCGTGGCGGTGACGGCGGACTGCAGCCCGCAGCATCTGGCCCTGAACGAGCAGCGCTGCCTGGACTTCGACCCTGCCGCCAAGCTCATGCCTCCCTTGCGGCCGGAACCCGATCGTCTGGCCCTTGTGCAGGCGGTGGCGGAGGGGGTGCTGGACGCCATCTGCAGCGACCATCGCCCCGCGGAGTTCGACGATCTGGACAAGGAGTATCCCTTCACCCCCTTCGGCTGCGCCAGCCTCGAGACGGCCTTCGCCGTGGCGCACCAGGCCCTGGTGGAGAGTGGAGCCTGTGGTCTGGAGCGCCTGCTGGAGCTCTTCAGCGCCGGACCGCGACGCATCCTGGGCCTGCCGCCCGCCCTCATCGAGGTGGGTGCCCCGGCGGAGCTGACGCTGCTGGATCTTGACGGCGAGTGGACCTACAGGGGCGAGGAGGCACTCACCCTGGGCGTGAACAGCCCCTGGGAGGGCTGCCGCTTCACCGTGCGCCCGGCAGGCATGGTGAACGGGTGCCATGTGGCCCTGCGCGATTGAGTGACCTTCAGCGGGGCAGGGGACGCAGCCAGGGCGACAGTCCGGCGGTCTGCAGCTCCATCAGGGAAGGCGGGCCGACATAGCGCACCACCTTTTCCGGTGCCACCAGTTCCATGGCCACGCACAGCTCGCGCACGGCTTCCAGATGGCGCCCCACGCGCAGAGTCATGGGCAGGCCCAGGGAGTCCACTTTCACCTTGTTCATGCCCGGAATGCCCTGTGCGGCGGTGTAGCAAGGATCCTGGCCCAGCAGCAGCTGGGCCGCGTCGGTGCGTCCGCGCAGGCGTCCCTGGCCGGGATTGGCCGTCTCCAGCAAGGTGGCCAGCAGGGCGGGCCGTGCATCTCCCAGTTCCCGATGGCTGAGGCCGTGCAGATTGGCGGGCGAGGGCTCAAGGGCGATGTCCACTCCCGCCATGGAGAGGCCGAACACCGCCGCCGCCGCCAGATCTCCCGCCCGCTCGTGGGCCACGAGGGCGTTCACCACCGGATACTCGATGGCCGCCTCGTGCAGGTCCACCAACAGATCCACCCCCTCCCGCTCC
>Ga0172373_10005708_pt1 | contig 16937 bp, 19 predicted proteins | sample Lak10m_2_FD_114546 | JGI IMG/M metagenome (GOLD analysis project Ga0172373, IMG submission 114546) | Freshwater microbial communities from Kabuno Bay, South-Kivu, Congo - kab_092012_10m | ecosystem: Environmental > Aquatic > Freshwater > Lake | place: Democratic Republic of the Congo...
GTACATGCTGATTTGGGATTTCTGTTATACTGCCTTCACCGATCATTTCAAAAAATATTACCAAGTAAAAATCAACCATCCATTCACAGATAGACATGATACGGGGATAGGGCAATCACAATGAGTACTCATCATGTGTTTCGGGTTGGACTTGGCCTGCTGGTTGTATTCTGTCTGCTGACGCTCAGCGTGCTGGCCTTTCCCGTCGTTTCGGTGAGCGCGCAGGCTGCATCCTCATCCCCGTCACCATCCCCGACCAGCGGGCAATCGCTGTTCCTCCCTTCGGATGTGATCTCGGCGCAGTCGTCACAGGCTGGCGTGTTGCGGTCGCGTCCGGTGGAGATCAACCTTGCCGCGCTGCCCCCTAGCACCGGAGAAGTCGGGGCGCAGTCGCTCGATACCCTGACCTTTAATTTCTTCCCGGATGTGACGCTCATCGGGCAGGCCATCCGCACCGAACCCAGTGAAGTCGCCGCCGATGGTTATGTGTGGGTGGGGACGGTGGCCGGCGACCCCTACAGTCAGGCCGTGCTGTCGGTAAGCGGCGGGCAGGTGGAAGGCTTCGTCAGCACCCGTGATGCGTTTTACCAGATCACCAACAGCGGCGGGACGGTGCAGATCGTCAACCAGATTGACCCGGCGACCTTTACCTCGCGCCAGCAGGACGGCCTAGAACCCCCGCCCATTTCGCCGGAAGCGCAGGCGCTGAATAACGCGGATGTGGCGGCGGCATCCACCACCGTGAACCGGATTGATTTGCTGGTGGCCTATACCGCCAACGCCCGCGCCGCGCAGGGCGGCACAACCCCGATGGAAAATGCGATTCAGGCGGCGGTGGCGGCGGCCAACCAAGCCTACCTGAACAGCGATGTGAACATTCGCCTGAGATTAGTCGGCACGCTAGAAGTGGCCTATACCGAAAACGGGATGTCCAACGATTTGAGCGCGGTGACGAATGCCGACGGGGTGATTGACAATGTTCGCTCCCAGCGCGATTCGTCCGGTGCCGATCTGGTCACGTTTGTGACGAACGAAGACGCGCAAACCAGCGGCTATTGCGGGCTAGGTTGGGTGATGCCTTCTAACTTGATAACGGCGGCTTTCGCTCCCTACGGGTATAACGTGGTGGCGCTGGACTGCCTGCCGGGGGGCATCACAATGGTGCACGAACTCGGGCACAACATGGGGTCGCGGCATGATGCGGCGAATGCGGGTGCCGCTGGCGCGTATAGCTATTCCTACGGCTATCTCGATCCACTGGGGCGCTTCCGTACCATCATGTCGTACAGCAACAATTGTGCCAATCCCTGTCCGGCGATCAACTATTTCTCCAACCGCACCCGCACAATCAACGGGCTGCCGATGGGGAATGCCGCCGCCGATAATGCCCTCTCGCTGAACAACACCGCCTCTACGGTGGCGGCGTTCCGTTCGGGCGGCACCACGCTCGTCACGCTCACGCCCACGCCCGCCCTTGGCATCGCCACCTTTACGCCGGTACCCGCTGCCACCGGAGTTCCTACCTGCACAGCGAACGTGGGCGCGGGGAATACCGCCGCGCTCATCAGCGCCATCAACACCGCCAACAGCAACGGCGCGGGGAATGATGTGATCTGCCTCGCGGCGGGCAGCACCTACAGCTTCAGCAGCGGAGCGAATGTGACGATCAGCGGCAGTAATTTCGGGTCTGTCGCGTTGCCGACCATCAATACCAGCATCACCATCCTCGGCAATGGCGCGACCCTTACTCGCACGGGATCCAGCGATTTTCGTTTCTTTTTTGTGAACGGCATTACCTCTGCTTCGGCGCAGCTTTTCCTGAATGGGCTGACGTTGAGCAACGGACATATGGTTTCGGCCTCTTACTATTCCAGTTTGGGCGGCGCGGTGATGAATGTGTTCGGCACGCTGACCATCACCCGTAGCAAGCTCACAGGCAACACGGCCTATTTCGGTGGCGCGGTTTTCGGTTGGGGGCCGCTGACTATCACCGAGAGCGAGTTTACGGGCAACAGCGCCTACTATGGCGGCGCGGTCATGGCGAGTAATCCCGACCCCGGCGCGTACTCGCTTTCGGCGACCATTAGCCGCACCCTGTTCTCGCAGAATATGGCGGATCTAGGCAGCGCGGTCTATGGGGAAAGCTTGACTAACAATGTGTCGGTCACGGGGTCGTGTTTCGTCAACAACACCAACACGGCGGTGGACAACAGCGCATCTGACCCCGCCCCAACGGTGAACGCCATCAACAACTGGTGGAACTCGTCGGCAGGGCCTTCGGTGGCTGCGACGCAAACGGGCGGCGATTTTGTGGGCAGCAGCGGGGTGAACTACACACCGTTCGCCAACGCTCAGATGGGTTTCTGCGGGGTCGCCACGCCCACGCCGACCTACACACCGACGGACACCTATACGCCCAGCGCCACTTTCACGCCGACCTACACACGTACACCGACCTACACGCCCACCGCTACCTACACACCGACCAACACCTTCACACCCACTTACACTTTCACGCCCTCGAACACCCCTACCAATACCTCCGTGCCGCCGGTGACGCTGGTATTCCCGACCAACGGCGCCAGCGCCAGCAGTCTGCGCCCAGTGTTCGTGTGGGACGCGCTGCCCGGCGCGGTGAGTTACGAACTGTGGCTGACGCTGGGGACGACGCCCGCCACGAAGGTCTACAGCGGTACGCTGACCAGTTACACCCCGCCTGCCGATCTGGTCAGCGGCGTGAATTACGCATGGCAGGTGTTCGCGCTGTTCCCCGGCGACGTGAAATCGCCCGTCAGCAGCACCTTCACCGTGTTCATCCCCTCGACAGACGGCGCGGCGCCGCAGACGATCTTTTTCCAGACGCATAGCGTCACCCTGAGTTGGGCGCGGGTGAGTGGTGCGACGGATTACGAGGTGCAGATGGCAGCGGACGCGGCCTTCACCAGCGGGATGAATAGTTCCCTCTCGAACGGCGCGTTGAGCCTCACGTTCCCCTCGCTCAACAACGGCCTGTACTACTGGCGGGTGCGGGCGCTGTCCGGCGCGACGGCGGGCGCATGGAGCGCGGTGCAGTCCTTCGTGGTGGTTGTGCCGTAGGTTGACTTGCAGCAAAAGACTAACGATTGGTTAGACGCAGGTTTGATTCTCTTACCTGCGGATTGTTCAATTGAGCCTTATGCAGATACACTCAGCACTATCGTGTGAATTTTGTGAACTGCCATCAGGGGAGTTTTCCCATGCCGAGTATCTTTATCTCCTACCGCCGTTCGGACAGCATGGCGTATACCGGACGCATTTATGATCGGGTGGTCGCCGCGTTTGGCGAGAAGAACATTTTTAAGGATGTGGAAGATATTCCCGCCGGGATGGACTTCCGCGAAGTGCTGGATAAGGCGCTGACCGCTTCGGATGTGGTGCTGGTTATCATCGGGCAGCAGTGGTTATACGTGTCGGATGATCGTGGCAAGCGTCGCCTATCCGACCCCAACGATTTCGTGCGCCTCGAAGTGGAAACCGCGCTCCAGCGCAGCGATGTGCTGGTCATTCCGGTACTCATCAACAACGCGGCGATGCCCGCCGCCGACCAGCTTCCCGGCGGCCTGAAAGAATTGGCCTTTCGCAACAGTGTGGTCATCCGCGATGACCCCGATTTCAACCGGGACATTAGCAAACTGATTCAGGCCATCCAGAGCCGTTCCAAAAAGCCCAACCGCTTGCCGCTGATTCTGGGCGTGGTGGCGCTGCTGGCGATCATCGCACTGGCGCTGGTGATCTTGTTGCCCGCCCTCACCAACCCCGATGCGCCGTCCGCGACGGCTGTGCCGACGGAGGCCGTCGTCATCGCCCCCACCGATGCGCCTACCAGTACCCTCGCGCCGACGGACGTACCGACCAGCACGCCGGAGAACACGCCGGAAGCTACTGCCGCCGTCAGCGCACCCGCTGGTGAGCCGACGGTGGCGTATCCTGATGGTCGTCCGCTGACCTTTTTCTATGATCGCACAACCTTTGTGGTGCAGAACCCGAACGCGGCTTCGTTGGCCTTCCTGTCGTTGAGCTTCGAGGCGCTCGGTGCGGACGGTCAGCCGAACGGCTCCAACTTCAGCGGCGCGAAGTGGGACGAGAAGTACAAGGACTTGCTGCGCGGCGGCTGTGGTTCGATTGAGCTACCGCTGGCGACCAAGCATCTCGAACCGGCAGCCTGCCGCCTGTACAACGCCCGTGTGAACAGCGTGGCCGATAGCGAAATCTTCTGGGTTAGCACGTCGTTCCGCGTGTTGTGGGATGGCGCGGAAGTGGGGCGCTGCCTGCCGGACGCTGGAACCTGCACCGTCAACATTCCGCCCGCCTAACTTGAACTCGACTCGGTATAATCCTCCTGTTCGCGGTCTGCGAACGGGAGAATGGCTACTATGACTCAACCGCTGGAGGGCGTGCGCGTCCTCGATCTCACCCGCCTGCTACCGGGCGGTATGCTCACGATGATGCTGGCTGATCTGGGCGCGGACGTACTCAAGATTGAAGACCCGAACGGCGGCGACTATGTGCGCTGGATGCCGCCGCTGGTAGACGGCCTGAGCGCCTATTTCCGCATCAACAACCGCAACAAGCGCAGTCTGATTCTCGACCTCAAGCATTTGCAGGGGGCGGCGGTGCTGCGTCGGTTACTCGCAGGGGTGGATGTGCTGGTGGAAAGTTTTCGCCCGGATGTGATGACCCGTCTGGGCTGCGGCGCGGACTCGCTGCGTGCCGCATACCCGCGCCTAATTTACTGTGCGCTGTCCGGTTGGGGCGCAGATGGGCCGTATGCGCGGCGCGGCGGGCATGACCTGAGCTACGTTTCGCTGGCCGGGCTGACCGGCGCGATGGAAACGCCGCAGCCCCCCGGCGGGCAGGTGGCCGATATTGCGGGCGCGTATATGGCGCTGAACGGGATTCCGGCGGCGCTGTTCCGGCGCGAACGTAGCGGCGAAGGCGCGTTCGTGGATGTGTCGCTGTTCGAGAGTGCGCTGCCTTTCGTACAGTATTCGTGGATGGAATCGCTGCTGACCGCTGTCAGTGGCGGCGCAGGTCTATTGACGGGCGGGCAAGCCTGCTACCGCATCTACCGCATCTACCGGACGGCGGGCGGCGGCGGGATGGCGCTAGGTGCGCTGGAACCGAATTTTTGGGAGGCGTTCTGTCAGGCGGTCAGCCGCCCGGATTTGATCCCGGACTATCTCGCGCCTGAAAAACAGAAGCCGTTACGCGCCGAACTGGAAGCCCTATTCCTGACCCGCACCACCGCCGGATGGGTGGCGCTGCTGGATGGGGCGGACTGCTGCTGCGTGCCGGTGCAGTCTCCGGCGGCGGTGGCGGACGACCCGCAGGTGCAGGCGCGGGGCATGGCGGGCGTGGGCGCGGACGGCGCGACATGGCTGCGAACCCCGCTGCACATGACCGGACTCGACTTCCAACCGGGCGCAGTTCCCGGTTATGGCGAACATACCCGCGCCGCGTTGGGCGAGGCGGGTTATGCGCCGGACGAAATCGAGGCGCTGCTGGCGGCGGGTGTGGTACGACAAAGCCTGTAAAGCGCGTCTACGGTACAGGCTATGGATTGGGAAACGAGGTCTATCATGCAGATGAACCCGGTGGGGATTGCGCACGCTAAATCGTTGATTGATCAGGGACAGTATCGCATCAACACGCCTTGGCGCGATGTGCAGCCTTCTAACGCCGCTGCCCGTAAGTTTCTGGAACAGCACGGCGCGGCGGACTATGCCTGCTGGTATCTGGCGATTGATCCGGCACAACCGGAAAACAGCGCGGAGCGTTATCTGCTCCCCTATGGCGATTTCAAGAGCATCCACCGCAGCGGTATCGTGGTAGCTCGTGATCGTGCGGATCGTGAAGGCGCAACCGAAGTGCGGCAGGCTGTCGAGGATATTCTCGACCTGTTTGACCGCCTGACCGCCTGCTGAGGGCGTGTCCGGTGGTGTGGCGCGGGGTGGCTAAACTGGCGCTGCTGCTGCTGGTATCCGGCGGTTGGCTGGCGCTGCTGGCGTTGGGGGCGGGCAGGTTAATCCCCGCCCGCGAACTGGCGCTCGATCCGGCGCATAACGGCAACCGTGCTATCGTGCTGCTGGATGCCGGTCGCTTGCTGAGTGTGCCGATCACCCGCCCCGCCGAGAGTGACAGCCACAGCCCGGTCTGGTCAGCGGACGGCGAATGGCTGGCCTACATCCGCATCGGGCGTGAAGAACAGCAGGTGATGGTGGTCGCCCCCTTCGGCGGGGGTGCGCCGCGCAGCCTGTACACCAGTCCGGCAGGGGATCGCAGCGGTTCCTCGGTGGCGTGGTCAGCCGATGGCGGCAGCGTGGCCTTCACCGCCCCGCTGGACGGATGGCAGGTGATCTACACCCTGTCGCTGGCGGCGGATGCCGTTCCCACGCAAATCACGGGCGGACAAATCAACGCCTTCTCGCCCGCGTGGTCGCCGGATGGGCGCGAACTGGCGTTTTCGTGGTCGCCCGCCGCCAATGCCGAGGTGTTCGTAGCCGCCCTCGATACGCTGCGCCTGCCGATCACCGGAGACAGCGGCTTGCAACGCTTGACGCAGATTCCCGCGCTGGATACCTCGCCGGCATGGTCGCCGGATGGCACACAGATCGCTTTCACCAGTGACCGCGACGACAACAGCGAGATTTACCTGATGGCCGCCGATGGCAGTCAGTTGCGCCGGATGACGCATAGCGCCGCCCTCGATTCAAACCCGTCATGGTCGCCCGATGGGCAGTATGTCTGGTTCGCCTCGAATCGTGAGGGGACGGTACAGGTTTACCAGATGCGGGCGGACTGCCCCGGCGATTGTCCGGTGGAACGGGTGTCCCCGCTGGCGGCTCAAACGCGCCACGCGGTTTTGCGCCCCGCCGCCGCAACATCGTAGCGGGGATTCCGCAGGGTAAGCGCCGATCACCCACCATCCCCGCCTAACGCGAAGCATGTTACGCTCAAAAACAGGATCATCTGTCAGGAGTGCCGCCTCATGCCGCGTCTGATTCCGCTGCTCATGCTCATTGCGCTGCTGCTCGTTCTGCGCCCCGCTACCGCGCAGGACACCCCCGAACCCATCCCCGACCCGCTGCCACTGGTGGACGAGGCCGGACAGGACATTGTGAATATCCTGCTGATGGGCAGCGCCACCAGCAACCCCGCCAATCCCGGCTTATCGGACTCGCTGCTGATTGTGTCGGTCAACCGGACAGCCGGGGCGGTGTCGGTGGTGTCCATCCCGCGTGATCTATACGTATATCAGCCGGGGCAGGGCATGTACAAGATCAACACTGCCTACTACTACGGCGAAACGCAGGCGCTCCCCGGCGGCGGTTGGGCGCTGCTGCTGGATACCATTCGCTACAACCTCGGCCTTGAGATTGATTTTTATGCCCGCGTGAACTTCGATGGATTCCGCGAATTGATTGACCTGATCGGTGGTATCGAGATACGGTGGACTGTGCGCTGCGCGATTGGCGGCTGAAATCGCCCGAACTTGACCCGCAGGATGCCGCCAACTGGGAACGGTTCACGCTCGAAGCCGGACGCTGGACGATGGACTCCGATCTGGCGCTGTGGTACGTCCGCAGCCGCAAGACCAGCAGCGACCTTGACCGGGGGCGGCGGCAGCAGGATGTGCTGCGGGCGGTGTGGCGCAAGCTGAAAACCGATGGCCGTCTGGAACAGATTCCGGCGCTGTGGGATAGTTTCGGGCGCATCCTGACCACCAACCTGACGCTGCCCGATGTGCTAGGCATGGCTCCGCTGGCGCTCTCGCTGGATACCGCCGATGTCGAGTATTACCTGTTCCGGCAGAAGCACGAGGTTCAAAACGCGCTTTCGCCCGCCGGACAGCAGGTGCTACAGCCCATCCGCGAGGGCGTGCAAGCCCTAATGCAAAACGTGGTGCATCCACCGGGAGCCAGCCGCGCCCGTACCCCGCACCCGACGGTGTGGGTGGTGGACGCGGGCGCAGGCGCGGATATGACCGCTGTGGCGGCGGATCGGCTGGAACTGGAAGGGCTGCGCACGATGGTGCTGGACGAAACCAGCGCCTACCGCGAGTTCAGTCATGTGGTGGACTACAGCGGCGCGACCAAAGGTAGCCCGCTTGAGCGCATTCAGCGGGTGCTGCGCGTGACCGATGACGGCGTGGAGATCACGCCTGATGCGGCGCGGGAGGTGGATTTTAAGGTGTATGTGGGCGAACAGTACCGCTACTGGTCGTGTACGCGGGATGTGATTCAGCCCACGCCCGACCCGCCTTCTGGCTGAGGTTGGGGTATTCAAACGCAAGCGGTGATTGAGCGTCATGTGACCGTCTGTTGCGCGTCAGTTTGGCGTTGGGCGCTATGCTGCCTGAAAGACTTATGCTGAACAGCAATATTTCACCATAAAGTCATTCAGGAGAAACCCTTATGCTGCGCCGCTTATTCCTCGCACTGCTGACCGGTTTGCTGGCGCTGGCGGTCATCCCCACCGCCGCGCAGGATGTGTACTGGACAGCCGAATATTATGCGAATACGACTCTCAGCGGCACGCCGTTGCTCATGCAGGTGGTGGGCGCTCCCGGCGGCGATTGGGGCGTGGGGACGCCTTCCTCCATCGTTCCCGCCGACAACTTCTCGGCACGCTGGACGAGCGTGCAAACGCTGGCAGCCGGCAGTTACCAGATGGCGGTACGCGCTGATGACGGTGTGCGCGTGATGGTGGATGGGAGCGCGGTTATTAACCAGTGGGGGCTGTCGCCGGGGAATACCTACACGACTCAGTTGAACCTCAGCGGCGGGGCGCATTCGTTCGTGGTTGAATACTTTGAAGCGGGTGGCAGCGCCTATCTGCAATACACCTTCGCGCCGGTGATGACCGTTCCGGGCGTGCCGAGTGCCATCGTCAATACCAACGAACTCAACCTGCGGGCGGAACCGAACCCCTATACCGGCGCAATCCTGACCCGTATCTACCTCGGTCAGGGCTATCCGGTGGTGGGCAAGAATGCCGATTCTAGCTGGGTGCAGTTGAATGTGAACGGGCAGATCGGATGGGTGAACGCCCGTTACATCACGGTCAGCAGCTTGCAGTCGGTTCCGGTCACAAACAACGGCGTGCGGCCTACCGGCGCGTATGCGATGGTGCTGGCGAACTTCCTGAACGTGCGCCAAACGCCCGACCCGATCAACGGCGCGATTATCGCCCGCATCGTGCTGGGCGAATCGTATCCGGTGGTGGGCAAGAATGCCGATTCAAGCTGGGTGCAGTTGAATGTGAAGGGGGTTAGTGGTTGGGTGCGTGCCAGTTGGCTGGTAGTGGTCAATCTGGGCGCGGTGCCCATCGTGGGCGGCACGGTGACGCCGCCTGTGGTCAGTAGCATGGCAATGGTCATCACCGGACAGTTGAACGTGCGGCAGATACCGAACCCGTATACAGGCGTAATTCTCGCCCGTGTGTCGTTGGGGCAAACCTTCCCGGCCATCGGGCGTAACGCCGCCGCCACATGGGTTCAGTTGAACGCAAATGGAATTGTGGGCTGGGTCAACGGGCGCTACGTAGCCGTGCCGAATTTGTCCGCGTTACCCGTGACCGGATGACCTCTGCCGATTAAGTGACGGCTTCCGGTCGTGCAGCCTTCATTGCCACTTTCACCAGATAGCTTTCCCGATGCACCTGAATGCCGGGGATTTCGCTGGCGAGAATGGTGATGGAGGCTTGCAGCAGCCCGGTACGGTGGAAATTCTCCACAGCGGCGTGGTCATCCCAGAACAAAATCAGCTGCGCACAGTCGGGATCGTCCACCTGTTCCAGCAGATAGCCTGCCAGAAAGCCGGGACGCGCACGCACAACGGGCAGATACTTATTTTCAATCACCTGTCTGAATTGAGACATCTGATTTAAAGGGACGTGAATATGCGTAACTTGCGTATACATTTTGCCCACCTCTCCGAACACCGATTGTTGCGATTATCGCCGACGTGTTTCATTGAGGCTGTCATACACAGACCGCTTCATATTCACTATAACACAATTTTCACGCGGGGGACGCGCCGAATTGGGCAAATTATACAGTCTTTGAGATGGATATTGTAATATTGTGGAGAATCTAACGTTCGATGCTGACCGAATCCACGATCCCCATGACAATCGCACGGGCCGGGCCGGTGCCGCGCTTGCCGATGATCTGGCGGGCGCTGCTGCCTTCATCCAGCACCACCACCACATCACCCACGCCGGCCTGCACATCATCCAGACACACATCATAGGTGTCGTTTTCAGTGCCATCCAGATTCAGGCGGCTCACCAGCAGCAACTTACGCCCGTCAAACAGCGGGTGCTTGATGGTGCTGACGACGGTGCCTTTCACGCGGCCAATATACATCGGTGGGCGCTTTCTACTGCTTGGGGGTTACGAAGTGCTTCCACGCCACACTATCGGCGTCGTACAGGGGGCGGTCATCCACATCATCCACAATGCCCACGACGGCGGCATCCACCGGCACGAAACTGGTGGACAGCGCGAACGAGGCTTCTTTGGAGGCGATCACAAAGACCAGTTCGCCTTCGCCGGCCTGCGCGGTGGCATCCACCGCCACATACGGCTCACCCTCGTCCTCACGGGCGGCGTTTAGCCCCTGCACGACGAGGAACTTTACGCCCTGCAAGCCGCTGACCTTCTGGGTGGCGACCACGTTTCCGATCACACGCGCAAATTTCATGGCCTAGTCGTCCCGCATCTTCTCATACTTGACCACCCCGCCCACATCCCATGTGTCCACGATGGCGAAGATGGCGGCGTCTGCCGGACGGCCTTCAGTGGCGGGAGTCTGGCGGGCGCTGCTGCCGGTGACGTACAGCACCACTTCGCCCACGCCCGCGCCCACCGCGTCGAAAGCCACGACGTAATTCCCCTTCGGCTTCCCCTCCAGATCGAGGGGCTGAAGCAGGAGCATTTTTAGACCTTCGGTGCGCTCGCTTTTCGCGCTGGCGACCACAGTGCCGATAACAACGGCGAGAATCATGCCGGAACTCCTATCCATGCCAAAAACGCGATCCGGTGATCGGGTCACGTCGCAACAGCCTGCCGTCCGTCGCGGTGTTGCAGCGCGGCGGACGGCTTGCGCGGCGGGGTTATTCCTTCTTCATTCCCGACTGGCCTTCGGTGGTGCGGCCCAGCGGGAGAACAGCGTCTACGTTGACATGCGGACGCGGGATGACATGGACGGCCACGATCTCGCCGACCTTCTCACCGCTGCGGACACCCGCTTCGACAGCCGCTTTCACCGCAGCCACGTCGCCGCGCACGATGGCGGTGACGAAGCCGCCGCCGGTCTTTTCGTAGGCGACCAGTTCCACGCGGGCGGCTTTCACCATCGCGTCAGCCGCTTCGACCAGCGCGGCGAAAGACTTGGTTTCGATCATGCCCAGTGCTTCAGACATTCTTGTCGCTCCTTCGCGTACAGTGTTGTACAAGGGTGCAAGCATCCTCTGATGGATGCTGCATGGGGTTTTATCTCGCTCATTACATCTGCATCATTCTACCGCAAACTTCAGGAATGTGTTCCGCCGCAGTCCAGTCCATTCTTATTCCATTGGTCGCTGAATTATGCTGCCTCGTTTTCAACGATGGCCTGCTCGATTTCGTCACGGTGGGCGCGGTAATATGCCCACGCATTCGTCAAATCCGCCGCCCGCAGCACGGGATAGCTTCGCAGCAAATCCGCCTCGCTCGTTCCCAACCGCCGCGCCTGTACCAGCACCCAGACGGGGATGCGCGTGCGGACAATGCAGGCTTCGCCGCCACTCACCGAGGGGTCAACCTCGATTCCGGGGTCACTGTTCGCCAGATCACGCGCCACGCGCTGCAACAGTTCCGCTTTTTCGGCGCGGGATAAACGGGTGAGCAGCACATCAATTTCATCGAGTGTGGTCATGAGTCACTCCACCTCAAAGATTGCTTCTACGGGTATCTCGAAGCCGGGGAGCAGCGCCCCGCCCGTCAGGAGTTCGCCTTCGCCCAGCACAACCTCGTCATCCGGCGCGTATACTTCCACCACGCGCTGTTCCGGGAAGATCAACCAGACCAGTTGTGTGCCGTTGGTGATGTAGAAACGGGCTTTGGCACGCATATCGCGGAAGCGATCGGTTGGCGATTTCACTTCCACCGCGAGATCGGGCATTGCCAGTACCGCGCCCTCATCCACGATGGGCTTATCGAGGCCGCTGACGAACGAAATATCCGGCATACGATCATTTAGCGGGTCATCCGGCGCACGATGCCGCACTTCCACGCCCACACGCCCCAAGCCATGCGTTTTGACGAAGGCACGCAGCGCACTACCGAGATTCAGAACAAGGATGCCGCGCCGCTGCGTAGGCATTTTCTCGACAATTGCTCCCTGAACGAGTTCAAATAACCGGCTTTGATTTTCGGGATGGGTCAAGAAGGTTTCAAATTCAGCCACCGTGACCGGCTTAATCCCCGCCAGCATCGCGCTAGTATCCCTTTCCTGCGCCGCTGACCGTTTCGCCGCGCTCGGCCTTCACAATCGCCACGCCCGCGCTGGCACCGATGCGCGTCGCGCCGGCCTTCACCAACGCCTGCGCGTCCGCCAGATTACGCACGCCGCCGGAGGCTTTCACGCCGATTTCGGGGCCGACCACGCGCCGCATCAGGGCGACATCGCCCACCGTCGCGCCGCCGCCGCCGAAGCCGGTGCTGGTCTTGACGAAATCCGCGCCCGCCATCTTGCTCACCTGACTGGCGATCACCTTTTCCTCGTCGTTCAGCTTGGAAGTCTCGAAGATCACTTTGCAGATCACGTTATGCGCGTGGCAGGTTTTGACCACCGTCGAAATGTCGTGGAACAGCCCTTTGATGTTGCCGCTTTTGATCGTGCCGATGTTCAGCACCATATCAATCTCGGAAGCGCCGTTCTGAATCGCCAACTGCGCCTCGTAAGCCTTCACCTCGGCGGGGGAAGCGCCCAGCGGGAAGCCCACCACCGTACACACCGCCACATCGCTGCCTTTGAGCATGTCGGCGCACAGCGGCACGTAGATGCTGTTCACGCACACCGACGCGAAATGATACTCCCGCGCTTCGCGGCACAGTTGCGCCACTTCGCCCGCGCTGGCATCCGGCTTGAGGATGGTGTGGTCAATCAAGCGGGCGAGGCTGAGATCACGCGGGATATAGCCCAACCCGGACGAGATGCGCCCCGCGCCTTGCTCCACCACCTGCTTCACGCGGGTGCTGCATTCGCGCACGCAGCGCCCATCTTTGCACTCGCAGCAGTCCGAGGTGCAGCCGCCCGCGCTGGCAGAAGCCGCCGCCGGGGCGGTTGCCGGGGCGCTGGTTTTCATCTGCGAAACGACCTGCCGCGTAATTTCGTCTACCAGCTGGTTGAAGTCCACGCCGTTCAAACGGTTATTCATAGTCACAATTCCTCTGCGAAAGACGACGCACCTGCGTTCAGTCCCGGTATTTCTTTTCTACTGCGGTGATCTTGTCTACGCGCTTGGCGTGGCGACCCCCGCCGAACGCGGTTTTCAGCCACACCTCCACGATTTGCTTGGCGAGCGCCGTGCCGATCAAGCCTGCGCCCAGCGTGAGCACGTTGGCGTCGTTGTGTTCGCGGCTGTTGACCGCTGTTGCGTTATCGTAGCACAACGCGGCGCGCACGCCGGGGACTTTGTTCGCCACCATGCACGAGCCGATGCCCGCACCATCAATCATGATACCGCGCCACGCCCGCCCATTAGCGACCATTTCAGCCACCGCCAGCGCGAAATCCGGGTAATCCACGCTGTCGGTGCTGTGTGCCCCGCAGTCCACCACCGTGTAGTGGCTTTGCAGGTCGGCTTTGATCGCCTCTTTCAGCGGGTAGCCGCCGTGATCTGCGCCCAGTGCCACGACGAGTTGCGTGCCGGGTGCGGGCGCGGGACGGGCGGCCTCTGTCAGTGTGACGCGCCGCATCAGGGCGGCGGTGCGTGCCAGCGGCGTCACCAGCGCATCCGGCGGCACGGGTAGCGTGCTGCCTTCCGGTACTGCGTTCACATCGGTTTCATCAATGATCGGGCGCGAACTGGATTGCCCCAATTGGCGGCGCAGTGAGGCCGCTACAGCGCGGCGGATGGCGTGTTCATCGGACATGCGCGAACTCCTCTGACAGAACGGGCGCGGCGGTCATGGGGTACGCACGCGCTCCGGCTGAATCAATTCGTAGTGATACGGGCGCAAATCGTCCCGCAGGCGGGCTAGGATGCTGTCGGCATCAATCAGTTCGATCACCAGTGCAGCATAGTCTTTGTGAATCTGTGCGGCCAGCCCTTCGATCTGCTCCGGTCGAAAACCAAATTCGATGAAGTTGGCTGCCCAACGTCCGGTCAGTCGTCCTAGCATACCGCCCACCACCACCGCCGCGCCTAATGCGATGATCGCGCCCACACCGGGCAGCGCCAGAGCGCCCAGCTGTGCCACACCGAGCAGACTGAGCGCCGCGCCCAGTGTGCCGCCCGCAATCGCGCCTTGATCGGGCGAGACATCATCATCCAGAACAATGGTTTCGCCGTTGGCTGCGCGGGCAACGATGGCCGCACGGCGAAAATCAACATAGTCCAACTGGGTCATCCGGTCGAGCGCCTTTGTGAGCAGTGCGCGTGACGCGAACACCAACACGACCATTTCGCGGGACATGTGATTCCCTCCTGATCGGGGCGAACGAATTCAGTATACCGCAAACCACGCGCACGTTCATAAGCAGAAATCCATACCGGGCATCTCATCGTTTCTGTTTGCGCCTTCAGCCGATCAGGTGCAGCGCCTCTTGCCGCCCGTGCAACCAGCGCATCGTCCCGCCGCTGAGCAGCGCGTCTTCTTCGAGCGCGATGCGAATCTCTTGCCCGTCCCATTCTGGCAGCGGCGTTTTGATGTTCAGTTCAATCGAATGCACCGTGTCATCGAACAAGCTGTAGTCCCCGCGTCCGGTCACGCCGTCCTGCTGATCCCACAGGCCGATGATCGCCCCCGCCGCGTGACCGTGATAGCCTAGCGGGTGGCTGTAGATTTGCGGCGTCAGCCCTTCGGCGCGGGCGCGGGTGAGCGCCGTTCGCAGGATGTCGTTGCCGCTGCGGGCGGGGCGCATCTCGCCCATCAGGATGTCTTGCACGCGGTTGCCCTGCCGCAGCGCCGCCTTCAAGCCTTCCGGCGCGTCGCTCTCGCCCGCCGCCAGCACATAGGCGTGCTGCTGATGGTCAGTCGCCAGCCCTAGCGAGTAAAAGCCCACATCGCAGTGCAGCAGGTCGCCCGGTTGGATGACGGTGCGCGGCGCGGAGGTATCGTAGCGTTGCCCGTGCGCCTGAATCTCGACGGTGGGTTGGAACCACGCCCGCAGGCCGAGGTCGTGCATGGTCTGACGGAACCACCACACCACATCCTCGGTGCTGGTCACACCCGGCTGAATCACGCGGGGCGAGTAGGCTTCCGCGATCAGCGTGTGACCGAGCGCGACAATATCGGGGTACAGCGCCAGTTCGGACGGGATGCGCCGTTCCAGCCAACCGTCGCACAGCAGTTCCGCGCTGCGGATACGTTCGCTGAACGCCGTGCCGAGCGTGGCGACGATCTGCGTGTACTCGTGGTGGGTCAGGCCGTCCGCGAAGGCCGAATGCGCCGAGATGTTCAGGCCGATGGTTTGCGGGTCGCGTTCGCGCACCACCCGCGCCAGTGCCGCGAACTGGTCTTCGCGCTCCGGCTCCCAACCGCGCTGGTAGAACTCCCCGAAACCGTAGCGATCCAGCGTCAGCCGGTCTACGCCGCCATCGGGACGGCGGCAGAAGCACAAAATGGTGCGGCGGCGGGCGGACATGGCCGGTTCGGGCAGCAGCGTCATAATCACCGGGTCTTCGTTGTACTCACGGGCAACCACGATCCACAGGTCAAGGCCTGTCCGCGCCATCAGTTCCGGCAGGAGCGTATCCAGCCGTTCGCGCAGCCATGTGTTGCGCAAATCCGCCTGTGCCCGCAGCCGTAGCCGTTGGGAACGAATCGTGTCGAGGGTCATCATGCTATCCTTTCGTGAAACGTTCGCAAATCTTGAACGGGCGCACCACCTGCGCTAGTGCGGGCGCTGGAAAATCCAGTAGGACTGGCCGCCTGCACGGAAGCGCAACGGCGGGGCGAACAACCCGCTGCGCCGCAACCGGGCGCAGCGGGCGGTCTGTCGGTCGTCGCAAATCGCGGCATCGGCTTCCAGCACCGTCAGGGCTTCTTCCAGCCGCAGGCCAGTGATGACCGCGAATCGTTCCAGCCCCACCCAACCGACGAAGGTGCGCTGTTCGTGCAGCGTGAACCAGAAAACATCATCCCCTACCACGACTGATCCGGGTGGGAACTGTCCGGTCAGCAAATCCGTTTGTGCCAGTGTCTCCGCGTTGGCGTTGGCGCTGAAGGCCGCCGCCATATCGCGCAGGGGAGCCAGCGCCGTCGCCAGAATCAGCACCAGCCCTGCCGCCAACCGACCCTGCCGCCGCAGCGCCAGCGCCACGCCATAGGCCACGAACGGCGCGAACACCGCCCAGTAGCCGTAGCTCACGGCGAATCCGGTCAGCATCAGCGTGCCGCCCATCAGGAGCGTTAGCGCAGCCCGCCTTGCGCCCTGCCACAGCCCGACCAGCGCCAGCCCGAACAACCCGATTTCAGCAGGTGAGAGCAGCAAGGCGAAACGCAGATGATAGTCCATCAGCGTAGCCAGCGACCAGCGCAGCCCGATCAGCCCGTTCTGGTCGTAGTAACCGTTGGTGCTAGTTCATAAAGCGAACTGGGCGAAGTGATACAGGCGATCCTCTGGGTCAGCATCGGGCTCAAGGCGATGATTGAGACCGAGCAGCGCATTGAACAGCGCGACCAA
>Ga0172373_10005709_pt1 | contig 16934 bp, 15 predicted proteins | sample Lak10m_2_FD_114546 | JGI IMG/M metagenome (GOLD analysis project Ga0172373, IMG submission 114546) | Freshwater microbial communities from Kabuno Bay, South-Kivu, Congo - kab_092012_10m | ecosystem: Environmental > Aquatic > Freshwater > Lake | place: Democratic Republic of the Congo...
TGATCTGAGCGACTGATTCACGGCTTCGGCGATGCCGCCTACGCCGATCAGGCGCTGATTTGAGCGACTGATTCACGGCTTCGGCGATGCCGCCTACGCCGATCAGGCGCTGATTTGAGCGACTGATTCACGGCTTCGGCGATGCCGCCTACGCCGATCAGGCGCTGATCAGCGCCCCCGCCACATCAGCCGCAGAATCGACGAGCCCTGCCGGTGGTGATGGATCGCCATCGCGCCATGCCCAGCCGCCAGCACCACCAAGGCCCAAGCCGCGCCCTGATGCAAAGGCCGCAGCACATCATACAAAGCCTGATCGGGCGGGAAGGGGTGCGGAATGGGCAGGATCAGGAAGAACACGGTCTCAACGGCCACAGGCGCCGCTGCCCCGGCTAGGAATCCCAGCACCGGCACCGCGATCAGCAGCGCATAAAGCAAGCCCTGGCCCAGCCGCGCTGCGCCTTGCTGCCAGCCGGGCAGCGCGACAGGCGCGGGCCGACCACGTCGGACCAAAAGCGAAAGCCGCCAAATCCAAAGCGGGATCAGCAGCAAACCAAGGCTCTTATGCAGTTGATAGGTCAGGATTTTGGCCAAAAGCGCCGAAAGCGGCAGCGCCACCATCACCAAGGCCAGCAGGAAATTCGCCGCCACCAAGCCCGCCATGGCCCAATGCAGGCGCCGTTGTGCCACCGACCATGCTCCCATGGCCTTATCCGATCACCAGACTGACCGAAACCGCCAATTGCACCCGATCCCCCGTCGCCAAGGTATCGGCTGTCATGCCGAAGGCCGAGCGGCTGATCTCGCCGCGCGCGGTGCAATCCACAATCTCGGCCCCTGTTGCAGCATCGCGCCGGCGGCCGGAAAGCCTGGCCTGCATGGTGACCGGCTGCGTCACGCCGCGCATTTCCAAGGGGCCGGCCAGCTCAAACGCCTCAATCCGCCCACCCGGTTTGGCACGGCCAGAAAACCGCGCAATCGGCCAGCGCTCCGCATCAAAATAGGCTGGCGAGCGCAGCAAATCCGCTGCTCCCGGATAGGCATGGGCGATGGAGCCGGTTTCGACCTGCACCGCGACACGCGCAGTCTCCGGCCTTTCGGGATCCAGGATCAATTCACAGGCGAAGCGCGAAAACTGCCCCGTTGAGGTCAGCACCATCAGATGCCGGGCAATGAATTCCAGCCTGCCCTGGGTATGGTCAAAGCGAAAAACCCGCGCTGCCTGGGCCGGAGCGGCAGCAAAGCCGACCAGTGGCAGCACCAGGCCAGCCAAGGCTCGGCGAGGGATGAGCGGGGGTTTGGGCTTCACCAGCATGTGTCCTGATCCTAATCCCTATATGGCAAGCGCTCCATCCTTTTCTCAGCCCTTGCCTTTTGGCCGCGCCACAGCTACAGGAAGCGTAAATACACCATCCGAACTCACGGGGGGTGGCCTTGAAAGGGGCCGCCTTTTTTATTTTTGCAGCTTGATCTACCCCATCACGAAGGGCTTGAAGCCCGCATCGCGGAAGCGATCCTGCCCAGCCTGACGCAGCTTGGCTATGAATTGGTGCGCGTGCAGGTTTCCGGCAAGGAACGCCCCGTGGTGCAGATCATGGCGGACCGCGCCGATGAAGCGCCCTTCACCGTGGATGATTGCGAAACCATCAGCCATGCCGTCGGCGCGGTGTTGGATGTCGCGGACCCGATCCGGGGCGAGTGGATGCTAGAGGTTTCCTCCGCCGGGATTGATCGCCCGCTGACGCGCACCAAGGATTGGAACCGCTTTGCTGGCCATGTCGCGACGGTGGAACTTTCCATCCCGATGGATGGCCGCAAGCGTTTTCGTGGCATCGCCCTTGGTGCGGATGACGCCGAAGCACGGCTCAAGCTTGATGATGGCAACGAAATTGCCCTGCCGCGCGGCAATATCCGCCGCGCCAAGCTGGTGCTGACCGATGAATTGATCGCGGCGACGGCGAAGGCCGCCGCCCCAACCAGTATGACCCATTGAGGAGAATGCGCCATGGCCATTGATATCGCCATTGCCCGTCCGGAATTGCTGCAAGTGGCCGATGCCGTCGCGCGCGAGAAGATGATCGAGCGTGAGGAAGTGCTGGAAGCCATGGAACAGGCGATCCAGAAAGCCGGTCGCGCCAAATACGGGCTTGAGAAGGACATCCGCGCGACCATTGACCGCAAGGATGGCCGCGTGAAGCTGGAACGCTTCACCGAAGTGGTGGAAGCCGAACCGGTTGAAAGCGAAGCCACGCAAATCCCCTTGCGCATCGCGCAAAAGATCAAGCCCGGCATTCAGCTTGGCGAATTCATCGTGGACCCGCTGCCGCCGATTGATTTCGGCCGCATCGCGGCGCAGACCGCGAAGCAGGTGATTGTGCAGCGCGTGCGTGAAGTGGAACGCCGCAAGCAATTCGAGGAATACAAGGACCGCGTTGGTGAAATCATCAATGGCACGGTCAAGCGCACCGAATATGGTAATCTGATGGTGGATCTGGGCCGCGCCGAAGCGCTTTTGCGCCGCGATGAAACCATCCCGCGCGAAGCCTTCCGCAATGGGGATCGCGTGCGTGCCTATATCTATGATGTGCGGGAAGAACCGCGCGGGCCGCAGATTTTCCTCTCGCGCACCCATCCTGGGTTTTTGGCGAAGCTGTTCGCGCAGGAAGTGCCGGAAATCTATGATGGCATCATCGAAATCAAGGCGGTGGCGCGCGATCCCGGCAGCCGCGCCAAGATGGCGGTGATCAGCCGTGACAGCTCGATTGATCCTGTGGGCGCTTGCGTTGGTATGCGCGGGTCGCGCGTGCAGGCGGTGGTCGCGGAATTGCAGGGCGAGAAGATTGATATCATCCCCTGGTCGCAGGATCAGGCGACCTTCATTGTGAATGCGCTTGCCCCCGCTGAAGTCAGCAAGGTTGTGTTGGATGATGAAGGCCGCCGCGTGGAAGTGGTGGTGCCGGATGATCAGCTTAGCCTCGCCATCGGGCGTCGCGGGCAGAATGTGCGCCTGGCGTCGCAGCTTACACGCTATGATGTGGATATCCTGACGGAAGCCGAGGAAAGCGAACGCCGCCAGGAAGAATTCCGCCGCCGCACCGGCCTGTTTGTGGAAGCGCTTGATGTGGATGATGTGATCGCAGGGCTTTTGGTGCAGGAAGGCTTCGGTTCCATCGAAGACATCGTGCAGGCCCCGGATGAGGAATTGGCCGAAATCGAAGGCTTTGATGAAAGTGTCGCCGCCGAATTGAAGCGTCGCGCTGAAGCCTTCCTCGAAAAGCGAGATGCCGAAATGGATGAAAAACGCCGCGACCTTGGCGTGGATGATGTGTTGATCGATGTGGGCGGCTTCACGCCGGCCATGATGGTGACGCTGGGCGAAAAGGGCGTGAAGACGCTTGAAGACCTGGCTGACCTTGCCGGGGATGAATTGGTTGAAATCCTTGGCGCCGAATCGGTGGATGAGGAAACGGCCAATGCCATCGTGATGGAAGCGCGTCGTCGTGCCGGTTGGCTCGGCGATGAGGCATGAGGCAGAGCCCTGAGCGAAGCCACTGCCCTGCCGGAGGAGGATGAGCCCGAAAAGGGCCCGCTTCGCCGTTGCATCGTGACGCGCGACAGCCTGCCCAAGGCGGAGATGATCCGTTTTGTGCTGGGGCCGGGGCGCGAAATCGTCCCGGATTTGGCTGAAAGGCTGCCGGGGCGGGGAATGTGGTTGAGCGCGCGGGGCGATGTGCTAGAAGGCGCCATCAGCCGGGGGGCCTTTACGCGCGCAGCGCGCGGGCCTGTGGTGATGCCGCCCGCGCTGGCGGCGCTTCTGCAACACGGGCTGCGTGCCAGGATTGCCGATCTGCTGGGGCTTGCGCGCCGGGCGGGTCAGGCAGTGGCGGGCTGGCAGGCGGTGCGGGAATGGCGCGCCGCGGATCGAATTGCCTTGCTGGTGCAGGCCAAGGATGGCAGCCCAGCAGAGCGTGAACGCCTCTCTGGCGGTGGGATGGCGGCGATTGCGCCGCTTTCCGCTGCTGAATTGGGGCGGGTTTTTGGGCGTGACCACATTGTTCATGTGGCGGTTGCGCCGGGCCGTTTGGCGGATGCCATCCGGTCTGAGGCGGGCAGGCTTTCTGGCCTTTCCCCGCAAGATAGTGTCTAAATCCTAAGGCTGGCCGGGTATGCGGCGGCTCAATGTGTATCAGATGATCGGGTTCAAAGCGGCGAATGAGTGACCAGAACGAGCAGGACGCGGGTAAAAGCAGGCTGAGCCTTCGGCCCGGCGGACGCCTCGAGCTTGGCAAGACGGTGGATGCGGGCAGCGTCCGCCAATCCTTCAGCCATGGCCGATCCAAGACCGTGCAGGTCGAGGTCGTGAAAAAGCGCGCCGTAACGCCAAGCCCGGTGCGGCCTGGCATTGGCGTGCCCGCCGCACGCGGCGTTGGCCATGCCCCGGCGGCACCTGCTGCCGCACCAATGCCGGCACCCGTCGCGAGGGCGCCTGCCGCGCCTGCGGTGCCGGGCCCGGCGGTGGCAGCGCCTGCGGAAGTAGCACCCCCACCAGCCCCCGCGGCCATCGCCGAGGCGCCTGCGCCAGCCGCGCCGACCCCTGCTCCGGCTGCTGTTGCAACCCCGGCGCCGCCTTCAGCCCGTGTGCCGATGGCGCCGCCCGCAGGCCGCGCCGGTGGCGCGCCTGGTCGCCAGGGTGCCGGTGGCCGCCAAGGTGGCGGGGGCCAGGCCGCCCGCACCACCAGCACGGGCCGGCCCTTGACCCAGGCGGAACTCGCCATGCGGCAAAGGGTGCTGGAAGAAAACCGCCGCACTGAAGCGCAGCGCCAGCGGGAAGACCGTGAACGCCAGGCTCTCATGGTGCGCTCTGCCGCTGAGGAAGCCGCGCGCCGCGTGGAAGAAGAAGCCCGCGCCAAGGAAGAAGCCGCCCGCCGTGCAGAGCAGGTAGCCCGCGCCGCCGCTGAAACCGCGCGTCGGCCAGCGCCGCCACCACAAGCCGAAGCACCCGCCGCAGCGCCAGGTCGTGGCCCCGCTGGTGCGCCCGCACGCAAGCCCGCAGCGCCGTCAGAACCACCAGTCAAACTCACGCTCAAGGCCCGCGTACCGTCTGATGATGATGAGGATGGGCCGCGCCGCCCGGCGCTGCGCCGTCCTGGCGCGGCAGCGGGCCCGGCCAAGCGGCTGGCGCCCGCGCCAGTCAAGAAGTCGCCACCCGGCGCTGATCGCCGCCGCGAAGGCCGCATTGACGTCGCCGCTGCGCTGGAAGGTGAGGATGAACGGACGCGGTCCATCGCCTCTGTCCGGCGGGCGCGTGAACGTGAACGCCGCCAGCAGGAATTGGCGCGGCTTCGGTCCGGCACGGAACGCGTGGTGCGCGAAGTGGTGGTGCCGGAAAGCATCACCGTGCAGGAATTGGCCAACCGCATGGCGGCGCGCGGCGGAGAAGTGGTGAAGTCCCTGTTCCGCATGGGCGTGATGGCGACACTGACGCAAAGCATTGATGCCGATACGGCAGAATTGGTGGTGCAGGAATTCGGCCATCGCGTGAAACGCGTCAGTGAATCCGATGTGGAAATGGGCCTGGAAGGCGCGCAGGATACGGATACGGAATTGCTGCCGCGTCCGCCTGTGGTCACCATCATGGGCCATGTGGACCATGGCAAAACCAGCCTTCTGGATGCGCTCCGCAAAACCGATGTGGTTGCCCATGAAGCGGGTGGCATCACCCAGCATATCGGTGCCTATCAGATCACGGTGCCGGCGGGTGACCGCGTCACCTTCATTGATACACCTGGCCATGAAGCCTTCACTGCCATGCGCGCGCGTGGTGCGTCGGTGACAGATATGGTGGTGCTGGTGGTGGCGGCGGATGATGGTGTCATGCCGCAGACGGTGGAAGCCATTCGCCATGCGCGCGCGGCCAAGGTGCCGCTAATTGTTGCCGTCAACAAAATTGACAAGCCCGGCGTGAAGCCCGAACGCGTGAAGCAGGAATTGCTGCAGCACGAGGTTGTGGTGGAAAGCCTCGGTGGTGAAACCCAGGAAATCGAAGTCTCGGCGACCCAGAAGATCAATCTGGACAAGCTGCTGGAAGCGATTTCGCTGCAGGCGGAAATCCTTGACCTGCGCGCCAATCCGGATCGCGCGGCGGAAGGCACCGTGATTGAAAGCAAGCTCGACCGCGGGCGTGGTCCGGTCGCGACCGTGCTGGTGCAAAAGGGCACGCTGAAGCAGGGCGATATTGTGGTGGCCGGCGCTGAATGGGGCCGCGTGCGCGCGATGCTTGATGATAAGGGCCGCCAATTGAAGGATGCCGGGCCGGCCTTGCCTGTGGAAATCCTCGGCCTTTCCGGCGTGCCGACGGCGGGTGAGAATTTCATCGCGGTTGAAAACGAAGCCCGCGCGCGGGAGATTTCTGAATTCCGTCAGCGTAAGCTGCGCGAAAAGGCTACCGCCACCGCCGGCGCTGGCCGTGGCAGCCTGACCGATATGCTGGCCCGCATCCAGGCGGGTGAGCAGAAGGAAGTCACCGTTGTCGTGAAGGCCGATGTGCAAGGCAGTTCTGAAGCCATTGGTGTCACACTCGGCAAGCTTGGCAATGAAGAAGTGCGCGTGCGGGTGCTGCATAGCGCGGTGGGTCAGATCACTGAATCCGATATCCAATTGGCCAAGGCATCGGATGCGGTGATCGTTGCCTTCAATGTGCGCGCCACATCCCAAGCGCGTGATCTGGCGCAGCGCGAAGGGGTCGAAATCCGCTACTATTCGATCATTTACGAAGTCGCGGATGACATTGAAAAGCTGGTCAAGGGCAAGTTGGCCCCCGTGCAGCGCGAAAAATTCCTGGGCTATGCGCAAATCCTGCAGGTCTTCGAAGTCAAGCGCATCGGCAAGGTGGCCGGCTGCCGCATCACCGAAGGCCAGGTCAAGCGCGGCGCGGGTGTACGTCTGCTGCGCGATGGCGTCGTGATCCATCAGGGCGAATTGTCCACGCTCCGCCGCTTCAAGGATGATGTGCGCGAAGTGGGCAATGGCCTGGAATGCGGCATGTCCTTCGCCAATTACGACGACATCCGCGTTGGCGATCAGATCGAATGCTATGAGACGGAGACGGTAGCGGGCTGAGCCAAGGCCGCGACCGCCCCGCCTTTCTGGCAAGCCTGGGCTATGCGGCCCAGGCAGGGAAATATTCATGAGCAAGCATCAGCATCACGGCCGGGCGGAAGGCCCTTCCCAGCGCCAATTGCGCGTGGCGGAAGAAGTGCGCCATGCGCTTTCCGCCACCTTCGCGCGTGAAGAATTCCGCGATCCCGCCTTGCAGGGCCTGCATGTGACGGTGACGGAGGTGCGTGCGTCACCGGATTTGAAGCATATGACTGCCTTTGTCGCGGCCCTTGGGCGGGAAATCACCAAGGAAGAACTGGCCGGCCTGAAGCGCGTGAGTTCCTTCCTGCGGCGGGAGGTTTCCCACGCGGTGCGTCTGAAATTCGCGCCCGAGCTGCATTTCCAGCCCGATACGGCGCTGGATTACGCGATGCATATAGATGAGGTGATGCGCCGGCCCGAAGTGCAGCGCGATTTGCAAGCCAAGCCGGAAGGGGAAGACAAGCCATGAGCGAGGCTCGCGAAAGGCGCCCCGGCCCGCCGCGCGGCAAGCATCGCCCGCATAAGAAGCCGAAGGGCATCGCGCTTGATGGTTGGCTGATCATTGACAAGCCAACGGGCGTTGGTTCGACCGATGTGGTGACCCTCTGCAAACGCGGCTTCAATGCGCATAAATGCGGCCATGGTGGCACGCTTGATCCGTTGGCAACCGGCGTGCTGCCAATTGCCTTTGGTGCGGCAACCAAAACCGTGCCTTATGTGATGGATGGCACCAAGACCTATCGCTTCACGCTGAAATTCGGCGAAGCGCGTGATTCCGATGATGCCGATGGCAAGGTGATTGCCACATCCGATATGCGGCCGGATGACGCCGCCATTCGCGCGGCCCTGCCGCAATTCATTGGCGATATCATGCAGGTGCCGCCGATATTCTCCGCGATCAAGGTCGCGGGCGAACGTGCCTATGATCTGGCGCGCGCGGGCGAAATCCCGGAAATGGCGCCGCGCCCGGCCCGGGTGGATCGGTTTGAACTGATCGAGAGGCCGGATGCCGATACGGCAGTGTTTTTCGTTGAATCCGGCAAGGGCGTTTATATGCGGAGCCTGGCGCGCGATATCGCGCGGGCCTGTGGTTCGGTTGGGCATATTGTGGCGCTCCGGCGCATGCGGGTTGGGCCTTTTCACGAAAAAGATGCCGTGGCTCTGGACAAGATCGCCGTTTCCGGCGATACGCCGCCCCCTTCCCCGGCGCTTCTGCTGCCGGTGGCGACCGCGCTGGCCGACATCCCGGCGCTGGCCCTCACCGAAGCGGAAGCCGCGCGGCTCTCACACGGCCAGCATATTCCGCTGGTTGAATTCATGGGCCGCGTACCGCGTGAGGCTAATCCCGATGGGGGTTTGGCCAGGGCGATGGTGGGGGGGCGCCTGATGGGTCTTGCCCGCTTGGAAGAAGGCTTGCTGAAGCCAGAGCGTTGGTTGGGTCAGGGCGGTTCTTGAACCATTGCCAGGCACTGCCTGGACGAGAGGAGAAATCCGATGTCGATCACTGCGGAGCGTCGCACGACGCTTATTTCCGAATACGCCACCAAGGCCGGCGATACCGGCAGCCCGGAAGTGCAGGTGGCACTTCTGTCTGAGCGCATTTCCAACCTGACCGAGCATCTGAAGACCCATTCCAAGGATTTCCATTCCCGGCGCGGCTTGCTCGTGCTGGTGGGCCAGCGTCGTGGCCTGCTGGATTACCTGAAGAAGAAGGACCAGAAGCGGTATGAAACGCTGATTGGTCGCTTGGGGCTGCGTCGGTAGGGCGTTCTGCTTGGCGCGTTGCGCCGATCAGGAAAGAGGGGGCTTCGGCCCCCTTTTTTGTTGCTCGGCGCCCTATTTCTTGGAAACCGGCGGCAGCCCCGGCAGCATGCCCCCCGGCATTTGCATGGAAGGCGCACCCGCCGGGCGCTGGAAGCGCGCCACATCCTGCGCGCCATAGGTCACGCGCAGCGCCTCAAGCCCGCCCTGCACACCGGGGGCGCTGCCTTGGGAGCGTAGCAGCACCCCATCATCGGTGAAGCACCCCGTACCGGAACCTTGCGGCCCTTCATGCCGCCAATTGGTGCAGGCAATCCCAGCCACGCGATCCGCGCCAACCCGCGTGAAGCGCGCGGATTCCAGCGCGCGCACATGGCTCGCCGCCTGGGCCATTGGGATATCCATCACCATGGGCTGGGGCATTTGCATGACCATAAAACCCTTCTGCCCGGCGAAATCGGCGATGGTATAGCCAAGACCGGGCAGATCCACGCGCATCAGCCGCGCCGCCGCCGCCCAGGCCATGGTCACTTCCTGCATCGGGCCTGCGCCAGAAACGCGGTAGGTCACCGCCACATCGCGGCTGGGAAAAAGCCGAGGCGCTTCCTGCGCCAAGGCGGGCAGGCTGAAGGCAAGGGCGGTGATTGCGAGAAAAACTGACCGCATGGGGTCCTCCTGGAAGTGCCCGAAGCCGGGGCGGGGCAGACTATGGCCTCAGATTGCGGCCAAAATCGTAAAATTCTGGCACCAATCCGCCCCTTTCCGCCTGCCCCCGCAAGTTTCTGGTGGCAATTTCCCGCAATCCGGGCCATATGCCGCCTTGGTGCTGCCCGGCCGGAAGCCGGGGCGCCAACCGCCGCGCTCGCTGCGGGTCAAGACAGTGTTTCAAGCCGTGGCTTCGGATAGGGACCACCGCGGCGTTTCCGGCCACATGGGCGGCCTTCCCGTCGCGCCTTTCCGCGATGGGCCCACCCCATGCCGCCCGAGACGCCGATAAAACGGCCCCGCCACCGGGACTCCCCGGCGCTTCTGTCTTCTCCCTCTGCGGCGCATTCCGGGGCCATTCGGCCCCTTCTGCCGCGCTGTCGCCCAAAGGGGGCGCGGCGTGGTTCGCGCTGGCATGGGCCAGCGCCCGAGAGGATGACGATGTTCGATAATTACTTCCGCAAGGAAATCGCCTGGGGCGGCAAGACCCTGGTTCTGGAAAGCGGCAAGATCGCCCGCCAGGCCGATGGCGCCGTGATGGCCCGCCTGGGTGACACGATTGTGCTTTGCACCGCCGTTGGTGCGCGCTCTGCCAAGCCTGGTCAGGATTTCTTCCCGCTGACCGTGCATTACCAGGAAAAGACCTTCGCCGCCGGCAAGATCCCCGGTGGCTTCTTCAAGCGTGAAGGCCGGCCTTCCGAATCCGAAACCCTGATTTCGCGCCTGATTGACCGCCCGATCCGCCCGCTTTTCCCCGAGGGCTTCCGCAATGAAGTCCAGGTGATTGCGACCGTGTTGTCGCATGACATGGAAAATGATCCCGATGTCGTTGCCATGGTGGGCTGCTCGGCGGCCCTCACGCTGTCCGGCATTCCCTTCTTCGGCCCGGTGGGCGCGGCGCGCGTTGGCTATATCAATGGCGCCTATGTGCTGAACCCCACCTTGGAAGAACGCAAGCAAAGCGCGCTTGACCTGATGCTGGCCGGCACTGCCGAAGGCGTCTTGATGGTGGAATCGGAAGCGAGCGAGTTGACGGAAGAGGTTATGCTCGGCGCCGTCACCTTCGGCCATGCGGGCTTTCAGCCGGTGATCCAGGCGATCATTGAATTGGCCGAAATTGCCGCCAAGGAACCCTGGCCGCTGCCGGAGCCCTCGGAAGCCGAAGTGGCGCTGAAGAAGCGCATCGCCGAATTGGGCCGCGCCGATATGGCCGTGGCCTATACGGAAACGCAAAAGCTGCTCCGCCAGGAAAAGGTCGGCGCGGTGAAGAAGGCAGTGATCGCCGCGCTGGAAGCCGAAGGTGCGGATGTGAACCTCGCCAAGGGCCTGCTCAAGGAATTGGAAGCGGATGTGGTCCGCAACAACATCCTTGATACCGGCAAGCGCATTGACGGGCGAGACACACGCACCGTGCGCCCGATCATGGCGGAAGTGGGCGTGCTGCCGCGCGCGCATGGCTCGGCACTGTTCACGCGTGGTGAAACCCAGGCGCTCTGTGTCGCGACCCTCGGCACCGGGCAGGATGAGCAGGTGATTGACGCGCTGGTTGGCGAATACCGCGAAGATTTCATGCTGCACTATAATTTCCCGCCCTATTCCGTGAATGAAACGGGCCGCATGGGCAGCCCCGGCCGGCGTGAAGTGGGCCATGGCAAGCTCGCGTGGCGCGCCATTCACCCGCTGCTGCCGGAGAAGGAGAAGTTCCCCTACACGGTGCGCGTTGTCTCCGAAATCACCGAAAGCAATGGCTCATCTTCCATGGCGACGGTCTGCGGGACATCGCTTTCCATGATGGATGCCGGCGTGCCGCTGAAGCGCCCCTGCGCGGGCATTGCGATGGGCCTGATCAAGGAAGATCGCGGCTTCGCCGTGCTGTCCGATATTCTGGGTGACGAAGATCACCTCGGCGATATGGATTTCAAGGTGGCCGGGACGGAAGTGGGGATTACCTCGCTTCAGATGGACATCAAGATCACCTCCATCACGCCGGAGATCATGAAGATCGCGGTGGAACAGGCGCGTGAAGGCCGGCTGCATATTCTTGGCGAAATGGCCAAGGGGCTGACCGGGGCGCGCACCGATGTGGCGGCGACCGCGCCGCGCATTACCGTGATCAATGTGCCGAAAGACAAGATCCGCGATGTGATCGGCTCTGGCGGCAAGGTCATTCGTGAAATCACGGAACAGACCGGCACCAAGGTGGATATCGAAGATGACGGCACCATCAAGGTTGCCGCCACCAGCACGGAAGCCGCGCAGCGCGCCATTGATTGGATCAAGGGCATTGTGGCGGAGCCGGAGCTTGGCGTGATCTATAACGGGAAGGTCGTGAAGACCGCCGATTTCGGCGCCTTCGTGAATTTCCTCGGCGCCAAGGATGGGCTGGTGCATATCTCGGAACTGGCGAATGACCGCGTGAACAAGACCACCGATATCGTCAAGGAAGGCGATCAGGTGAAGGTCAAGGTCATTGGCTTTGACGAACGCGGCAAGGTGAAGCTTTCCATGCGCGTGGTGGATCAGGCGACGGGTGCCGACATCACCGATCAGGTCGGCGCCAAGCGCCCGCGCCCGGAAGGCGATGACCGTCGCGGTGGTGAACGTGGTGAACGCCGTGAACGCCGTGAACCGCGGCGCGATTGATCCTGCCCAACCGGCCCCCCGCCCCCTTTTACCTGGGCGGGGCTTGGCCTATTACCCGGTCCATTCAGTGGGGAGCGCCGTTAGTTGAAGGCCATCAATACAATCAGGATGGGGGGCGTTGATGTCCTGCCGCTCGTGGAAGGCGGCAAGGGTGTTGCCGTTTCCAATGGGCGCACTTGCGGGGCCTGGGCCTCGGCCGGTGGCGTTGGCACTTTCTCGGCCGTCAATGCCGATAGCTATGATGCGGATGGCAATATCATCCGCCAGATCTATCACGGCAAAACCCGTCGCGACCGGCATGAGGAATTGGTTGAATACGGCATCAAGGGTGGCATCGCCCAAGCCCAGCGCGCCTGGGATATGGCCGGCGGCAAGGGGCGCATCCATGCCAATATCCTGTGGGAAATGGGCGGCGCGGAACGTGTGGCGCGCGGCATGCTGGAAGGCGCGCGTGGCCTGATCCATGGCGTCACTTGCGGTGCGGGCATGCCGTATAAGCTCGCGGAAGTGGCGCGGGATTTCGGCATTCATTACTACCCAATCATTTCTTCCGCCCGCGCCTTCGCCGCGCTGTGGAAGCGTTCCTACCACAAGACCCGCGAATGGCTGGGCGGCGTCGTTTATGAAGACCCCTGGCTGGCCGGCGGGCATAACGGGCTTTCCAATAGTGAGAACCCCAAGGTGCCAGAGGCGCCGTTTCCGCGTGTGCTGAAACTGCGCCAGCAAATGCGCGAATTTGGCCTGGGCGATGTGCCGATCATCATGGCGGGTGGCGTCTGGTGGCTGGAAGAATGGGAAGATTGGATCGACAATCCCGACCTTGGCCCCATCGCCTTCCAATTCGGCACGCGGCCCTTGCTCACGCAGGAAAGCCCGATCAGCGATGCCTGGAAGCAACGCCTGCTGACGCTGAAGCCAGGTGAGGTGCTGTTGCAGCCTTTCTCGCCCACCGGGTTCTATTCGTCTGCCGTGCGAAATGAATTCCTGCGCGAATTGGAAGACCGCAATGAACGCCAGGTTGCCTATACGGCGGAAGCGGTCGGCGATCATTTGGCGGAATATGGCGTAGGGCCGCGCAAGCGCCCGGTATTTGTGACGCCGCATGATCTGGCGCGCATTGCGCATTGGGAGGCAGAGGGCTTCACGGAGGCCATGCGCACGCCGGATAATACGCTGATTTTCGTGACGCCGGAGAAATCGCGCGAAGTCGTCAAGGATCAGGTGGATTGCATGGGCTGTCTTTCGGCCTGCCGCTTTTCCAACTGGTCTCAGCATGAACCGGATTTTGACAATGGCCGCCGCGCCGATCCGCGCAGCTTCTGCATCCAGAAGACGCTGCAGGATGTCAGCCATGATGGGGCCTTGGAAAAGAACCTGATGTTCGCCGGGCATAACGCCTATCGCTTCGGGCAAGACCCCTTCTATTCCAATGGCTTCATCCCATCAGCGAAGCAATTGGTGGAACGCATCCTGACCGGGCGTTGAGGCCAATCATGGCCGCGCCCATCTCCCTCGCTGCTTGGGGCAGTTTCCATGTCGGCGGGCGGGAAGTCACCATCACCGATCAGCCGGCGCGTGAGGTGCTTTTCACGCCGGGCGGCGTGCCGGCCAAGGTTGATCCGAACGGCAGCTATCTGATCGGCGCGCTTTACGCGCAGTATATGATCCCCGCCGCACCGCGCGGGCGCCACCCGTTGCTGATGTGGCATGGCGGCGGGCTTTCCGGCGTGTGTTGGGAGACCACGCCCGATGGCCGCGAAGGCTGGCAGCATTATTTTCTGCGCCAAGGCTGGCCGGTTTATGTGAGTGATGCGGTGGAACGTGGCCGGTCCGGCTGGTCCTTGATTTCTGAGGTCACTGGCGGCACCGCGCTGACGCTGCCGATCGACAATCCCTTTGAGCGGTTTCGCATCGGCGCCGGCCCTGGTTCCTATCGGCGCGGCGAAGTGCTGCCCGGCAATCAATTCCCCGCAGATGATACAAGTTACCGTAATTTCATGCGCCAGATCGTGCCGCGTTTCACGACAACGGATGAACTGAGCCTTGATGCCTATGATGCGCTGCTTCAGCGTGTCGGGCCTGCGGTGCTGATGGCACATAGCCAGGGCGGATTTTTTGCCTGGAATGCGGCGCAGCGCCGGCCGGATGCAGTGCGTGCCTTGGTGCTGGTGGAGCCAGCCTCAATCGGTGATCCGGCGCGCATTGCAGTGCTGCGTGATATTCCCGTGCTGATGATCTATGGCGATTACATCAGGGAAGATGCGCGCTGGCCCGATATTCGCGCGCGCGGTGTGGCCTTTGCTGACAGCCTGCGCGCCGCTGGAGGCATGGTTGATATTGTGGACCTGCCGGCGCACGGCATTACCGGCAATAGTCACATGATCATGATGGACCGCAATAGTGATCAAGTGGCGGCGCTGGTGCAAGGCTGGCTTGCCGCGCGCGGGCTATGGTGCTGAGGCCCCCGCTTTCCCTCCCGCACTTTCGGGTCTAGCGTCATCTTCGCTATCTCGCGATCCGCCACGACGGATCACGCGATAGCATAATATTTGGGCGGCTGATTCACCGCTTCGGTGATTCCACCTACGCGGATCAGACGCCATAAGGAAGCGTGCCTGGAATGTCTGTGCTTGATGGCGCCGCGCGGCGGAATCTTTTTCTCTTGGCCTGTTGTCAAGCCATTGGTCAGGCCGGCAATACGCTGATGTTCGCCGCCACCGCGCTTTCCGTGGTGACCTTCTACCATAACCGAGACCTCGCCACGCTCCCGGTGACCTTGCAGCATCTGGGCATCATGATCGCAGTCTTCCCCGCCGCCGCCCTGATGCAGCGCATGGGTAGGCGCTTTGGCTTCCGTGTTGGTTCCATCTTCGGCATGGTGGGCGGCGCGATTGTGGCGCTTGGGCTTTATACCGCGACCTTCCCGCTCATGTGCCTGGGCGGCCTCATCCTCGGTTATGCGGTGGCGAGTTTGCAAATGTATCGCTTCGCGGCGGTGGAGCTTGTGCCCGCATCCTATCGCGCCAAGGCGATTTCCTGGGTGACGGCGGGCGGCGTGGTGGCCGGCATTATCGGCCCCAGCATTGTGCGCTTTTCGCATGATCAGATCCTGCCGCTCTATCTCGCGACCTATATCGGGCTGATCGGCATTCATGCCGTGGTTTTCATCATCATGGGCTTCATCAAATTCCCGCCCATGCAGGAAGTGACCGTGAAGGCGGATGGCAGCGCGGTGGCACCACCGCGACCCTTGCTGGAGATTGCCTCTCAGCCGCGTTTCATCGCTGCGGTGATTTCCGGCATGGTCGCCTTTGGCATCATGTCCTTTCTGATGAGTGCCTCACCACTTGCGATTGTGGCCTGTGGCTTGCCGCATACGGAAGCGCATTGGGTGATCTTCATGCATGTGATGGGGATGTTCGTGCCATCCTTCTTCACCGGCAATCTGATCACGCGTTATGGCACCACCAATGTCATGTTTTGGGGCATTGCGTTGCTGCTGCTTGGCGTATTCGCGGCCCTGGCCGGCAATCATGAATGGCATTTCCGTATTGCGCTGACGCTGAATGGTGTCGGTTGGAATTTCCTGTTCATCGGTGCGACCAATCTGGTCACCACCTGCTACCGCCCGAATGAACGCGGTAAGGCGCAGGCGCTGAATGACTTCCTGGTGTTCGGCACCACCGCGACCGCAAGCTTCCTGGCCGGCTTCCTGCATGAGCATTTCGGCTGGGTGCCGCTGAATTGGGCCTCCATCCCGCTGCTGCTGTTGGCGGTGCTGGCGGTGATCTGGCTGCGCTTTCAGCGTGAGCCGGCGAAAGCGGCGGCGTGAGGTTGCTTCGTACAAGAAGTTAATCGGCCAGCATTAACGCCTAGGTCAAATGCCCTTGGGCGCATCGCGGATTGGCAGGAGCTTTTTTCTTGACATAATGTAAAGCACTTTATAATTTAAAGTATATAGAAACCTGCGCTGGAGAACTGCCATGTCCGAAACCTCTCGTCCCTCCGCATCCCCTGCCCAGGCCGCAGAGGATTTGGCCTTCCTGCGGGACCTTGCCGAGGCCGCGCGCAATACCCCCTTCGGTGGTGGGGACTACCTCATCGCCGCCGGCGGCTGGTTTGCGCTGGCCAGCCTTGTGGCTTGGTTGGGGGTGCAGGGGGTCTTTGTCCCCATGCGGTCCTCGGCGCATTTTGCGTTTCCAATCTCTGGGCTCGGCTTCGCGGCGACGGTCGCCTACCTGCTGCGCCGCGACCATGGGCGGGTCGAGACAGCCGCCAACCGTGCCTTGGGGATGGCCTGGGCCGCGATTGGCTGGAGTATCCTTGCCTTCTGCACCGGAGCGGTGGTCATGGCCTATCGCGGCCAGCCCTTTGCGCTCAACACCATCACGATGTTCGTGGTCAGCGTCTACGGAATCGGCTGGGCGCTTGCCGCTGCCATCACCCGCGTGGGCTGGATGAGCGTGACCGCTTTCTTCTCCTTCCTCGCCGTGCCAGTATTCGGTGCTTTGGCTGGTACGGGGCAGGAATTTCTCGCCTATGCAATCACGCTGGTACTGATCGCCGTGATGCCGGGCTTTCGTTTGCGCGCGGCTGCAAATAGGCCGGCCCCCGCCGAGGCCTGACAGTGACAGCCTTCGACATCAACACCATTGATGAGGTGATCCATGGGCGCGTACGGCTTGGCA
>Ga0172373_10005710_pt1 | contig 16933 bp, 15 predicted proteins | sample Lak10m_2_FD_114546 | JGI IMG/M metagenome (GOLD analysis project Ga0172373, IMG submission 114546) | Freshwater microbial communities from Kabuno Bay, South-Kivu, Congo - kab_092012_10m | ecosystem: Environmental > Aquatic > Freshwater > Lake | place: Democratic Republic of the Congo...
CGCGTCGTGAGTCGACCCCGGGTGCTGTTCCGTCGGGCGGTCGTCGAGCGCCGCCGGTGGCTCGTCGGCTGGAGCATCGGCATCGTGGTGCTGGTGGTGCTCACGCTGGCGTTCTGGCCGTCGTTCCGCGACCAGGCCGACGAGATGAACGAGATGATGGACAACCTTCCCGAGAGCGTGAAGTCGTTGATCGGGATGGGAGGTGGTCTCGACCCGTTCTCGCCGGTGGGTTACCTGTCGTCGCAGATCTACGCGTTCATGCTGCCGCTGCTGTTGGCCATCGCGGGCATCTCGGTCGGTGCATCGCTGGCGGGCGACGAGGAGCGCGGCCTGTTGGAGACCGTCTACGCGCTGCCGACGACGAGACGTCGGGTGCTGGTCGACCGATGGCTGGCGATGGTGGCGCTCACCGGACTGCTCGCGGTGGTCGCCTTCGTGGCAGTGCTCGTGACGGTGCGACTGGTCGACATGCCGATCGGTACCGCAGCCATGGCCTGGGCGTCGGCCACGGGCGCGCTGCTCACCTGGGCGATCGCGAGCATCGCGGTGTTCGTGGGCGCCGCAACAGGTCGGCGCAGCGTGGCCATCACCGTGGCCACCGTGGTCGGCGTGGCGAGCTACGTGATCACCGGCCTCGCCGACGCGGGCATCGGTGCCTTCGAGGCGGTCGAGCCCGTGTCGCTGTTCACCCACTACGACGTGGTCGGCACGCTGGTGAACGGTCATCCGTCGTGGTCGGTGAACGTCCTCGCGGCTGTCGTCGCGGTCTCGCTCGCCGGTGCGGCGTGGGGGCTCGAGCGGCGCGACCTTCGGGCGGGTTGACGGCTAACCTGGCGCGGCTCGCCTCTACCGCCAGGAGAACCCAGGTGCCTGCAGAAACCCACGTCGAACAGGGTCCGCTCGACCGCAACGGCGTCTTCGAGATCGTCCGCGCCAACCTCGCCGACATCCTCGAGATCGACCCGGCCGGCATCACCGAAGGGCAGTCGTTCACCGACGACCTCGACGCCGACTCGCTCGCGCTGATCGAGCTCGTCGAAGCGCTCGAGGAGGAGCTCGGCGAGCGTTCGGTCGGCTTCCGCATCGAGGACGAGGATCTCGTCGACCTCAAGACGGTGCGCGACGCCGTCGACTACGTGTACGCCAAAGTCCAGGAATCCTGACATTTCCGTCCTGCCCGAGCCCGATCTCACCGAGCTCCCGCAACGGCTCGGCCACGAGTTCCGCGATCCCGAACTGCTGGCGCGCGCCATGTCGCACCGCAGTTGGTGCGCGGAGGTGGGGGGACTTCCGAGCAACGAACGACTCGAGTTCCTCGGCGACGCCGTCCTCGGGTGGGTGATCGCCGACCTCTCGTACCGCAACCACGGTGAGCTCGCCGAGGGCAAGCTCACCGACCTGCGCAAGAGCGTGGTCAACGCGTCGGCCCTGGCCGAGGTGGCACTGGAGATCGGCCTCGGCGCGTATCTGCGGCTCGGCAAGGGCGAGGACGCAGCGGGCGGCCGCACCAAGCCCTCCATCCTCAGTGACGCATTCGAAGCGGTGCTCGGCGCGGTCTACGTCGACGGCGGGCCCGAGCCCGTGTTCGCGCTCATCGAGCGCCTGTTCACGGCGCGCATGGCATCGGCGGCGCAACGCCTCGATCGCCTCGACTACAAGACGGTCTTGCAGGAGCTCACGGCCCGCCAGCACGACACCGCGCCCGTGTACGTCATCAGCGACACCGGCCCCGACCACGACAAGCGCTTCTTCGCCACCGTCATCGTGCAGGGCGTGGCCGTCGGCACAGGGGAGGGGCGGTCGAAGAAGACGGCCGAGCAGGCCGCCGCCGAGCAGGCGTGGCTGTCGCTCACCGACCAGTCGTTGGCCGGGGAAGCCCGATAGCTGATGCCCGAACTGCCCGAGGTGGAGACCGTCCGCCGGGGCCTCGAGGTGCAGGTGGTGGGTCGCCGCATCACGCTGGTCGAGGTGGGAAGGGAGCGCACGGTGCGCCGTACTTCGCGCCAGGCACTGATCGACGGGCTCACCGGCACCACCATCACGGCAGCGCACCGGCGTGGCAAGTATCTGCTGTGCCCGCTCGACTCCGGTGACGAGTTGATGGTGCACCTGCGGATGAGCGGTCGGCTGCTGGTGGCCGACGCAGGGACCGCACGGCCGCCCCACACTCACGTGGTGATGCACCTCGCCGGCGCACCGCGCCAGGAGCTGTGGTTCATCGATCCCCGCACGTTCGGCGAGATGGTGGTGTTCGACCCGACCAACGTGGCGACCGAGATGCCCGACCTGGCCCGGCTCGGGATCGACCCGATCACCGATGGGCTCACGAAAGCCCAGCTCACCGGCATCGTTCGCGGTCGCCGGCGACAGTTGAAGGCGTTGCTCATGGACCAGCACGTCGTGGCGGGGGTGGGGAACATCTACTGCGACGAGAGCCTCCACCTGGCGAAACTGCGCCCCGACCGCATCTCCGACACCCTCACCACGCGCGAGATCGGACGGCTGCACGAGGCCGTGCTCTCGGTGCTCACCCAGGCCATCGAGGCGGGCGGCAGCACCCTCGCCGACACCCAGTACGTCGACATCGAGGGGCAGGGCGGTTGGTTCCAGGTGCACCACCGGGTCTACGACCGGGCCGGTCAGCGGTGCCTCACCTGCGGCAAGGCCGACATCGTGCGCGTCGTGTCGGCGGGGCGGTCGACCTGTTTCTGCCCCCGCTGCCAGCGTTGAGTAGGGTCACCGACGCCGTGTTCCTGAAATCGCTCACCCTCAAAGGCTTCAAGTCGTTCGCCGACGCCACCACGCTCCAGCTCGAGCCAGGCGTCACTGTCGTGGTCGGGCCGAACGGCTCGGGCAAGTCGAACGTCGTCGACGCCATCGCCTGGGTGCTCGGCGCCCAGGCGCCCAGTGCCGTCCGCAGCCAGAAGATGGACGACGTCATCTTCGCCGGCACCGCCAAGCGCCCGGCGCTCGGTCGTGCCGAGGTCACGCTCACGCTCGACAACTCGGCGGGACTGTTGCCCATCGAGTTCACCGAGGTCACGGTGTCGCGCACGCTGTTCCGAACCGGTGAGAGCGAGTACGCCATCAACGGCGTGTCGTGCCGTCTGCTCGACGTACAGGAACTGCTCAGCGACGCCGGCGTCGGACGCCAGCAGCACGTCATCGTCAGCCAGGGACAGATCGATGCGGTGCTCAACGCCCGCCCCGAGGACCGCCGCGGCATCATCGAAGAAGCCGCCGGCGTACTGAAGTACCGCAAGCGCAAGGAGAAGGCCGAGCGTCGTCTCGACGCCACCGAGGCCAGCCTGCTGCGCGTCCAGGATCTCCTGCGAGAGGTGCGTCGTCAGCTGCGGCCGCTCGAGCGACAGGCCGACGCAGCGCGGCGCCACGGTGATCTGGTTGCCGAACTCTCGGCGCTGCAGATCTTCCTCGCGGGTCGCGAGATCGCCTCGCAGCGGGCGCGGCTCACCGCGCTCGCCGGCGAGAAGATCACCCTGGGCCAGGCCGAGCAGACGTTGCGCACCGAGCTGGCGCAGCTCGACACCGACGTGATGGCAGCTGAAGCGGAGCTCACGGCTCGCGGCGACACCGACCTCGGCGACGAGATGGTGCGCGTCGAGCAGTTGCGCGAGCGCGCCCGCGGCATTGCTGCGGTGCTGGTCGAGCGTCGTCGCTCGATGGAGCGCGACCGCGGCCAACTGATGGACTCCGGCGTCGTCGCCAACCTCGAGGCCGACGGTCAGCGGCTGCGCGACGAGTTGGCGAGCGTGCTCGCCGAGCTCGACTCGCTCGGTCCCGAGGCCGAGGCGCTGTCGACCGAGGAGGCCGAGTTCGCCGATCAGCGTCGCGAGACCATGGAGGCCATCGAGCAACTGGGCACCAGCACGTCGGCTGCCAGCGCGGCAGCGGAGGTGCGCGGCGAGCTGCGTTCCATGCGCAGCGGGCTCGAACGCGCCGAGGGGGAACTGCGCCGTCAGCGCACACGTGTCGACTCGTTGCGGCAACGCGCCGAGCGCCTCGACGCGGAGTGCGAACGGCTGAAGACCGAGATCGAGTCGGCCCAGACGCTCGAGGCCGAGCTCGTTGCCGGTGTCGAGGCCGCCGAGGCCCGCCGCATCGCCGCCGACGCCGCCCACGACGCCCTCGTCGTCAGCCGGCAGGAGGCTGCCGAGGAGTTCTCACGTTGGCGTGCACGCGCCGAGGCGCTGCACCTCGCGCTCGAGAGTGCGCGTGCGCGAGCCGGTGCAGAGCACCTGGCCGGTGTCGATGGCGTGCTCGGCACGCTGCTCGATCTGATCGAGATCGACAGTGGGTGGGAGCCGGCCGTCGAGGCGGCGCTCGGTGAAGCGTTGCAAGCCGTGGTCGTCGCCTCGCCACAGACCGGACGTTCGGCGCTGCAGTCGCTGCAGTCCAGCAACGTGCACGGCGCAGTGCTCGCGCTCGGTGCCCGTGGCGGCGCATCCGTGCCGCCGGTGAACGGTGGTCAGGCCGTGCGCCCGCACGTGCGCAGCCGGCACGACGGCGTGCCCGAGTTGCTCGACGCGGTGCTCGGTGGTGCCGTGCGCGTCGACCGATGGGACGACGCCGTCGACCTCGCGATCGGTCATCCCGCCGCGGTCGTGGTCACGTCGGCCGGCGACCGGTTCGGCCCCACCGGCTGGCGCATCGGGGCAGCGGGCGGTGGCGCCACCGCCGCGGCGCTCGAGGAGGCCCAGGAGCGCTCGGGCATCGCCCAGGCAGAGCTGTCGAGGCTCGACACTGCGCTCGCCGGCGCGAAGGCCGAGTTGCAGGCATCCAGGCAGCAGGAGAACGACCTCACACGCAAGCTCGATGCCCACGATGCAGGCTTCTCGGCCAACAGTGAGGCGTTGGCCCGCAGCCAGGGCGAGCGTCGCGAGGCTCAGACCGAGATCGAGTCGCTCGAGCTCACCCTCTCCGACGCCGACGAACGGGCGGAACGCGAACGCGTTCGAATCGCCGAGCTCGAGGCCCTCGTGCCGGCGCTCGAAGCCGACGAGGCCGCCGAAGCCGAGGCCGCGAAGGCTCGCGGCGAAGCGCGTGCTCGTCTCGACGCGCAGGCGGCTCGCCTCGCCGGCCGCCGCCAGGACCTCGAGGTCCGCAACGCCGGGCTGCACGAACGGCAGGCGTTCCTCGAGCGGCGGCTGCAGGAGACCGAGCGCCGCCTCGAGGCCGATGCGGTCGCGCGGGCCGAGGCCGCGCAGCGCCGTGAAGCGGTGGAGCGCAGCCTCGGTGCGGTCGAACGGCTGAGCGCGATGGTGGAAGCGCATCGCCACACCATCGAAGTGCGCCACAACGAGCTGCTCGAGATCCGTCGGCGCCAGAGCGACGAAGTGCGTGGCATCGCCCAGCGCCTCGACAGCCTGCGTCGCCGGCGCTCCGCAGCGGAGAAGGAGCTCGAGGAATCTCGCGAGCGTTCGCGTCGCGTCGAGATCGACGAGGCCGAGGTTCGCATGCGGTTGGAGGGCGCGGTCGAGGCGTTGCGCCGCGACCACGACCTCGAGCCTGCCGCGGCGGAAGCCACCGAGCTGCCGTCGCTGCCGGAGGGTGTGGGCGCCGCAGCGCGTGTTCGCGACCTCGAACGAGAGCTCCGCCTGATGGGGCCGATCAACCCGCTCGCGCTCGAGGAGTTCAACGAGCTGCAGGAGCGCCACCGGTTCCTCGAGGAGCAACTCGACGACGTGCGCAACACCCGCCGCGACCTGATGCGGGTCATCAAGGCGGTCGACCTCGAGATCCAGACCGTGTTCTCCGCGGCGTTCGCCGACGTGAGCACGCACTTCGGTCAGCTGTTCGGCACCCTGTTCCCGGGTGGTGCGGGCAAGCTGGTGCTCACCAACCCCGACGACCTGCTCAACACGGGCATCGAGGTCGAGGCCAAGCCGAGCGGCAAGAACGTGAAGAAGCTGTCGTTGCTGTCGGGCGGCGAGCGCAGCCTCACCGCGTTGGCTTTCCTGTTCGCCGTGTTCCGCAGCCGTCCGTCGCCGTTCTACGTGATGGACGAGGTCGAGGCCGCGCTCGACGATGTCAACCTGCACCGCTTCCTCGGGCTCATCGCCGAGTTCCGACAGGAGGCACAGCTGCTCATCGTCAGCCACCAGAAGCGCACGATGGAGGCGGGCGACAGCCTGCTCGGCGTCAGCATGCAACCGGGCGGTTCGTCGAAGGTGATCGTCGAGAAGGTGTCCTCCTCGGCCTGACCGGCTCATCCGCTACGCTCTGCGAACCGTCGTCATCGCGCCTCGTGACGACGAATCCAATGGGGGGAACCAGCGCATCGTGAGTGAATCCGTTGCCCTGCGCGCCGATCGCGACGAGAACCGAGCCACGCCGGCCATCCAACTGGTGGGTCTGCGCAAGCACTTCGGCGCGGGCGATCACGAAGTCGTTGCCGTCGACGGCGTCGATCTCAGCATCGGCGAGGGCGAGTTCTTCTCGCTGCTCGGGCCGAGCGGCAGCGGCAAGACCACCGTGCTGCGAATGATCGCCGGCTTCGAGCTGCCCACCGGTGGCGCCATCCTGCTGCAGGGCACCGACGTCACCACCACGCCGCCGTACGACCGCGACGTCAACACGGTGTTCCAGGACTATGCGTTGTTCCCACACCTCACGGTGCAGGAGAACGTCGAGTACGGGCTGAGGGTGAAGAAGGTCGGCAAGGCCGAACGTCGTCGCCGCGCTGCGGAGATGCTCGACGCAGTGCGTCTCGGCGCGTTCGGCGGTCGCAAGCCGCATCAGCTCAGCGGCGGCCAGCGCCAACGCGTGGCCCTGGCACGAGCGCTGGTCAACCACCCGAAGGTGTTGCTGCTCGACGAGCCGCTCGGCGCGCTCGACCTGAAGCTGCGCGAGGAGATGCAGGTCGAACTGAAGAACATCCAGCGCGACGTCGGCATCACGTTCGTGTTCGTCACGCACGACCAGGGCGAGGCGCTCAGCATGAGCAGCCGCATCGCGGTGTTCAACCACGGCCGCATCGAACAGGTCGGCACGCCTCGCGACATCTACGGCTCGCCCACCACCATGTTCGTGGCCGGCTTCGTCGGCACCAGCAATGTCATCGACGACGACATGTCCGATCGGTTGTTCGGGGTTCGCTCGACGCATTCGGTGCGACCCGAGCGCATCCGTCTGGTGACCGACCAGCTGCTCGAGGGCGAGGTCGCCGTCGACGGACTGCTCACCGACATCCAGTATCTCGGCGCCGAGTGTCGGCTGCGTGTGCAGCTCGACAACGGCAGCCACCTTCTCGCCAACGTGCCGAGCGACGGGCTCGTCGGCGACGCCGTGGGCGGATCCGTCCGCCTGGCCTGGCCGCGAACCGCGGCACTTCCAGTCGCAGCAACCACCAACGCTCAAGGGGAGGACCAAGAGTGAGGAAGACACGTATTGCCGTGGCGCTGATGGCGTCGATGGCACTGGTCGTGGCCGCATGCGGCGACGACGAAGCAACCAGCTCCACCGAGGCCGTCGAGACGACGGCCGGTTCGGAGACCACCGCAGGGGGCACGGACACCACGGCCGGCAGCGAGACCACCGCCGGCTCGGGCGAGACCGACTACCAGTGGACGCCGAACCCCGACATCCTCGCGGCCGCCGAGGGTCAGGTGAACTTCGTCGCGTGGGCCGGCTACGCCGAGGACGGCTCCACCGACCCGGCGTACGACTGGGTGACGCCGTTCGAGCAGATCACCAGCTGCGAAGTGAACGTGAAGAACGGCTCCACCAGCGACGAGATGGTGCAGTTGATGCAGAGCGGCGAGTACGACGGCGTGTCGGCCTCGGGCGACGCGACGCAGCGCCTGATGGCCGGCGACGAGGTCGTCGCCATCGACCCTGCCGAGTTCCCCAGCTACGAGAACATCTTCGAAGGTCTGAAGATGCAGCCCTGGAACAGCCAGGACGACCAGCCGTACGGCATCCCGCACGGTCGTGGCGCCAACCTGCTCGTCTACAACACCGAGGCGTTCGCCGACGGTGCGCCCGACTCGTGGAGCGTGATGTTCGAGCCGGGCAGCCCGGCCGACGGCGCCGTGTCGGTGTACGACAGCCCCATCTACATCGCCGACGCGGCGCTGTACCTGATGGCCACGCAGCCCGATCTGGGCATCACCAACCCGTACGCGCTGGATCAGGCCCAGTTCGACGCGGCCATCGCCCTGCTCGAGGAGCAGGCGGCGCTCACCAGCCAGTACTGGGCGCTGTACACCGACCAGCAGGCCTCGCTCGAGAACGGCGACGTGCTCGCCGGCACCACGTGGCAGGTCATCGTGAACCTCGCCCAGGCAAACGGGGCGAAGATCGACGCCGTGAAGCCCGTCGAGGGTGCGACCGGCTGGTCCGACACCTGGATGCTGTCGTCGAAGGCGGCCAACCCCAACTGCATGAAGCTGTGGATGGACTGGATCGCGTCGCCGTGGGCCAACTCGCAGGTGGCCGTGTGGTTCGGCGAGGCGCCGAGCAACGCCGTGTCGTGCACGCTCGACGGCATGGCCGAGCACTGCGAGACGTTCCACGCCGAGGACGAGGACTACTGGACCGACGTCTGGTACTGGACCACCGCGACGGAGGAGTGCCTCGACGGCCGCACCGACGCGACATGCGTGCCCTACACCGAATGGGTGAACGCTTGGAACACGCTCCGCTCCTGACGGAGGTCGACCTGACGGACGGGAGGGCGTCCGAGCCCTCCCGTCCCCTCAGGGGAGTGAACCGTGCGTTCCACGGACGGCGCGGCCTGGGCGTGGTCACCACGCTCGGGCTGCCGCTGTCGTGGATGCTGTTCGTCTACGTCGGGTCGCTGCTGTTGTTGGTCGTGAGCGCGTTCTACGCGCTCGACCCGATCACCCAGAAGCCGAGCAGCACGTTCACGCTCGACAACATCGAAGCGGCCTTCAACATCTTCGACCCCGCCGTGCGCGACACCATCTGGGTGCTGGCGCGCACCGTGGGCGTGGCACTGCTGGTCACGTTCTGCTGCTTCCTCATCGCGCTGCCGGTCGCCTTCTTCATCGCCAAGGTGGCGCCCCGCTGGGTGCGCCGTGGACTGATGGTCGCGATGCTCATGCCGCTCTGGGCCGGGTACCTCGTGAAGGGGTATGCCTGGCGTGCCATGGTGGCGCCGAGCGGCGGCAAGTTCGCCGCCAGCGGCAAGGGCGACGGTGGCTTCCTCGACGCCACCTTCGGATGGACGCCCGGCTACGGCCGCGTGGCCATCGTCATCACGCTCGTGTACTTCTGGCTGCCCTACATGGTGCTGCCCATCTATGCCGGGCTCGACCGCATGTCGCCGTCGTTGCTCGACGCGGCGGGCGACCTCGGTGCGAAGCCGTTCCGCACCTTCCGGTCGATCATCCTGCCGCTGCTGATGCCGGCCATCGCCGCCGGTTCGATCTTCACGTTCTCGCTCACCCTCGGCGACTACATCGTCCCGCAGATGGTGAACAACGGGAAGGAGAAGTTCATGTTCGGCACGCTCATCAACTCCACGTTGGGAGCCCCGAACCAACCGCTCGCCGCCGCGTACACGCTGTGGCCGCTGCTCATCGTCGTCCTCTACCTGCTCGCGATGAAGCGCGCAGGAGCGTTCGAGAACCTGTGACATGAAGCTCTCCCTGCCCGCCCGCGCCGCGCTGTTCGGCTTCACGGTGCTCACCCTGCTGTTCCTGTACCTGCCGCTCCTCGTGGTGGCCCGCCTCTCGTTCAACCCGGCCAAGTCGGTGTCGTGGCCGGGCTGGACCGGCTACACCACCGACTGGTGGAAGTTGGCGTGGGAGGCCGAGGGCCCGCGTGAGGCGTTGCTCAACTCGTGCAAGGTCGCGTTCGTCGCGATGCTCATCGCGATGGTGCTCGGCACGCTCGCCGCAATGGCGATGGCACGCTTCCAGTTCTTCGGCAAGCACGCAGTGTCGTTCCTGCTGGTGCTGCCCATCGCGCTGCCGGGCATCGTCACCGGCATCGCGCTGCAGAACACGTTCACCCGCGAGTTCGACCTCGGCTTCATGTCGTTCAAGGTGGGCCTGGGGTTCCACTCGCTGGTCATCGCCCATGCCACGTTCTGCGTCGTGGTGGCGTACAACAACGTGGTCGCCCGCCTGCGCCGGTCGTCGCCGAACCTGCTCGAGGCCAGCGCCGACCTCGGTGCCCACGGCACGCAGACGTTCCGCTACATCACGTTCCCGCTGATGCGGTCGGCACTCGTCGCCGGCGGCATCCTCGCCTTCGCGCTCAGCTTCGACGAGATCGTCGTCACCACGTTCACCGCCGGCTCGGGCTTCGAGACGCTGCCGGTGTGGATCTACGCCAACTTCAGCCGGCCCAACAACGTGCCGTTGGTGAACGTGATGGCCACGTTCGTGATGATCGTGTCCATCCCATTGGCGTGGCTGGCACAACGGCTCAGCGAGGGCGGCGACGGGTAGCCTCCGAGGCACCATGTCAACGACGCTCCTCATCGTCCTCCTCGCCGTCGTGCTCGCCGTGGGCATCGGCGCGCTGCTCTGGAACCGCAGCCGGTCGGCCACGCCGACGGCAACCCGCCCGTCTGCTCCTGCATCGCCGGCGCCGACGCCGAAGCCGGCACCACCCACACCGGTGGTGGCACCCCCGGCCGGCGACAGTGACGAGCCGGCCGACCAGTCGGAGCCTGCCGATGCCCAGCCCGAGGTCGATGTCGCCGTCGAACGGGCCTCGTTCCGCACCCGCATGGCCAAGGCGCGCGGCGCGTTCACCGGTGCGTTCCTCGGCATCCGCGGCCGGGGCGGCATCACCAACGACACCTGGGACGATCTCGAGGAGTCGTTGCTGCGCGCCGACGTGGGTGTGCGCGTCACCGACGAGTTGCTCGACGGGCTGAAGGCCCGGGTGAAGAGCAAGGAGATCACCGATCCCGAGGGGTTGCTCGCGGCGCTGCAGGCCGACATGCGTGGCCGCCTCGAGGGCACGGCTCGCGAGCTCGCGTTCGAACCGGGCGAACCGGGTAGCCCGAACGTGTGGTTGTTCGTCGGCGTGAACGGCGTCGGCAAGACCACCACCATCGGCAAGGTCTCGGCCCAGCAGAAGGACGCGGGCCGTTCGGTGCTCATGGCTGCGGGCGACACGTTCCGTGCAGCTGCGGCCGAGCAGCTCACCACGTGGGCCGAGCGCAGCGACGCCGAGATCGTGCGTGGCAACGAGGGCGGCGACCCCAGCGCCGTCATCTTCGACGCCATCGAGCGCGCCAGCGCGCGCAACATCGATCTCGTGCTCGCCGACACCGCCGGCCGCCTGCACACCAAGACCAACCTGATGGACGAACTGCGCAAGGTGCGTCGTGTGGCCGCCAAGGGCAACGGCCGGGTCACCGAGGTGCTGTTGGTCATCGACGCCACCACCGGACAGAACGGGCTCACCCAGGCTCGCGAGTTCGGCGACGCGACAGAAGTGACGGGTGTGGTGCTCACCAAGCTCGACGGCTCGGCGAAGGGTGGCATCGTGTTCGCCATCGAGACCGAGCTCGGCCTGCCGGTGAAGCTGGTGGGTCTCGGCGAGACCATGGGCGACCTGGTGCCGTTCGATCCGGCCGAGTTCATCGACGCGCTGTTCGAAGAATACTGAATTCACGGGAACCGCCCTCGTGGTGCCGGTCGTCACACGGGTGCACGACCACTTCCCAACGGGGACGAAGGAAGGAACCTGACATGTTGCGCTCTCGCCGATTCGCACTCGCCGCGGCTGCCGTACTCCTGGGGCTCAGCGCCTGCGGTGACGCCAACAGCACCACCACTGCCGGGCAGAACCCTGCGGTCATCCACATCGGCGCCGGCGCGTCGAACGGCGGCAAGGTGGCCGCCACGGCCGAAGGCGGCATGTCCGACCGGATGATGATGCCGTACGCCAACATCACCTACGTCTACGACGGCGCGTACCCCGACCTCGGCACCACGGCCCCGGCGTGGATGCTGCCGGCCGGCGCCGGTCTCGACGAGGCGAAGGTGGCCGCACTGGCCGAACTCTTCGGTGTCGAGGGCGAGGTGCGCCAGCTGCCCGCCGACCAGGGTGGCGGATGGATGGTCGGCGCCGCCGACTACAGCACCTCGAACCTCAACGTCAGCGCCGACGGCATGGCCAGCTGGTGGTACAACCCGGCGCCGAATCTCGACGCCATCCGCGGCGGTTGCGTGATGCCGGTCGAGGCCGAGGCCGCCGTCGGCACCGACGCCGCTGCACCGCCCGACACCATGGGCGTGCCCGAGACCACGATGGTCGACCCGGGCTGCGTGGAGGAAGCGCCGGAGCCGCCCGCGGGTGTGCCCACCGAGGACGAAGCCGTCGCTGCGACGAAGGCACTGCTGGCCGACATGGGTCTCGACGCCGCCGACTACGAGTTCACGACCTACGCCGACGAATGGGGCGCCAACGTCACGGCGTACCTGCTGCTCGACGGCCACCGCAGCCCGCTCTCGATGAACGTCGGCTTCGGCGAGAACGGCGCCATCACGTGGGCCAGCGGCACCCTCGCCGCGCCGCAACCCGCGGCCGACTACCCGCTCGTGTCGCCCGAGGCCGGCCTGGCCCGGCTCAACGACCAGTCGGGCCAGTGGGGCTGGTTCGGCTACGGCGGTGGCGTCGGCATGATGCGTGGCGCCGTCGAGGACGTTGCCGTCAGCCCGGCCGAGGCCACCGAGGGCGGTGGCGCATCCGGTGTGGCCGGTGACCAGGCCATCACGGCGCCGGTGTGCGACCCGGCGGCCGACTGCGTGATCGAGCCGATGCCGGTGGAGGACATCACCGTCACGCTCACGTCGGTGCGCCTCGACCTCACCATGGTGTGGGACGAGGACGGCACCGTGTGGCTGCTGCCGGCGTACACCTACACCAGCACCGACGGCGGTGAGTACACCATCATCGCGGTCGACGAGAGCCTGCTCGACCTGCCCGAGCCCGCCCCGGTGGAGACCGTCCCGGTGGAGACCGTGGCACCCGAGACCACCGTGGTGCCCGACACGACCGTGGCGAGCAATGGCGACTTCCCGGCTCCCGACGTGACGTTCCCCGACGCGCCGAAGGACGCCCTGGCGGCCATCGTGGTCGGTCTGTCGGTCGACGAGGCAACCGCGCTGGTGGAGGCGAACGGATGGACCCTGCGGGTGTCCACCCTCGACGGCGAGGGTCAGGCGCTCACCGAGGACTACAGCGTCAGCCGCGTGAACGTGGCCGTCGAGGCCGGCGTCGTGATGGCCATCGACTTCATCGGCTGATCGTCCAGCCATCGTCGCGAGCCGGCTCGGCCCCGTCACGGGGCCGGGCCGGTGACGCGTCCAGGATCGGGTCGCGCAGGTAGCGTGGGACCTCGCATGTTCGATTCGTTGTCATCCCGCCTCGAAGGCATCGTCAAGCGGTTGCGCGGCAAGGGCCGCCTCACCGAAGCCGATGTCGACGAGATGCTGAAAGAGATCCGCACGGCGTTGCTCGAGGCCGACGTCAACGTCGGTGTCGTTCGCAACGTCACGGCCCGCATCCGCGAGCAGGCCGTCGGCACGCAGGTCAGCGAGGCGCTCGACCCGAGCCAGCAGATCGTGAAGATCGTCAACGCCGAGCTCACCGCGATGCTCGGTGGCGAGACGCTGAAGATTCAGTTCGCGAGCCGCCCGCCCACCGTGGTGCTGATGGCCGGCCTCCAGGGTTCCGGCAAGACCACCAACTCGGCGAAGTTGGCACGCTGGTTCAAGGCCCAGGGCCGCCAGCCGCTGCTGGTGGGTGCCGACCTGCAGCGTCCCGCCGCCGTCGAGCAGCTGCGCACGCTCGGTCGCCAGATCGACGTACCGGTGTTCAGCGAACCCGGCGATCCCGTGGCCACCGCCCGCCGCGGCCTCGAGGAAGCCCGACGTCTCGGCAAGGACGTGCTCATCGTCGACACCGCCGGTCGTCTGGCCATCGACGCCGAGATGATGGAGCAGGTGCGCCAGATCAGCGCCACCATCGACCCGCACTACACGTTCCTCGTCATCGATGCGATGACCGGTCAGGACGCCGTCGGTGTGGCCGAGGCGTTCCACGCCACGCTCGCCATCGACGGCGTCATCATGTCGAAGCTCGACGGCGATGCTCGCGGTGGTGCCGCGCTGAGCGTGAAGGAGGTCATCGGTCGTCCCATCGCGTTCGCCAGCACCGGTGAGAAGCTCTCCGAGTTCGAGCAGTTCCACCCCGACCGCATGGCCGGCCGCATCCTCGGCATGGGCGACATGCTGTCGCTCATCGAGCAGGCCGAGCAGGCGTTCGAGAAGGATCAGGCCGAGAAGGCCGCCGAGAAGCTGCTCGAGGGTGAGTTCACGCTCGACGACTTCCTCGAGCAGATGCAGGCCCTGAAGAAGATGGGCCCGCTCGGCAACCTGATGGGCATGATGCCCGGGATGCCGAAGGAGATGAAGAACGCGCAGATCGGCGACGACCAGCTCAAGCCGATCGAGGCCATCATCCGCAGCATGACCCCGCTCGAGCGACGCAAGCCCGAGGTCATCAACGGCAGTCGCCGTACCCGCATCGCCAATGGCAGCGGCACCACCGTCAGCGACGTGAACCGCCTGGTCAAGCAGTTCTCGGAGATGCAGAAGATGATGAAGCGGATGGGCGCCATGGCCGGCGGCCGACCCGGCAAGAAGGGCAAGAAGGGCAAGCCCGGCAAGCCCGGTCGAGGCGGGTTCCCCGGCCTCGGCGGCATGCCCGGCGGCCTGCCCGGCGACATGATGGGTCAGCTCCCTCCGGGGTTCCCCACCGGTGGTGGCGCGCCGGGTGGCTTCCCGCCGTTCAATTGATAACCTCTCGTGGTTCGAATTCTCAAGGAGCACCTCGTCTCATGGCAGTGAAGCTGCGCCTCACCCGGGTCGGCAAGAAGAAGCAGCCGCAGTACCGCATCGTGGCGGCCGACTCGCGGTCCCCCCGCGATGGTCGGTTCATCCAGATCGTCGGCACGTACAACCCTCGCACCGAGCCGTCGGCGCTCACCGTCGACAACGAGAAGGCCGTGAAGTGGCTGCTCGACGGTGCGCAGCCCACCGAGCGCGTGAAGAAGCTGCTCGAGATCTCGGGCGCGTGGGCCGAGTTCGGCGCCGCTCGCGCGGCGAAGTAATCGCACCGTGTCCGACGACATCCAGGAACTCCAGGCGCCCACGGCCACGGCTGTGCTGACGCACGTGGTGAAGTCCATCGTCGACGACCCCGAGGCCGTTGCGGTCCAGGCATCGGAGGCCAAGGGCCGCATCCGGCTCGAGGTCACGGTCGGCCCCGGCGATCTCGGTCGGGTCATCGGCCGTCGCGGCCGTACGGCGCAGAGCATCCGCACGGTGGTGCGCGCTGCCGCCACCCGCGATGGTGCCGAGGTCGACGTCGACTTCGTCGACTGAGCACGGTCCACCGTCATGCTGCGTGAGGTCGGCAAGACCGGCCGCCCCCACGGGGTGCGTGGCGACATCTACATCGATCTGATCACCGACCGCGAGGAACGCCTCGCGGTCGGTGCGCGTCTCCAGGCGGGTGGCCGCTGGCTCACGGTGGCCTCCGCCCGTCGGGCCGGCACCCGCTGGCTGGTGCACTTCGACGACGTGCCCGATCGCACTGCCGCCGAGAAGTTGGTCAACCTGCCGCTGCTTGCCGAGCCGTTGCCCGACACCGGTGACGGCCTGTACGTGCACGACCTCATCGGGGCGGAAGTGGTCGACACCGCGGGCGAGGTGCTGGGCACGTGCACGTCGGTGCTGGCGAACCCGGCGCACGACATCCTCGAGCTCGACAACGGCGGGCTCGTGCCCGTGGTGTTCGTGGTGGAGGCCGGCGACGGCCGGGTGGTGGTCGACCCGCCCGAGGGTCTGTTCGACCTCGCCTGAGCTGCGTTCGGCTCAGCCCTCGAAGGGCGGGAGGAGTTCGGCCTCCACGACGGCCGCCAGGGGGAGCGGGCCGTAGAGGTGCGGGAACGCCGCCGGCGCGTCACCGAGCTGCTCGTACACGACCTCGCACCCGACCTTGGACTCGTCGATGTGGAGCAGCAGGAGCGGCTCGACATCGGCGTAGAACAGGCCGCGCACCACGGGCCACTGCTCGGCGGTGCTGCAGTGGATGACGCCCTCGTCGGCGAGCTCGAGGTCGCGGGAGGAGCCGGTGTGCACACCCTCGGCCAGGCTCTGGGCCCAGCGTGCGGGTTCGGTGAGGTGGTAGATCATCGCCCCGTAGGCTTGCAGATCGATGCGCATCGACGTGTTCACCATCTTCCCGGCACTCGTCGACGGCTTCTGCGCCGAGAGCCTGCTCGGCAAGGCCCGCACCACCGGGCTGCTCGACCTGCGCCTCCACGACCCGCGTGACCACACCTCCGACGTGCACCGCACGGTCGACGATGCACCGTTCGGTGGCGGTGCCGGCATGGTGATGAAACCCGAGCCGCTGTTCGCCAGCGTCGAGGCTGCCCAGCCGCCCCGGCCGCTCTTCCTGCTCGGTCCCGGCGGTCGACGGTTCGACCAGCGGATGGCCGAGGAGCTGGCCGCCGACGCGGCCGGCAGCGGCGGGTTCTCGCTGCTGTGCGGCCGCTACGAGGGCATCGACCATCGCGTGCGCGAGCACCTCGTCGACGGCGAGCTGAGCATCGGCGATGTGGTGCTCAATGGGGGAGAGGTGGCCGCGTGCCTGGTCATCGAGGCCGTCGTGCGGCTGCTGCCCGGGGCGATGGGCAACCAGGCCAGCCCGGTGAACGAGAGCTTCGGGCAGCACGGCCTGCTCGAGGAGCCCCAGTACACCCGTCCCGCCGAGTTCCGCGGGTGGGCTGTCCCCGACGTGGTGCGCAGCGGCGACCACGCTCGCATCGAGCGTTGGCGGCGTGCGCAGGCCCTGCATCGCACCCTGAAGTACCGGCCCGACCTCCTCGAGGCGCGCGGGGGTCTCAGCGAAA
>Ga0172373_10005711_pt1 | contig 16931 bp, 11 predicted proteins | sample Lak10m_2_FD_114546 | JGI IMG/M metagenome (GOLD analysis project Ga0172373, IMG submission 114546) | Freshwater microbial communities from Kabuno Bay, South-Kivu, Congo - kab_092012_10m | ecosystem: Environmental > Aquatic > Freshwater > Lake | place: Democratic Republic of the Congo...
GGGCTTTGGGGGCAGGCGGGATAGGGGCAATGCGGCGGGATGAACTTCTGCATCGGGGTCTCCAGTGCCGGGGAGAAGATGCCCCCCGGCACCTATGGAGACGGGACCGCCGTCTCACGCTCGCGCGGAAAATCCGATTCCCAATACCGATACTGTCCCCGCTCGGGGAGCAGTATGGGTTCAGAGGATGAGAGTGCGTTCGAGATGGTCCGCCATCGCGATCGCAATGCGATCCTTGCCGACCACCTTGGTGGTCGCGTGCTCGCTCGTGACGAAATGCGCGACCTGCTCGCCGTTGGGCCCGGTCTCTTCGCCGCGGTTGGCGACCACCAGCTTGTCCCCGCGCTTGACGCGCTCGCGCGCGAGCTCGATCAGCGCCTCGTGCGCCATGCCTTCCTGGTACTTGAAGGTCACCATGTGCAGGCCGGGATGCGCGCGCCGAACTTCCTCGATGACCTTCGGGGTGGCGACCAGCTTGAGCTCCCGGAGCGCGCCGCCCGAGGGGATCTTGCCCGGCGCGACCTTTTCCGGGCGGTAGTCCGCCACGGCTGCCGAGAAGATGCCGCAGCGGGTGGGATGCGTGGCCAGCCGGTTCATCACGGCGGCGAGATACTCATCGAAGGTCGAGACCTGCGTGTGGGGCAACCAGCTCGGAGGCCGCAGGCTGGAGCCGCCGATGACGAGGTGCGCATCCGCGCCGCGCAGATGCAGCTCCTTGGCGATCTCGAAGCCCAGCCGGCCCGTGAAGCGATTCACGATCCGGCGCACATGGTCGATTGGCACGGGCGTGGGCCCGCCTGTGACGAGGATCGGCACGCCGCGCAGCGGGGACTTCGACACGGCGCGGCACACCTCACTGACCAGCACATCCTCATCGGGGAGGTTGTGCTTGCCATGCTGCATGCGCGGCGAGATCACGCGCACACCGTGCGCATCGAGCCAGTGCAGCGACTCGGTCAGGATCGCGGTGTGCATCGTGCCGTGCATCGTCGGGGCGACAAGCACGGCAGCCTGTCCGCGCTCCATGCGACCGAGCGCGGAGGCGAGCACCGAGGTCACGACGCTGTCGGCGATGCCGTAGCGCAGCTTGTTGATCGTGTTGTAGGTTGCGGGCGCGACCAGGTACGCGTCGAAGGGCGTGCGATCCGAGAGGTGTTCGGCCTGCGCGGTGAGTTGCTTGACGATGGGGCGATCGGTGCACCAGGCGAGCGCGTCCTCGGTGACATAGCGCAGTGCGTCCTCGCTGGCGAAGGCCGTGACCTCCGCACCCTGTCGGCGCAGCGCACGGGCGAGCATCGGCGCCTTGATGCAGGCGATGCCGCCGGAGAGCAGCAGGGCGATGCGCTTGCCGGCCAGGTGCGTGCCTTCGAGGGCGACATCATGGTCGCCGAGCGAGGAGGGGGGAGGGGGGCTGAAATCCCAATCGCGCATGCAGGGGGTCCTTTGGGTCCTATCTTACGAAAGAGCCCTCGTTTGCAGAGCCGTGAGCGGCTATTTCGGCTGCATCATCTTGGCGATGCGGCTCTGGATCAGCTCCAACCTGCGAGCAGCAGCGGGGCAGTTCGCCACCAACCACTCGGCGTTGGAGAACATGGTGGGCGAGTACTCCTTGCGCAGGCGCTCAAGATGGGGGAGCGCCTTGGCGTAGAGGAAGAGGCCCTCGGCGCTGCTCTCGATCAGCATGTCGGGGTTCAACACGCCGTGCTTCGCGAAGGAGTAGGCCATCTCCCAATAGCTCGAAGTCTGGCGGAAGGCGGCGTTGTGGGGATGGGTCGGCGCGAGCACGGCCGCGAATTCGTCGTAGCTCTTCGGCAGGAAGCCGAAGATGGCGTTGCGCGAATCGCGCATCACGGCCTCGCGGCGCAGGTCGTAGAGCTTGAGGACGAGTTCGGCGTCGTGGTGGTCGGGCGTGGTCTTCATGAGGGGGGAGAGGGTAGCAGGCGGAAGTGAAGAACTTGGGGTAGATTCGGGTGCATGAGCCCCCTCCTCTCTCCCCTCGCCGTGCTGCTGCTTGCCCAGACCCCGCCCCAATCCCCGTGGGGAGACAATCCGCCGCCCCCGGTGATCACTCCGGAGGCCTTCGAGGAGCACGTCGCGCGCGCCAGCGCGCTGCCTCGTCCGCACGCTTCGAAGCAGCCGGGCCTGTTGCCCGCCGCCATGCCGCGCCTGCCGGAGCCGATGTTCGAGGAGGGAGCGTGGTGGGTGCGCACGGATCGCTACAAAGCGCACTTTGACGAGGGCGGCGCGCACTTTGCTCCCTATCTCGGCAGCGATGCCCCCAAGACCTTCTACACGAGCCTGGCGCTGGCGGATCAGCCGCTGAAGGAACTGCGCGTCGAGGGCACGCGCGTGTGCTTCGACCGCGGTTGGATCGATGAGGTGTATGAGTTGCGTCGCGACAGCATCGAACAACTGTTCATCCTGGAGTCCGCTCCCGCGGCGGGCGATCTCGTGCTGCGCGTCGCCGTCGAGAGCGAGCTCGAGCCGGCCCAGAGCGGCAGCGGCATCGTCTTCCGCCATGAACGCGGCGAGGTCAGCTACAGTCAGGCGGCCGTGGTCGGCAGGAATGGCGCGCTCACGCCGATCGAGACGGAGTGGACGGGCGCGGGCATCGAGATTCGCGTGCCGGCCGCGTTGCTGGAGCGCGCCGAATGGCCGCTGGTGATCGATCCGGTGATCGGATTCCCGGTCGATCAGACGGCGAACGATTCGCTCTACCCCGACGTGGCGCACGACGCGACCACGGGCAACTCGCTGTTCGTCTACACCGATGTCTTCAGCGCGACGGATTTCGATGTCCGCTCGGCGCTCGTCAGTGCGGCGGGTGCGGTGATCACTTCAAGCTATGTGGAGACGCTGGCTGAGGTCTGGTATCTGCCGCATGTGGCGAATCTCAACGCCTACGACCAGTTCCTCGTGGTCGCCACGACGGGCGATCTCGCGAGCAGCGTCAACCGCCGCATCAAGGGCAAGCTGACCGGCGCCGCCGCGATCTCCTACGGTGCCACGCTCGACATCAGCGGAACGGAGACGGATAACAACCTGTACGCGACCGTCGGCGGCGACTCGTACACGCCGGGTCCGGCCTACTACTGCGTCGGGTGGCAGCGCAACCTCAGCGGAGCCCAACAAGTCGTCTACCGGCTGGTCACCACGGCTGGTGCCTTTGTCACTCCGACGGCGACCGTCCTGCAGAGCGCATTCGGTGTCAAGGATGTCAGCGTGTCGCGCACGAATGTCGGCGATCGCTGGAACATTGTCTGGGATCTCTGTCCGCTGTCCGCTTTCCAGTGCGATATCCGGGCGGCACAGGTCCTGTGGAGCGGCGGGATTGTCACCGCGGCGTTCACCGCGTCCAACGCCAGTCAGGTCAATTACGCTCCCTCGGCATCGCCGAATCAGCCCAACAGCGACTACATGATCGCCTGGACGAAGGACTTGGGGTCCGATGACAATATCGAATCGGCGCTGTTCAACGGCAGCACGCTGCTCGTCCGCACGGACCTCTCGGCGCTGCAGATCACCAATAGCGGCCAGAAACAGGCGGGAGCGGCTTGCGAGGTCAACGGGGAACGTTTTGTGGTCGGTTGGAGCGAACTCTTCAGCACCAGCGCCACCGACTACGACCCGTATGTTGGCGCCTATCGCTACCAGGCGGGCGCACTGCAGCTTGCGGACCGCGATGATCTCGCCTTCACCTCCGCCATCGAAACGGGGGTCGCCCTGGCGAGCCAGTACTCGGCCGGTGCCGGCGACACAGGTCGCGTGGTCTGCACCTGGAACGCGGAGCCTTCCGCCGGCGGACAGAGCAATGTGCAGGGTGCTTTCTACGACATTCCGGCGGATGGCGAGAAGGTGCCATTGTGCTTTGGTGATGGCACCGCCACCGCCTGTCCGTGCGCCAACAATGGCACGAGCGGTCGCGGGTGTGCGAACTCCGCGGTTGCTTCGGGGGCCTTGCTGAGCGCCAGCGGACTCGCCCGGATCTCGACGGATACGGCGATCTTGAATCTCTCCGGCATGCCCAACCCGACCACCTGCATTTTCCTGCAAGGCAACTCGGCGCTGGGTTCCGGCCTGGGCGCGCTCAACGGCGACGGCCTGCTCTGCGTGGGAACGTCCGTCATTCGTCTCGCCGTCAAGAGCGGTCCCGGTACGGCGAGCTATCCGCAGGCCGGGGATCTTTCGATCTCGGTGCGCGGCGCGCTGCCGTTGGCTGGCGGTGTGCGCTTCTACCAGGGCTACTACCGCAACAACGCATCGTTCTGCACCAGCGCCACCTGGAACTTCTCGAACGCGATGCGCTTCACCTGGTTGCCCTGAGCGCCCGGCCTCGCCGTGAGGCCTCCGTATCCGGCATCACCGTGCGGCCTCACTGCACGACATCACCGCGCAGCATCACGGAGATGCATCACCGCGCAGCATCACGATGAGGCAGCACGGTGAGGCAGCACGTTGAGGCAGCACGGTGAGGCAGCACGGTGAGGCAGCACGGTGAGGCATCACGGAGAGGCATCACGGAGAGGCATCACCGCGCAGCATCACGTTGAGGCAGCACGGTGAGGCAGCACGTTGAGGCATCACGGTGAGGCATCACGGTGAGGCATCAACATGCGACCTCACTGCGCCGGAGGAGCGACTTCGCCGATCGCGGCGCCGTCCTCATCGCTCAGCACGAGCACCGCATAGCGCTGGTTGCCCCCGGGCGCGCCAGAGACAGAAACGTAGTCGAAGCGTCCGCGCAGGTCGGTGTAGCCATCCTTGTGGAAGCGCACCGTACCGTCCGCACCGCGCGCGTAGACCTTGACGTAAACACCCGGCATCGGCCGGTCTTCGCTTTTCGAGCGGACGGCCAGCAGGCCCTGATTCTCCAAATACTGCACGCGCAGTCGGGTCTGGAGGCAGGGCACGCGCCGCACGAGCCCGCCTGCGCGCACCTCGATCAGGAGGTTCTGCCCGCGCAGGTCGGCGGGCAACTCGAGCAGCTTCTCTTCGGCGCCAGCGGCGAGCGAGACGGTCTGCCGCAGCGCGGGTTCGACGAAGGCTGCCGTACCGGAGTCCTGAGCGACGAATGGATTGGTCGAGAAGAGGAACTCGATCGCGATCGGGTAATACGCGAGCTCGCAGCTCTCGAGGTTGGTGTAGCGGATGCGTGCGCTGCTGCCTTCCCAATCCAGTGCCAGTGTCGGTTCCCGCTCGGTCTCTGCCACGGCGCCAGAGCCCGCATCACCGGGCCGCGGTTTGCCTTGCGCTTCGTCGAGCTGCAGGCGCACCTCGTCGAAGCGCGTTCGCCAGTGCGGTGCCGGATAGTCGCGGTAGCGCTCGGCGATCTCGCGTGCGAGCTCCGGCTTGGGCGAATGGAAGGCGAGGTAAGCCGCGAGATAGTCGTACTGCACGCGCGCCGGGATCTGGTCGGCCCGCACGCGGGCAAAGGCTTCGATGGCCTCCTCGATGCGCCCCATCAGGATCATGGCGTGCGTCACGCGCAGCCAGTCGCTCGCGTCGAGGGTCGGTCGCAGCGTCAGGATCGTGAGCAGCCGCTGGTACTGCGCGGCGAAGGCCGGGTTGAGCAACTCGCGCCGCGATCCAAACGGATGCGCGCGAGGCAGCACCAGCGGATCGAATTCCAGCTCCTCTCGCAGGTGGCGTTCGATGGGATCGATCGTCACCAGCGGCGAGACGAAGGCTGGGCCCACGAATTCCGGAAGGCGCGGCTGCTGCGCCGTCCAGGCGCGTGTGCCTTCCACATCACGGTGCAGCACGGCGTAGCTGGCGATGTCTGGTGAGTGCACCATGCGGCGCTGCAGCAGCCGGCGCACGGACTGGTAGAAATCGCTCGAGCGCAGCCGCCAGAGAATCCGCGTCAGATCCGTTCGGGCCAGATTGGCCTTGTCGAGGTAGGCGAGCACCTCCGCTTCCGTTCCATCTTGGGAGATTGCCTCCCATGAGTCCGTGGGGATCGAAGCCGGTTCGAGTGCGACCTCCAACGTGCGTGCCGCTGCGCTGGCGATGCGTTCCGTGCCGCTCGCCACCTGCACGGGGTAGTGCGCGAAGCTGCCGGGCTCGGGGAAGTAGAAGACCATGTCGAGGGCCTTGGTGCCGTAAGCGGTGAGCAGCAAGCGTTCGCCCCGGGTTTCCCGGGTTCCGCCCAGAGCGATCGCTCCGGCCGGGATCTGCATCAACACATCCACTTCGCGCGCGGAAGCGCTTGGGTTGGTCAGCACGACGCGCATGGCGTAGACGACACCGGCCTGAAGGGGGCCCTGAATGGTTTTTTCGCGCGGTGTGCCGCCTTCGTAGGCGATCGGATCGTCGACGCGGAAGTAGATCTGGCTGACCAGCAGACCGCGGCTGTCGGCCGCCAGCGGCCCTGCTTCCAATTGGCGGCGCACGGCCAGCAGCGGACTGGCGGCTTTGAGCTGCTGGACCGAGCCCTCGCTGCTCGTCGTGTGCTGGCCGGCCTCGAAGGGCAGGTCGAGCACGGCGAGGGCGAGCAGCATCTCGCTCAGGTTGCTGGTCGCTTCGAGGAAGTTCGTCGAAAGGAAGGGCGCGCCCTCCGCAGCGAGTGCAAAGTCCAGCCAGAAGGAGTTGAGCGGCACTCGCTGAGCTGTTTCCTGCGCCAGCGGCAGCTGCCACCAGCGGCTTTCGGCGTAGACCTTGGTCGTGGCGATCGGCTGGTAGAGCTTCTGGGCTATTTCGCGCTCGGCGAGATCGCCCGCCTGCAGGCCGAGGTTGCGGGAGACCTCCGCCGGCGCGGCGTCCTGAGCCATGAACTTGTCTTCCTCGGACGAGACCACTTCCTGATCCTCGCTCTTGCCGTCCTTGGCCTGCAGGAGCTGTTCGCGTGCCTTGGCTGCGCGCTCCGGCTCGGACTGGCCGCCGCCACCTCCGCCCTCGGGCGCGCCGCTGGACGGCGCGCCGGGCACGGGCGCTTGTGGGGCAGGGGCGCTCATGGCTTTGGATTCACCGGGCTCGCCCGGCCGCACGGAGAAGCCCGCTCTGTCGGCGGATTCCAGCGCGCGCCCTGCCAGCGCGGTCTGGAACGCCCGGGCGATCAAAGCCGGATCGCGCGGCGGCAGCGCTTCCAGAGACTCTTTCAGGAAACGCTGCACGTCCGCGGCGCGGGCGGGATTGCGGCGCAGGAGCAGCGCCTTCTCGAAGGCGTTGAGCTCGGCGAAAGCGCCGGGTTCCAGCCAGCGCGAGAGATCCGCCTCGAGCAGCCAGGCATCGAGGAAGTCCGGTTCGAGCTTGTTGGCCAGCAGCGGCCGCACCACGCCCCGGAAAAACTCAGGGTCCTTCTCATGCAGGAACATGTGGAGCTCATGGGAGGCGTGCTGCGAGTACAACGCGCGCTTTTCCTCGATGGTGAGCTTGGGCCAGCGCAGGAGGAAGGCGAAGGCGGCGAGTGCTTCATCGGTGTTGCGAGCACGGAAGTAGGCCCAGACATCCTCGAGCGTGTCGTAGCTCTGCAGCGCATCGCTGAGGCGCGTGTCGACTTCGAGAGTGGCCCCTTCGCGCACCAACTCGACGCGATGGGTCTCGCGGTAGTGGTCCTTGGCATCCAGCGCGCGGGCGAGGCGCAGATCACGCCGCTCGGCCACCGGCGCAGCCTGGTGCAGGTCGCGGTAGGCGCAGCTTGCATCGTCCAGGGCGACGACATGGATGTGTGGAGCACTTCCCAGACGGGCGCGCGGGATCCGCACGATGCCGGAGGCATCCGGGCGCAGGTTGGCAAGCAAAGGCCGTTCGCCGCGCAGGAAATCCAGGTCGGCGATGCTCTGGGCTTCCTTGGCCGTGCTGTTCATGCCCATGGCGCCTGCGCCTGCACGGCCGAACTTTCCGCCCCCTCGCTTGCGGGCTTCGAAGCCCGAGCCGCCCGCACCCGAAGTCAGCGGCCGTGTCTCGCTCTCCGCGACGGACCAGCGGTTGACGAGCAGTCCTGGCAAGGGCAGCAGGTTGCCGGGATAGCGCTGCGCGGAACGCCGATCCAGGATGTAGCGGAACTCGTCCGAGAGCGTGCGCTCGGTGAGCCACTCCCATTCGGCCGCCGCGAGGCTCAGCGACGACAAGGGGCTGTTCGCCTCGACATCCAGTTTCGTGAACGGATCCCAGGCCGGCAGGTAGTGGGTGGCGAACACATGCACGCGCGTGGCCGTGGTACGACCCGCGAGACGCACGACCAGATCCTCGCGTTCCAGGCGGACCGAGCGGATCGCCAGCGGGTCGGCATCGGACTGCTCCAACGCGCGTGTCTTCCCGACGACCCAGCCCTCGCGAAGTTCTCCGGCCGCGATGCGCACGCGGATCTCCCGCTGCTGGGCTCCCTGCTGATGCAGGCTCGCGGGCTCGCTCAGGCTGAGCTGGTAGTCGCCTGCCGGCAGGCCCGTCAGTTCCAGCAAGCCCTCGTTCCAGCGCAGGTTGGCACTCCAGTCGCGATAGGGAAGGCCGCCGCGCAGCTCCAGCAGCGAGGCCAGTTGGTGGTTCAGCGGCTTGCCTTGCTCGAGGGCTGGCGAGGTCCACGCCACGCGCAGCGTCTCGCCCGCGCGACCCTGCAGTGCCTGTGGCATGCTCGTGCGCGCGCCGGACAGCGTCCAGAAGCGACGTTCTCCCGGGAAACCGTCACACTCGATGCGGGCGATGTTCGTGAGCGCGCCCAGACCAATGCGGCCTCTCGCATCCGTCTTGAGGGAGACATTCAGGGACCGCGGGTATTCAGGATTCCACAGCGAGAGGTTGAGCGCCCGATTGGGGATGCGCTCGCCGTTGCGGCCAACGATGTCGATGAACCAGCTCTGGTCATCGACACCGAGCAGCGGGCAGGTGATGGCACTCGTCTGGCGGATCGCGGAGATGGTCAGCCAGGCATTCGACTGCAACTCCTGATACGCGCCCGTGCTCGCAAGCCGCACTCGCCCCTTCAGCGTGATCTCCATCTCCTTGAGGCGTGAGGGCATGCGCAGAGGCTGCACCAGTTCGCCCTCGTCGCTCAACGCGGGATTGCGCACATCCATGGTGGAGGATGCGCCGTCAAGGTCCATCGAACGGATGCTGAGGACGGTGTCCTCGAGCAGGCGAACGCTCGCGCCATGGCCCAGCAGGCTCAGATCCGCCCGGATCAGCAAGGAAGTGGTTTCCCCGGCGCGCATGGATTCGCGTTCGCCGGAGACCTTGAGCAGGAGTTGGTAATCCTCGCGCAGCTGCGGAAGTGTCCCCAGCGAGACGCGATTGCCAGCCTCGAGCACCAGCGTGACCGTCTCCTGGCGGGACCCGTAGGGGATCACGACCTCGCCGCGCTCGTTGGCGCTGAAGCGCCGACCCTGATAGTGAATCGCGGCATCCTTGCGCCAGACGCCCGTCTCGTCGAGCACGCGCAGCGCATTGCCCGCGGCACCGCGGCGGACGATGGTCTGCAGCCCGCCCTTGCGCACGACCGTTCGACTGGCCTTCCCGCTGCCGATGAACTCGAGGATGTAGAGCCCAGGCTCATCGCACTCGGGGAACTCGATCGAGCGCGTGACGCGGCGCAGAGGATTGTCCTCGCCCTTCACCCGGCGCTCGGCATTGGCGACCAGGCCGTCGAGCTCCATGTCCGGGTCCGGCTCGCGCAGCTTGGCCGTGTACCAATTGAGCGCCTGCAGCTTGTACACGCGCACCAGCAGTTCGGGGACGTTCTTGATTTCCACATCCACGACGGTGCGCGCCGCCCGCGGGGCGCGCTCGGCCTGATCCGGAGCAAAGCGCAGCTCGACGCGGTTTTTCAGAGACTCGTAATAGCCGGGATCGTTGAGCAGCGTGTACCAGCGCTGCATGTCGCCGACACCGCGCAGGATCTTGATCTCCGCGAAGGTTCGCCTCAGCCATTTGGGCTCCAGCAGATCGTCGAAGGCGCGCGTGTCGGGAGCGTCGGCGAGGAAGGCCTCGGTCAGCGCACGCACCAGCGGTTCATCCCAGCCGATCGCAGGCATTCCTCGAACGAAGCTCCTCTTTTCATCGACCCACTGGTTGCGCTGCTGGTCGTCTTCCACCGTGCGCGGATGAATCCAGACGCAGGCCCGCGGCAGGCGCAGATACGCCTGGAATCGCGGCAGATTCAGCTCGCCCATGGACAGATCGAAGTTCAGTCGATGGTGCAGCACCTGCGCCTTGAGCGTGTTGAACGCGCCGCTGAGGGGCTGCGCGAAGTTCTCCAGACGCTCCAGGTACGCCTTCCTTGCCGCGGGATCACGCTCGGGGTCTTCGTCCGCGCCGGGGACGAGGCGTCCGAGCCAGGTGGTGATGAAGCCTTCATCCTTCAGCAGCGCCGGCTCGCGTGCAGCGCATTCCTCCAGCTGCGGGAGCGTCAGCAGCATCTGCACGGAAAACTGGCCGAAACCGGCGCGTTCCTGAAGCTGCCAAGCACGCAGGGACCAGTCCACCGACTTGGGGTGCGTGGCGCGCTTCAGTCTCTGCAGGGCAAACAGGAACAGCTTCTTGTCAGGATCCGTTTCGAGGAACCGCTCCAGCGCAGCGGGCCCGAGCTGAACCACCGAGTCCCAACCGGCGCTGAGCGCACGCTCCAGCCAGGCCTGGTCGGAAACCAGCGCCGGATCCAGCTGCGTGGGCAGATCCGGATTGGTGCTGCTCGTGCTGCGCTGCGCGTTGAAGCTCAAGCCCAGGTTCTTTTCCAGCCAGGCCCATGCCGTTTGGGTGTCGAGCAGAGCCTGCCGATGGCTGACCATGTCGTAACCGCCGCTCGAGCCGCTGTTCTGCTTCCATTCACCCAGCAGCTGCGCTGCGCCGACGAGATCACCAGCGTGCTGTCGTTCCAGGCAGGCGTAGTAGTAGTACTGCGGGCTGCCGGGAATCAGCTTTTCGAGCAGCTTGCGCCGATCCGTGCTCAGTGCGAACTCCTCCTCGAAGCTCAGCGGCTGGCGCCGGGTCTCTTGCGCAGTGGCAATCGGGAGCAGGAAGGCAAAGAGAACACAACGCAGCAGGAAACGGGCATGCATGGCGATGCCCACTCTAGCCCGTCTGATGGCTCCGGCTACAGCACCAGCTCGCGGATCGAGTGCGGGTGGGCGAGCCAGCGGTCGGGCGGCACCGCATCGAGCTGCGCACGCGGGAAGGGGCCCCAAGCCACGGCCGCCGTGGCCGTGCCGGCGGACCTGCCGCTCAGCAGATCGTAGGGCGAATCCCCGACCATCACGGCGCGCTCCGGCTCCGAACCCAGCAGCGCCAGCGCCTTCTCCACCGGCTCGGGATGCGGCTTGTGCTCGACGCAGTCGTCCATGCCGATGATGGCGCCGAAAGGCTCGAGCCCGAAACCGCAGTGCAGCAGCCCCTTGTGGGCGCCCTTGCGCAGCTTGCTCGTCACGATGCCGAGCTTGATGCCCTGCGCGGCGAGCGCATGCACGGCTTCGACCGCGCCGGGAAAGGCGCTGACCATGGCGTCGTGGTGGGCGTGATTGTGCTCGCGGTAGGTCGCGATCATGGCTTCGACTTCCTCCGGATCGGCCGTGATCTGGCCGAAATGCCAGCGCAGCGGCCGACCGAGTCCTCTGTACCACATGTCCGGATCCTGCTCGCCGCCCCGATGCACGGTGAGTGTGTGCAGGTAGCTCGCGCGGATCAGCGGAATCGAGTCGATCAGCGTGCCGTCGAGATCGAACAGGACGGTGTCGATGGTGCGTGCCATGTCAGGGGCTCAGCGCCAGCTCCGTAAGGCTGGGGGAGGACTGCTTGGGATCCGCGGGCAGGTGCACGATCAGCACGCGTGTGTACTCGTTTTCGGGAAAGCGCAGCTTCTCGTCGAGGCGCTCAGGCTGCACGCCCAGCGCCAGCGCGAGCTTCGGAATGGTGTTGGAATGACCGCAGACGACGGTGGTGCTGCCCGGAGGCGCTTGCCAGCAGGCTTCGATGATCGTGTCGTTGTCCTGTGCGGGGATGATGCGCGGCTCCAGGCCCAGTTGTTTGGCGAGGGGTGTCAGCGTGGCCTGCGTGCGCTTGTAGTTGCTCGCGAACATCTGCGTGGCCTTGCTGTGGGTGAGCAGCCGCGCCAGCTCCTCGGCGCGCGCCTTGCCGCGCTCGGAGAGCCCGGGATCCTCGCCGCCGGCGGGATCCTTTTCGGCGTGGCGCACGAGGATTACCGTGCGGCCCTTCGGCAACTCCTGCTTCGTGTGCTGTATCGGGGCCTGCAGAGCGGCGCTGAGCGAGATCAGCGCCACGGCGGAAACCAGAAGCAGGAGCAGTCGCGTCATGCGACCACTGTAGCGCCGCGCGTCTTCGACGCAGCAGCCTCAACCGCAGCAGCCTCAACCGCAGCAGCCTCAACCGCAGCAGATGGAGTGGTCGCGCCAGGCACCGATCAGGTCGGCCGGCTGCACCTGTGCGAGTCGCTTGTGGATCACGCGCTCATGCCGACCGGAGGGGCCGGACTGCGTGAGCACGACCTGCCAAGGGGGATAGCCGCTGCGCTCGACACGCTCCTCGCGGATCTCGAGCCGGTCTTGCGGGCCCAGCAGGCCAGCGGAGCGCGCGAAATCGGCCAGTGACTCAGGCGTAAGCACTGGACTGAGTCTAGCCGCGCGAGGCATCGGTCGGATGGGCCACGTCGCCTTCGGCCCGGGGAGGGGTCAGAAAACACCCCCACGCTAGGAGCGGAGGGGGGGCTTCGCGTATCCTCTTCGGCCTGTTTTTCGACTGTCGAGCCCACCTACCGTCGAGCCCACACTCAGGAGCGCCCCCGTGAAGGAAGTCGTCATCGTTTCCGCCTGCCGCACCCCGATCGCCAAGTTCCAAGGCTCGCTGGCGGGCTTCACTGCTCCCAAGCTCGGTGCGCTGGCCGTGGCCGAGGCGCTGCGCCGCGCCAAGCTCGATCCTGCAGAGGTCGAGGAAGTGATCATGGGCAACGTGCTGCAGGCCGGGCTGGGTCAGAATCCCGCCCGTCAGGCCGCGATCCATGCCGGCATCCCCAACAGCGTGCCCGCCTTCACGGTCAACAAAGTCTGCGGCTCTGGCCTGAAGTCGGTGATGCTCGCCGCGCAGGCCATCCGCGCCGGCGACATCGAGGTCGCGGTCGCGGGCGGCATGGAGAGCATGAGCAACGCGCCCTACATCCTGCCTGAGGCGCGCAACGGCGTGCGGCTGGGACACGGCAAGCTGGTCGACTCGATGATCGCCGACGGTCTGTGGGACGTGTACAACGACTTCCACATGGGCAACACGGGCGAGCTGGTCGCCAAGAAGTACGAGATCTCGCGCCGCCAGCAAGATGAGTTCGCCGCGCGCTCGCACCAGAAGGCCGGCGCTGCCATCGCCGCGGGCCGCTTCGAAGCCGAGAAGTTCGCGATCTCGATTCCGCAGAAGAAGGGCGATCCGATCTCCGTCACGCAGGATGAGAATGTGCGTGGCGACACGACGGCGGATGCGATCGCCAAGCTCAAGCCGGCCTTCCTGCTGGATGGTACCGGCACGGTCACGGCGGCCAACGCCTCCTCGATCAACGACGGCGCGAGCGCGCTGGTCGTGATGAGCGCGGACAAGGCCAAGGCTCTGGGCCTCAAGCCGCTGGCGCGCATCACCGCCTACGCTTCCGGCGGGTGCGCTCCGGAGTGGGTCATGATGGCGCCTGAGCACTCGATCCGCGGCTGCGCGGCGAAGCTCGGCCGCAAGCCCTCGGATTTCGAACTGCACGAGATCAACGAGGCCTTCTCGGTGGCGGCGATCGCGCTGATGCGCGTGCTCGAACTCAACCCGGACAAGGTCAACGTCAACGGCGGCGCCGTCGCGATCGGCCACCCGATCGGCGCCTCGGGCGCGCGCATTCTGACCACGCTGCTGCACGCCATGCAGCAGAACAACGCCCGCACCGGCATGGCTTCGCTGTGTCTGGGCGGCGGCAACGCCGTGTCGCTCGCCGTCGAGGCCTGCTGAGCTTTCCAGAAAGGACCACACTCATGGGCAAGAGCACTCTCTCCAAGGTCGCTGTCGTCGGCGCGGGCACGATGGGCAACGGCATCGCGCAGGTCTTCGCCATGTGCGAGGCCTCGGTGCTGCTGGTGGATGTCAACGCGGCGGGCCTCGCCAAGGGCGTCGCGGCGATCGAGAAGTCGCTCGCCAAGTTCGCCGAGAAGGGCATTCTGACGCAGGAGGCCGCCAAGGCCGCGCGCGAGCGCCTGGGCACCGCGACGGACCTTGCCGCCGTCACCCAGGTCGATCTGGCAGTGGAGGCCGTCAGCGAGCGCGCTGACATCAAGAAAAGGGTCTTCGCCCAGCTGGACGCCCAAGTGCCGCCCGCCACGATCCTCGCCACGAACACCAGCTCCATCTCGATCACCGAGATCGCCGCGGCGACCAAGCGCGCGGATCGCGTGATCGGCATGCACTTCATGAACCCGGTGCCGCTGATGAAGCTCGTCGAGATCATCCGCGGCCAGGAGACCTCGGACGCGACGATGAAGACCATCGTCGAGTGCTCGCGCTCGCTCGACAAGACGCCCGTCGAGGCCAACGACTACCCGGGCTTCGTCTCCAACCGTGTCCTGATGCCGATGATCAATGAGGCCGTGTACTGCCTCATGGAGGGCGTCGCGACCAAGGAAGGCATCGACACCGTGATGAAGCTGGGCATGAACCACCCGATGGGTCCGCTGGCGCTGGCCGACTTGATCGGCTTGGATGTCTGCCTCGACATCCTCGAAGTGCTCCACAAGGGCCTTGGCGACGACAAATACCGCCCCTGCCCGCTCCTGCGCCGCTATGTGGCGGCCGGGCGCCTCGGCAAGAAGAGCGGCAAGGGTTTTTACGATTACGCCTGAGCGCAAGCTGCGGTAGAGGAGTACTCATGGATTTCGCCTTCAACGAACAGGAAACCCTTGTCCGCGACATGGCGCGCAACTTCGCCGAGAGCGAGTTGCTGCCCCGCGCCTCGAAGATGGACCGTCAGGGCCATCTCGATGCGGATCTCTTCGGCAAGATCGCCGAGCTCGGCCTTTGGGGGCTCACGATCCCCGAGGCCTACGGCGGTGCGGGCATGGGCAACGCGGAGCTCGCGATCGTGCTCGAAGAGCTCAACCGCGCCTGCGCCTCCACGGGCGTCACGCTCTCGGTGCACAACTCGCTGCTCGGGGCGCCGATCCTGAAGTTCGGTACCGAGGAGCAGAAGCGCCGCTGGCTGCCGGATCTCGCTTCCGGCGCGCGCATCGGCTCCTACTGCCTCACCGAACCCAATGCCGGCTCTGATGCGGCCGCGCTGAGCACGACGGCTCGCCAGGATGGCGATGGGTGGGTTCTCGACGGCACCAAGATCTGGGTCACGAACGGCGGCATCTGCGGACTGATGATCGTCTACGCGCGCACGGATCCCAAGGCTTCCAAGGCCAAGGGCATCAGCGCCTTCATCGTGCCCAAGGAGACCCCGGGCATCACCGTGGGCAAGGCCGAGAAGAAGTGCGGCATCCGCGCCTCGTCCACCACGGAGATCCTGTTTGATTCCGTGCGCCTGCCGAAGGAGTCGCTGCTCGGGCCGCTGCACGGCGGATTCCCGATCGCGATGGACACGCTCGACGGCGGCCGCATCGGCATCGCCTCGCAGGCCGTCGGCATTGCGCGCGCCTGCATCGAAGCGGCCGCCAAGTACGCCAGGGAGCGCGAACAATTCGGCCAGCCGATCGGGAACTTCCAGGCCATCCAGTGGAAGCTCGCCGACATGAGCTGTCAGATCGACGCTGCGCGCCTGCTCGTGCAGCGCGCAGCCTGGCTCCGCGATCGCGGCGAGCGCTGCACGCAGGCTGCGGCGCAGGCCAAGCTGACGGCCTCGCGCGTCGCGAACTTCTGCGCGGATGAGTGCCTGCAGATCCATGGCGGCGCGGGCTACACCGACCACTTCCACGTCGAGCGGCTGTTCCGCGACGCGCGCATCACGGAGATCTACGAGGGCGCGAGCGATGTCCAGCGCATCGTGATCGCGCGCAATGTGCTGAGCTAGGGCGCTCCCGCCCTTCGCGCGTGCGCATTCTGCTGATCGACGATCACGACTACGGCCTCGCCCAGGTGCAGGCCGCCATTCCGCCTGCGCTGCGGAGCAGCGTCACGCTCGAGCACATGCCCTCGATCGCGGCCTACCGCGAGGCGGGCTGTCCACAGGTCGATATCGCGCTGCTCGATTTCTACCTCGATCTCGATGGCACGACCGGCAACCGCGTCGCGCACGAGGTGCGCGCACGGCACCTGATCGGATTTTCCTCGGTCCCGCGCTGCTCGGGACGGATCGTCGAGGATCTGGAGCTGCTTTCCCGCTCGCGCGGTTGGCCTGTGCTGCACGCGGTGCAGAAGCTCTCCCACGCACCCAACGAAGAACTGCGCGTGCTGTTCGAGGCGATCCTGTCGTGACTGCGGGGCAAGGGAACAGGCCCTCGCCTACTTGCGCTCAGCCCGCCAGCGTCGGGTAGTCCGTATAGCCCGCCGCGCCCGGCGTGTAGAAGGTCGCCGGGTTGGGCTTGTTGAGGGCCGCGCCGCGGCGGATGCGCTCGGGCAGGTCCGGATTGGCGAGGAAGCTCGTGCCGAAGGCGACCGCATCCAGCTGCCGGCCCGCGAGCGCGGCCCCCGCTTCCGCGGCCGTGTAGCCCATGTTTCCGACCAGCACGCCGCGGTAGTTCGCGCGCACCGGCGTCAACAGATCACCCTGCTGCTTGCCGTAGAAATCGCTGCGCATCAGGTGCAGATAGGCGAGCGGCAGATCGTTGAGCGCCTGGGCAAGCCAGGTGGCGAGCGCCACCGGATCGCTGTCGCGCATCGAGTTGTAGCTGTTGAGCGGCGACAGGCGCACTCCAACGCGCCCGGGCTCGAAGACCTTGCAGACCGCAGCGAGGACCTCGAGCAGCAGCCGCGCGCGGTTCGCGATGCTGCCGCCGTAGGGACCGCTGCGCTGGTTGGAGCCATCGCGCAGGAATTCA
>Ga0172373_10005713_pt1 | contig 16927 bp, 14 predicted proteins | sample Lak10m_2_FD_114546 | JGI IMG/M metagenome (GOLD analysis project Ga0172373, IMG submission 114546) | Freshwater microbial communities from Kabuno Bay, South-Kivu, Congo - kab_092012_10m | ecosystem: Environmental > Aquatic > Freshwater > Lake | place: Democratic Republic of the Congo...
GCTCAATTTCTGTGTAAATATCTTGTGTGCCCTGATTGCTTATTGCCACCAGCCTAAGAAGCCTTCACTTCATCTTGATAATCATCAACTTGATGCGATTGCTTATCCATAACTGACGTTAATCAGGTATGTCCGCGCAGGTTTGCCACGATTATCAAGGCCAGCAGACCGCCCACCCACACGAGCGCGGGGCGCAACGGTAGCGGAACAGGCGGCATCCCTAGTGCGTCAGTCGTGGTCACGTGGTGCAGGTGGGTGCGCGGCACCTGCCAGAGTAGAACCAGTCCGGTGAGCAGGGCGATTCCGACGATTGTTTTTGTGAACAGGGCATCCCATATCAACACCGCACCGATTTGTGTGCCATCTGGAATGAGCGCGAGTGCCGCGCTGCTGGCAACGATGGCCGCCCACACCAGCAGTATGAGCAGGATACGCGAGATCGTATGTCCGCGCTGCAAACGTAGAAGGGGAATGAGCAGTAGCACGCAGCCGATTCCGCTGAACGCGACCGGATAAATGCTGTCGCCAAACCCTGCTGCCAGCGAGACGGCTAACCCTCCTGCGCTCAACAGCAGGAGCGCGAGCAGCGGCGTGAGCAGTTGGATAATCTCTCGCGGCGGTGTGATTCGTTTGAGATTAACCGGCCCCAGCCATGTTTGTAATTCGGAACGGAGGACATCCGTATTGGCGGTGAGCAACCGCAGATTGGCGAGTAGCCGTTCACCATCCCCGTGTGAGAAATCCACCAGTTGCAACCGCTTGATTTTCTCTAAGGTTCGAGGCAGCACGAACGGGCTGGTGATGATGCCCAGCACTGGTGCTTCGCCGTTCAACGCATTCGCAATCTGACTTCTGGATGTCGCATGGTTCAATAGAACGATGGTGTAATTGGCGGGCATCCCGCGAGCAACCACATCGCCGCCGCTGTCGGCCACGATGCGCTCGATGGTTGGCATTGTCGGTTCATCGTAGTTTGTGGAGACAATCTGAAAACGGAGGGCGCTGATGAGCGCGGGTTTGCGATAGGACGGAGGTAGGGATGTGCCATAGGTGCTGACCCATGAGCGACTGCCGAAACGCGACCACTCTTTTAGCGCCGACGAGTCGGGAACGTGCATCAAGCGCCGTCCGAGCCTGCCTACCCACCACAGTATCAGAATGACCGCCAGCGAGAGGGCAATCGCCAGCAGTTCCGGTGGCGAGAACCCGGATCGTGCCTGCTGTTCAGCCACCGGCGGTAGCAACCCGCAAGCAAGAATACCTGTCCAGAACAGCAGCGCACCGGAATACATTCTGCCGGGGATGGCGCGGATGACACCGATATGATGCCGCAGTAGCAGCAAGAGCCGGATCAACGGTGCAGAACCGATGATGAGAAGCAGAGACGCCAGAATTCCGCCTGCATAGGCCACTTCGGTGATGCCTGTCAGCGGCACAGGAACGCGAAACTCTTTGTAGACGAAATCGGTTGCGAGTTCGAGCAGCCAGCGAACGGCGTTGGCGTGGCTGAATAAGACCTGCCACAGTACCCCGAACAGCAGCGCCCGTCCGATATTGGCGGCATCAGTGAGCAGCAGGCCGAGGGCTGAACGCCGGATGATGGACGGTAGGGGTCTGAAAAACCAGTTTTGACCGGGAATAGGCGCATCGGGATCGTTGATGGCGTTTGCGACCTGCTCGATGCTGGTCGCAGCATTCTGTCGGCAGTCCACCTGTGGCATGCCGCGCAGTTCTCGTGGCAACCGCACCCGATCGAGTCGGGCGATGATGACCGGCCTGCCTGCATCGAGGGCATGTCGCCATTCCCGTTCGACATACGGCGAGTCCAGCGCGGAACGGGACGCCAGCAACAGTACGCTGCCGGATTGTTCCAGCCCGCTGTGGATGTCTTGCTGCCAGTCGGTACCGGGTTCAAGCTGCTGTACATCGAACCACAGGCGGACGCCGCGCTTTTGCAGCCCCAGCGCCATGAATTCGGCGGCTTGATAATCGTTACGCGAATAGCTAAGGAAAGTTTGCCATTCCATTAACGTCAGCATTTCAACTTTATATCAGTAACGATCTATCGTAGGGGGTTTTGGAACGAGCGCAACTCAATTTGCCCGGCCTCTCCGGGGCGGAGAAGCCGGGTTTTGCGGAAGGTGCGCGGGCAAGATTATGATTTGGCGGCTCTGTTGGCCTCGTGCTGCGCCTGAATGCGCTTGATGAACGAGGGGATATGGTTGGCACGGCTTTCGCCCAGTATGCTTTGCAGCCGGTTGAGCGTTTCGAGCAGGCTTTCGAGCGCCCCCTGTGCATCCACCGGAGCAGTACGCAGTACCGATTCGAGCGCATCCTCGGCGGCTTGCACCTTGCCTAGCGCCAACCGCGAGGTGAGCAGGTCGGCAAAGCCGTAGTAATTGTCAATGTTGCTCTGCACTTCACCCCATGCCAGTTGTTCCACCCGCTTATAGGTATCCAACATGTGATTGACGTTCTTGGTCTGCGCGTAGAGAAGCGCCAGATTACCATACGCATAGGAGGACTGCGGGGTGGCTTCGGCAGCTTTCTTATAGGCTTCGATGGCTTCGTTGATCTGCCCCCGCCGCCGGTACAGGCCGCCTAGCGACCCCCACCATGCTTCGCCATCCTCGTCAATGAGTTTTGGCGAGATGGATAACGCTCCCAGTAGCAGGCTTTCGGCATAGTTAAACTTTTGCTCCCGTTCGATTCCGGCGGGCATCTTCTCGCCCATTTTGCGGTTGACATAGCCGAGACAGGCCAGCGCCGGCGGGAAGTTCGGCTCGATCTCCAGTGCGCGGGTGAGGTGTTCATAGGCTTGCTGCAAGTTGCCGGAATGGGTGTACACGTAGCCCAACCGGTGATGGGTGATGAGGCTATTCGGATCAAGTTCCAGCGCCCGCTGGTAAGAACTGATCGCCCCGGAATGGTCTTGAGAGCGATACTGACGCTCACCAACCGAGAGCAGCGATGCGGCAATATTGGTTTTGGCGGCATTCTCGCGTTGGATGTTGATGCTGGATTCCATTTCCTCGCGCACGCGCTGAAGTTCCTCGCGCTTTTCCGCCATTTCTTTTTCCAGCTTTTTCTTGGCGTCTTCTAGCTCTTTCTGGGCTTCGTTCAAACGGTTGAAGCCGAGCAGAGCACCGAGCAGCGCCAGCAGCGGAATGAGCAGGCCGGAGATGGCGGTGACATTCTGGAATAGCCCCAGCAGGTCGTTGGCGGTATCCAGATGGGTACTCACCTGTGCGGCGGCTTCTTCGGCGTACCGCTGCGAGTCTTCGGCGGCGTTTGCTGCTTTTTGTGCGTTCTCATACACCTGCGTCGCCAGCGCGTCCGGCATGGCGTATTGCTGCGGCACTGCCACCGTCGGGAAGGGGGTGGGGGTGGCCTCCTGCGCTCCTGCGGGGAGGGCGGCGACCAGCGAACACAGCACGAGTAAGCCAACAAGCATGGTGCGGGGAGTGGTCATAAGATGATTTTCCATTCAAACTTGCAGGGTTAAACGACACTCGCGGGCGGGCGGTGCGCTTTGAACAGCGCCGTTAAGCGCAAGCGCAGTGCATCGGCACCTTCGTTGATGGATACGGTTTGCACACGACCCGTATTGATGATTTCTTGCAGTTGTTCGTCCTCGGAACTTCCTGCATAGAGCGCGTTTGCCAGCAGGTCGGCAAAGCGCCCTGTCCCTTCCAGCACCACCAGTGGAAACGCGATTTTCTCGCCAGTGGTGCGGACATAGACTTCTTCGCGGGCGATTTTGCCGCCGTTGATAAGCACGCCGATGGCGGGATACTGACCGCGCCCCGATAGGGTGTGGGTGAGCAACGTAATCATCTCGGACTCGTCGCCAAATTCATCCCCGGCGGTGAGGACGAAATGCGAATGACCGCTGTTCAGCGGGGCGTCGTCGCCTTCGCTGTGACCGGGATAGCGCACTTTTTCCAGCGGGGCGATGCCGATGAGAGGGAAATTGTAACGGAACTTGCGGCGACCATCTCCAAGCAGGATGGGGATGCCGGCTTCGGTGCCGCCATCAATCACAATCGCGTTTTGTTCCTCGGCAAAGCGTACCAGCCCTTTTTCGACGATGTTGCGCGTGGTTGCCATATCCTCCGGCGACATTGCAGACGCGCCGCCGGTGACATAGATCGTCGGGCGCGGGCGGTCAAAACCGAGCGCCCGCCCCACCGCCACCGGATCGAAACGGCGCGGCACCTGTACCGCAAATGCGGCGCGGCCTTCATCGAACGGGATTACAAAGCGTTTGTTTTTTAGCGGCATTGGGCGCCCTCGATTGGCAATGCAGCACTGCCCGGACTATGATTGAAAACCGTCTTTGATCAGTATAGCGCAAGTAGTGCCTGATGACATTTCAAACTGAGTTGTTACAGTGGTACGACCGTTTTGCCGCGCCGCTGCCGTGGCGCACGACTGCCGACCCGTACCGCGTGTGGCTGTCGGAGATTATGCTCCAGCAAACGCAGGTGGAGACGGTCATCCCGTATTTTGAACGGTTTCTGGCGGCGTATCCCACGGTGCAGGCGCTGGCAGATGCGCCGCTGGATGATGTGTTGAAACAGTGGGAAGGACTGGGCTACTACAGCCGCGCCCGCAATTTGCATCGCACCGCGCAGCGCGTGGCGCACGATCTGAACGGGCAGTTCCCGCACACGGTAGACGGGTTGCTCAAGTTGCCGGGGATCGGGCGCTATACCGCCGGGGCGATCAGTAGCATCGCTTTCGGGCAGGCCGCGCCGCTGCTGGATGGCAATGTCATCCGCGTGTTCGCCCGTTTGACAGATTTGCCGGACGATGTGACGCAAGCGGCGGTCAAAGATCGGCTGTGGGATTTGGCGGAGGAATGGCTGCACCCTGAACGCCCCGGTGACTACAATCAGGCGTTGATGGAACTGGGGCGGGTGGTCTGCAAGCCGCGCCATCCGGTCTGTGCTGATTGTCCGATTCAAGCGCATTGTCAGGCGTTCGCCCATTCCACGCAGGCCGAGCGTCCGGTGAAAACGCCGCGCCCCGGCACGCCGCATTACGATGTGGCTGCCGGTATGGTGTGGGATGAGGCGGGGCGGGTGCTGATCGCACAGCGCCCGCTGGATGGGCTGTTGGGCGGTTTGTGGGAGTTCCCCGGCGGCAAGGCCGAAGCCGGCGAAGAACTGCCGGACTGCCTGCGGCGCGAACTACAGGAAGAACTGGGTATTGAGGTCGAAGTCGGTGAGTTATTCACCGTCGTGCAGCACGCCTTCACCCATTTTCGCATCACACTGCACGCTTTCACCTGCCGGATTGCGCAGGGCGAACCGCGTGCGCTGGAAGTGCGCGATTGGAAATGGGTGCTGCCGGATCAACTGTCGCAGTACAGTTTTGGCAAAGCTGACCGCGACGTGATTAAGGCGCTGGAATCCCGTCGCGGGATGCTGTTTTAGCCGTTATTGCACCGTGAAGGTGCAGCTTCCCGATTCGCTGGGGCGGTTCGTCCCCGGCCCGAACACGTCATAGCCATCGGTGATCTGCGCTTTCCACGACACGTTGTAGCTGATGCTGTGCGGCCCCGAACTCAGCGGCCCGTAGGGGACGAACCAGTACACATAGTAATTGCCGTCGGGCTTCTTGCGGACGGATGTTTTGAACTGTCGCCAGTTTTCGAGTAAAGTCCCGTCCACGCGTACTTCGTAGATCACATTGTCGAGGTGCTGCTGAATGTAAGACGGGTCGCTGACGTACCAGCTCCAGAACACATCAATCGTTGCGCCAGCGGCGAGGTTGCTTGGCGCGGGCGCTCCAAAGGCGCGGTTGTCGCAGTAGGCCAGCACATCCACCCCTTCCTGCGAACCGGCGGTGCTGCCTTCGCCGCCGCTGCCTGTGGACGGCGTGAAGGTTGCGCCGATGAACGGGATGGTGGCGGTGGGCGGTAGGCCGGGGTCGGGCGTGAAGCTGGCGGTGGCCTGTGGCAGCGGCAGGTTGCCCTCGGCTGCCAGCGCCGTCGCGGTCAGTTGAATCGCGTTTACATCAATCACGGGCAGCGCAAAGGTGGCTGTTTCCAGCGGCGGCGCTTCGAGCGTGGCGCTGACCGGCGTGGGCGTGCGTACCGACGGCGGCGGGGTAGGTGTGATCGTGCCGCCGCCAAAGACAGCGGTGGGCAGCGGTGTGCCGGCAGCCAGCGCCGTCAAATCAGGCGTGGGCGTGGCGGTGGGGTTGAGCGTGGGCGTGGGGTTCACGCGCAGCAAACTGGCGGCGATCCAGCCTTCGCGTCCATCTTCCATGCGGATGTTGAACCAGCGGCCGTCTTCGTTCTGGCCTAGAATTTGAACACCTGTCCCCGGCACCAGCGCGATTATAGCCGAGAAGGACACCCCCGGCCCCTGCCGGACGTTGACCGTTTCCAGCGAAACGACGATGCCGCTGATGGGCGGCGTGGCGCTGGCGGTGGGCGTGTTAGAGGGCGTGGGCGTGATGGGCGTGTTGGACGGCGTGAGGGTGAAAGTGGGCAGTGCCGTGCGCGACGGAACGGGTGTCGCCGTAAAGCGCGGCGTCATGCTCACGATGGGCGCTAAGGTGTCGGTGGGGATGGCCGCCTGCTGCGTGCCGCCTTCGGATGTACAGGCCGCCAGTGTGATGAGAACCAGCAGGCCGATGAGAATGCGAATGTTCACCATACGTTACCCGTTATTTCCCTATGTTTCAACACTGTAGCGTGGAACGGACGATTTCGCAAAACCAGCGCGTTTCCGTGTTTCCGTTTTCAAACATCGCGGTTTGACAGATGCCCCGCCTCTCCCTAGACTGGAATGTATGAAAAGGCGTAAGGATAAACGCAATGAACCGTATGGCGAAAACCCTGTGTATCCTGCTGGTGTGCCTGATGGTGGCGCTACCAGCTGCGGCGCAAAGTGTGCAACCGATCAGGGTGGATGTGCCGCTGACGGTGGAACTGACCAGCAGCGTGCTGGAGTTTGTCTACAGCGCCCCTGCCGCGCAAACCGTGACGATCACGGCGCGTAGCGTGAATAACGATGTGGATACTTTTCTTGAACTGTACGATTCATCGGGTACGTTGATGGTGAGCAATGATGACGCGCTGCATCCGGCGGCGGGAGCCAGCGCGTTGGATGCCACGCTGGAGGCGGTGTCGCTGCCAGCGGCGGGCGAGTATCACATTAAACTGAGCAACTTCACGGGGACGACGGGTGGTCAGATCGAACTGCTGCTGACGGCGCAGGGTAGCACCTCACCCGTGATAGTGCCTGTCACGGGTAAGCAGTTGTTACTGGGCGAACCGCTGCGAATCCGTATGTTGGGGGATGCGCCGGTTGATCTGGTGTATGTCGCGCCGCAGCCGCAGAGCATCAGCCTGTATGCCAACAGCCTGCCCGAAGTGGGGAATGTGGATACCACGCTGGAAGTGTTCAGCCCGAACGGGGTTTCGCTGGCCTTCAACGATGATCTGCGCGGGGGCGATGCGGGGTTCGAGAATCTGGTGCTGCCGGAAGCCGGCGCCTATCGTGTGCAGTTGAACACCTTCTCGTCGGGCGCGACGGGCGGCGTGGAACTGGTGCTACTGGTGGGAAATGCGCCGCCACAACCGACCCCGGTGGTGAATGGCAATTTTGGCTTCGACACGATGGCAACGCTGGACGGCACGACTCCGGCGACGTTCACGTTTGACGGGGAATCTGGTCAGCGCGTGACGATCAGTGCCCAAGCCGTCAACCCGGTTGATCTGGATGTGTACATCATCTTGTTCGCGCCGGACGGCAGCAAAATCGCCAACGATGACGACTCCGGAGGGACGCTGGGGCTGTCGCCCACCGACTCGGCTATCGTCAGCCTCAGTCTGCCCACCAACGGTCAGTACCGCATCGAGGTGCAGGCGTGGTTCAGTGGTGCGGGCGACGTGCGGGTTATCCTGACGCCGGGGTGATGAGCGCGGTGATGCCCTGCGAAATGAGCGATAGGCCGAACAACAGCATAACCAGCGTGGTGATGATGAAGATGAGTTTGACCACGCGCTGATCGAGGTGGCGCAGTCGGTCAAAGATGACGACGTAACCGGCGAGGCCGAGCAGCAGCATGCCGTAGAAGCACAGCAGGAAAGCCGCACCGTGCAGCAGCGATTCGCGCAAGGCGCTGACCAGTAGCGGCCCGCTGATGGTTGCCCAGAAGATGTAGGGGCCGGGGTTCAGCCAGTTCATGATGAGGCCGCGCCCCAGCGCCGAACGGCCTGCATTCGGGTTGGCCTCCAGCGTGACACCCTTCCGCAGGCGCTTAACTCCGCCGTAGCTCACCCATAGCAGATAGATGCCGCCGACCAGTTGAATCAGAGCGATCAGCGCGGGTGGCATTTGCCGCAGCACCACCACCGCCAGCAGAATAATCGGCCCATCGGTAATCAGCGGCGAGAGGATGACCCAGATGGCGCGCCGCCAGCCATAGAGCAGCGTGACGCCGATCAGGTAGCTGGCGAACGGCCCCGGCATCGCCCCGGCGGAGAAGCCGAGGCTGAGTCCCTGCGTGATATACGCCCACATCGGCTACACCTGCCAGCGGTCAGCCACCGCTTGCGGGAAGTGAAATTCGCCCTGCGCGTCCGGCGGGTAGACTGCGACATCCACCACCGCATCCGGGTTAATCGTGCCGTAGATGTGCGGGAACAGTTCGTCTACGCCGGGTTCGGGCTGTCCGGTGGCGGGGTTGATGGGCGGCTCGAACAACCAGCGGGCGTGTAGTTGGTCGCCGTCAATCACCAGCAGGACGAGGTCGGCGCGGCGGGTGTAGTGCTTGTTGGCGACCCGCGCTACCTGCTCGGCAGTCGAACAGTGGATGAACCCCTGCGTATCCAGCGAGTCGGCGCGATAGTCTCCGGCGGTTTTTCCGGCTTCCCATGCGGCGGCGGTGGTCATGTGCAGAATGTAGGTCACAGTTGTGTTTGCTCCTATGGCGATTCCTATTCGCTGCCGAATCGCCCGTGTTCCAGAAAATGGGCCAGTTCGCGGGAACGGCTGGCGATGAGTTCCGGCGCAATGTCGCGGATGCGCGGGTTGTGCTGGTTCGCCGCCAACCAGTGGCAAGAGGCGACTTGCCGTGCTGCGATGAAGGTTTCGAGATGGGCGAGGTCGGCATTCGCAAGCGATTGTGCGGCAGTATACCCGTTGAGGAAAGCGCCGCGCAACGCGGAATAGCGCGGCGTGGCTTTGAGCTGCCACAGCGCGGGCGCGAGGTCATACAGGCGGTAGCCGAACGCGCAGTCCTCAAAGTCCAGCATTATTACTGAATCCGCTGCGGCGAAAAGCAGGTTCTTGGGGATGAAATCGGCGTGAATCAAACCGAAGGCGCGGGGGCGGGCGACCAGCGCCTTCATGGTGGCGCTGACTCGCGCTTCGATGGCAGCGAAAACGGCTTGCTGCGCATTGGTGAAGATCGCGCTCCCGGCAGTGCTGTGATACGGCGAACGCTCCCCGAACAGCCCGTCCGCGTCCAGCGTGGGGCGGGCGAAAGCGGGCGGCGGGACAAACGCATCGAGCGCGGCATGAAGTTCTGCGAGGCGTGTTCCGGCGGTGCGGGCACAGGATTCGGGCAGATCGTCCGGCGTGTACCCCGCGCCTTCATGCCACGCGAATAGCGCAACGGGCAGCGGGTCGTCCAAGCTGCTGATGCGGGCGAAGGTCAGTGGCGCACCATCATCAGCGACGATAGGCTGCGGCACAGGCAGGCCGCTTTCGTTCAGGTGGCGCAGCAGCACAAGTTCGCTGTGAATCTGTGCGAAGGGCTTGTGTCCGGGGCGGTACAGGCGCAGCGCCGCGACAGGCTGACCGCTGTGCCGCACACTGAACACCGCGTTGCTTTGGTACGCCAGCAGGCCAAGAACTGCCCCGCCGAGGCCGTACTCCGACAGGCACGATTCGGCGGCGGCTTGCAGCGCAGCAATTTGCTGGTCGTAGGGTAGGGCGAAGAAGGACTCTGGCACGGGCGAGTCTCCATAAAGTGGATATAATTCGGTATTCTGACCTTGTTCCGCAAACTAAATAGGGTGAAACTTAAATGTTCGGCGCAGTTTCTTCTCGATACCAACCCCTCACACTCGAAACAATGTCCGCGTATGTGCGCTCACGCCCGGAACTAGCCGCTGTTTTTAACGGTGATGAGCCGCTGGAAACGGTGGAAGTGGGCGATGGCAACCTGAATTTGGTGTTCAAAGTATGGGCGCAGGCCGACCCGCAGCGCACGGTGGTGCTGAAGCAGGCGCTTCCGTATGTGCGGTTGGTGGGCGATAGCTGGCCGCTGCCGACGGATCGCGCCCGCATCGAGGCGCAGGCGTTGGAGATTCACGGGCGACTTGCGCCGCAGCACACGCCGAAGGTCTATTTCTACGATCCCGATATGTATGTGATTGCCATGCAGAACCTGAACCAGCACATCATCATGCGGAAGGGACTGATTCAGGGCATCCGTTACCCGAACTTTGCCGAGCATATCGGGCTGTTCATGGCGCGTACCCTGAGTATGACTTCCGATCTGGTGCTGGATTACCGTGCGAAGAAGATGGAAGTGGCACGTTTCATCAACCCGGAACTGTGCAAAATCACCGAGGATTTGATCTTCACCGAACCCTACCGGCAGCATGAACGCAATCGGTATCACCCGGAGATTGAGCCGCTGGTGGTGGCGCTTCAGGCCGATGAGCCGCTGCGCTGGGAAGTCGCGCAGTTGAAAGAGCAGTTTATGACGCAGGCGCAGTCGCTGGTGCATGGCGATCTGCACACCGGCAGCATCATGATTAACCAGACGGATACGGTGGTGATTGACCCGGAATTCGCGTTCTACGGCCCGATGGGGTTTGATGTGGGCGCGGTGATCGGCAATTTGCTGCTGAATTACGCCGCGCAGGAGTCGCGCATGGCAGACCCCGACCAGCGGGCGGATTTCCGGCGCTACCTGACCGACACGATTATTCAGCTGTGGCAGGTGTTCGTGCGCGAATTTCAGCCGGTGTGGGATCAGGCCGATGTGGTGAACATGCCGAAGGCGTACCAGCGCGACTATATGCGGCGAGTGCTGCAAGATGCAGCCGGTTTCGGCGCGTGCAAGATGCTGCGCCGCGTGATCGGGCTGGCGGGCGTGGAGGACATTCGCGGAATCGAGGATGTGCATGGCAAGTCGGTGGCGGCCAGCCTCGCCATGAATATCGCCACGACGATGATGAAAGCGCGGCATCACATCACCTGCATCGAGGAGATTGTGGAAATCGCGGTCAGCAGCCGTTCGACGGTGTGACCACGATGAACGGATGGGCGCTCTGCAATGAGCGCCCTGTTTGACCTGTGCCTGTTTTTTATAATCCAAAGGGGGCAACTGATGCACAGCACACACACCACCATATACGTTACCGCAGGTGATGGGATGCTGGTGTTCGTTTAATTCAAGTGGGTCATATCCCCTCGCGCCCTTCTGGTGCAACCCGGATCGGCTCGATGGAATGGATTATGTGAGTCGTTTGAGCTTTACCGCCTAATTTTTCCCCGTCTGCCTGCCGGTCTGTAGGTGGCGCGTCTTTTGGTTGTCCGCAAAGCGGCATCCGATAGCACGCGCACGCGATTCCGCTAACTGCACTCATGTTCTACAATCGCTAAAGGTTCATCACCCATGACAGGCTTTTCCTTTCGTGTCCCCCCTCGCCTGAAGCTATTTTTGTCGTATTACAAACCCTATCGGAAACTGCTGGTGGCTGATTTGTTCTGTGCGCTGGTGGTGGCAGCGACGGCGCTGCTGCTACCTTTGTGCGCCCGTTATGTGACGCAAAATGTACTCCAGCAAAAGACAGCGGAACCTTTCGCGCAGATTGTATTCATCGGTGGGGTGATGTTGGTGCTGGTCGGGATTCAGGCCGTGTGCAATATGTTTGTGGACTATCGCGGTCACGGTATGGGCGCTCTGATGGAAAGTGACATGCGCTCCGATCTATTCGCCCATTGTCAAAAACTGTCTTTCGCCTTCTACGACGAACAGCGCACCGGACAACTTATGTCGCGCATCACCAACGATCTGTTCGCAATCTCGGAACTCTGTCATCATGGCCCCGAAGACCTGACGATTGCGGTGCTGAAGTTTGCAGGCGCGTTCATCATCTTGATGACGATCAATGTGCCTTTGACGATCATCCTTTTCCTATTCATGCCGCTGATGACCGTTTATGCGCTCTATTTCAATCGCAAGGTGAACGCTGCCTTGATGCGTAGTCGCGCTCGCATCGGGGATGTGAATGCACAGGTGGAGGATACGCTGGCGGGAATCCGGGTTGTCAAGGCGTTCACGAATGAGGCGCTTGAACAGCAGAAATTCGCCCGTCAGAACGAACAATTCGTCGCCAGTCGTCTAGCCGGCTACAAGAGCGAGACATTCTTTTACAACGGTATGGAAGTTTTTGTCCATCTTTTTACCATTACGGTGATTGTGGTGGGCGGCGCAGGCATTGTGCTGAATGCGCTCAATCTGACGGATGTGGTCACTTTTTTGCTGTATGTCGGTAGTTTGATGGAGCCGATTCATCGAGTCGTCAATCTGGCGCGGTTGTATCAGGAAGGTATTACGGGCTTCAACCGGTTTCTTGAGATTATGGAGATTGAACCGGCTATTCAGGATGCGCCACAAGCGGTTGACCTGAAGCACGTTCAAGGCCACATCGAATTTCGGAACGTCAGCTTTCGCTACCGGGATGACCACGAGTGTGTGTTGAAGGGCTTGTCTGTCTCGATCAAAGCGGGTGAGTATGTCGCGCTGGTGGGTAGTTCCGGGGTTGGCAAGACAACGCTCTGCACCTTGATTCCGCGCTTCTATGAAGTGACCGAAGGACAAATTTTGGTGGATGGTCAGGATGTCCGGCATATTCGCCAATGCGCTCTGCGAAACCACATCGGGGTTGTCCAGCAGGAGACGTATCTGTTTGCAGGCAGTATCGCGGATAACATTCGCTACGGGAAACCGGACGCCAGCGATGATGCTATTGTGGAGGCAGCCCGCCGCGCTCATGCGCATGAATTCATCATGGCGTTGCCGGAGGGGTATGCGACAGATGTCGGTCAGCGGGGTATCAAACTCTCCGGTGGTCAGAAACAGCGGTTGAGTATCGCCCGTGTGTTTCTTAAGAATCCGCCCATCATCATCCTTGATGAAGCAACGAGTGCGCTGGATAACGAAAGCGAGAATGCGGTGCAGGAGGCTATGGAGTCGCTCTTTGTCAATCGCACCGTTCTGGTCATCGCGCATCGCCTCTCTACGGTTCGTCATGCACAGCGGATTCTGGTGCTGACTGAGAACGGGATTGATGAGCAGGGGACACATGACGAGCTACTGGCGCTGAACGGGTTATATGCGCGGCTCTACCACTTCCAATTGCGCCTCTAAACGGGTTTGCACGGGCACCCGGCAACAAAAAACTCCAGTCAAACGACTGGAGTTTTGCTGAGCGGGCGACGAGATTCGAACTCGTGACATCTTCCTTGGCAAGGAAGCATTCTACCGCTGAATTACGCCCGCATACCCTTAAACTATAGCAAGCTCACAAACCCTTTTCAAGGGTCATTTTCCAATTTTTTCATGGAAATTCTGGATTTGCTCCCGTAAGGCGGACAGCGTGAATCCCGCCAGCGTGGAGACGACGATATGCGCACCCGGCCCGTGTTCCCCGCCGATGCCCACCGCCCAGAAGCCGCCGGTCAGCGCCGCTTGCATCCCCGCCCGCGAGTCCTCGAAAACGGCGGCCTGTGCTGGCGGGATGCCGAGTTGTTCCGCCACCCACAGGAAAATATCCGGCGCGGGTTTGTTGCGGCTGACGGTGTTGCCATCTGCCACCACATCGAACAGCGGCAGGAGTTGCAGCGCCGCCAACACGTTGCGGGCATTCTGGCTGGATGACCCTAACGCCACCTTCAGGCCAGCGGCACGCGCCTCTCTGATGAGGGGGACGATGCCGGGACAGACCGCATCCGGTGTCAGGTCGCGCAGGAGTTCCACGAAGAACGAATTCTTGCGATCCATGTACTGCTGCGCCAGTTCGTCGCTGATCGGCGCACCGTTCAGGAACACGTCGAGGCTGGCACGGCGCACGAGTCCCTGCATCCGGTAGTGCTGTTCCTCAGTGAAGGGGACGTGTAGTTCTTCAGCCAGCCTGTGCCATGATCGGCGGTGAATTTCGGGCGTGTGGACAATCACGCCATCCAGATCAAAAATGAGTGCGTGGAGTTCCAAATTCATCTCGGAGTGGTTGTTGGTTGACGTAAACCTCGCTATCATAGCACGGTATGACCCAAAAGAAACCACTCATTACCCTGCTTGTCGTTTGCATCGGCCTGCTGCTCGCCGCGTGTGACCCGCTGGCTCCCGCGCCCACCCCGCAGGTGATCGTGGTGACTGCCGTTCCTAGCGCCACGCCACTGCCGACGGCTACGCCCGCCGCCACCCACACGCCCATCCCGACCAGCACTCCCGCGCTGGAACCGTCGGCGACTCCGTTCCCGTGTGACGAGGAAAGCGGACAGATTTTCCGCTTCGATAGCTTCCGCAGCACCATCGCGGGCGAGACTTTGCGCTACCGCGTGTATGTGCCGCCCTGCTACCAGCAGACGCAGCGCCGCTATCCGGTGGCCTTTCTGCTGCACGGTTCGGGCGAGCGCGAAGATCAGTGGGAGAAGATCGGCGCGACGATTGCGCTCGATCAAGGCTTCCGGCTGAATGTGTTGCCGCCGATGATTCTGGTCATGCCCTATTTTGGCACGGTAGGCAACGATAACTACTTCCCGCCCGACCCGTCTTTTGAGTCGGTGCTGCTGAATGAACTGCTACCCGCCGTTGACCGCGATTTCTGCACATGGAACAACCGCGATCACCGCGCACTGGGCGGGATTTCACGCGGCGGGTTCTGGGCGTACAGCATTGGCCTGCGCCATCCCGATTTGTTCGGGATTCTGGGCGGCCACAGCGCGTATATGACCGAGGATTTGAGCGCCGTCCCCTCGCCGTTTAACCCGCTGGAACTGGCGCTGAACTCGTCGCTGCTGCTGGATGCTGGTTTGCAGTTGTATCTGGATAACGGCGCACAGGATCGTTCCGGTGTGGCGCTGCAACTGCTCTCCAGCCACCTGACCACGCGCAATATCCCGCACACCTACGTGATTAACCCCGTCGGCGACCACAACGATGAATACTGGTCGTCGCACGTTTCGGAATATCTGGCGTTCTACGGGCGCAACTGGCCGAAAGACATCACCCAACTGCCGAGTTGCCTCGAACCTAGCCCGCGCTAGGGGAACAAGAACCTCACCCCCATCCCCCTCTCCATAAACGAGGAGTACCGCTTTGGAGAGGGGGTAAGAATCTCTCGCTTGTGCCATTTCGCCGCAAGCGGAAGGGGTTGGGGGATGAGGGCAAAAACACCTAGCCCGCGCTAGGGGTTCGCCACGTTTGGCGGGCGAGGACGGATTGTGGCGTAAGCCCCTGCGCCGCCTGTTCTGCCCGCCGCGCCAACCGCAACCGCGCCTGCTCATGAATCTCACGGATGTGGACGACTTTCTCCTCGACAGCCACGTTGAACCACGCCGCGCCCTTTTCGGCGGTGGCGTAACTGCCGCTGCCATACGCGCCAGTGAGCGTGTCGTCCTCCCATTGGCTGGTGATGATGAGCGCCCCGCCTTCAATCCAGTCCATGTAGTAATTGGGCGTGCTGATGAAATCCGGCTCGTCCACCACGCGCTCCATTTTGCATAGTTCCGGGCGCAGGTGCAGCAAATAGGCCGTTTCCAGTTCGCAGGCATGTCCCATGCCGCCGATGGGCGAACTTCGCAGGGCTTCCAACGCGGGCGCGCCGAGATGTCCAGAGGTGTGCAGGAAGGTGGTGGCGGCAAAGACGTGCTGATGCCGATCCCCGATGTATTTCACGGTATTGTGCAGGAAGGACGAATTGCCGCCGTGACCACTCATCAGGTAGAAGCGGTCTGCGCCGCGTTCGACCAGCCCATCTGCCACTTCGATCAGGAAATCCTCGAACACCCGCCCGCCGAGGTTGGTCGTCCCCGCAAAGGCGCTGTGGTACATGCTCACGCCGTAGGGCAGCGTCGGTAGCATTTCGGCCTCATCCGGTGCGGCGGCGGCGGCGGCGCTGGCAATCGCGCCGATGATGACGGTATCGGTGTTCAGCGGCAGGTGATAGGCGTGCTGTTCGGTGTGACCGCAGGGGATGAGGATGACGCGCTGCGGTGTGGCGGCCAGTGGCGTGAACACGGGCGGGGTGGTGCGTTCCAGCCGCAAGTGTGCATATTGAGGATCGAACAGGTCTTCCGGCCCCGCATGGATGACATACAGCTTGGTGAAGCCGGCTTCGAGAAAAGTGCTGAAGATGGCCCGCACGATGCGCCGCAGCATGGCTTCGCTCACGGGGGCGGCGCTGCCTTGCCAGCCGTAGGGGAGCGTGGGCAGTAGCACCAGTGTGGGCATGCCCAGCACACGGGCGATGCGCTCAAGGTCGTAGCCGTCGCCTAGCGTGAGTACCAGCGGCAAATCACGCGGGAGGTCTGGCACTTCCGGCCACGTTAGTTCTTCGTAGCGAATGAAGGTTGTCATACATCCTCACGATTGCGTATATTGCTCTCATGATAATTCACATCCGAACTAGCGGAAAGTTGGGGTGTCGCCTAGCGGTTGTCCTATTACAATTTATGTGTATTGAATGCTTTTCAGGGGGGCGTGTGGAATTCATCAACGGTGTGGTCAGTGTGATTGTTTTTCTGGCAGGTGCTTCGATTGGGTAGTGCAGTGAGATTATCTCGTACCGGGCAAAGGTGAGGACGTGGGGTAGGATTGGGAGTATGAACACAACCAAAACTACCCAAACACGACCTCAATTGGAAACTTTAGCCTGTGTGAA
>Ga0172373_10005714_pt1 | contig 16926 bp, 12 predicted proteins | sample Lak10m_2_FD_114546 | JGI IMG/M metagenome (GOLD analysis project Ga0172373, IMG submission 114546) | Freshwater microbial communities from Kabuno Bay, South-Kivu, Congo - kab_092012_10m | ecosystem: Environmental > Aquatic > Freshwater > Lake | place: Democratic Republic of the Congo...
GATGTGGCGGGTAAGGTGAGTGAACCGCTCAGCAAGACGGAGAAAATCGTCATTATCAACAGCGGCAGCGGACCAGGGGGAGGGGCGAGCAAGCTCACTGGAGATGTGACCCAGATCATTAGCCAGCTCCCGCCCGTCCTGGAGAGCCTGACTGGCATCAAGTTTGAGGCCTTACTGAAGCAAGTTCCGGCTTTGCGCCGAGCCATGGAACCCGAGGCCGGTGGTTCTGGGGCCGAGGTTGTTGACACCAAAACCTAACGCACAGATCTGAAGGCACATTCTACGCGGGGCGGGGTGGGTAGTTGCTGAGACTATGAGGCTTTTGGAAACCATCGTCCGTAGCGCGACTGGATTTGCGAACATGGACGGCCCGGAGGCTGTGTGGGCTGGGGAAGCGGATCGATACCCCATCGCGGTGTTGAGCTGTATTGACTCTCGACTCAATCGATTGGTTCCAGAGGTGATGCGAGTGGGTGAGGACCATCTGGTCTGGTTACGCAACGCGGGGAACATCATCACGGGACCCATGAGCAGCACGATGCGGTCTTTGTCTTTGGCGTGCATGATCAAAGGTGCGCGAGAAGTCGTCGTGATGGGGCATACGGATTGCCAGGTTTGTAAGGCAACCGTCTTCGAGCTCACCGAGAAGTTAAGGATGGCTGGGATTCCGCGAGCGGGATTGCCTGAGAATCTGGTCGATTACTTTGGATTATTCGCGAGTGAACGACAGAACGTTCAGAAGGCGGTGGATATTATTCGATCGAGTCCGATCATTCCCCGTTCCATGCCGGTGCATGGATTGCTGCTGGACATACGAACCAAGCGATTGGAATGGGTTGTGAACGGCTATGAGAATCCTTCCTCGTCGGGAGCTAGTTCAGCGGGCGAGGCGGAGTCTGGCCTTTCTGTGGGCGGGCGGGCGGTTGAGGGGAGGTCACTCTTTCCGGTGTTGGGGGTGACCCTCGCCCCCGTCGAGGAGCATGGAGAGGTCGGGGGGGCGAACCTGGGTGGAAACCAGTCGCTGAGTCCTCAAGGGGCCGAGAGGTCCGCGCAGGAAGAGATCGGTGGGTTTCAAAGTGTTTCTCCAACTTCCGTGGCTGCGGATCCGGAAAGTCATTTGGCGGGCAGTTCGGAGGTAACGCAGCAGGCCGTTGACCGTGGGGAGGGGGGACTTCTCGCGGACTTGAAGGCCAGAGTAGAACATCGCAGGCGGTATCGGGTTTTGGGAGGGGATCGACGAGTCTACGGGCCTGTGTCTGCGGAGAAGTTGGTGGCGTGGATCGATGAAGGACGGGTTGAGGCGTCGACGATGGTGCAGATGGAAGGGGGCGGTAACTGGGTCGCGATGGGAGAATTGAAGCCGGCGGCTGTAACCTTTGGCAGAATACCGTTGCCACCGAGGTTGCCGGGTTCCTGAGAAGATTCAGGGCTCGGGCAAGAGGGGATGTGGATCCGAGAAAGCCTGGGAACGACGTTGAAATTCTGCTGGGGATCGACATCATTGGGCACCGATGAAACTTTCAAGGCGCGATTTTTTGGCTTCCGCGAGCGTGGGGACGGGCTTTTTGACGGCGGGTGGAGGGCCTTCATTGACGGCGGAGGAGCCGCCTAAGTTGGGGCGTGCGAAGATCAAGTTGGCGGTAGCCAGTTACTCCTATTGGCATTTTCGGGAGCCCAAGGTCTCGATCGACCAAGTCATTGAGCGTGCGAGCGAGTTAGGGGTTCAGGGAGTCGATGTTTTGCACCGTCAGATGGATGGGGAGGATCGGGGTTACTTGCAGCATCTGAAGCGGCATGCGTTTGTGAACGGGGTTGATTTGGTGGCGCTTTCGATTCACCAGGATTTTGTGGACCCTTCCCGCGAGGAACGGCAGAAGAACATCGACCACACGTTGAAGTGCCTTCAGCTTGCGCATGACATGGGGATCCCGTGTATACGGTTGAACTCGGGACGATGGAACACGCTGGCGTCGTTTGATGATCTGATGAAGGCACGCGGGATTGAGCCGGTGTTGCCGGGGTACACAGAGGACGACGGATTCAAATGGTGCATTGAGAGCATTGAAAAATGCTTGGGGCGCGCTGAGGAGTTGGGCGTCGTGATGGCGTTGGAAAACCATTGGGGATTGACGCGGACTCCGGCGGGATTGTTGCGCATTGCGAATGCGATTCGATCCCCGTGGCTTGGAGTGTTGATGGATACGGGGAACTTTTTGGAGCAGCCGTATGAGAAACTGGAGGCGATTGCGGCGCGCACGGTGTTTGTGCAGGCAAAGACCTATTTCGGAGGAGGGGAGTGGTACACGCTGGATCTGGATTACGGCAAGGTGGCGAAAATTCTAGCGGATGTGGGGTATACGGGGTATGTGTCGCTGGAGTTTGAGGGGAAGGAATCGGCGGAGACCGGAGTTCCCAAGAGTTTGGCGATGTTGAGACGTGCGTTTGGTTTGTAAAAGCGAATTGGGCAGGAGATGGGGTTGAAAAGAAGGAAGTAGGGGACTAGTTTGGGTGCCTGTGTTGGACGATCGATCTTACATGCGACAGCCTGAGTATCGGGCTCCGTGGCCACAAAGCATCGTGCTCATCGTGGTCTTGGTAGTGTGCTACATCCTGCAGTTGATTTTTGATAAAAAATCACTGCTTTTGGAGCTGGATACGCATGCCACGGGCTACCACTGGATCTATCAGCTTTTTACCTTTCAGTTTCTACATCATCCAGACAATGCCCTTCACCTGTTTCTGAACTGTCTGTCCCTCTATTTCATTGGGCCTCCCGTTGAGCAAGCGTTGGGGGGACGAAAGTTTTGGGGTTTGTATTTAGGCAGCGGGGTGGTGGGAGGGTTAGTCCAGCTGGCGTTGGGAGGCTTATTGCAGTGGGCGTTGGGTAATCAGGTGCCGTCATTTTCAGGAAGTGTGGTGGGTGCTTCGGCAGGCATCTGCGGACTGATGGCATGCTTCTCGGTTCTGCATTGGCACGAGAGCGTGCAATTTCTAGTGGCATTCGTGATTCCGGTATCCGTTCGAGGAAAGTATCTCCTTTTGATCACCGTGGTGGTGGCCGTCATTGGGGTCTTGAGCCGTGAGAGCGGTGTGGCCCATGGGGCGCATCTGGGCGGTTTATTGGGAGGGTATGCGTTGAGCCGGGTTCTACTGGGGGATTCCTGGAGTTGGTTTCAGTTACCCGACCTGAGATTCAGACGGAAGAAGAAGCTACTGGTGAAAACGGTTGCGACGACGGGCGAGGCGTGGAAGAAAGCCCCTCCTGTAGTTGCGGAGGACCTTCCCCCCGCAGAGTTCATCAGCCGGGAAGTGGATCCGATTCTGGACAAGATTTCAGCCCACGGGATTCACAGTCTGACCGATCGCGAGCGGAAGATTCTGGAAGCGGCGCGTTCGCGAATGGGCAAGCGGTAGTTCGTGGTCGAGGGACGGTGATCCTAAAAGCAACGATGTCCCGCACGGGGTGTGCGGGACATGTCGCGTTCTCTTTTTGTAAACTATCCACCCGTGCGTTTTTGAATGCGCACGGGGTTCAATGGCCTTTCGAGGCTAGATGAAGTCGTTGAGTAGGTTCTCGAGGAACTCCTGTCGACCACTTTGGTTGGTGGTGACGTCGCCTAATTTGATGGCGTATTGTTCAAGATCGGCAAACCCGACCTTACCAGACTCGATCTGCTTTCCGATCCCTGAATCCCACGAGCTGTAGCGTGCTTTGACGAAGTCGTTGAGGCGGCCATCTTTGCGGATCGCGGCGGCGGCCTTGAGGCCGCGGGCGAAGGCGTCCATTCCGGCGATATGCGCGTAAAAGAGATCCTCGGGATCGAAACTTTCGCGGCGGACTTTCGCGTCGAAGTTCGTGCCACCGGTGGTGAACCCTCCGGTTTTGAGAATGGTGAGCATAACCTGGGTTGTGAGGTAGAGATCGGTGGGGAACTGATCGGTGTCCCAGCCGAGGAGCACATCACCCATGTTGGCATCGATGGAACCGAGCGCATTCGCGGCAGCGGCGACCTCGAGTTCGTGCTGCATGGTATGACCCGCGAGAGTGGCGTGGTTGGTCTCGATATTCAGTTTGAAATCGCCGAGCAGATTGTATTGCCGAAGGAAGTTGAGGCAGGCGGCGGCGTCGGAATCGTACTGGTGCTTGGTCGGTTCTTTCGGTTTGGGCTCGATGTAAAACGGACCTTTGAAGCCGATGCTGTTTTTGTAGTCGACGGCCATTTGAAGGAAGCGGCCGAGGTGATCGACCTCGCGGGCCATATCGGTATTGAGCAGGGTGGAGTAGCCTTCGCGGCCGCCCCAGAAGACGTAGCCTTCGCCTTTGAGTTCGTGAGTGACTTCGAGCGCCTTTTTGACTTGAGCGGCGGCGTAAGCGAAGACGTCGGCGTTGCAACTGGTGGCGGCGCCGTGGAGGTAGCGAGGGTTGACGAAGAGGCAGGCGGTACCCCAGAGCAACCGGATCCCGGTACGTTCTTGTTCGGCTTTGAGGACTTTGACGACGGCGTCGAGATTCTTATTACTTTCCTTGAGGTTTTTTCCCTCGGGAGCGACATCACGGTCATGGAACGCGTAGAACGGGACTCCGAGCTTTTCCATGAACTCGAACGCGACTTTGACGCGTTTTTGGGCCATCTTGACGGAGTTGGTGCCGTCCTCCCAGGGGCGCACGGCGGTGCCGACTCCGAACATGTCAGCGCCTTGGCCGCGGAAGGTGTGCCAGTAGGTCACGGAGAAGCGGAGGTGATCCCGCATGGATTTGCCTTCGACGATTTCGTCGGGGTTATAGTGTTTGAAGGCGAGCGGGTTTTTGGACTTGGGACCTTCGAATTTGATCTTTGGGATTTTGGGAAAGGCGGCCGCCATAGGAGATGTGCGCTTCGGATTTAATTGATGAGCGACGATTTGGTCGCGTTTTTTGTGGACCTTATTTTAATCTCCTTGCGCATGCAATCCCTCAAAAAGTTCCACCACCAGAGCACTGGGATCTTGGGGTCTCGCCGGGGGGGGAGACTTCTTGAGATTCGGGGCGTCGCGAAGAATGCGGCGAACATGGAAGGTTCCGCTAAGGCGTTAGTGATGGGGCGTATCGGGGAGACTTAGGGGAGGGGGTAGGCGGATAGGATGATGATTACATAAGCGGAAAGATTTTGTAACATGCGCTGTCGAGCGTGTGTTCTGGAAAGCGACATGAGAAGCCAACCAAGGCCAAGAGCGGGTGCCGTCGAGTCGTTACCGTCCTGGGTAGCGACGGGCGGTGCGGATTTGGCGTGCGGGCATTCGGAGTGCCCTCGGGGAAGTGCGAAGCGGCGCGGTTAGGCATTCGAACATGGCTGGATTTGACACCTTTGAATCGTTCATGCGTGCGTACCAGGACATGGTATACAGTCTGGCGATCCGTCTTTTGGGGCAGGAGGCGGATGCCCAGGACGTGGCTCAGGAGGTGTTTTTAAGGGCCTACAATCGCTATGCGGATTTGTCACAAAGCCCAACAGCGGGAGGTTGGCTGAAGACGGTGACGCGAAACCTGTGCTTGAACCATCTAACACGCTATCGAAACCGATGGCGTTTCTTTTCTGAGCTGAGCCGTGACGACGATGGGGACGAGTTACCCTGGGATGTGCCGGTGGAGGAGTCGACAGGGGCGGCGATGTCGGAGGCGGATCAACGGCAGGTGCTGGAAGTTGCCTTGCGAAAACTTCCGAGTGCGCAGCGGGTTCCGTTGGTTTTGTACCATTTTGAGGAGATGAGTTACGAGGACATTGCAGCGCAGATGAAGATCTCTTTGGCGAAGGTGAAGACGGACATCTTTCGAGCCCGCGAATCCTTGCGGAAGAAGTTGAGGGTGTCGATGGAGACCGGCGAGGTGATGGGGCGGGAGGAGGCGGCGGGACGAGGGCATTAAACGTGTGAAGCGGAGAGGAATGGACATGAACCAAGAACCTAGACAACGGGCAGAGGATCGGGACGCGAAGGATTTGGATCGGATGCTGCGGGACCTGCCGTTGGTGGCGGCGCCCGAGGGCTTGCGACTCCGGGTGATGCAAACGATTGAGCGTCGAGCCGTCGGGTCGTGGTGGCAGAGGGCGTATTGGGATTGGCCGCCTGTGGTCCGCTGGTTGGCGGTGGTCTTGGGAGTGATTTTGGGGTGCGGTGCGATCTGGTTAGGCGCGGGTGTGTTGGGGACGCTGGCGAGCAGGGGTGTGGAGGTAGTGGTTGAGTTTCTGGGTCCTGTGGTGGGTTTGGTGCGATCGGTATTGGCTGTTTTGATGAGGGCTGTGACGACCTGTGCGGGTCGGGTGAGTCCAACGGTATGGGCGATTGCAGTTGTGATGTTGGGGGGCGTGTATGCCTCGAGCTTAGGGGTAGGGACGATGTTTTGGCGGATTGCGAATTCACGGGAGTGAGATGCTGGGCTGCTGAGAAGGCCGTGGGAGTAGAAAGCGAGATGAGATATGATTAAGAACCTGAATAGAAAGCATGGGGCGCTTTGGGAGACGCTATTTGGCCTGGGTTTGACTGGGGTGACCCATGAGGTAGGGCGTGCGGCAGTGATTTCGCTCCTATTCGCGACCCTCTTGGCGACGGCTGCGACCGCCAAGGCTAAGGATTTCGCCGTCCGAACGCAGATGATTCGGGTCCACGAGAACGATGCGCGGGTGTCGATCGGCCAGGATGTGAAGGTCCTGAAGGAGGACGTGACTCAGGGGGTTGTGGTGGTGGGGGCGGATGCGTGGGTGGAGGGTCGGGTTGAGGGGGACGTAGTGGTGGTGGGGGGATCTGCGAATGTTCAAGGGGAGGTGACGGGATCGGTGGTGACCGTTTTAGGGTCGACCAAGCTCGGGGACGAAGCGCGAATCGATGGGGATGCCGTGGTGGTTGGGGGACGACTCGACAGCAGCACTGGGGCTGTGGTGAATGGTGAGAAGACGGCGGTTGGGTTTGGAGTGGAGATGCCGAAGTTTAAACGGTTTTTTGAATGGATTGGGGCTGGGCCGATGATGGGGCGCTGGCTTCCGTTGGGGATGAACTGGGCATGGGGTGTGGCCGGGATCCTCTTGGTGATCTACGGGGTGTTGGCGATTTTATTTCCTAGGCCGGCGACCTTGTGTGTCGATTTGTTAGAACAGCGATCCGCAGCCTCTTTTTTTACGGGGGTTATGACCTTCATGTTAGTGGGGCCGGTGTTGTTACTGCTGTTGATATCGGTCGCGGGGATTCTGGTGATCCCCTTTGTTCTGTGTGGAATCATCGCCGTTTTGTTGTTTGGTAAGATGGTGAGCGTTCGGTATTTGGGAGAGCAATTTGGGCGGCAGTTGGGAGGTGGGGTGATGGTGCAGCCGTTGGTCGCTTTGGTGACGGGAGGGCTCCTGGTTGCGGTTCTCTACACGGTTCCGATTCTGGGACTTGTGACGTGGGGCCTTTTGACTCCCTTGGGGGCAGGCGCTGTGATCTTGGCGATCTCGAGCAGCCTGAGTCGACCTCGCGTGGGCGTGGCAGGGGCGGGTTTAGGGGTGGGTGGGGGAGTGATTGCGCCAGAGGCTGGGTTGGGCGAACCACCGTTGACCGGTGGCGTGAGTGGTCATGGGACAGGTGGGGTGGATCCGATGTTGCTCCCCCGGGTGGGCTTTTGGAGGCGGTTTTGGGCTGCTTTTTTGGATGTGATTTTGGTCGCGCTGGCGAGTGCGATCGTGCAGCAACCCTTAGCATTTCTGTTGGGGTTGTTGGTGTATCACATTGGGATGTGGGGATGGAAGGGGACTACGATTGGGGGGACGATCTTGGGTATTCGCTGCTATCGGACCACGGGGGCTCCGATGGATTACGGGGTGGCGACGGTGCGTGGGATTTCCGCGATTTTTTCGTTCTTGGTGTTGGGTTTGGGGTTTCTGTGGGCGGGCTGGGACCGGGAGAACCAGTCGTGGCATGACAAGATTGCGGGGACGATGGTCGTTCGCATGCCTCGGGGTACACCGTTGTTGTGAGGTTTAGCCCTGAAGATTTGGAAGGGTCTTTAACGCGAAGGCGCAAAGGGCCAGAGGCGCAGAGGAATTGATGTTATTTCCAAGGAATCAAGCGGGCATCGGTTGGTGCGTGGAGTTCAGCGCAGCAACGGATGGCGAGGGTGACGCGGGCTGAGGCGCCGCGTCGGGGGACGCGGCCTACAGCACGGAGCTTGGAAAGCTGCTTCGAGAGCGTGGGGTGGTCTAGAACACGGAGCTTTGGCGGGTCTAGATCTCGACCTGCATTCCGAGTTCGACGACGCGGTTGGGAGGCAGTTTAAAGAAACTGGTCGCACGATGGGCGTTGCGGCCCATGAGGGCGAAGAGGCGGTCGCGCCAGAGGGCCATGCCGGGTCGGTTGCTGGGGATGACGCTTTCGCGGCTGAGGAAGAAGGTGGTTTCGTCGAGGGTGATTTCCATGCCCTTTTCTTTGCAGGCGGCGAGCACGGTCTGGACGACGGGTTCCTCCATGAAACCGAAGCGAGCGATGACGCGGTGGAGGCCACCTTCGAGACCTTCGACGGTGACGCGGTTCGGGTGTTCCACGTGCGGGATGGTTTCGTTGATGATGGTGAGGATGATGGTGCGTTCGTGGAGCACCTTGTTGTGTTTGAGATTGTGGAGCAAGGCGAGGGGAGCACCTTCGGGGTTGCCGGCCATGAAGACAGCGGTGCCTGGGACACGATGGACGGGGGTGGTTTTGAGATCTTCGAGGAACAGATCGAGGGGGAGCGAGCTTTGCTTGAGGTTCTCGCGGAGCAGGTGGCGTCCCATGCGCCAGGTGGACATCAGAGTGTAGACGATCGTGCCCACGGCGATGGGCACCCAACCACCGTGGATGAACTTGGCGAGATTTGCGCCGAAGAAGGCGAGTTCGACGACGAGGAAGACGCCACAAACGATGAAGAGAGGGAGGAGCTTCCATTTCCACAGATCACGGGCGGCGCAGAAAAAGAGGAAAGTGGTGATGGACATGGTGAGGGTGACAGCGATGCCGTAGGCGGCGGCGAGTGCGCTGGAGGAGCCGAATCCGACGACGAGAGCAATGCAGGCGGCGAGGAGGGTCCAGTTAATGAACGGCAGATAGATTTGGCCTCTCTCGGTTTGGGACGTGTGCTGGATTTGCATACGGGGTAGGAACCCGAGTTGCATGGCTTGGACGGTGATGGAAAAGGCCCCTGTGATGAGTGCTTGGGAGGCGATGACTGTGGCGAGGGTAGAGAGAACGACGAGCGGGTAGAGAGCCCATTTGGGTGCGAGGAGGTAGAAGGGGTTCGAGACTGCTTGTGGGTTGTTAAGCAGAAGAGCTCCTTGACCGAGGTAGTTGAGGACGAGAGCGGGGAGGACTAGGTAGGCCCAGGCGAAGCGGATGGGGCGTATCCCGAAGTGGCCCATGTCGGCGTAAAGGGCTTCGGCGCCAGTGACGGCGAGGAACACGCTACCGAGCACGAGAAAGCCCTCATAGCCATGGTGAATGAGGAAGCTGTAACCGTAGGCTGGGTTGAACGACTTGAGGATCTCGGGTGCGGCGACGATGCCTTTGATACCCAGGAGCGTGAGTACGACGAACCAAATGATCATGACGGGGCCGAAGATGATTCCGACTTTGCCGCTGCCTTTGCGTTGGAACATGAAGAGGCCGATGAGAATGGCGGTTGTTAGAGGGATGAGGAGCGGTTTGAAGGAGGTGGTCGCGACCTCGAGACCTTCGACGGCGCTCATGACGGAGACGGCCGGGGTGATGATTCCATCGCCGTAGAGCAGCGCTGCGCCGAACATTCCCATCGAGATCATGAGGCCCGGCCGGCGGGGGCCGTCGTTGGCGGAGGGCAGCGCGAGAGCTAGCAGGGCGAGGATTCCGCCTTCCCCCTTGTTATCCGCCCGCATGACGAGGGTGAGGTATTTGAGGGACACGATGAGATTGAGCGACCACAGGATCAGGGAAAGGATCCCAAGGATGTTCTCGGGCGTTGCCGGGACGTGATGATGCGGGCTGAAGCATTCCCTGAGCGCATAGAGCGGGCTGGTGCCGATATCGCCATAGACGACCCCCAAGGCGGCAAGGGTGAGGGAAAGGAAGTAGTTTCTAGAAGGACAATGGTTGGGCGAGGACATAAGGAATCCCTTCAGGCCGGGTTGAATATCGGCCTTACTGACATGCCATGTGTAGGTTCACCGACGCGAACATTCCGTGGGCATCACGAGGGATTGCCCTTTCATGTGCTGACGAGGTTAGCTGTCGGGCTAGGTCTTGAAAGTGACCTCGGCTACCATCGGACACCCGCCGACGCAACCGTTCGCCCCTGTCCGCCCGATGTCGGGCGGGGATTTGGTTCCCCCGCATCTGCGGTTCCCGAGGAGCCTCAGATTTAAGCTGCGCGGAGAGAATGCCCACAAAACCGTGGTTGCGTCAAACTTTGGATTTTCGTGGGGGCTAGGCCTCGACGCGAGTTGGGGTAGATTGCCTCGGAGCTAAGACCTCGCGCACTGGGGCCATGAACACGAGGGAGGAGGGACAACGCCGTGTGAGGGCACACGGCCTACAAGTGGGGGCGCAGATGACCGTTCATGGGCAGGAAGGACGTGGTGGAGCGGGTGCTATTGGGCGCCCCATTTGGTGTTTTTGAGGAAGGCGAGAAGGTCGGCGAGTTCCTGTCGGCTGAGTTGTTCTTCCAGTCCTTGGGGCATGGTGGAGAGAGTCCCGGGCCGCATTTCGGCGATCTCGGTGCGAGCGAGGCGAACTTCGGCCCCTGGGCCGGTAGCGATGAGTACCTCGTCGGGAGAATCCTTGCGGAGCACGCCGCTGTGTTCTTCACCGGATTTGGTCTCGACGATGACGGGTTCGAAGCTGCGCACGAAGCTTGCGCTGGGGTAGAGGATGGACTCGAGCAAATCGCGTTCGGTTCGGATTTGGCCGATGCTGGTGAGATCGGGGCCGATTTGGCCTCCGAGGTAACCGATGGCGTGGCAGGCTGAGCACGCGGCCTTAGGGCTGTTGAACACGAGTTGGCCACGGCGTACGTCGCCATCACGCATCTGCGATAGGAGCGACTCGAGACGTTCTTTTTGTTTGGCCAGATCTGAGTGTAAGGATGCGATCAGCCCCTCGGCAGCAGCCTTGGTTGTCTCAGGCATCTTCGCGGTTCGTTGCCTGAGAGTGTCGGCGGGCAGAGAGGCGAGGGACTTGGATTGCTTGAGCGCCTCGATCAACTGGGCTCCCATGGTGTCGTCGGTGCCGTTTTCGAACACGCCGAGAACGCGGGTAAGTTCGAGGGGGCCGAGATCGTGGAGGGTTTTGATGAGGTCCCGTTTCTGTTCGGTGCTGAGTGCGGCACGGCTGAGGATGGCGCTCGCGGCAGAGCGGGTGGTGACCGGGGTTGCGGGCGAGAGCCGGGCGGCGAGGAGTTGGAATTCGGCGGCGCTGAGGGCGGAGGAGGCTTGGATCGAGGCGTCGAGGGCTTCGATGCGGGCTTCGTCGTCGAGTGTGGTGTCGGTGGCTACCGCTTTGAGGGCCTCGGCGCACCCGGGGGGTGAATTCTTTGGGCGAGGCAGACTGCGAGCGGTTCGGATGGCTTGGCGTTTGAGGGTGAGTGATTTTTCGGTCAGAGGGGCGTTGAGGGCTGTGAACCAATCTGGCGGGGTTTCTCTGAGACCGGCCCGAGACATACTCTTGAGCGCCGTGAGTCGGCTGATTTCTGGAACAGTAGGAGAGGAGACGGCTTGGGCGAGGCGTTTTTGGATTGCGGTGGAGCCTGCGAGGCTGGCGAGTTGTTGGCCGACGCGTTCGAGCTGTTCTTGGGTTGAAGCGGCGGATTCGAGGGTGGCTCCGAGATTTTGGGCGAGGTCGGCTCCCCAATCGGTGTGGTGGCTGAGAACCCACGAAGCGGCGTCGCGGATGGAAGGTTCTGGCGAACCGAGAAGTGCGATGACGGTGCCTGCTTTGAGGGGGCTGGAATCCATTTGGTCGAGCGCGATGAGTGAGGCACGGACGACCGCAGCATTGGTGGAGGACAGGCCTATGGCGGTGGCGGTGGGGTCGTTGATTTCGATGAGCGCGTAGGCGATGGAATGTTCGAGCGTGCGGTCCGTGATTTTGCCTGCGGCTTGGAGCAGGTGAGGGACACTGGACTTTTGGCCGAGTCGGCCGATGGCTTCTGCGGCGGCACGGCGGACGGCGGGGGAACCATTCTTGATCCGTGAGATCAGAATGGACAGGGACTTGGAGTCGCGGTTGACGCTGGCGGAGTGCATGGCGGCGACAGCGGTGGATTCGTCCTGGTTATTCATCGCGATCTGGACGAGGTCGCGGGCGACGGCACTTGGGGAGCGAGTCATTGCCCAGACGATGTTGCGTCGGCCGCGCGCGCTGAGATTGCGCACCCATTTTTGGACGGTTTGGAAGAACTCCTCGGGATTGGAGGTGTTGGCGAGTTGGGCGAGTTTTTCAATGGCTTTTCGATTTACGGCTGGACGAGGGTCATCAATGAGCGTCTCGATCTGGTTCAGTTGCAAAGAGGCCCATACGATGTTTTTGCCCCGGGGGTTCGAGAGTGTGCGTGGGGTTTTGGACCTTATCCTATAGATCCCACCCAGAACATCCGGTTTCGAAAGTTGGGAGGTTGGGCAACAGAGTTTGTACCAGCCGCCGGTGTCGACGACCAGCAGGGAGCCGTCGGCGTCTTCGAGCACGTCGGTGGGGTGGAAGTCGGTATTATCCGAGGTGACGAAGTCGAGGTCCTTGGTTTGGAATGTGGCGCCGTGTGGAGTGAGGATATGGCGTTGAACTTTGTGCAGATTGAACTGAGCGGAGAACAGATTTCCTGTGAATTCACCGCCGAAGACAGCGGATTCGTAGGTGGCGAGCCCACTGGGAGCGGCGGCACCGAAGTGGGTGAGTACGGGCATGAGTTCGCCGGTCCGTTTGTGGCCATCGAGCACATCGTGATCCTTGCCGTAGACACCGCCGTAGATGGCATGAATGAGGCCGTCGCGTCGACCGCCCCCTGGGTGTTGGAAGAAGGTGGTGGTGAAGATACGTTCGCCGGACAAGGTGAAGGCGATTTCGACGGGGTTATCCATGCCGCCGGTCATCACGGGTTCGATGGAGGAACCATCGGGGCGGGCTCTGAAGAGATGAGCAGCCTTGGTGACGAAGGCGGGTTGGTTGGGGCGGGAGTAAGTTTGCTCGGCGAAGGCGCCCTTGGCCCAATAGATCCAACCATCGCGACCTTTGTAGGGACCGTGGAGATCATTGGCGCAGCCGGTGAGCGTTTTTCCTTTGAACCATTCCTCGCGTTGGTCGGCGATGCCGTCCCCATCGGTGTCCGTGAGTTTCCAGATTGAGGGAGGAGCGGCTACGAAGAGAGAGCCGTCGTGCCACATGGCCCCCTCGGGGAACATCATGTGGTCGGCGAAGACGGTGCTTTTGTCGAATTTTCCGTCCCCGTTGGTGTCTTCGATGCGGAGGATACGGTGGGGACGTTTTTCGAGTTGGAGCTGAATTTTTTCGTTCGAACCCGACGAATCGGCGACGTAGAGCCGTCCTTCATCATCGAGGTCGGCGACGATGGGCCGAGGAACGAGAGTAGGTTCGGCGACTTGTTCGATGGTGAACCCATCGGGGACGGTCAAGGTTTGGGTCGGGAATTTGAACGACTCGGAGTGGGCGTAGGCGTGGGAGAAGAGAACGGCGACAGCGAGCGCGTGAAGTGACGCGGAGCGATGCTTGTGTTGCATGACGACATCATGCGACGCGCGCAGAGGTTCGTCGAGTGGGATTCGAGGGTGGATCCATCGGCTTTTCCGACATGGACACCGTGCCGGAGGCCCGGTGAACTGTCAGGTCGGAGACCTGCCCCACGAGGGATGCTATGCGACTCCCGGCCTCGGGAGGCACGGTCGAGCATCAAGTTCGACAGGGAGGCTTACAGACTTACAGAGAATGCGCTCGGTCTTGGGTTGGATCGACTGAGGCTGGGGGCAGGTCGGGAGCGACCTTGACGACGATGACAGTAAAATCGTCGTGTTGAGGTTCGGTGCCCGAGAAGGAGCGGACCTCGGAATAGAGCGTGTCGACGATCTGACGGGCGGATTTGTGGCGGTGTGTTTTTACGAATTCGATCAGGCGTTCCCGTTCGAAGAACTCGCCGGCTGGGTTGGAGGATTCTTCGACACCGTCGGTGAAGATCATGAGCGTATCGCCTGGGAGGAGTTGGACTTCGGTCGCGGGGGTGTAGGTGGTCTTGGGGTGCATGCCAAGCGGCACTCCGGTGCGTTTGAGTTGAGCGCGGAGGTTGCCGTCTTGGCTGATGAGGCAGCCGGAGGGATGACCTGCGTTCGCGTGGATGAGGGTTTTGCGGGCTGGGTCGATGCAGACGAGGAGGAGTGTGATGAACTGTTCGGGGCTCAGATCTTCGGCGAGCATCATGTTGGCGCGAGTGAAGATTTCGCCGATGTTCTCCCGATTACGTGCCAGGATGCGGAGGTAGGCGCGGGTTTCGGCCATGAGCAGCGCGGGGCCTACGCCGTGGCCACTGACGTCGGCGACGACGACCCCGATTCGGCCGTTGAGCATGGGGATGAAGTCGTAGTAATCGCCTCCAGCGGCAGCGGCGGGGATCGAGCGGCCGGCGATATCGAAACCGGGGATGGAGGGCGAGTTTTTGGGAAAGAGCCGTTCTTGGATTTCCCGAGCAGCGCGAAATTGTTCGGCGTTTTCTTGGAGTGTCTTTTCGGCTTCTTTGCGTTGGGAGATGTCGCGGATGAACGCGACGAGCCAGCACTTCTGATGGAGCGACATGGTGCTGGCGGAGACCTCGATGGGGATCTCGGTCCCATCGAGCCTTCGGACTCGCGTCTCCACGGTGCGCCGGTCTCCGGGCAGTTGGGACGTGAGGAGGTGGGACATGAGGTCCAGGCACCCCGACTCAAGCAGGGATGGGGGCTGTAGGAACGAGACGGGGTTCCCCTGGAGGGTTTCGAGAGGGATTTGGAAAAGGATCTTTGCGGCTGGGTTAGCGAACTCGATGATACCGGTACGGCTGACGAGGAGGACCGCATCGGCGGCGGTTTCCCACAGCAACCGGTAGCGCAGTTCGCTTTCGCGTGAGGAAGCCTCGGCGATGAGTCGGGCTCGGCGTTCCTCGGCTTCACGCAGCTCGCGTCGGACGGCGGGGCCGAGGCGGGCTTGGTTGCCCTTCATAATGTAGTCGTGAGCCCCGGCTTTCATGGCATCGACGGCTGTGGCTTCACCGATCCCGCCGGAGACGATGATGAAGGGCAGATCTTGGCCGCTTTGGTGGACGATTCGGAGGGCGTCGAGCGCGTTGAAGTCTGGTAGATTGTAATCGCTGATGACGAGATTCCAGGAGCCGATTTCGAGCGCGTTTAGGAGTGCTTCGGGGGTTTCGACGCGGGTGAAATCGGGGGCGTAACCCGACTGCTTCAAGGTGGCGAGGATCACGCGGGCATCGAAGTCCGAATCCTCGACGATAAGAACCCGGATTGGGGTTTTGGTCTGCTCCGCGCACATGGGGGGCAGACTAGCGTGGAGCCGGATGGATGGCTAGCACGCTGTTGGAGAGCGGGGAGGCGGGGCGTGGGCGCTAGCGAGGCACGGTCAGGAACCGATCGGACAGGGGCCAAAAGATCAAGCTGGCGCGTCCGATCACGAGGTTGCGAGGGATTTCACCCCAGGACCGGGAGTCAAAGGATTGGTCGGTGTTATCCCCGAGCAGGAAGAGGTGGTCTTTGGAGCCTGAAGGCGAAGTGGGGGAGGTTTGGGTAGGGGAGGGAGCGATCCTTTTGACGAAGAGCTGGCCTTTGGGCAGAGCGTCGATAGTAAGGTTTTGCCAGACGACGATCTCGTTTGCTTGGGGGGTGGAGAAATTGAGACTGAGACGATTGACGAGCAACCGATCGCCGGCGGTGAATCGCGCGTGGATGACCGTATCTCCGGCGTTGAATGGATCTTGATCTTCGAGGCCGAGCCGTTCGAGCATGTGATCGGGAGAATTCCAGATCGTGAAGGGGTAGGCCCCGAGTTGAAGCCGTTGGCGGGAGAGTCCGGGGAGGATGCGTTGGGGGTTGGGGTCAAGGATTTTGAGTTCGGCGTTGGTGGTGGCGATCCAGGACCAGGATAGCTCTCCGCGCAGGAGCGCGGCGGTGAGCTGGGGCCAAGTGGGCGTGGAGGAGTTGGAGAAGGAGGGAGGGAGGTCGTCGAGTTCCTCGAACTGCTCGCCGTGAATCACGGGGTGCATGGAGGCGGTGGGGACGGAGACGGGAAACCCGAAGAAGGTGCGGATGGCGACGGTGACGACGAGGCAGCTCAGGAGTAGCTCGACCGCTTTCATGCGCCAGGTGGGCCTGGGGGCCTTGGGTTTGGAGTGGGTGGCGTCGCGAGGGAGGGAGCGTTGTTCTGCGGCGGCGAATGGAAAGGAATGTCAGCGGCTACCCCAACCGAAGCGATCTGTGATGGGCCAGAAGACGAAACAAGAACGTCCGATGGCTTTCTCGCGTGGGAAATCACCCCAGTCTCGGGAATCAAAACTATTGAGAGTATTGTCCCCCATGGTGAGGTAATGATTGGGGCGGACGCGGAATTCCGTTTTTTCGTCGGGAAAAAGAGAGGCGAGGCCGCCGCGTCCGGCGCGGGCGGAGACGAGGCCGTTGGCATGGCCGGAATAGTGGTCGACGCGCGCCTCGGTGGAGGGGCCGTAGACGTGTTCGAACCCCGGGTCGGAGGCGTCGAGCCTTCGCTCGTTGATGACGAGGTGGCGATCGTTTCCGAGTCGGACGGTTTCACCGCCGATGGCGACCAGGCGTTTGATGTAGTGCGTATCTGGGATGAGGCCCGGAACGCCTTGGGAGAGGAAGACGATGGTTTCTCCTCGTTTGGGCTGTCGGAAGTTGTAGGTGAACCGGTCAA
>Ga0172373_10005715_pt1 | contig 16924 bp, 18 predicted proteins | sample Lak10m_2_FD_114546 | JGI IMG/M metagenome (GOLD analysis project Ga0172373, IMG submission 114546) | Freshwater microbial communities from Kabuno Bay, South-Kivu, Congo - kab_092012_10m | ecosystem: Environmental > Aquatic > Freshwater > Lake | place: Democratic Republic of the Congo...
GCATTTTGACTTATTTCTTAAGGAGTGCGAGTGGCGTTTTAATAACCCAGACCCACAATCACAATTAAAGCAGTTAAAACAATGGGTTCTTGGCTTTCTAAACTAGTTATCTAGGACAGCCCCTAAATGATAAAGCCATTCGAATCCCATTTTATGAACAGACGCAGGATCGTAAGCATATGACTCCGATCCAACGCAACACATCAGTAACGCATACAATGCAATACTCTGAACCTTCCATGACGATCCTGTCCAGGAACTAGCAAAATCATAAATTTTTTTGAGCATGCTTTTTATCCTTCTTTTTCTATAAATTCGTCACACCAGGAACTTTGAAATTAATCCTCTCTGAAAAAAGTAAAATTTTTGTTAATACCCTTCAAATAAGAATTTTGAGTGAGATGACTATTTTTCTCTGGAAATTAAGGTCGTTTGCCCCTAAAGTACCCTTCAGATACATTATGGGGAAGCATCATGCAAACGGTTCTACTTGTCATTCACCTTATTGTCACAGCAGCAATGATTGGGGTTATTTTGGTTCAGCGAAGCGAAGGAGGCATGGGCCTTGGAGGGGGAACCATGGGAGGCCTGATGACAACGCGTGGATCTGCGAACCTCTTAACACACACAACGGCAATTTTAGCGACCTGTTTTTTGGTGACCAGTCTCACCTTAGCTATTTTAGCCAGCCATCAAAGCCGTCCTTCATCTATATTGGGGATGACGAGTGAAGAGTCGAATTTTAAATCTTAATAGAGGCCCTGCTATTGCAAGGCATGATAAGTGGAGCGGGTCACCACTATAAAAAACAACCATGAGGAAAGTGTGGCGCGATTTATTTTTGTAACAGGTGGTGTAGTATCTTCCTTAGGAAAAGGAATAGCCTCCGCGTCCCTCGGAGCTCTCTTACAAGCAAGAGGATATAAAGTCCTTCTCCGAAAACTAGAACCCTATATCAATGTTGACCCCGGCACCATGAACCCTTTTCAGCATGGAGAGGTTTTTGTCACCGAAGATGGTGCAGAGACAGACTTAGATTTAGGTCACTATGAGCGCTTTACAGGTGTAAATACCACGTCCTTTGACGCCGTCTCTACGGGGCGTATTTATTCAGAAGTCATTGCAAAAGAACGTCGCGGTGATTACCTAGGGGCAACCGTCCAAGTCATCCCTCATGTCACAGATGCTATTAAAAATGCTATCTTAAAAAACACAAAAGATATGGATTTTGTGATCTGTGAAATTGGAGGAACCGTTGGAGACATTGAAGGACTTCCTTTCCTCGAATCCATTCGCCAACTTCGGAATGATTTAGGATACCGAAATACACTTTATATCCACCTCACCTTAGTCCCCTATATTGCGACAGCAGGTGAACTCAAAACAAAGCCCACGCAACACTCTGTGCAGGAACTCCAAAGCAAAGGAATCCAGCCTGACATCCTCTTGTGTCGGAGCGATCGAGAGATTGGCGTTGAAGAACGGCGAAAACTTGCTCTGTTTTGCAATATTAAGCCCGAATGCGTTATTGAGGCCTTAGATGTCTCTACCATCTATCAAGTCCCCATTAGCTATCATCATCACGGTCTTGATCGAGAAGTGTGTAAACACTTTGGCCTTGAATCGAAAACATCTCCCGATCTTTCAATTTGGGAACGTATTGTCGAAACGCTTACACGCCCTGAAGGGAGTGTGACCATTGGAGTCGTCGGAAAATATACAGCCCTCTTGGATGCTTATAAGTCCCTTCACCAAGCACTTATTCATGGAGGAATCGCCAATAAAGTTCATGTTAATCTTGAGTGGATTGACGCAGAACAACTCGAAGAAGAAGGAAAGATTATGCTTATGGAGCGTCTCTCTCCTCTTCATGGCATTCTCGTTCCGGGAGGGTTTGGAGAACGAGGAACTGCTGGAATGATGGCGGCTATTCAATTTGCCCGTGAACAAAAAATTCCTTTCTTTGGTATTTGCTTGGGCATGCAGTTGGCTGTGTTAGAAGCCTTACGAAATATCGGCGGATATGCTGAAGCCAACTCTACTGAGTTTAAGACGACACCGATGCCTGCTATTGCTCTAATGACGGAATGGATGAAAGGGGACGTCATTCAACAATACTTCCCCGGCGGAGATTTAGGCGGAACGATGAGACTGGGCGTTTACCAGTGCCGACTCGATGCTGATTCTAAAGCCTCTGAGGCGTATCACAATACCCTTATTTCTGAACGTCATCGCCATCGATATGAAGTGAACACAACGTATGTTGAAGACCTTAAAAAATGCGGCTTGCATATCGTTGGACGCACGGCCGATGGGCTATTACCCGAAGTTGTGGAACGAAAAGATCACCCTTGGTTTGTGGCTGTTCAGTTCCATCCCGAATTTAAATCTCGTCCCTTTACACCCCACCCCTTATTTACGGCCTTCATTGCGGCCGCCTTGAATCAAAACCGACTTATTTAGAAAGAGAAACTTATGCCTCATCATGTCACTGTAAATTCTCTTCAAATTGGCAATGACCTTCCTTTCACCTTGATTGCAGGTCCTTGCGTCCTTGAAAGTCGCCAACATGCTCTTGAAATGTCCCATGCCTTGGTTGAACTTACCAAAAAGCTCGGCATAGGATTTATTTATAAGACGTCCTTCGATAAAGCAAATCGAACCAGCATCACAGGAGCTCGCGGTCTTGGTCTTGAGGAATCACTCCCTATCTTTGAAGAAATCCGTGAAACGTGGGGATGTCCTGTGCTCACAGATGTCCATGATCCCCTTCAATGCGCTATTGTTGCTGAAGTTGTTGATGTACTTCAAATTCCAGCCTTTTTATGCCGCCAAACTGATCTACTAGTTGCTGCGGGAAATACGGGCAAAGCCATTAACGTTAAAAAAGGTCAGTTTTTAGCTCCTTGGGACATGAAGAACGTTATTAAAAAAATCGAAGAAACAGGCAATCGCAATTTAATGCTCTGCGAAAGAGGCGTATCCTTTGGCTATAATACCCTCGTGTCAGACATGAGAGCCCTCCCTATTATGGCTCAAACGGGCTATCCTATTGTGTTTGATGCCACTCATTCCGTCCAACAGCCCGGAGGACAAGGAACGTCAACAGGAGGACAAAGAGAATTTGTTCCCGTTCTTGCTCGTGCCGCCCTTTCCATTGGTATCGGCGCTCTTTTCATTGAAACGCACCAAGACCCTGATAGCGCTCCCAGTGATGGTCCAAACATGGTTAAATTAAAAGAGCTGCCAGCTCTTCTAGAGACATGGCAACTCTTTGATCGTTTGGCAAAAACGAACCCGCTTTCGCTCTAGTTCATTCTTTTAAGAGCAGTTTTGAGCCCTATTATTCCAGGTCATCCCATTTAGACACTGGTAACATCGCGTCCCCCCATAAATATTATCTAAATACTTGCTAGGGTGATGATCTTCTGGACATTGAGCATAGCCTCCCACAATGACACCATGCATGTTTTCTTTAGCTAAAGCTACTTCTGGTGTTTCAGCATAAACTATTTCACTCCCCACTACGGTGCAAAGTACCCCTACCATTACAAAATAAGCTACTTTCATTTAGGTCTCCTTTTATGACTCATGACTGTTTAATCCTGTAAGCTTCTAGACTTCACTACCATAAGAAAGATTACCAAATTCTTAATGGCACTTAAGCAGGTGGTTAGACTCCATGAACAACATTAAAAGAGGTTGTCATCCTTGCTTTAGAAGTGCTTAATTTTCGAAGAAAATTCTAGCACTTCTTAGCGAGGATCTTCTGTCGGGAGGCAAATCGAATGGAATTTTACGTCTACATTATGACAAATATTTCCAAAACTCTTTATATTGGTGTAACAAATGACCTTCTAAGGCGTATCTCTGAACATAAAAATGGGTTACATAAGGGGTTCACAAAGACATATAAAATCAACATATTAGTATATTATGAAATATACCCATATGTTTTGGAGGCTATCCAAAGAGAAAAAAGCCTAAAGCACTGGACAAGAAAAAAGAAGCTTCAACTCATTGAAAGCGTTAATCCTCATTGGGAAGATCTCAGCACCATTATAGGTTGCTAGAAGATCCTCGCGTAAAAAGTCCTAAGTTTTGCTCCGCAAAACAAGGACTTCTAACGCAAGGATGACAAGCGAGAAAAGTATTATAAAACTTTGTGCACGGAGATTAGTCAGAGAAAATTTTTAAAGTTTTAACTCTTGTTCTGGTAAACTTGAGAACCAATATAAAGAGAAGATAGTCTCTCTTTCTATGGCAGGTTGCCTTCTTTTCACAATGCCGAGGAGAGAACATGAACAAAAGAAAACTAACAAGGAGTTCTCATGAATATTGATATGTACACAGAACGCTCTCGAGGATTTATTCAATCTGCGCAAACCCTCGCTCAACGAGAAGGAAATCAACGCATTCTCCCGCTTCATCTGTTGAAAGTCTTATTGGACGATGAAGAAGGTCTCTGCTCAACCCTCATTAAAAATGCTGGTGGAGTTCCTGAGCGCGCTCTTGAACGCGCCACCGAAGCTTTAAACCGCCTTCCTCGTATTAGTGGTGAAGGTGCAGGCCAAGTCTTTTTAGCTCCTGAAACTGCTAAAGTTTTTGAAGTTGCAGAAAATGAAGCCAAGAAAGCTGGTGACAGCTTTGTTACTGTGGAGTTTCTTCTCCTCGCTTTATCCTTATCAAAAGACACAGATGCTGGAAAAATTCTTGCAGAATCGGGCGTTACCCCTGAAAACTTAAAAACAGCCATTGAAACCATGCGTAAAGGACGGCGTGCCGATTCAGCCACCGCAGAATCCCAATACGATGCGTTGAAGAAGTATGCCACAGACCTTACGGCTCTAGCGCGTCAAGGCAAATTAGATCCAGTGATCGGGCGCGATGAAGAAATAAGACGCACCATTCAAGTCCTCTCCCGTCGTACAAAGAACAACCCTGTTCTTATTGGAGAACCAGGCGTGGGAAAAACAGCGATTATCGAAGGTCTTGCACATCGCATTGTTAAAGGGGATGTTCCTGAAACCTTAAAAAATATTTCGCTGATGGCCCTTGATATGGGCGCCCTGATTGCAGGTGCCAAATATCGCGGGGAATTCGAGGAGCGTCTTAAAGCGGTCCTTTCTGAAATCACCCATGCGGAAGGAGAAATCGTCCTCTTCATTGACGAGCTTCACACCCTCGTGGGCGCAGGAAAAGCAGAAGGAGCGATGGACGCTTCCAATATGCTTAAACCTGCTCTTGCGCGTGGAGAGTTACACTGTGTGGGGGCGACAACCCTTGATGAATATCGCAAGCATATTGAAAAGGACGCCGCTCTTGCTCGTCGCTTTCAGCCTGTGTTTGTCTCTGAACCTACGGTTGAAGATACAATTTCTATTCTTCGGGGACTTAAGGAAAAATATGAACTCCACCACGGAATCCGTATCACAGACGGCGCCATCGTCGCCGCAGCCACCCTTTCAAACCGGTATATCACAGATCGCTTCCTGCCAGACAAGGCTATCGATTTGGTAGACGAAGCTGCAAGCCGTCTGCGCATCGAAGTAGACTCAAAACCTGAAGAAATTGACGAGCTTGATCGCCGTATTATGCAGCTTAAAATTGAGCGGGAAGCTCTTAAAAAGGAAAAGGATGCGGCCTCTAAAGATCGCTTGGAAAAGCTAGAAAAAGAGCTGGCCGACCTCGAATCTCAATCAAATGTCTTAACATCTGCCTGGACGGCTGAAAAAGAAAAACTCGCAGGCTCTCAAAAAATTAAAGAAACGCTGGATAAAAGTCGAAGTGAGCTTGAAATCGCCCAACGACGCGGGGATTTAACGCGTGCTGGCGAGCTCATGTACAGCGTTATTCCTGATCTTGAAAAGAAACTCCAAGAAGCCGAAGGCCACACACAAGAGCATATGATTCGTGAAGAAGTCACGTCCGACGACATTGCCTCCATTGTCTCTCGGTGGACCGGTATTCCGGTGGACAAGATGCTCGAAGGAGAACGGGAAAAGCTTCTTAAAATGGAAGAGAACCTTCAAAAGCGCGTTGTGGGACAACACGAAGCTGTCATCGCCGTCAGCCAAGCCGTGCGAAGAGCTCGCGCAGGCCTACAGGACATCAACCGTCCCATTGGATCTTTTCTTTTCCTCGGTCCTACAGGCGTAGGAAAAACAGAGCTCTGCAAAGCTTTAGCAGAGTTCCTCTTTGATGATGATGCGGCCATCACCCGTATTGATATGTCAGAATTTATGGAAAAGCACTCTGTCTCACGCCTTATCGGCGCTCCTCCTGGATATGTGGGCTATGAAGAAGGAGGTAGCTTAACGGAAGCTGTTCGCAGACGACCTTATCAGGTTATTCTCTTTGATGAGGTAGAAAAAGCACACCCTGATGTCTTTAACGTTTTGCTTCAAGTCTTAGACGATGGTCGGTTGACGGATGGACAAGGGCGAACCGTAGATTTTCGCAATACGCTCATCATCATGACATCCAACCTCGGCAGCTCTATTTTGGCAGAGCACCAGGGAGAACCTTCTGAAAAAGTGCGCTCTGAAGTGATGGACGTCGTTCGAGCTGCTTTCCGTCCTGAATTTTTGAATCGTATTGATGAAATCTTGTTATTCCGTCGTCTCTCTCGAGAGGATATGAATGGCATCGTCAAAATTCAGCTGCAACGCCTTTTAAAGCTTTTAAAAGATCGAAAAATTACCCTTGATTTAGACGACAAAGCCCTCACATGGCTTGGAGATCAGGGCTATGATCCCGCTTATGGCGCGCGCCCCTTAAAACGCGTTATCCAACGAGAGCTTCAAAACCCTCTGGCAACCCTTATTTTAGAAGGAAAAATCCATGAGGGCCAGCAGATTGATGTGACAGCAGGAAAGGAAGGATTGAAGATTGGAAAATAGAACGATCTTACAGTAAATAAAGCAAGTGCCCATGTATTTAAGATCAAAATCCCTTCTTGTTCTGAGCTTTCTTTGCTTTGATTTTATTGCACCTCCTCTTGAGTGCGCTCCTGTGGAGGTGCATGCATCTGCTGCTACGGATTTAGCCCCCGTAAAATCCGATGTCATGGATGATCCAGTCATTTGGATTAATAACAAGAATCCTTCAAAAAGCCTCATCTTAGTCACAAATAAAAGGGATCCTTATGGAGGACTTTATATCTACACGCTAGAAGGGAATCTTAAAAAGGTCATCTCAACAGGACCTCTTAATAACATAGATTATAGAGCAGGGTTCCCTTACAAAGGCACACACATTGATATTGCAGTAGCCACGCATCCGCCCACAAAACGCCTTGCTTTTTTTGCCATTTCTCCACTCAATGGAGACGTGACATTTTTGGGATTCTCTCCGAATTCTTTTCAACAGGAACCCTATGGACTTTGTTTACTTAAAAGAAACAACGCCTTTTATGCTATCCTTACCTTTACCGGAGGAGGCGCTGAAAAATGGCAGTTTTGGGAAGAAGAGACAACACTTCACACACAAAAAATAGCTTCATACCCCATTGAAACCCAAGCAGAAGGATGTGTCGCTAATGACCAGGATGGAACCGTTTTTATAGCAGAAGAAGACAGGGGAGTCTGGGCGTTTACAGAAACTCTTCCCCCTCGTTTAATTGCCAAAGTTGATGAAAATGATCTGAAGGCTGATCTGGAAGGACTTACTCTTTATAATGGAAAATACCTCATTGTCTCTAGTCAAGGGAACAGTACCTATGGCGTCTTTACTTCTCATCCCCCCTACTCTTATTTAGGAAGTTTTAAAATTACACCCACGCTCGCACAAGAAGGAACTGAACAAACGGACGGGATCGATGTAACGAGTCATAATTTAGGGGCTCCTTATTCACGCGGACTTTTTATTGCCCATGACAACCGCTCTTCAAAAGGAGGAGGATCTAATTTTAAGCTTGTCCCCTGGGAAGATATTGCACAGAAGCTGGGGTTAAAGTGAATTCTGTTATATAAGGCAGCCAGTGAGCGTCATTGTGGGAGTGAGGTAATATTTTGGATTCTTAGTTAGACGTCTGACAGTTCGAAATTAAAGGATTGCAAGAATTCTTTTCCATAACTTCCTTAAGAAATTCAACTTCATGCATCATTTTTATATCTGGAGGTCTGTCCTGTTTCTTAAAGGATGCAAAAGATGTTCCCTGAGAAATAAAGAGCGTACTTATTAAAAAAAGGAAGAAAAGTTTCATCCGATATCTGCTCTTTAAAATTATAATTACATCATCAATTATACATTTTTTAGGTAAAGGAACAGTTAACATGCCCTTTTCAGAGAGAAACAGACTCGAGCTGCCAAGTTCATTATTGTTCACTTCTTACTATTAGACTCTTAACAGCAGGAAAGTAGGCTTGAAGGCTTCCTAAGATAACGAATGAATATTTTTGGATAAATTCTGCTTCTTCTTTTGTCTGACAATTAAGAGAAACAATTGTACACTGAGGGGATAAAGGAGCTAACGTCATCTTCCATATTTTCAAAAGAGAGGATGGCCCCATCATCGCCAGAAACTCCACACAAATTCGCTTCCATAAAGGGTCTTTTATAAGAGAAATATACCGTTCAGCTTTCACTTGAGGATTTTCCATTAAGCCTTTCTTAGATGGCGATAATTTTTGTGAACATAAAGGGGGGAGCTCAGTCTGCGAGGAAACGAGTGTTAGTCTGGGGCTGTATTTTTTCAGAGCTCCGCTTTTTATTGTTGAACATGACGTCGGAACAAAAGCTTTATTTTTAAAGGTTGCGGCTTTCATGAAATTAAATGGCACTTTATGACCGTAGGATTGCAGATAGGTTTTATAGCTTTGCATCACTTACCTCCCACTCATGCCTAACTACATTGAGGATTTACCCCTGGCATCTCTTAAAAATTCCGCAGAGTGTTCGTCGGGGGACAAAACACACTCTGCGGTCTTTTTAACAAAACCACCAAAAATAAATTAAAGTAACACCAAGAACAACACAGAATAAGAAATCTCCAGACTTCTTATTCTAACTATATTATGTGCATTATGAATTTCAAAGCACCGTTTCGACATGACTGTCATACCTTTTATGCATGAGGGGTTCAACAAATGAGCTTATTGAAAAGAGAAGAAACTAAGATAATGTGAAAGAAACAACCATTATAAAAAGCTAGTCGAATGCCTCCAATGATAGATTCTGTTAATGCCTTTACACAGTTAGTGAACGCCCCTATTGAGGCGCAAGGTGGCCTTCTAAAAGGATATCGATTCGCAGTAAAGGATGTTTTTGATCTTAAGGGTTTTCGGACTCAAGCAGGGAATCCAGATTATTTTGCTCAAACTCAAGTTGCAGAAACAACGGCACCAGCCATTACTATTTTACAAGATGTTGGAGCACAGTTAGTGGGTAAAACTCACACAGACGAATTAGGAGGAAGCCTATTTGGTCTCAATAAGCACTATGGCCCCCCTCTCAACTCACGCTCTCCCGCTTATGTCCCAGGTGGTTCGTCGAGTGGCTCTGCTGCAGCTGTTGCAGCCAACCTTGTTGACTTTGCCCTCGGCGCTGACACGAGTGGTTCTGTCAGAGCCCCTGCCAGCTTTTGTGGCATCTATGGCTTACGACCTACTTTTGGAAGAATTCCAACAGCGGGCGTTTTACCCATTTCCGCTCATTTAGACACCGTTGGTATCTTCGCTCAGCATCCTGATCTCATTGGGCAAGTTCTTAAGGTTTACGACATCAAAGAGGAAACAGAGTTTATTCGTTTTAGAGTCGTCCCAAGTTTGATAGAGCAGCTCGAGAGTTCTTTAAAAGAGGCTTTTTTTAAAAAACTCAACGTCATTAATAACTTAATTCCTGCGGGGCCACCTTTATTTATTGATGCAGAGACCTTAATTCAATGGAGCACGACCATCAGAACGATTGCGATGTATGATCTCTGGCAAGTGCATAAGGACTGGATTTTAAAGTCGAATCCAACCTTCGGCGAGCTTATTAATGATAGGATTAAAATGGCAAGAGCGATATCCTATGATGACTATAAGCAGGCTTGCTTACACCAAAAGATTATTAGAGATTTTATGGAAAATAGCGTCGCTCCTGGAGATGTGATTATCTTCCCGACTGTTCATGACATCCCCCCCCTCCTCTCTACGCCCCTCCCACAACTCAAAGATTTTGCTTTGAAGGCTTCACGTCACACCTGCATTGCAGCTTTAGCCGGTTTTCCTGAAATTACTGTTCCTCTTCGAGACATCAAAAACGAATGCTCTCTTGGAATGAGCTTTTTAGGAAGAGCAGGAGGAGATTATTCCCTCACTGCATTGGCGGGCAAAGTACATCCCGTATTACGTCATTGCGAGGAGTGAAACGGCCCTCGTGTAAACGGGGGAGCAACCCAGTTAACTAATTTATTCCGCAGGAATGCATCTTTTTAATTTTCTAGAGAGACACTGAATTTGATGTGGAGAAAAATAGCTACATGTCCTTGGGACATGCATTATTTACACTAGGTTGCTCCCCCGTTTACACGAGGGCCGTTTCACTCCTCGCAATGACGCGCTAACTAACTGTTTTGTTAGCTCTCCTTTTCACCGCGCATATGCAGAATTGTCCGTTTCTAACTCTAGTAGCCCAACCTCTTTCTGTGTTTTCGTTGAAGCAAGGATAGAGACACCGGCGATCAAGGCACCAAAGATCATCCAACTCGCTGGCCACATTAGAATCTGAGTTTGGTTAATCGCATAGACAAGTAAAACCGGCGTAAACCCACCAAATAAAGAGATGCCCAGGCTTAAGCTAAATGACACGCCTCTGCACCGTCCTTTCACATCAAATAAACTTGCCGTGAGGCCATTAGCAGGCCCCACAAACAGACCCGCTAATATTGAAAGAATGATTTCCCCCTGGATCACAAGCGAAAAATCACCAGATTGTATCAACCAGAAAGCAGGATAAGCCAAAACAACCGTGGCCAAAACTATACTCAACATAACCTTTTGCGCCCCGATTTTGTCTGCTAAATACCCCGCCAAGCAAATACACAGCATGTAGATTATGAGGCCCAAGGTAATCACAGACAAGGTTATTGACGTGGAAAAGGATGTTACAAGCGTATGATAGTGACCCATAAAAACAAAAGGAACGTAGTATAAAACCCCGATGAAGCTTCCAATTCCAAAGGTTATTAAGAGAGAGGTTGAGTTGTTTTTGAAAAGAGACGCCAAGCTTGGAGTTTCATTCTTCTTATTTTTTTGTGCATTCTTGAAAGCTTCTGTCTCTTGTGTATTTTTTCTTATGTAAAATCCTAACAAACCAATGGGAATGCTTAAAAGAAAAGGCACTCTCCATCCCCAATCAGGCATTGCTTCAAGCGCACATAAGGAAGCCATACTTGAGGCTGCTAACATGCCAACCACAGAAGATGCGGTCACTAAACTCCCAGAGAAGTACCTTTTCCTCTCGTTAGCATGTTCAATGACGAAAATGGCCGCTCCACTAAACTCTCCTCCAGCACATAAGCCTTGAAGTAAACGACACATGGCTAAAGCAATGGGAGCCAAAAGACCTATTTGAGCATAGGTGGGAAGCAACCCTATCAAACTTGTGGGAAGCATCATCGCGATGATTGAAACAACCATAGCTCTTTTGCGCCCAAAGGTATCTCCAATATACCCAAAGACCACCCCACCAAGAGGACGGATGACAAACCCCGCCGCAAAGATAAAGTAACTGGCAATAAGCGCCGCCACCGGATCTTCTTTTGGAAAGAATAGTTTTGAGAATACAGGCGCCAAAAGTCCAAAGAGCGCAAAATCATAAAATTCTAAGGCTGTTCCCATAAAAGCAGCCGCAAAGTTTCTTCCTTGTTTTTTCATCTGGTCTTTCTCCCTTGTTACGAGTGATCCTAGTGTATTACTTTGTGTTATCATAAAGTTAATTTCCAATGGAAGCAGGACTCACAAATTTAGTATGATGATCTTTGACATACGCCCGCAGATAGTCTTCCAAAACTTCGACTTTCCTTATCCCTTTTAATTGTATGGGATAAGTAAAATAAATATCAATACTTGGTCCCGCAATATCAGGAAGAACCTCGACAAGCTGGGATCCTTTGAGCAAAGGAGACTCTTGGGAAAAAGAGATAATCCCAAAACCGCTACTGCCCAAATGAAACAATGCACGCAAAGAATTAACGCTGAGATACGGCTTCTGGAGTTTGTCTGCGTTGCCCAATTTTAAGTGCCAGTTAATGTTATCAAAAAGATGAATTCTTTCAGAGCCAAATCCAATCAAACGGTGATGTTCAAGATCTTTTACTGTCTGAGGAACGCCATATTTTTGAAGATAGTCTTTGCTCGCATAAAGGCGACGGTGCCACCGCATAAGTAAATTTTGAATCAGTTCTGGTTGATCTTGAATATAGGGCTGAAGTGCAACATCAACTTCAAGAGATTCAACGTCTAAAGGCCCATCTTTGGAAAAGATTGATAAATTTATTTTTGGGTAAAGTTTTAAAAAATCAGGGATAAGTGTATAAAGCCATGTGTCAACAAGCCCCACATTCGCTCCAATATGAAGGTCGCCTTGAGGCTCACTCCTCTCATTCTGGATTTGCATAAGTGCGAGTTCTGAAAATGCAAACATCCTTTCAACATTTTGAAAGAGAAGTTGCCCCTGTCTTGTTAAGGCTAACCCCTTTGGTAACCTTTTAAACAGTTTGTGCCCAACTTGGTACTCAAGATCAATAATTTGACGACTAATGGCAGATTGAGAGATATTAAGATGTTGCCCTGTTTTTGTAAAACTTTCAAATTTTGCGACATAGTAAAAAGTTTTCAATTTGTCCCAGCGCATAAGTCTCCTTGCTTGATCGTTTGGGCTTTAGATAGGGCTTTCGCACTTTAATTTAATGTGTTATAGAAACTTTTAATAAAAGTCAACGTTATTTATCAAATTTCCAATTAAAAAATTTCTTTTTAGATGTCATTGCTATGATGGTAAGTATAAAATCTTAGAAGTTTATCTATCTCAGGCTAATGCAGAACTTTTTAAGGCTGGTCACCTTTTAGGGCCTTTCGTGTCTTTTGTTCAAAAGGAGAGATAACACGATGGACAACCTCTCGGATGGATCCTAAATCCGCCTCTGGTTTTAAAGCTTTTTCAAAAGCATAATAGCTGGACAAGTCATTCTCTTTTATCCATGCAAAACTTTCTCGTGCACCAACATAGTAAAGATCTCGAAGCGTAAAATAATGCTCCAACAAACTAGAGAGCAAGCTATGTTGGTAGTAATGGCCAGCGACTGTATTATTAACTTTCAAAAGTTTTGTTCTTATTTCATCCACCACTTTTTGTTTTAATTCATCCGACACATGAAAGCCTCTGTCATAGATTTTTTTGATGTGTTGAGTAAACCGCTCACCAAAATTATCTTTTTGGCATAAAATCACAAATCCACTCACAAAACCTAATGGCACATCCAAATACATGTCATTGAGAGATTCATCATCAAAAAAGTGAAGATCAAGATAAACGTCTTTAAAAAGATCGCGTTTGCTCTCGTTTGGGGCAGCTCCTCCTCGAAAGGCTATAATATCATAATCACTTTTGGAACTGGCCGTTCCTTGTGCACGAGAACCATATAAGATAACTGTATGGGCTCCATAAGTAGTTTGAACATAATGCATAATATCAGGCAACAAGAGATCCTTTGCAGCTACATAGTTTTCTTTTGCTTGAGGCTTTCTACCTGTATTTTCTTTAACTGGGGTCTTGGTATCGAGCTCAGAACCCGCAACTTGCTTCAGCAATGCGTGTAAATCCTCGATACTAGCTTGAGGTGCCATGGCCTTGCTAACAGCCTTATAAGTTAAAGGATCATTTTTCTTGAGCCAGCCTAAGCTCTTTCTAGGACCTTTGTAGACGAGGTTACGGATCGGAAAATATTCTACAAGGCTCAACGTCAAAAACCGATGCCGATAAAAGTGCTCCCTTATCTCATTTTCCTGCGAACGATCTAAATTTATTATTAATGAACGAACTCTATCTTTTCTTGTTTGAAAACAATCATTTTTTTTAATAAAAAATGCCTTTTTGATATCCTTAATAAATTGCTCACCTTCATGGTGGCGTTGATGTAAAATAGCAGCCTCTTCCCAGAAAAAAGCAATAGGCAAATCCTCAGCATCCTCTTTGTCAATTTTTTGGGGATAAAGAGCAATGTCTAAGCGGGCCCCCTTAAAGTCTTCTAAATACTCTTGCGGCTCTCCTGACTTTAAAACTCCAATAATATCATAATCGCTCTTTTCACTGGCTTCACCTCGGGCGCGGGATCCATGGAGGATTACCGCAGAAGCAGCGTATTTTTCTCGAATATGCTGAACAATCTCAGGCAACAGTGGATCAGTTAAGATGGCTTGTTTGTTGGCAAGCGGTGCAAATATGATCTGTGAAGAGTTGAACTTTTCTCCTGAAGCCTTACTTTCATTGGCTCCTCCTTGAAGAGAAAGAACAAGAGCACAAAAAATAGAAATAAGTCTCATGATGAAAGTTTCCGCAAGGTAACAAAGAACGATAAGGAGAACAAAAAGAAATGAATGGCAGGACTTATTATTTTGAATAAAATAACAAGTCCTGCTTTTCTTAACAACAATTTAGCGATGACCGCCGCTTTGTGTCTGCGACTTCATTTGTTGAGTTTTCTTCGTTAATTCCTGTTGACTTGTCTTCTCTTTACCAGACTTACACATAGCTCCGTTAGCAATAAAGCAAGAGGCAAAGATCGCAATTAGCGAAAGACTAAAAAGGTTTTTTTTCATTTTTTTCTCCTTGGTTTTTATTTTGTCCACCCTCTTATTAAGGGTGGTGCCGCCACCTTACGCAGAAAAAGTAAAAAAAGGCTTAAACGAAAGAAAATTAACCTCTTAAAATCTTTGTTGTCTTACCTTAAGGAGTATGTCTATAGTCTAGGCCGTGTCGGAGCGTAGCGCAGTCTGGTAGCGCACCACGCTGGGGGTGTGGGGGTCGTGGGTTCAAATCCCGCCGCTCCGACCATTTTAGGAGATCACTCATGATATCTCAGCTATCTCTTCTCTACACCACCTTTCCTCATAAAGAAGAAGCCATTACGGTTATTAAAGACCTTTTGGGGAGGCATCTTATTGCCTGCGCTAATATTTTAGGCCCCATCACATCTCTTTATTCTTGGGAGGGGAGATTAGAAGAAAATCAGGAAATAGCAGTGCTTTTAAAAACAACCTCTGAAAAGGCACAGGAAGTGATAGACATTCTTCAAGATCTTCATTCCTATGATACCCCTGCAATCCTGGAAATACCTGTCGGAAAAACAGCCCTTCCCTTTTGCGAATGGGTTCACAAAGAAGTGCGGTAACATAATACCTCTCTCTTTTTGCGAGAAAAAGCTTGACAGAAAAAGGGGTAAAGTTTAATAACGTCTTACCATTTATCTTAAATACGGAAAATGAGACTATGAAAACCTATTCAATGAAAGCCAGTGAGATTGACAAAAAATGGCATGTTATTGATGCGACAGATCTTGTGCTAGGAAGGTTATCTTCCATCGTAGCTAAGTATCTGCGTGGAAAACACAAGCCAACCTTTACACCTCACATGGATTGCGGCGATTACATTATCGTCATTAATGCTGAAAAAGTACGTCTTACAGGAAATAAGCTCAAAGATCGAAAATTTTACTGGCACACGGGCTATCCTGGAGGAATTAAGGAAAGAACCATGAGCCAGCTTTTAGAAGGAAAATACCCAGAAAGAGTTCTTTATAAAGCTGTGGAGCGCATGATTACGCGTGGTCCCTTGGGACGTCAGCAAATGAGCGGCTTAAAAATTTATGCGGGACCAGAACATCCTCACGAAGCTCAAAACCCACAACCCTTAGATGTGGCTTCTATGAACCCTAAAAATAAAAGGAGTGACTGATCATGGCGAAAGTCAGTCTTGATACATTAAAATCCGCATTTTCCGAACAATCCACTGAACCAGAGACAGAGAGAGCTCTTCCTGAGCCAAAGATTGATGCTCAAGGACGAGCCTATGCGACCGGCAAACGAAAAGATGCAATCGCACGGGTTTGGATTAAGCCTGGAACCGGAAAAACAACAGTAAATGGGCGTGAAGTGACAATTTATTTTGCTCGTCCCGTTCTGCGTATGCTTCTCAATCAACCTTTTCAAGTCGTTAACCGTCAGGAACAATATGATGTTGTTTGCACTGTTTCAGGCGGCGGTCTTTCAGGACAAGCTGGCGCTGTGCGTCATGGAATTAGCAAAGCTTTGACTTATTATGAGCCGAGCTTGCGCCCTCTTTTGAAGAAAGAAGGGTTTATAACTCGCGATGCGCGCGTTGTTGAGAGAAAGAAATACGGCCACAAAAAAGCCCGTCGAAGCTTCCAATTCTCCAAGCGTTAATCCGCTCTTATATTTCAAAAAGTACTCTTATCCCGGCCTTGTGCCGGGATTTTTTTACGGGCCGGAAACGTGCCACCTGGCAAATTCTCTATCATGCCTCCTCCTTTTGTCAGAGATGACAACGGTTGGTAAGCTTGTGAATAAATAAACCTATTCTTCCAAATTCAGTAAAGCCACATTTCCGCCACTGGCGGTAATGTTATAAGAAAAAGTCCGCTCCACAGCAAATCGAGGCAAATAATAAGGGCCACCGGCCTTGGGTCCGGTGCCCGACAATCCTTCTCCGCCAAAGGGCTGAACGCCTACAACAGCTCCAATCATATTCCGATTTACGTAGAGATTGCCTGCATGGCTCACATCACGCACTTTGCGGATTGTGGATTCAAGGCGGGTTTGAAGACCCATGGTAAGACCATAGCCACTTTGATTAATAGATCTGACCACATTTTCTAAATCTTGCGCTTTAAAAGAGGCCACGTGAAGGACTGGACCAAAGA
>Ga0172373_10005717_pt1 | contig 16922 bp, 9 predicted proteins | sample Lak10m_2_FD_114546 | JGI IMG/M metagenome (GOLD analysis project Ga0172373, IMG submission 114546) | Freshwater microbial communities from Kabuno Bay, South-Kivu, Congo - kab_092012_10m | ecosystem: Environmental > Aquatic > Freshwater > Lake | place: Democratic Republic of the Congo: South-Kivu...
CTCTCCATGCGATTCCGTTGCAATCTTGCCCGAATCCACCCCTTTCGAAACCAGCAGTTCCTTTACCTTCTTCGCCCTGTTCAAGGAAATCTCATAGTTCTTCTGCTTGGCGCCGACCGTGTCTGAATGACCGACAACCGTGATATCGGAAGACTTTCTCTCGGCCACCGTAGCGAAGATGGCGGGGAGCTTTTTTAACGACTCTTCCGTTAAGTCCGCGCCGCCGCTCTTGAAATAGAGAATGTAGGTCACAGGCGGCGCCGGCTGGGCGGCGAGGGCAGCCCCGAAAAGCCTGGCAATCTCTTTTTCATCCATCGGCCGGGGCGGCTCAGGCGCAGTCTTCGCATCCCTAACCTCCGTTGCCTGGCCCGGCTTGTCCACGATCTGCGTCCCGGCCTGATTGGTCACCGCAATCTGACCGGTTTTGCCATCCGGGTCGGGCATGATCACAAAGAGATTCCGCTTCGGAGGGGAAAAAGGAGCAGGGGCAGGAGGCGGCGCACAGGACAGGAGCCATAATAGAATCAGCAGGCCGGATACACAAACTCTAAGTGTTTTCACTTTGCCCCCTCCTCTTCAATGCTGACCAGCAGTTTCGTGCCGCGAAACCCCACCGTGGCCACGGGTGTCTCAAAGCGAACGGACTGGGGGGAAAGCTTGGCAATGATCCCGGAGAGATAGGCAGCCGTTCCTTTCAAGAGGCGAGTGACGATCGAGAGTTTGCCCTGGGACGGGGCAAAGAGAAATTCCTGAATGATCACAGAGCTATTGGGACCTAAAGAGAGGGTCGTATTGTCCTTGAAAGTAATCCCCAGGGATCCGTCGGCGCCGGTCTTTAGATGGTCGCCTTGATAAATCTTCTCATCCCTGTTCACCAGGAGCGCCCGCCCCTGTCTCGCCAGCGTCACCGTTCCGGCAATGGTCTTCACCCGGGCCGCTTCCTGGCCTGCGTTAGCCTTGCTGGCCGGAGGGGCCGGCAAGGCTAACGGCAATGGATGCTCCGCCATATGCTGCCGGGCGATTTCGCTGTCCGATGCGGCCATGGCCGCGGGACAGATCAAGAAAAACCATAGGGACAACATCATCATCCGTTTCATGATCCCCCCTCCTCCCCCTATTCCTTTCCAGCGTTTCACATCACCAGGCCACCCCTTGGCCTTTCAAATAGGCTTGCGCCGCTTTAAACCCCAGTCTTGCCGACATCTGATAATCATTCATCGCCTGATCCGGCCGGCCCAGTTTCGTAGCAACCAGCCCTCTGTGGTAATAGGCGCTCGCATAGGTCTGGTCCAGTTCGATGGCCTTATTCAGGTCCTGCAGAGCCCGCAGCGGATCGCCAAGGGCATTGTAGGCATTGCCCCGGACGTAATAGGCCTCGGCAAAGGCGGGATTCAGCTCGATGGCCTTGTCATAGGCCTCGATCGCCCTTTCATGATTGGCCGCGAGGGTGAAGGCGTACCCTTTTTTAAACCAGTCGATGGGCGTGAGGACTCGCTCGGTCTTGTTCTGATCGAGGGGCAAGGGAGCCTGTTTCTGGACAGCGGCTGGCGCTGGCAGTTCTTTGCGTGGCAGCTCGCAGGCCCCGGCCGGCTGAGCCGGCGGTTTCTTGTTTTCGTCCACCGCGGCTGCCAATTCTTCCCTCAGCCGCTCCGTTTCTCTGGTCGCGGCTTCGGAACGTTTCCTGCTCTCCTCGGCCGCCTCCAATTCTTTATGCTTTCGTTCATCCTCCCTGGCGACTGCTTCCTGACGCTTCCTGCTCTCCTCGGCCGCTGCCAGTTCTTTCTGTCTTCGTTCCTGTTCCCTGGCGACTTCTACGGAGCGCCTCTTTTCCTCTGCCGATTCCCGCACCCTGTCGCTTTCACTGCGAAGCACGTTCGGGGGCTCTACGTCTTTGCTTTGCAGGTTCAGAGCGCGGGCCCGGTTATAGTCCTCGGTCTCCTTGCCTCTGTCGCCCAGTTTACCATGGACAACGCCGCGGTTATAATAGGCGCTGGCGTATGCCGGGTTTAACTCAATCGCTGTATTCAGGTCCTTGATCGCCTGACTGAAGCTGCCGAGCTTATCGTGGAGGGTGCCCCGATTGTAATAGGCATCGGCAAAATTTGGCTTCCAGGCAATGGCTGCGTAAAAATCCTGTAAGCCTTTTTGAAGGTTGCCCAGTTTGACCTGGGCAGCACCGCGGTTGTTATAGGCCTCCGCGAATCCGGGTCTCATCTTGATGGCCTTGTCGTAATCCTGAATGGCCAGCTCGGGGTTGCCAAGCTTATCATAAGCCACCCCCCGACTGTTATGGGCCTCCACATGTTTCGGATTGATCTCGATGGCCTGATCATAATCCCGTATCGCCCGCTGGAATTCACCCAGACGATCGTAAGCCATCCCTCGTCTATAATAGACATCGGCCTTTCCCGGAACAAGCCGGATGAACTGGTCATACTGCTGAATGGCCTGCTGGTACTCACCGCGATTATGCAACGCCCTGGCCTGTTCCAGAACGCTTACCGCCTCTCTGATGACCCTGTCGTTTTTCTGTTCGGCACAAAGCGAATGGGTGTTGAACAGCAAAGATGCAAACAAGACGGCGATGAAACAGAGAACCGTTTGAATTTTACTAAAGTTCGTTTTTCAGTGCCTTTCCGTCCGGTTTTTTCAAAAAATGAGGAACCGAACTGAAAATCTTACCTCAAAGTTCCTACCAAATTTGCCCTATGGCGACACGATCGTTTAGGGAACCTTTCTGTGTGATTGGAATGCCCCTTGCTCCGTTTGCGGACACTCTTTCGCCTATATTTTCACCGTCCCGATTAGTTGGTCCCCTCGGAACAGATTAAAGGCCATTTGTCTGAACAGATGATCCAGTGCATTCTTGATCATCCCGGGAAACCTTGCCGATTGGAATCTATCTGACACCCTTTCCGAAGCAAAAGTACCTTCAGCAGCATCAGCGGGGGATAGGCATCGGCACCTTCCTTGCTCCTACCAACACTGTAGTTCGCCTCCAGAAGCTCCCGCACTTGCGACCAGTCGACAAGTTGGCTTATCTTTTCGAGTCTTTTGAGGCTGCGGTTATTTTCCATCGAACTCATAAGCGACATTGCGGCGAAGGTCATGTTGTTGTCAATGCGTTTGTAGCCCATATCCCTGCTAGTGAGAAATTTGACGGGGGAGATATGACACAAAACAGGCAATATGTCAAACAATGTCTTGTACATGTATCCGTGGCACGGATTTGAAGATATTTAATTAAATAGTTGACATTATTGAGTTATTGGCATAATTTACCCTCTTAAGATTATCACCTGAGAGGTGAAGATGATGGTAAAGGAAAAGGCTGAAATAGGATCACAATACTGTCTATTGCGACTCCAGTGCCGATACGGGCGGCGCAACCGCTAAATTCACAGGGGGAAAAATTTCTGGCCTATTAATAGTCAGGGGCGGGCGGATCTGCATCACGAGCTCCACCTACCCCTGCGCCATGAACAGTTAGACGCTATCATTTGACCGATTAAGGCTGTCCCTGCGCCTGAAAAAATATCCTGCTGCCTGTGCGGCCAGCCCGACTCCTGCTTCCATGATCCGGAAGGGCTTCAGCAACTCCCTCCAGAAGATCACGGTAGAGGCAACCTTCGGTCTGGCTGGTAAAGCATTGTAAAAATTGACTTTCTCCTCAAGAACGTAAATAACATGGGTCCCGCCGAAGAATTTATCGCCATAAACGGAGGCATCTTTCCCCAGTTCCTTAACCCTGTTGTAGGCGTACTGCACCATGGCTTCCTTATCGCCAAATTTTAGCGCCCCGGTGGGGCAGGCCTTCACACAGGCGGGAGGAAGACCGTCCTGCACCCTGTCCGGGCAGAGGTTGCACTTGTAGGTCTTGTTTGTGACTTCAGAATACTTAGGCTTGCCGAAGGGACAGGCAACTACGCAGGACTGACAGCCGATGCATTTTTCATTATCCGTGCCCACTGCCCCGTAATCCAGATGGATTCTGGCACCGGCCGGACATAACTTCTGACAGGTGGCCTCGGTGCAATGCAGGCAACTGTCATTCCGGAACAACCATTTCACCCCTTCGTCCTGGTCGGCGATCTCCTGAAAACGGACAATTGACCAGGTATTGGCCTGCAGGTCGGGAGGGTTCTGATAGGTGCCGCTATTGAGCGTTGCCCCGGCCGGCAGCTGATTCCACTGTTTACAGGCAATCTGACAGCCGCGGCAGCCGGTGCATTTTGAGACATCGACGAGCTTTATCTTCTCAGTCATTTAAGCCATCCCCTTTCTAAAGATATTGACCATGAAAGCCTTGCTTTCGGGGATCATGGTATTGCCATCGCCGACATTCGGTGTAAGCCTGTTTGCGGCATTCCCATAGGTGAACAATTCTGGTTTCTTGTCCTTCCTGCTGTACAACCGGTTGGCTGATGTCGCCCAACCGAAATGCCAGGGAAGAGCGACCTGATGGACAATCTTGCCGTCTATCTTGAAAGGCTTGAATCTGGCGGTTACCATAGCGATAGCCTCGCCTTGGCCGCGGGCCGATTTTATAAAGATCTGATCGCCGTTTTTGATGCCCTTCTCCTCCGCCAGTTCCCGGCTCATCTCGACGAACAGCGCGGGCTCCATCTCCACGAGCCAGGGCTGCCAGCGCGTCATCACGCCGGATTGCCAGTGTTCACTGACCCTCATGGTGGTACAAACAACGGGGAACAGAGGATCGGCGCTTCTGGCTGAATCCATATCCGTTCCCACACCCGGTTTATCCCACCTCCTGATCACGGGATTGACCAACTGCTGGGACAGCGGGTTTGCCATCAGAGGGCTCTCGAGGGGTTCGTAATGCTCCGGGAAGGGACCGTCGGCAAGGCCGGGACCGAAGATGCTGGCCACGCCATCGGGCTTCATGATGAAGGGAGGCCGCCCGGCACCGGGATTGCCGACGCCGTCGGGCACATCCCCCGTCCATTTGGTTCCGTCCCAGACGATGACCGGACGTTTTGCATTCCAGGGAACGCCTTGGGGGTCAACGGAGGCGCCGTTATAGATGATCCTGCGGTTCATGGGCCAGCTCCAGGCCCATTCCGGATAAAGTCCGATCCCCGATGGGTCGGACCGGCCCCGACGGGCGGCCATGTTGCCCTTATCGGCATAGGAATTACAGTATATCCAGCATCCTGAAGAGGTGGAGCCGTCATCCTGGAGAAAGGCGAAGGAGGGCACGGGGTCGCCTTTCTTAAATGCCTTCTTGCTTACCGGATCAACCTTGTCCTGCAGAAAGTAACCATTAATTTCCTTGGCTACGCGGTGGATGTCCACATGACTCAATCTGCCCTCAATGACCGAGGATCCATAGTTCCAGGTCAGCCTGGTAATGGCCTCTTTCCCGGGACCACCCTCTCTCTCGTACAGTTCCTTGATCCGGAAATAGAGCTCCGAGATGATATCGGCATCGGGTCTGGCCTCTCCCGGCGGTTCGACGGCCTTGTAGCGCCACTGCATCAGCCGGCCGCTGTTAGTGACGCTTCCTTCTTTTTCCAGTGAGAAGGCGCAGGGCAGCATGAATACTTCCGTCTTGATTTTTTTCGGATCCAGCCTTGGGGCGCGCCAGAAAGACCCGGTTTCATTGTCAAAAAGGTTGACGTTGACCATCCAGTCCAGATTGGCCAGGGCCTTCCTGACCTTGAAGACGTTGGCGCTGCTGACCGCCGGATTCATGCCCCAGGCAAAGAAGCCGCTGAACTTCCCCTTGTACATCTGGTCGAAAAGCGAAAGCCAGGAGTAATCCACCCCGTCATCCAGTTTGGGCAGATAGGAATAGGCTTCCTCGAGGGAGGCGTTCAGGCCGTAGGCAGAGCGCAGATAACTGGCGCTGTATTTGGGGAAATTTTTCCACCAGTTAAGGCTGTTTTTTTCTTTTGTTTTGGGTGTCCTCTTTTCGTTGTAGACCGCGAGGCTCGGCTGGGATGCCAGGGGCGCTCCGAGGTACCCCGGCAGGATGTTAAAGAGCAGCCCGTAATCCGTTGAACCCTGGACGTTCGATTCACCGCGCAAGGCCTGTACGCCGCCGCCGGCCACGCCCATGTTCCCGAGCAGTGTCTGGATGATGGACATGGCCCGGATGTTCTGAGTGCCGACGGTGTGTTGCGTCCAGCCCATGGCATAGAGGATGTTCCCCGCCTTATCGGGCCGGCCCGTTTTGGAAAATTCCTGGTAAACCTCAAGGAGCTTGCTCTCAGGCGTGCCGGTGATGCGCGAGACCATCTTGGGTGTGTAGCGGGAGTACTGCCTCTTGAGCAGCTGATAGGCACACTGGGGATCCTGCAGCTGGTCGTCCTTTTTGATCACGCCGGCGGCGTCAGTTTGATAGGACCAGGTGGCCTTGTCGTAGGCGCCATCCTTGAAACCGGAAAAAACGCCGTCATTTTCGCCAGGAAGCTTGAAAGCCGAATTGATCAGAAAGGCGGCATTGGTGTAACTCTTGACATATTCTTTCTGGATCAGATGATTGTCCAGGATGTACCTGATCATGCCTCCCAGAAAGGCAATGTCCGTGCCCGACCGAAGGGGCGCGTAGATATGCGCCTTCGCTGCCGACTGCGTAAATCTCGGGTCAACACAGATGAGCTTGGCGCCTTTTTCCATTGCCCGGGTTATCCATTTGAAGGACACTGGGTGGTTGGAGGCCGGGTTACTGCCCATAATCAATATGCAGTCACTGTTCTGGAAATCTATCCAGTGATTCGTCATGGCGCCGCGTCCGAACGACTCTGCCAGAGCCGCTACAGTGGCGCTGTGTCAAATACGGGCCTGGTGCTCGATATAGACCAGACCCAACCCCCTTAAGAACTTCTGGTAAAGAAAGCATTCCTCATTATCTATGGCGGCGCTGCCGACCGAGGCAATACCCTCGGTGCGATTGACGAGCTGCCCTTTGTCGTTTAGCTGCCTGAAACTGGCGTCCCGGCTTTTTTTGACGTTTCCGGCGATTTTATCGAGCGCCCATTCCCAGGAGACCTCTTTCCATTCGCCGGCGTAAGGCGCCCTGTAAAGCGGCTTGGTGAGTCGGTTGTCGTTGTTGGCGCTCATCTGATAAAGCGCACTGCCCTTGGTGCATAAGGCGCCGGCATTGATTGGGCTGGCAGGATCTCCCTCTGTGTTGAGGACCTTGCCGTAACTGGTGGCGGAGACGATGATGCTGCATCCCACGGAACAGTAAGGGCAGATGGTGGTGGTTTCCTTAGCGTACTTGATTTTCAGTGGTCTGGCATGGGCCGTTACGGGCTTGAGGCTGACGCCGGCGCCACTGGCAGCCAGGGCCGCTCCTGAGATCTTGAGAAAGCCTCTTCGTGTAATGCGCATGATATCCTGCTCCTTTCATTGTGCTTAGATTTCTACTCTTCCCATACGGCTTCGGCATAGCAGATCGGACCCCTGGTCACCAATCCCTCCAAATAACCATTATTGGGTGATGATTAATAACTATCGGGCATGTCTTGCAGGGAAGGAGGGTGAAGCTTTGGGACCAAGAATGTTGAAGAATGGGTCAGCAGGCTGGCATGATTATATGTAACCCTTACGGATGGCGTATTTTACAAGATCGGTCGCCTTCTTGAGGTTTAATTTTTCCATGATGCTTGCACGGTGGTTGTTTACAGTAAAAACGCTGATAAAGAGGAGGTTGGCTATTTCTTTGCTCGATTTTCCTTCCGCGATCAACTTTACGATTTCCCTTTCACGGGTGGTCAGAATCTCCGGTTCAAGAATGACCGTGGCGTCCCCTTTCACGATCTGGACCACGTCACTGACGACCGAATCCAGGAAGTAAGGCGAGATGTACGTCCTGCCCTGCCGGACCGCGGAGATTGAAGAATAAAGTTCTTTGGGTGCGTCTTCTTTGAGTAGATAGCCCTTGGCCCCGGCGGAAAGGGCCAGATACAAATATTCCTTATCCCGGTGCATCGTCAAGATCAATATCTCCACCTCGGGGTGCATGGCCTTGATTTCGCTGATGGCCTCAATTCCCCGGAGATTTGGCATGAAAATGTCCAGAATCACCATCTGGGGCGTTACGTGTCTTAAGAGTTCGAGGAGCTCTAAACCGTCATTTGCCTCTCCGACAACCTCCAACTCCTCCATATCCTCGAGAAGCCTTCTGAGCCCCCAGCGGACCAACGCATGATCGTCAGCCAATATAATAGAGTATTGCGCCATTATTGCCGTCCCTTCCCCTCAATTGGGATACTCAATGTGATGCTTGTCCCTTCTCCAACCCGGCTCAAGATCTTCAAACTCCCCCCCGCCATATGACAGCGCCCTTTCATAGTTTCCAGGCCCGATCCCCTTTCTTCAGGACCTCTGGCGTTGATCAATTCCTCAGCGAACCCGATCCCGTCATCCACAATGAGGAATGAAATGCTGCCCTTATCCCGGCTGACAGAGAAAGACACATTCTTGGCTTGGGAGTGCCTGCCGATATTGGTGAGGGCTTCCTGCACGGTACGGTAAACCACGACGTGAAGATGAGTCGGCAGCAAAGAGTCGATGTCGGCCATGTCCATCATGACTTGCATATTATAGCGTTTCGCAAAGTTATTGATCAACCAGCGCAGGGCTGCCGAAAGTCCGAAATCCTCCAGGATGGTGGGGCTCAAGTACCTTGAAAGGCTACGGATATTTTCAATGACCTGGTCGATATACTGGATGCCCTCTTCACATTCTCCTTTGAGGCGGGTCTGGGGGGGGAAGAGGTTATCCTCGATAAAGTTCAGACGGAGCTTCATGACCAACAGGGCCTGGCCTAATTCGTCGTGCAGCTCTCGAGCAATGCGTTTCCGCTCCGTCTCCTGAGCTTTCATAAGTTGGTTGGATAGAGAGCGAAGCTGCTTTTCTGAATCCATTAGCGTTTCCTCCGTTCTTTTCCTCTCTTCCATGATTTCCTGACATCTCAAAACTTCTTCTTCCGCTTGTGTTTTCACGCGAACATTGCGGATGACAAGCATTGAACCGACAGCAAAGGCGATAACGATTATCCCGACAAGGACTAAATGATTCAGCAGGCTCTTCTTGATGAAACCCGTCACCCTCCCATAGGGGGTATTGACCACAACCACCCAGGAGGCATTCTCGAACTCAATCGGTGCAAAGGCCGCGATCTTTTGTGGATGCCCCTTGATTTGGTAGTCCAGTGTCCCCACCTTTTTTCCCAAGATCTCTTCCACATAGTGGAAAGAGGGGTGACACTGTGGACAGCTGCCTTCGACTTGGTAGATGTTCCGGGACACCATCTCCGGGTGATCAGGTTGAAACAAGAGCGTTCCGTTCTTGTCTACAATCCATATCTGGTCAAGATTCATGGGGGGGTCTTCGAAACCGACTTGATTGGCCAGGAAGCCCTTCATATCCAAGGTGAAGGTCATGAAACCGAGAAATTTCCCTTCCCGCCCGTCCGGTGAACGCCCGGAGACTTGAAAGATGGGAACAGAGAGGGTGAATACTAGAGATTTGGCCCCCTGGAAGGCAGGCGTCAGAAAGGTTTTGCCTTTATTCTTCTTTTCCTTTACCCAGAGAAAGATATTTTCAGAATTTCCCCCATGGTCAAGGGCACGGGGAACTGTAGAATAAACCAAACGCGCCTGCGCATCATAAACAGAAACCGCCTTTACATAAACCTGCTCCAGTTCCTCTGCGTAGGTTTGAATATCCAATTTTTGTTGTAGCCTGTCTCCGGTTTGAAATGAGGCAAAGGACGCAAGGGCTTTCAGACCTCGGGAACGCGCCTGTAAATAGAACCTGATCTGGTTGGACAGGTGCTTGGCATAGGAGAGCTGATCTTTATGAAAATCAGAAAGGACAGCCTGACTGCCTTCATGATGCAAATACAAAATGAGCAGCGAGGCAACCACCAACAGAAAAATGGTTAATGAAACAAGAATCTTGTGTTGTTTCATCTTTCCACTTCTTTCTTTAACAGGATGAGCGGTTCATGAAACGCCCATCGCTCCTGCCAAGCAGTCAGTCCCGGCAATTAGAAAGGTTGGGTGAACGGAGCGATCACACTCTCGGGGATAACTGAAATCTGCGCGGCAATTTTTCAGCCTCCGAGTGGTTCCATGACTGCCCCTTGCCGGGGTGTATCATATCCCATGGCGGAAATTAGTCAAGCCTTGTCGTCTTTCAAAATCCACCACCAACTTTTAGCAAATATTGTGAGGGCAGAGTTGTTTGCTGACAATTTTCTTTCACCTCGCCATGCAAATATGAATGCCATCTATGCCATAATTTCAGCCAACGTCAAAAGTTGGTGGTGGATCAGGGTCTTCCCCAACCAGTGTTTGACGGATTTTGAAAAGTATGCAATACCACAAATGATAGGGACTGAAATACTATATTGCCTCATCATGATTTTAACGTGGATTAAACCATGGCCATTCCATCCATAATAGACAATTCCACTGAAAACGTCCTGCTAAAGACAATTCTCAACGATTTACTGCAATCCGGCAGCTACACACGCTTTTCTGTTGCAACTGGTTATTGGGATCTTCCGGCCATGCGCGAAACACTCCCGGCGCTCAAGGACTTTTTATCTCAACGGATGTTCAATGAAATACGATTCTTGATAGGTGAAGAGCCGAAAATTCGCGTCAACCAGCTTGATTCCGCTTTCCCTGAAAAATACCTCAACGCCGATCTTTCAGAACTTCCCTTCTCTCAGGAATATCGTGATGTCGCCAGCTTCATGATCGCGGCGATACAGAGGGGTACACTCAAGGTCAAACTCTACAAAGGCGATTTTCTCCATGCAAAATGTTACATCATCGGTGCCGAAAGTGAAAATGCCATCGGAATCATAGGCAGCTCCAACTTCACTCGCGCCGGTCTCATGGGTAATACCGAGCTGAACGCAGTTGAGGACGACCACCGGATTGTCAACTTCCGCCCTACGTCCCAATGCCAGAACCCAAGTCATTTAAGTTGGTTTGAAAAGATGTGGAATGATCCGGCCAGCATTGACTGGAATGAACGGTTTACCCTTGAGGTACTGGGACTGAGTAAATTTGGAGATATCTGTTATTCTCCCTATGAGATGTATATCCGCATCCTGTATGAGACTTATGGCGACGACATCGAAATTGAAGAAACGCTGAAACATGAGGAACGCTTTGAGAGTCGGACGGACCTGACACTTTTTCAGGAGGAGAGTTACCGCAAAGTCAAGTCACGGCTGGATAATCCCAAAATAGGAATGTGCCTTGTAGGCGACAGCGTTGGACTGGGCAAGTCTTACATAGCGCGGCGGGTGATTGAGGAGTACGGTTATTTTCAGCGTAAGAATGTTGTCGTTGTTTGTCCTGCCTCACTACGAGACGACTGGAAACAACATCTTGAAGAGATCACCGTCAATGCCCCTGTCTTTTCCATCACCGAATTCGGCAATGAACATAGCCTGGAGGGCGTCAGGAATGAACTTAAGCGACGGAAAGAGGCATCCAAAGCAGCTAACGCCATAGACCTCCTTGTGATTGATGAAAGCCACAATCTGAAAACACAAGGGAGTCAGTCATTTCAGAACCTCCAGGAAACTCTCACCAGCCTTGACTTCTGTAGCGCGATTCCCCGAGTTTTGCTGCTGACCGCAACCCCGGTCAACAACGGCATCAAAGATCTGGCAAACCAAATAATCCTTTCCAAAGGTGGCAACGGTCAATTCTTCTCACACTTCGGCATTCAGGACTTGGAGTCATTCTTCGGCAATATACAGCGTCAGTTCAGTGCCAACGGCAGAGATGAAACCTTTGCTGACCTTTATCCCATCCTGCATAAGATCATGGTCAAACGCACCAAACACCAAGTCAAGAAAGATTTCCCTGATGCAACCATAAACGACAGCCAACCGATTAAATTTCCGGAAGAGCGCCTTGAGAGCATCCTGTATGAGCTGGACGGAAAGGAGATCAGGAAAACCATTCACAAACGTCTGGCAAATCTTGCCGATGAAAATCCAGCTCTCTATGCGGCATTTACCGAAGAGCGAGACCAGACTGATGAAGAGCGGCAAGAACAAGAGGGGATTCTGGATTTCTTTAATTTTGCTAAAGCAACGGCAAGGCAGCGCAAAAAGGCGGTCGAGTTTGAGTCGATCTTCCATTTTATCGATCGAGCCATCAATGGTCTCAAACTGATCCCCTATAGCTATCTTTCAGAAAAAAAGCAGCGTACTGCCGATGAAGAACTTCAGGCACGCGCCCGTGGAAGCCTGACTGGAGTCATGAAAGTCACGATGTTCAAATCATTCGATTCATCTATCCATACTTTCAGGCAAAGGATCGACCGCTACTCAGGCTATCTTGCAACCTTTGAAACCATCTTCTTCAATCAGTCGCGCATTGTCCGCCCGGAAATCATCCAAAAAGCGTTGACGCGCCATGATGAACAGCCTGATGACGACATCATAGATCTTATTGAAGAAGAGGTTGCACACTTCACTGACCGGGAACTGCGGAAGCAAGCGCGTGACACCGCCTATTCAATAAAAACGCCCTACGCTTCCATCCGTCACGATGATTATCGGATAGAGCGGCTTCGGGCCTTCATCCAGCAGGATAAAGAGATTATCGCTCTGATTCGTGAAATACTGGCAGAGATCAGACAAGACAGTAAACTGGAGACCTTGAAACAGTTATTGCGCGGCGAGCTCAATGGCAGCAAGGTTCTCATCTTCTCCTATTTTGCCACTACCATTGATTACCTCGAAAAGCAGATTGACGATACATTCCTGACTGAACTCGGTATCAGTCGTGAACAGATTGCATTTCTGAAAAGCCGGAATGGAGAGCACAAGCAGGAGTATGTGTGCCGTTTCTCTCCGGTTGCCCAGCAGCAGACGATTGTTAATGGTATGGTCAATGACAAGCCTGAATTGAAGATGCTCTTCTCCACCGACGTGTTGAGCGAGGGGCAAAATCTTCAGGATTGCGGCGTTATCATCAACTATGACCTTCACTGGAATCCAGTCAAAATGATCCAGCGCAACGGTAGAATCAGCCGCCTCGGTTCAACCTTTGACGAGGTGCTTATCAAAAACTTCCGCCCCGAAGCCCAGCTTGACAAATTCCTGCGGTTGATGAAGAAGCTTCAAGAGAAGATCCGGATCATTGGTGGCAGTGTGGGGATAGACAGCAGCGTACTTGGCGAACAGATCAGTGACCGCCAGTTCGGACTGATGGAAGATATTTACTCCGGCGATACAAACAGGCAGCGAAGCGCCACAGAAGAACTGGAGCGGCAGAACGACCTGGCTTTTGATGAAGTGTTCGAAAATGATCTACGTGATTTTATGCGTAGCGCTTCCGACGTGGAGCGGGAGCGCCTGCTTTCCATGAACTTCAACAAATGGTGTGGCATCCCGACGGTAGCCGGAAAAGATAAGCTGCTGGTGTTTAATATCGGTGAAGGTGAGTTTGATTACCTAACGCACGATGGCGCAAAAATAGGCCGTGTGGACAACCAGCTTACGGCTTTACGCCGTATCCGTTCTTTTGATAGGCAACGGCAGACAGAACGGATCGATTTTACCGAAAAGCAGGCCTTGATCCGGCAGGCTGAGGAGCTTTTTGCGTCTGAAAGATCAGTTCAGGAAACCATGGATGGTGGCGACTTTGGAGAGTTTTTGGGTGTAAGAAAAGGTGGTGGTGCAAACCCGATCGTACAGGCAAAGGCCGACCTTTTACGCCTGTTGTCAGAGAATGCCGAGCGCTACTCTCAAGACAACATACGACGTATGCAAAGTCTGCTCACCGGTCGTAACCTGTCGGTGGATAACCGCCTGCGGGCTTATTTGCGACGAAACGATAACCGGGTGTCACTTGATTTTTTGGACTCGCTGGCTATACAATCTGTTCACTTGGTCAAGCAGCTCGAACCGCACAGTGCGCCTGATCCGGTTATCTGGTTCGGGTATTATTCCGCTGAATAAACAATGAGATAATCGGATGATACAGCAGTTCGTCAAACCGGTCACGAAACTGGACTACCGTACCTTGTGCGAATCCCTGATCCGCACGTTCGGCATGACCGAGCCGGTCAAATGGGACAGCTCCCTTTCAACCGCTCAGCAACAACAGCTCTTTGGTGGAGAACTACTCCGCATCGTGGCCGATCATCCTACTCTGGCTCAGCAGCATGATATCCGCGCTCTCTGCTGGCCCAAGGGGACTGTATCCCAACTGCTCTTTCTCTTTGTCCGGCTCAGTGACGACCGCCTCCCCAAGGCGCAGATAGAGCGGATTACACGCCGGTTTGTGGGCGGTTTGGAGGCCGAGCGTTACACCGTCTGGTTTTTCGGCAATCCGTCACAGACCATGCTCAAGGTTGTACTGGCCGGTCGAGACGGTAAAAAGACTGTCTGCAAGACCCTGACGCTGGAAGTGGGTCAGTGGTACAAGACCTACGACTTCATCCTGGATACGGTTGCCAAAAAAAACGCCATTCCTGCCCAGCGCGATATGTTCGCAATCAGCGAGCCTTCTCTGCTTTGGAAAGCCCTCTGGCAAGCCTTTGATATCTCCATCGTTAACAAGAACTTCTACCTTGACATCAAGGTTGCCTTTGATTCACTGATAACGGCGATTGCCAAATGCAAGGGGATTCTGACCAGACCGGAACAACGCGCCCAATTTGCAGTCCGCCTGCTGGGTCGGCTTATATTCTGTTGGTTTCTGAAGAAAAAGGGGATCGTAGGGAGCGATGCCCTTTCCAGCGCTACGGTAACAACCTGCGTCAATTTCTACCACGAGCTTCTGGAACCACTCTTTTTCGATGTGTTCAACACCCCACAAAATGCCCGTAAGGCCTTCCTGCCTGCCAGCATTGCCGGGTTGCGTTTCCTGAACGGCGGCCTGTTCGAGCCACAAACTGACGATTGCCAGGGTAACTTTCAACTGCTGATCCCCAATGAATGGTTTGCCGGATTCTTTGGTGACACCCTGGAACGCTACAATTTCACCGTGGATGAAAACTCGTCGGCAAATTCCGAAATAGCCATTGACCCGGAGATGCTGGGGCGGATATTTGAAAACCTGCTGGCCGAACAGAATCGGGAAACCGGCGCATCGGCTCGCAAACAGACCGGTTCTTTCTACACCCCCCGCCCAATCGTAGATTATATGGTTGAGGAAAGCCTGATCGCGTATTTGGGGAGTGAGTGCGCCGACTTTGTCCATACCGGCGAACTACCCGTCGATCTGAAATCACAACCATCAGATTTGCTAAATAAGCTGAATGGCCTGAAGGCCATCGACATTGCCGCCGGTTCCGGCGCCTTCCCCATGGGGATGCTGCAAAAGGTCGTCATGCTCAAACAGGCGCTCAATCCGAAAGCGTCCCTCTATGACCTGAAGCTGGAAACCATTGAACATAGCATCTACGGCGTGGACATTCAGCCGATGGCGATAGAGCTTTCACGGCTACGCTGCTGGCTGTCGCTGATCGTGGATGAAGAGCCGGACAAGGTGCAGCCGCTCCCCAATCTGGATTTCAAGTTTGTGTGCGCCGATTCACTGATAGACTTGGGTTACAAGACATTCCAGGAACAGTGCGAAAAGCGGTATGGTTCCCTTTTTCTTCAGGAGTTTGAAGATAAAATAAATGAATTGAAGCGTATCAGGCATGGCTATTTTGATACAACTCACAACCATAATCGTAAACAACAGTTGAAACAGGAATTTCTGAAAGTCCAGGATGAAATATTTAAGATTTCCCTTGATCTGGTGAAAAAGAACCTGATTGGCTCCGAGTTTACCAATCGCATAACCGGCTGGAATCCTTTTGATGACAGCAAAGCGGCACCTTTTTTTAGCCCTGCCTGGATGTTTGGCGTTGAGGATGGATTTGATATTTCAATAGGAAATCCGCCGTATTTTAACATCAACACTGTCAGCAAAGGCATTTATGACTATCTCGCAGACAATTACAAAAGTATACATACCGGATATAATGATATTCTTTACTATTTTATCTATAGAGGGATTGAATGCCTGAGCAGTAACGGTTGCTGCACTTTAATAACTTCAAACTATTATCTCGGCAACGAATATGCAAAAAAATTAAGAAAATACTTAAAAACTCATATTGAAAAAATCGTTAATTTCAAGGATCAAATGGTCTTCGATGAGGCAAGTATTCATACCTGCATCTCAATTTCATACAAAGAGGCAAAGTCACCGGACGTTGTCTTTTTCGAAGCAGTTAACGATGACAAAATCTCTTCAAGTGATATCGAGGCTAAACTTCGGTCAGTTGCAATTAATCGTACCAACTTGAATGAGAACTGGCTAATTGCAGGTGAATCGGCTTCAACAATTATTGTCAGACTGGATGAAGATTCCATTTTATTAGGAGACATTTCAACGATTGAGAAAGGATCAACATCCGGGGAAAATAGTGTGTTTACGATCTCATGTGATCTTGCAACAAAGATGAATTTTGAAAAAGAGGTTTTAAGAAAAAACGTAAAGAATGGTGATATTGACAGATACATAATTCGCAACAGAGAGAATTGCCTGATCTATGTGGACAATCATACAGAAATAGAAAAATCCCCAATAGCATTTGCATATCTGGAGTCCCATAAAAAGGCACTTCAAGCAAGAAACGAGGTGGCAAACGGGTTATACCCATGGTACCGACTTGAACGCCCTAGAAATAAAGCCATATTTGACGCCAAAGAAAAAATTGTCGTTCCCTACAGAGCTGAAAACAACCGATTTGCATACGACGACGCTCAATATTTTAATGACGGCGGCGATATTCGAGCGATTGTAATCAACGACAAAGAATTCAATATAAAATATGTGTTAGCTATTTTGAATTCAAAACTTATGGATTGGTTCTATGGTTATATCGGCAAACCGAAAGGTAAAGCC